>Ga0182737_1003101_pt1 | contig 12649 bp, 8 predicted proteins | sample eDN5th30CBELigOP_FD_128878 | JGI IMG/M metagenome (GOLD analysis project Ga0182737, IMG submission 128878) | Enriched Organic Plus compost microbial communities from Emeryville, California, USA - eDNA 5th pass 30_C BE-Lig OP (version 2) (version 2) ... | reverse complement strand
GCCGTGGTACTCGTAGGCGATGCAGACCTTCAGCGTCTCCATGCCGTCGAGCACGTCGAGCTTGGTGATGCACAGGCCGGAGATGCCGTTGATGGCCACGGCGCGCTTGAGCGCGACGATGTCCATCCAGCCGCAGCGGCGCGGACGGCCGGTCGAGGCACCGTACTCGGCGCCGCGGTCGCGGATGCCCTGGCCGACCTCGTCGTCCAGCTCGGTCGGGAACGGACCGCCGCCAACGCGGGTGGCGTAGGCCTTGGCGATGCCCAGCACGTAGTCGATGTCCTGGGCACCGACGCCGGTGCCGGCCAGGGCGCCGCCGACGGTGGTGTTGGAGCTGGTGACGTACGGATAGGTGCCGTGGTCGATGTCCAGCAGCGCGCCCTGCGCGCCTTCGAACAGCACGCGCTTGCCCTGCTTGCGCAGGTCGTGGCAGATGCCGGCGACGTCGGACTTCATCGGCTCGACGTACTCGCCGAACTCCAGCGCTTCCTTGTAGACGGTGTCGAAGTCCACCGGATCGACGCCCAGGTACTGGGTCAGCACGAAGTTGTGGTAGTCCAGCGCGGCCTTGAGCTTCTCGGCCAGCTGGTCCGGGTAATGCAGGTCGGCGATGCGGATGCCGCGGCGGGCCACCTTGTCCTCGTACGCCGGGCCGATGCCGCGGCCGGTGGTGCCGATGGCCTTGCCGCCGGCGGCCTTCTCGCGCGCCTGGTCCAGGGCGATGTGGTACGGCATGATCAGCGGCGCGGCCGGGCTGATCTTCAGGCGGCTGCGCACTTCCACGCCTGCCGCTTCCAGCTCGGCGATCTCCTTCATCAGCGCCGCCGGCGAGATCACCACGCCGTTGCCGATCAGGCACAGCGCGTCGTCGCGCAGGATGCCGGAGGGGATCAGGTGGAGGACGGTCTTCTTGCCGTTGATGACCAGGGTGTGGCCGGCATTGTGGCCGCCCTGGAAGCGCACGACGGCGCCGATCTCTTCGGTAAGCAGGTCGACGATCTTGCCCTTGCCCTCATCGCCCCACTGGGCACCGAGGACGACGACTGACTGGCCCATGGCCGCAACTCCTATATCTGGCGGCCATCGGGGCCGCGGGACGGGAACCGGATCCGGGCCCTGCCCGGCCGGTCCACCCGAAGGGCGGACATGGGCGCCATCGGGGCGCCGCGGCCGTGCCGGAAGCCAGACACGGAAAAAGCCGGGCGGGTGTACTCCCCAAGGGAGTGTCCCCGACCGGCTTTTGCGGATTATCCGGGTTTTGCTCCGGCGGGGCCAGCTTCCAGGTGAACGGCGCCGGACCCGGGGCCCCGTAGAGTCGGCCTTGGCCGACTCCCCCGCCCGGCGAAGCGAGGACGGCAAGGGGCAGCGGGCCAAGGCCCGCTCTACAGGAGAGGCATTGGGCCGGGGCAGCGGGGTGTCGAATCCCCCCCCAGGGCAAGCGCTCCTCGTAGAGTCGGCCTTGGCCGACTCCCACGCACGGCGAGGCGAGGACGGCGAAGCAGCGGGCCAAGGCCCGCTCTACACGACTCCCCCGCCGGGCGAAGCGACGGACGGTAGAGGCAGCGGGCCAAGGCCCGCTCTACAACGTCGGCCTTGGCCGACTCCCACGCACGGCGAAGCGACGGACGGCAGAGGCTGCGTGACAGGTCTCGCTCTACAGGAGAGGCATTGGGCCGGGGCAGCGGGGTGTCGAATGCGCCCCCAGGGCAAGCGCTCCTCGTAGAGTCGGCCTTGGCCGACTCCCCCGCACGGCGAGGCGACGGACGGCAGGGGCAGCGGGCCAAGGCCCGCTCTACACGACTCCCGCGCCGGGCGAAGCGAGGGACGGTAGAGGCAGCGGGCCGAGGCCCGCTCTACAAGGGGCGCCGTTAGGGGGCCTGGTATACCGGCTCGCCGTCCACCCAGGTTGCCTTCACCTTCAGGTCGTCGAGGTCCGCGGCGGGGATGGCCAGCGGGTCGCGGTCCAGGACCACGAAGTCGGCGCGCAGGCCGGGCACCAGGCGGCCGACCTCGGCCTCGTCGTGGCCGGCGTGGGCCGCGCCGGCGGTGAAGCCGCGCAGCGCCTCGGCGGCGCTGAGCTTCTGCCCGGGCAGCCAGCCGCCTTCCGGGTGGCCGTCGCGGTCGGTGCGGGTGGCCGCGGCGAACAGGCCCAGGCGCGGGTCGACCGACTCGACCGGGAAGTCCGAGCCCAGCGCCAGCGGCACGCCCAGGTCGAGGAAGCGGCGCCAGGCGTAGGCACCTTCCAGGCGCTGCGGGCCGAGGCGGTCGCCGGCCCAGGGCATGTCGGAGGTGGCGTGGGTCGGCTGCATCGAGGCGACCAGGCGCAGCTGGGCCACGCGCGGGAAGTCTTCCGGCGCCAGCACCTGGGCGTGCTCGATGCGCCAGCGGTGGTCCGGGCGCGCGCCCTTCCCGTCCAGGGCGAACTGGTAGGTGTCCAGGACGATGCGGTTGCCGCGGTCGCCGATGGCATGGGTAGCCACCTGCACGCCGCAGTCGCGCGCCTTGATCACCGCCGCGCCGTAGGCGGCCGGATCGGTGACCAGGAGGCCGCGGTTGCCCGGGTCGTCGCTGTAATCGGCCAGCAGCGCGGCGCCGCGGCTGCCCAGGGCGCCGTCGACGAACAGCTTCACCCCGGTCATCTGCAGGCGGCCGCTGTCGTGGCGGTACAGGCCGTTCGCGCAGAGGTCGGCCAGCGCCTCGCGGTCGCCGTCGGCGTAGGCATCGATGCGCAGCGGCAGGCGGCCGGCGTCGGCGAAGCGGCGCATCAGCGCCAGGTCCTCGCGCGACACGCCCATGTCGTGCACGCCGGTCAGGCCGTTGGCCACCGCCGCGGCCAGCGCGCGCGACAACGCCTCCTCGCGGAACTCCTCGGTGTACGCCGGGATGGCGCGTTCGACCAGGCGCATCGCCGAATCGACGAACACGCCGGTGGCGCGGCTGCCGTCGCGGACGATGCGGCCGCCGTCGGGCTGCCAGTCGCCGTCGAACGGGCGCGCGCCTTCCACCGCCTCGGCGGCGCGCATCGCGGCGGTGTTCGCCCACGCGGCGTGGCCGTCGATGCGCTGCAGCCACACCGGACGATCCGGGAAGGCGGCATCGAGCAGCTCGGTGGTCGGGAAGGTGGCCTCGGGCCAGCGGTTCTGGTCCCAGCCGTAGCCCTGGATCCAGGCGTCGGCCGGCGCGGTCTCGGCGAAGGCCTTGAGCCGGCGAACCACTTCCTCCTGGCTGGTGGCGCCGCTGAGGTCGGCGCGCATCAGCGCGTAGCCCAGTTCCATCACGTGCGCGTGGGCGTCGATCAGCCCCGGCACCACGGTGGCCTTGCCCGCATCGATGCGACGTGCGGCGGGCCAGCGCTTGCGCAGCTCGGCCGCGGTGCCGATCGCGACCACGCGGCCCTGCGCATCCCATGCGATCGCGGTGGCCTGCGGCTGGCGCAGGTCGCCGGTGTGGATGCGCGCGGCGGTGAGGATGGCGACGGCGTCGCTGGACGGCGTGGCCGCGCCGGTGTCGGCGTCCTGCGTGGAAACCTGGGTGGCGGCCGTGGCGTGCGCGGGGATCGCGCTGGCGGCCAGGGCCAGGATCAGGGCGAAGGCGGTGCGCTGGGGCATCGGTGGCTCCGTGTCAGGAAGCCCCCGAATATGCCGGGCAAACCGCCGCCCGGGCAAACATGTCGCATGGGACCGGCCTCCCCCGACCGGTCCGCGGGGCTCAGCCCAGCTCGGCTTCCAGCGAGATCGGCACGGCCGACAGCGCCTTCGAGATCGGGCAGTTCTCCTTGGCGTCGTCGGCGATCGCGCGGAACTGCTTCTCGTCGATGCCCGGCACCACGGCGCGCAGCTTCAGGCGGATCTGCGACAGCTGCGGGCCGCCTTCCAGCGACAGGTCGACTTCGGCGCGGGTATTGATCGAGGTCGCGGTGAAGCCGGCCTCGCCGAGCTTGGCCGAGAAGGCCATGGTGAAGCAGCCGGCGTGCGCGGCGGCGATCAGCTCTTCGGGGTTGGTGCCCTTCTCGTCGCCGAAGCGGCTGTTGAAGCCGTAGCGGGTGTCGGTGAGCACGCCGCTCTGCGAATCGAGCCTGCCCTTGCCGGTCTTGAGGTCGCCTTCCCAGTGGGCGGTGGCGTTGCGCGAAATACCCATGGTTCTGTTCCTTGGGGTTGTGGGGGGGAGCGCAAGCCTAACGACGCCGGTGTTATCGCACCGTTTGTTGCGCTGCAGCGTCGCAGCCCCGGTGCGGGCGCGTTAAGGTACCCGTCCGCCATGACCGCCCGCCGGGTTCGCGCCCCGGGCTGCAGTGGGATGGCTCCCGGCCCGGACAGCCATGACGGCCCTTCAGACCCGATCCAGGGAGGAACGGCCTCATGTCCTACGCAACCCGCGACATACGCAACGTGGCCCTCGCAGGCCACCCCGGCGCCGGCAAAACAACCCTGTTCGAAGCCCTGCTGCATGCCGGCGGCGCCCTGACCACGGCAGGCACGGTCGAACGCGGCACCACGGTGTCCGACTTCGATCCGATGGAAAAAACGCGCGGCCATTCGATCGACATCGCGATCGCCAGCATCGACCACGCGCCGGTCTCCGACCGCAGCTACCACCTCAACCTGATCGACACGCCCGGGTATCCGGAATTCCGCGGCCCCGCGCTCTCGGCGCTGGCGGCGGTGGAAACCGCGCTGATCGTGGTCGACGCCGACACCGGCGTGGAGCACGGCACGGTGCGGCTGATGGAACGCGCGCGCGAACGCGGTCTGTGCCGGGTGTTCGTGGTCAACAAGATCGACCACGAGCAGGCCGACTGCGCGCGGGTGATCGCGCAGCTGCGCGAGATGTTCGGCCAGGAAGTGCTGCCGCTGAACCTGCCGGCCGACGGCGGTCGCCGCGTGGTCGACTGCTTCGGCAGCGCCAGCGGCGACTCCGACCTGGGCCCGGTGGCCGAATGGCACCAGCGCATCCTCGACCAGGTGGTGGAAGTGGACGAGGGGGTGATGGAGCACTTCCTCGACGGCGGCGAGCAGGGCCTGTCGCCGCAGGAACTGCACGACGCCTTCGAGCGCGCGCTGCGCGAGGGCCACCTGTTCCCGGTGTGCTTCGTCTCCGCGCGCAGCGGCGTGGGCGTGCCGGAGCTGCTGCAGATCGCCGAGCGCCTGTTCCCCGACCCCACCGAGGCCAACCCGCCGCCGCTGCTCAAGCGCAACGGCCACGGCGACGAGCCGCTGGCGGTGCAGCCGACCAACGGCGGGCACGTGATCGCCGACGTCTTCAAGATCGTCAACGATCCCTTCGTCGGCAAGCTCGGCGTGTTCCGCGTCTACCAAGGCACGGTCAGGCGCGACACCCAGCTGTTCGTCGACGACGGGCGCAAGCCGTTCAAGGTGGGCCACCTGTTCCGCCTGCGCGGCAAGGAGCACCTGGAGATCGACGAGGCCGTGCCCGGCGACATCGCCGCGGTGGCCAAGATCGACGAGCTGCATTTCGACGCGGTGCTGCACGACAGCCACGACGAGGACGCCGTGCGGCTGGCGCCGACCAGCTTTCCCAAGGCGATGTTCGGCCTGGCGGTGCAGGCGGCCAGCCGCGGCCAGGAGCAGAAGCTGTCCACCGCGCTGCAGAAGCTGGCCGAGGAGGACCCGGCCTTCGTGGTCGAGCACAACGCCGAGCTCAACGAGGTGGTGATCCGCGGCCTGTCCGAGCTGCACCTGCGGGTGATGCTGGAGCGGCTGAAGGAGCGCTTCGGCGTGGAAGTGACCACGCGGCCGCCGCGCATCGCCTACCGCGAGACCGTCTCGACGAAGGCCGAAGGCCACCACCGGCACAAGAAGCAGACCGGCGGCGCCGGCCAGTTCGGCGAGGTGTTCCTGCGCATCGAACCGCTGCCGCGCGGCAGCGGCTTCGAGTTCGTCGACGAGGTCAAGGGCGGCACCATCCCCGGCCAGTTCATGCCGGCGGTGGAGAAAGGCGTGCGCCAGGTGCTGCAGACCGGCGCCATCTCCGGGCATCCGATCCAGGACGTGCGGGTGATCGTGTACGAGGGCAAGCACCATCCGGTGGACAGCAAGGAGGTGGCCTTCGTCACCGCCGCGCGCAAGGCCTTCCTCGACGCGATCTCGAAGGCCAGGCCGCAGGTGCTGGAGCCGATCGTGGACCTGGAGGTGGGCGCGCCGGAAGCGCAGCTGGGCGACGTCACCGGCAGCCTCGCCGGCCGCCGCGCGCGGATCACCGGCACCGACGGCGCCCGCGGCGAAGTGGTGGTGCGCGCGCAGGTGCCGATGTCGGAGCTGGACGGCTTCGCCGCGGAGCTGAAGTCGCTGACCGCCGGCAAGGGCCGCTACTCGCTGGACTTCAGCCACTACGAACCGGTGCCGCCGCAGGTCCAGCAGAAGCTGGTCGAGGCGTACAAGCCGAAGCACGAGGAGGATTGAGCGGCCTGCGCGGAACGTGCCGGAAAGCAGCGGGGCAAGCCCCGTAGAGTCGGGCTTGCCCGACTCCTCCGTCTGGCGAGAACGACGTGGCGAAAGGCAGCGGGGCAAGCCCCGCTCTACGGGGGCCTTTGTAGAGTCGGGCTTGCCCGACTCCGGCGCCTGGCGAAAACGACGTGGCGAAAAGCAGCGGGGCAAGCCCCGCTCTACGGGGCCTTTGTAGAGTCGGGCTTGCCCGACTCCGGCGCCTGGCGAAACGACGTGGCGAAAAGCAGCGGGGCAAGCCCCGCTCTACGGGGGCCTTGTAGAGTCGGGCTTGCCCGACTCCCGCGCCTGGCGAAGCGACATGGCGAGAAGCAGCGGGGCAAGCCCGGCTCTACGGGACCTTTGTAGAGTCGGGCTTGCCCGACTCCCGCGCATGGCGAAAACGACGTGGTGAACAGCAGCGGGGCAAGCCCCGCTCTACGGGGGGCGGATTGTGGGCACGGGGAACCGGAACGGGTTACGCGCGGCGGGCGATGGCCGGGGCGCGGGAGACCAGCAGCACGCCGCCGAGCACCAGCACGGTGCCGGCCACCTGCCAGGCACCCATCGGCTCGCCCAGCACCAGCAGGCTCAGGATGATGGTCGACACCGGCCCGAGCATGCCGATCTGCGAAGCGGTCCCGGAGCCGAGCCTGGCGATGCCGAACATCACCAGCAGCACCGGCGCCACCGTGCACAGGGTGCCGTTGGCCAGCGACAGCCAGTACACCTCCACCGGCAGGTCCAGCGCCGACAGCGGGCGCAGCAGCAGGAACTGGCCGATGCACAGCACGCAGGCCACCGAGGTGCACAGCGAGGTCAGGCGCACCGCGCCCACCTTCCCCACCATCTCGCCGCTGCCGGCCAGGTACAGCGCATACGCCAGCGCGCTGCCGAACACCAGCACGCCGCCCAGGACGATGCCTTCGCCGCCCACCAGCAGGTCGTGGCCGAAGGCCAGGCCGACGCCGAGGTAGCTGACCAGCAGCGCGATCCACTGCCGCCGCGCCGGGCGGCGGCCGAACGCCAGCCAGCCGATCAGCAGCACCAGGGTCGGGGTGAGGTACAGGATCAGCCGCTCGAGGGTGGCGGTGATGTAGGCCAGGCCGGCGAAGTCGAGGAAGCTGGCCAGGTAGTAGCCCAGCGAACCCAGCACCAGGATCCGCAGGTAGTGGCGGCGGTGCAGGTGCATCGTCGCGCGCCGCGCCGCCCACACGCCCATCAGCAGGAAGAACGGCAACGCCACCACCATGCGCAGGGCCAGCAGGGTCACCGCATCAGCGCCGTAGCGGAAGCCGAGCTTGACGATGATCGCCTTGCCGGAGAACAGGATCGCGCCCAGCGCGGCGTACAGCAGACCGAGCCGGCGCTGCCGGCGCGCATGCCGGGCCTCGGCCTCGAGGGCGGTGTGCGCCGCGGTCGCCGATGGCGGGGGCTCTGCCGTTCCCCCCTGACCCGCTGTCGCGCTGCCGGCTTCGCGGAGTGCCTGGTCCTCCAGGCTCATGCCAGCGTCGCCTGCAGCAGCGCGCGCAGCACCTCCTGCAGGCGTGCGGCGCGCTCCGGCAGGTAGTCGAAGCTGTCCTCGTCCATGTAGGTGCGTTGCGCCAGTTCCAGCTGCACCGCTTCCACGCCGGTTTCCGGCACGCCGTAGTGGCGGGTGATGTAGCCGCCCTTGAAGCGCCCGTTGACCGCGTGGCTGTACTGCGCCTGCGCGTCCAGCACCGCTTCCAGGCGGCGCTGCAGCGCCGGGGTGCAGCTGGCGCCACCGGCGGTGCCGAGGTTGAGGTCCGGCAGCTCGCCTTCGAACAGGAACGGCAGCGTGCCGCGGATCGAATGGCCTTCCCACAGCACCGCCCGGCCGTGCTCGCCGCGGATGCGCTGCAGCTCCGCGTCCAGGGTCTCGTGGTACGGGCGCCAGTAGCTGTCCACCCGCGCGGCGATGTCCGCCGCGTCCGGCTCGGCGCCGGGCAGGTACACCGGCTCGCCGCTGAACTGGACCACCGGGCACAGGCCGGTGGTGTTCTGGCCCGGGTACAGCGAGGTGTCGTCCGGCGGCCGGTTGAGGTCCACGACATAGCGCGACCAGCGCGGCACCAGGATCGAGGCGCCCAGCTCGCGGGCGAAGTCGTACAGGCGCGAGACGTGCCAGTCGGTATCCGGCACGCGGCGCGCGCCGTCGGTGAGGCGCGCGGCGATGTCGTCGGGCAGTCCGCTGCCGTCGTGCGGCAGGCTGATGAGCAGCGGCGCGCTGCCCTGGTGGAGGCGGAAGTTTTCCATGCCGGCATTGTAGGCCCGCGCCGCGCCCTGCCCTACCAGTCGAGCCGGGGTTCCCCCGATGTACAGCGATCACACTTTGCCTACGCTGGCCGTACCCGGGGGGGATCTATGGACGCACCATCGCGGCCGTGCTGGCACCACGTAGCGACATCGCCTGACGGCGGAGGCCTGGCGTGGGCGCCGGGGACCTGCATTCCCGACCTGCCGCAGCTGGACGGCGTGCACCTGCTGGCCCAGGCCGTGGTCATCGCCGGCGCCGACCTCGATCCGGACGCCTCGGCCTGCGACAGGCCCATCGACCAGCCGCAGTCGCCATGACGGCCCCGGGGTCGCGGATGGACAGCCACTGCCCTCCGATCGCCGCCTTCCCGTCCGCGATCGACGGGGACGACCTGCGCAAACGCCTGGCCTTCCTCGAACTGGACGCGGAGGACGAGGCCCGCCTGCGCCGCTTGTGGGAATTCGTGGCCCCGCGCGGGGAAGGCAACGTACGCAGCTTCTACGACCACGTCGGCAGCTTCGCGGGGCTGGGCGAGCTGATCGGCGAAGGCCCCCGGCGCGAGCGCCTGCACCGCACCCAGCAGGACTACGCGCGCGACCTGTTCACCATGCCGTGCGACGCCGGCTACGTGGAGAACCGCCTGCAGATCGGCGCGATCCACCACCGCATCGGCCTGGAGCCGCACTGGTAGGTGGCCTCCTGCGCCAAGCTGCTGACCACGCTGATGGACACCCTGCAGCCACTGGCGCACGAGGATCCGGACGCGCACGCCATCGCCCTGAAATCCCTGGTGCGGCGGATGTTCCTCGACATCGGCCTGGCCATGAGCGCCTACGTCGCCGCCGACCGCGACGCGCTCAACGCCTCCATGGCCTCGCTGCGCGAGAGCCAGGCCCTGCTCAGCGAGGCGCACGACCTGGCCCAGCTGGGGCGCTGGGAGCTGCAGCTACCCAACGCCGCGCTGGCCTGCTGCGAACGCGCCCGGGAGATGCTCTACACCGAGCCCAGCGTCGGCTGCGGCGGCTACGACCACCTGCGCCGCTGGGTGCATCCGCTGGACCGTCCCGACGTCGACGCCGCCTTCCACGCCGCACTGGCCAGGGACACCGCCTACGACATCCGCTACCGGGTCGAACGCCCCGGCCATCCGCCGCGGATGCTGCGCGAGCGCGGCCGTGCGCTCAACGATGCCGACGGCAACCGCACCCGGGTGGTCGGCACCGTGCAGGACATCTCGCTGCAGGCTTCGCAGATGTCGCGGATCGAGCAGCTGGCGCTGTTCGACGACCTGACGAAGCTGCCCAACCGCGCCAGCTTCTACGCCGAGCTGGAGCGGCAGATCGCCGAGGCCAGCGCCAGCGGGCGGGTGTTCGCGGTGCTGTTCATCGACCTGGACGAGTTCAAGGAGATCAACGACACCAAGGGCCACAGCGTCGGCGACGCGGTGCTGGTCGAGGTGGCGCGGCGCCTGCGCGAGAACACCCGCGCCCGCGAGCTCGTCGCGCGCCTGGGCGGCGACGAGTTCGTGGTGCTGGCGTCCGGCGCCGACGCCGCGATCGCCCGCACCATCGCCGGCCGCCTGGTCGAGGCGATGGCGCGGCCGATGTCGATCGGCGGACACCTGCTCAGCGCGCGCGCCAGCATCGGCATCTCGGTGTTCCCCAGCGACGGCGGCAGCAGTGAGCTGCTGGTGCGCAACGCCGACACCGCGATGTACGCGGCCAAGCGCTCGCGCAACGGCATCGACGTCTACCACCCGAGCATGAGCGCACGCCTGGCACGGCGCGTGCAGCTGGCCGACCGCCTCGAGCGCGCGCTCGAGGAAGACAGCCTGGAGCTGTACTTCCAGCCACAGGTGGCAATGGAAGATGGCCGGCTGCTCGGCGCCGAAGCCCTGCTGCGCTGGAACGACGAAGTGCTCGGCCCGGTCGCGCCGGACGAGTTCGTGCCGGTGGCCGAGCACCGCGGCCTGATCGGCCAGCTCGGCCAGTGGGTGATCGGCCGCGCCTGCACGCAGCTGCACGAATGGGAGCGCGACGGCCTGCGCCTGCCCGGGCGGCTGGCGATCAACATCTCGCCGCGCCAGTTCGACGACCGCGGCTTTGCCCGCCGCCTGGTCGGGCAGCTCGAAGCCTGCGGCCTCAGCCCGCAGCGGCTGGACCTGGAGCTCACCGAAAGCGGGCTGATGGCCGATCCGGACGAATCGCTGGCCACCCTCGGCACGCTGCGCGAGGCCGGCTTCAGCCTGTCGCTGGACGACTTCGGCATGGGCTACTCGTCGCTGGCCCAGCTCAAGGGCTTCCCGCTGGACCGGCTCAAGCTGGACCGCACCTTCGTCCGCGGCATGCTCGAGCACCGCCACGACTACGCCATCGTGGTCGCGACCGTGGCCATGGCCAGCAGCCTGGACCTGGAACTGATCGCCGAAGGCGTGGAGACGCGCGCGCAGGCCGACGCGCTGCTGAACCTGGGGTGCCGGCGCGCGCAGGGCTTCCTGTTCGACCCGGCGCTGCCGGCGTCGCGCTTCGCCGCCCGCTGGCTGGCGCGCAGCGAAGCGGCCCAGCCGGAACCGGCTCAGCCGGAACCGGCTCAGGCCAGCCTGTAGCCCTCGCGCCAGCGCAGCGCCGCCACGCGCAGGGCCTCGCCGTCCTGCAGGCCGAGCTTGTGCTTGATCTTCTCGCGGTGGCACTCGACCGTCTTCACCGACAGGCCGAGCTCGCTGGCGATGCGCTGCGGGCCTTCGCCGGCGCCGATGCGCACGAAGATCTCGGTCTCGCGCGGCGACAGCGGCAGCGGCGGACGCCGCCAGGTACGGCGCAACGTGCACTCGCCGCAGCGTTCGGACTGGAAACCGGCCCGGGCGCAGCGCGCCACCGAGCGCAGCAGCTCGATGGTGGCGGCCTCGTCGCGGGTCTCGCTGAGCATGCCGCAGGCGCAGGCGCTGGCCGGCAGCGGCGTCCCGCCGGCGTGGTCGCGCGGCGTGACCAGCACGGTGCGGCGGGATTCGCATTGCAGCACGGCCTCGCCCAGCGCCTCGGCCTGCGCCGCGTCGACCAGGACCACGTCGAACGGGCGGCGCCGCAGCCAGTTGCGCGCCTGGCGGGCGCTGGAGGCCACGCTCACCCGGGCCAGCCGCTCGGCCTGCAGCAGGTGGGCCAGGCCATGGCGGACCAGCACGCGGTCGACGGCAACCAGGGCCTGCGGCAGGCCGGCGGGATCGGGTGGTCGTGGTTTTACAGGCGGAGGCGGTGCGGACAGCCCGGGCTGTTCCTTCAACGATGTTCCGATCGATGCTGCGACCACTTCGTGCCCCCGCCCCCTGGTCAACGGCCCGAATATAGCAACGGCCACAAGCCGGTCGCATTGATCCGGCCCCGTCCTTTGGTCGCAGGTTCGACCGGTCCGAAGCGGTGGCCCGGGGAGTGCCCGTGGCGCCCCGCCGCCCGCTTGCTTCAGCGCATCAGCACGACTTCCTCGGCCGAGGTCGGATGGATCGCTACGGTATCCAGCAGCTGCCGGTGGGTCACGCCCATCTTCAGCGCCACGGCGAAGCCCTGCAGGATCTCGTCGGCGCCCTCGCCCAGCAGGTGGATGCCGACCACCCGCTCCTCCTCGCCCACGCAGACCAGCTTGAACAGGCTGCGCTGCGGCGATTCGGCCAGGGCGTGCAGCATCGGCCGGAACCCGGTGGTGCAGGTGCGCACCGCCTCGCCATGGTGCTCGCGCGCGGCTTCCTCGCTGAGCCCCACGCTGCCCAGCGGCGGATGCGAGAACACCACCGTGGCCACGTTGTCGTAGTCGAGGCGCGCATCGGCCTGGCCGCCGAAGACGCGGTCCATCAGCCGCCGCGCGGCGGCGATCGCCACCGGGGTCAGTGCCAGCTTGCCGGTGACGTCGCCGATGGCGTGGATGTTCCCGACCGTGGTGTTTT
>Ga0182737_1003100_pt1 | contig 12653 bp, 12 predicted proteins | sample eDN5th30CBELigOP_FD_128878 | JGI IMG/M metagenome (GOLD analysis project Ga0182737, IMG submission 128878) | Enriched Organic Plus compost microbial communities from Emeryville, California, USA - eDNA 5th pass 30_C BE-Lig OP (version 2) (version 2) ... | reverse complement strand
GTGTCCTCGAAGCAGACGCCGCGGTCGCGGTCGGAGTCGAGCCGATCCTTGAGCTTGTTCTCCATCGCCAGGAGCTTCCGCTGGATGCGCTTGACGCTCATCCGCTGCTCGCCGGTCGCCTCGTCCAGCACTCGCCGTACGTCGTCTACCTGCCCGCGGATGTACTGCTGCTGCGTCTCGGCGCGCAGCGGGATCTTGGCGAACGCCCCCTGCGTGAGGATGATCGCGTCCCACTCGTTCGCCGCCGCCCGCGCGACGAACAGCCGCCGCTTGTCGGCGGTGAGGTCGAGGCTCGACGCGGCGAGCACGCGGGCACGCGGGTAGACCTGGAGCCACTCACGCCCGAACTGCTCCAGCATGTGGTTCGGCACCACGACGACGGGCTTGCTGATGAGCCCCATGCGGCGCATTTCCATCGCGCCCATAATCATCTCCGCAGTCTTGCCCGCGCCGACCTCGTGGAACAAGCCCGCCGCAGGCTCGGACACCATACGCGCGACGGCGGCGCGCTGGTGCGTGCGCGGCTCGAAGGTTGCCGCGAGGCCCGGCAGCGAGAGGTACGCCCCGGCGTTCGTGTAGTCGCGGAGCACGATGGAGTTGAAGCGCCGGTTGTACTCGTCCACGAGCGCCTGCGCACGAGCCGGGTCTTCCCACACCCACTCGCCGAACCGCTCCTGAAGCGCGTCGGCCTTCTCCTGGGCGGCCGCGGTCTCTACGGGATTGAGGATGCGGCGCACCTTCCCGTCGATGTCCTTCTCCTCGTCATAGACGAGCATCGTGCGCTGCTCCATCACAGCCTGCGCGATGTCCGGCGCGGGACGCCGCGGGGTGCCCCACTCGGAGGTGGAGGGGAGGCCCTGCCGACCGCCGCGAATCTCCCACATTCCCGGTAGCGGGTTCTCGACGCGCACGTCCTGCGCGCGCAGGATGCTGCGGAGAAACTGCTCGTGAACGTCGGCGCTGATCCAGACGGCCCCGAGCTTGGCGTGAATGTCCTGGATGCCGAGCGGCGTGGGCAGCACCTCGACGATCGCATCCACGTTGAGCTGGAATGTCGGGTCTTGCTCGGCGCGCTGGCGAGCGGCTTCGAGCTTGACCCGCACATCGCCGGACAGGTACTCGGGCGCGTGGACGAGCAGATCGGTCGCCGGGTCGGTGAACACGAGCGTTCCCAGCGCCTCGCGCGCGTCGCGGTCGTTCATCCCGAGCAGGTCGGCGATGAGGGGCAGGTCGATCCCGCCGGTTCGATCGAGGCTGACGGCGATGGCGTCGGCCGGGCTGTCGACACCCTGCACCTCGGCGCGCGGCACCACCACGCGGTGGCTCATGATCGCGGCAAGCGACGCGGACTGATCCTCGTCGTCGAACTGTTCCAGCGCGAGCACCAGGGGGCCGAACGGGTCGGAGCGCAGCAGGCGGATCGGTGTCGGCACGATGCGGGCGAAGGTCTCCTCGCCGTCCTCATTCGTGCGCCCGGTGGGGCGCAGCGTATAGCGGTTCAGCGCCCCATAGGTGCCGACGTACTTCAGGTAGTCGCGCCGCAGCGTAGTGCGAATGAGCACGATGTCGGGGGTGTCGTCCACGCTCGCCGCTTCCGCGGTCAGCAGGCGGGATGCCCCGTCGCGCAGACGCAGCAGGGCGCGTAGCTCGCGCTCGGCGGACTTCGGCACCGCAAGCGGCTCCAGCGCGCCGGAGACAACGGTGCGGAAGCCGCCGGTTTCGCTCGCCACGATGCTGCCGTCCCATAACTCCGGCGCCGACGGGGTGAATGCTGCCCGGCGCGCCTGCTGCTCGGCGGTGCGCTTGGTCATCGTCAGCCCGGCGCGGCGCGCGGAGAACACGATCTGGTCGACGGCGACCGCGAGTTCCGCCTCCAAGTCGGCCAGATCGGTCGTGATGGTGAGCGTGGCCGCGTCGTACATCCCATGGCCGACGCCGACCTCCCCGAGCATCTGCTCTGGGCGCTCATCGAAGTAGCGGTTGATCCGCATCGGCACGCCGTCGATGGGCACCTGCGCGACCGTCTCCCAGGCGTCATCCCGCATCTGCTCGCCGGGGACTCGCCGCCGGAACACGAGCAGATCGGTCACGACCTCCGTTCCGGCGGCACGGCGGTGCGCGCCAGTGGGGAGGCGGATCGCACCCACGAGATCGGCAAGCTCGTTCATCTCCCGCCGCGCGGCGGGGTTCTGCGCGTCCATCGTGTAGTGCGATGTCAGCACCGCGACGAGGCCGCCGGGCCGGGTCAGCCGCAACGACTTGATGATGAAGTGGTTGTGCATCGACTGCCGCGTGGCGTTGTGTAGCGGGTCGTGCAGGGTGACGCTGCTGAACGGCACGTTTCCGATGGCCGCATCGAAGTGGCCCTCGGGGAGCCGGGTGTCGGCGAACGACTCGGCCCGCACGGTTGCGTGCGGATACAGCTCGGCGCAGATCGCCGCCGTCAGCGGGTCGAGTTCGACCCCGGTCATCTGCGCCGAGTCCGGCGCGAGACCGATGAACGTGCCTGCGCCGGAGCCGGGCTCGAGGACCGCGCCGCCGCGGAACCCCAGCCCGTCCAGCAGCCGCCACACCTGCCGCGCGATCATCGGGTCGGTGTAGTGCGCGTTGATTGTCGTGCGTGCCGCCGCATCCCACTCGTCATCACTCAGAAGCTCACGCAGCTCCGCACGTTCGGCATCCCAGTCCGGCTTCAAGTCGTCGAAGACCTCGGGGATCGCGCCCCAACTCGACCAACGCGCGAGCACGCGCTGACCATCCGGCGACGCCGGGCGACCCGTCGACCTCAGATCGTGGATGAGCTGGATTGCCTCCACGTTCGCCCGGTAGCGGGCCTTCGCCCCCGACGGGCCGAGGTCGTCCTGTGAGGCTGGGACGAACCGGGGCGCTACCGCAGTTCGCGGAAGAAGCGGATCGTCGCCGCCTCGGCGAGTGCCGGCTGGTTCGCCCTCATGTACTCCCGCGGAGGTTCCGTTGCCGCGAGCTCCAGCAGAAACTCGATGGGCAACGCCCAGGTCTTCGCCATCTCCTCCAGGTCCGTCGAGGAGGGCATCGAATCCGGGGAGTCCTGCATCCGCTCGGCCCAGAGGATCAGGTTCTCGTCGGAGGGACGGGTCTGCTCCCACTCCTCGCGTGCCTGCTCCAGCGGCAGGGTCGGGTCGGTGATCCACGCCAGTTGCGCCATCACGACCTCCTCCGCTTGCTTCCGGGCCGCTGTCAGCCGGGCGACCTTCTGCAAGAAAGTCTCCCCCCGGAGGTCGCTGCCCGCCAGCATCGACGCGAGGTTCGTCACTTGCTCCTGCATCTCCAGGCCCAGTGCCTCGAAGAACACCATCGGATCGCTCAGGTCGGCCAGCCGGTTCGGGGCTGTCGCTTGCCAGTGTGACAGCGCCATCTGCCCGTATTTGTTCATTGCTCGCCCCAGCCTCGCGTGACATGGTGAGCGCGGCGTCGGCCGACGGCTCGTCCACTCCCCACAGATCGAACTCCAGTTGCCCCGGCCAGGGCTTCGGGGATCGTTGTCGCGCCATTCCCTGTCACCGCCCGAGACCTACTGCTCCGCCGCGAGATGCGCGTAGAACTCGTCCTCGATCGCCTGCCTGCGCGCCACGTCCTCCCTGACGAACTGCGTGAAGTCCGCATCACGGTCGGCGATCACCGTCTCCACGGGGGCGGGGCGCTCCTCCTCACCCGGCCACACGGCCTGCCGCGTCGGCCGGCCGGTGTTGAGCTTCGTGCCGCACGCGGTCACCGCGTCGCGCAGGCGCTGCTGGAAGTCCCAGAAGTCGCGCCACCAGCCGAACGGAGCCGAGCCGTGCTGCTTCGCGTCGTAGGCATTTCAGATAGTGTTGGCGCAACGCCGATAGCGGCCACACCAGTTCCGGATGCCGATGCCAGAACGGCGGCACGACGTTCACACTCAGCCCGAACTCGTGACGCAACCAGTTCACGAAGGCGTTCAGCTCCAGCCACTCCACCTGTGCCTCGGCCGCGGTCAGGATGTTCCAGTTCACTGGGCGCGGCGGCTCCGGCGCGTCGCTCGTCTCGGAGTCTGGCTCCTTGGCCGGTCTCGGCGAAGGAGCCACAGGGTCGGGCTCCGGCTCTTCGAGCGGCGGCACGTCGAAGTCGGGATCGTCGACCGGGAACAGCGACTCCTCGGTGGTCATGCCGCCGCCTCACAGCGCCATCGGGCGTGGCGACGGCTGCTGCGGGAGAGTTGGGTCCGGCGCTTCGATGGGCTCGCGCTCGACCTGTTGCGAGCGCGAGCGGCCACGGTCGACGGCGTAGCTCGTGCGGGCGGCATCAGGACCGACGTGGGTGGCGATGAACTCCTCGCCGCTGACCTTCTCCCCGTTCTTCTCGTAGCTGAACTTCTGAACGTGGCCGCTGGCGACGAAGTTGTCGCCGCGCGCGAACTTCTCGTAAGCGTGCTCCGCGCTGCGCCGGAACATCTTGAACGGATAGAACTTCGTCTCGCCCTGCGTGAACGAGCCGTCCGGGTTGCGCTCGAACTGCTCCTGACCGATCCACGCGAACAGCCGCGCCTCGCCGTCCTCGTTGAAGGACAACTGCGGGTCGCTGGCGAAGAAGCCCCACAGGGACTCTTTGGTTCGCATCGGGATGCTCCTGTCTCATCAGAAGGGTTTCCTGATGGACAGGTGCGCATCGCGTCCCGCCGTGCGGTTGACGCGTATCCCGAAGCAGACTGCTGCTGCGAAAGTATGTTCGAGTATAGGACGGTAGGGCATGCGTTGAAAGTGAACCAACGGTGCTGGTATTGGCGCGGTCGTGAGCCAAGTCCAGGCTCTCTACGCAGCCGAAAAATCGCGACCCAGCGATAGCCTCCCGCTTCTCGCCCACCGCAATAGCCATGCATCGAGATTTGCCGATATGATCGGTTGGTGCCGATGATTCTTGAGCTGTCCGCCGCGGTGTCGCTGTTCCACTCGCTGGCCGATGCCAGCCGCTTGTCGATCCTGCGTCGGCTGAGCCAGGGGGAAGCGCGCGTGCGGGATCTGACCGACGAGCTGGGGCTGGCGCAGTCGACGGTGTCGGAGCATGTGGCGTGTCTGCGGGACTGCGGCCTGTTGGTCGCGCGGGCGGAAGGGCGCCAGAACTTCTACGCGGTCGCCACCCCCGAGGTGATCGACCTGCTGGAGACTGCGGAGCAGCTTCTGGCGGCGACGGGCTACCAGGTCGACCTCTGCGCGACCTACGGTCGCGACGCCCGATGATCGCGACCATCGCCGCGGCGGTCGGGCTGTTCGCCGCGACGAACATCGACGACATCGTCGTCCTCACGGTGCTGTTCCTCGCGTCCACGCGCGGCGCCCTGCCGGGCTGGAAAGTCGTGGCCGGCCAGTACCTCGGGTTCATCGCCCTGGTCGCGCTGAGCGTGGTCGCCGCGGCGGGCCTGACGATCGTGCCGGACGAGTGGGTCGGCTTCCTGGGCCTGGTGCCGCTGGGGATCGGGGTGTACGGGCTGATCCGCACCCTCCGCCGCCGCGGGGACGACGATGACGGGGACGAGTCCGCGATCCGCGCGGGCGGGCTGCTCGGGGTGGCCGGCATCACCATCGCCAACGGCGCGGACAACATCTCCCTCTACACCCCGGTGTTCCGCACCGCCCCGATCCCCGACACCGTGATCACGATCATCGTGTTCTTGATCCTGGTCGCCGTGTGGTGCCTGGTGGCCCGGACCATCGGCACCAACAAGAAGGTGACCGAAGCCCTGGAGAAGATCGAGCACTGGCTGGTCCCGGCCGTCTTCATCGGCCTCGGGCTGTACATCCTGATCGAGTCCGGCGTCTTCGTCCGCCTGTTCCAGGTCCTGGCATGAGCCGACCGGCACCGCATCGCCCGGCCCGCATCGCCGTCGTCGTCGCTACCATCGCGGCCGCGTTCACGGTCGACCAGCTCACCAAGGCGTGGGCGCTGTCCTCCCTGAGCGATGGTCGCATCGTCGAACTCGGGCTCGGAGCCCGGCTCGACCTGGTGTTCAACCCAGGGATCGCGTTCGGACTCGGCGCATCGCTGGGCCCGGCGCTGGTCATCGCCCTGATCGCGGTCGCCGCCGCCCTCGTGACCTGGACGATGCTGCGCGCCATCAACGGAACCAGCCTCGGCGGGACCGCGCTGCTGGCCGTCGCCGCCGGTGGGGCGATGGGCAACATCTGGGATCGCATCAGCCGCGCCACCGACGGCCCACTCACTGGCGAGGTGGTCGACTTCATCGCCGTCGACTGGTTCGCGATCTTCAACGTCGCCGACATCTTCACCACCTGCGGCATCGCCGGCTGGGCGCGCACCCTCATCCTACACCGCCCGCCCCACGCTGCCCCCAACTCGACCTCCCCGGCCGCCGGCCGGATCCTCAACCAGGAGAACCTCTGATGACCCACCCCCTCCCCGACTCACGCCGGACAACCCTGCACCGCCGCGTCCGCTTCATCGTTGGCTTCACGATCACCTGGAATGTCATCGAGGCGATCATTGCGATCTCCGCCGGCGCCATCGCATCCTCCGCCGCGCTGATCGGATTCGGCCTCGACTCGGTGATCGAGGTCGCCTCCGCCGCCGCGATCGCCTGGCAGTTCACCCGCAAAGACCCCGAACGCTGGGAGAAGATCACAGTCCGGGTGATCGGGATCGCCTTCTTCGCCCTCGCCGCCTACGTCACCATCGACGCGATCCTCGCCCTCACCGGCGTGCAAGAGGTCGACCACAGCCCGGTCGGCATCGGCATCACCGTCACCAGCCTCATCGTCATGCCTGCCCTGGCCTGGTTCGAGTTCCGCACCGGCCGCGAACTCGGCTCCAAGAGCGTCCAGGCCGACGCCAAGCAACTCCTGCTGTGCATCTATCTCTCCGGTACTGTCCTCATCGGACTGCTGCTCAACAGCCTCTTCGGCTGGGCCTGGGCCGACTCCGTCGCCGCCCTCATCGTCGCCGTCCTCGCCATCCGCGAAGGCATCGAAGCCTGGCGCGGCGACCTCGAATCCCCGTTCGAGGTCCTCGAAGCCCTTGAGAAGACCGACAGCGAAAAGAAGTAGCCAGCGTGACCCACACGAGACCCCGCGACGAGCAGCCGATCGCCTGCACCCTTCCCACGCTCGCCGCCGCGAAGCAGCAGGTGGAGAAATGGCACGCCTTCGAGGCCGACTATGCCCTCAACACCGAGCGCACGGACGGCAGCCTCACCATCCACTACGCCAAGGTCGAAGACTCCGTCGACCGCCTCCGGGATCTCGTCACCATCGAGAAGGCCTGCTGCGCCTTCGTCGACTGGACAATCGACGACACCCTCCACGACCTACGACTGATCGTCACCGGCACACCTTTCCAGCTCGCGGCCATCAACGTCGGCTGAACCCAAACTCCAGTCACCGCTGCACTGCGCCGAGATCATCCCCGTCACCGTCCAGCCGATCACCACGGAGCCGCAAGGCAACCCACAGCGCGCATCGGCGACAGATGAATGCAGCACCGTCCACAAGAGCGTGAAGCTTCCTCCGCGGGTACTCGCGACCACAACACGAGCAGCTCACAACCTCGTCCATCGCCGTCATGCTCGCGACGCTATTCCGCCAAGAGCTACTCCGTCTATTGCGAGTACCTCGTCTAGTTCTCGTGGAAGCTTCCAGATCCGAGCCGATGAGCGATCGCCGTCAAGTGGGACGATATCCACGGGCTCGATCAGCTCAACCGATTGCGGGTTGATCGGTATCCGTCGCGAGGGCAGAGTCTTCAGAGGGGAGCTTCCGCTCATCCGGCCGCATCGCCCTCTCGACTTCCGCGCGCTGCGCGAGCAAGGTGTCGGCATCCGGTCGGTTGAGCCAGTAGCGCATCGTCGTGATGATGGGCGGAGCAGAGCGCAACAGCACGAGCGAGGTGCCCTGGGGCAGGGTGCGGATGTCTTCGACCTTCACGATCGGCACTCGCCGAACCGACCGCTGATTCGAGCGCAGGCCGCGCTCGCCGATGGTCACCGTGTCCATCGTCTCGTCGCGTTCGCCGATCAGCGTCGACAAGTCCTGGAGGTGCCGTGTGTCGGTTCCTCCGCCCAGCACGATCTTGGTGATGCTGGCGTCCCACATCGCGGTTGCGGCGTGGTCGCCCCAGCGACCTCGGGCCTGCGCGAGCGACTGGAAGACGGGCATCACCGTCAGCCCAGTGCCCCCACCCTCGGCCATGAGCACGGGGAGCGAGGGCAGGGGCGCGAGATTTCCGATCTCGTCGAGAGCGAGCAACACCGGAGGATCAAGCCGCGCACCGGGCGAGCGCGCCGCGAGGCGCCGAGCCGTCTCCACGAGGTCTTCGATGAACGCCGCGACGAGCGACGAAGACGCTCCGGCTCCGGCCCCTGTCGCCAGCAGGTAGAGGGTGCCGGAGTCGCGCAGGAACGACTCGGGGTCGAACTGCTCGTCTTCCGTGGGGCTAACCGCCTCCAGCACCCTCGGATCGGCGAGGGATGCGAGGGAGAGCGAGACGCCCTGCCAGATGGAGTCGCGGGTGCGCGGGTCGGCTTGCAGCATTCCGTCGAGCGACTCCGCCCACCCGGTTGCGGCCTGTGGGTGCGACGAGAGGATCGAAACGGCATCCGCGGCTGCTGCGGGATCGAGTGTCCAACGGAACAGTTCGGCGGGCTGTCGGTGGTCGAGGGCAGCGGCGTGGAGGAGCGCCTGTAGCGCGGTGCGTGTCTTGCCTTCCCAGAAGCCGCCGTTCTCGACGGAGGGGCCGGAGAGCCCGGTGCCCGCGGCGAGGCCGGTGCCGCGGATCATCGCCGTGAGCGGCAGTTCGCATCCTCGGATCGGCGACCACCGCAGTCCTGCTGGCACGCCTTCGGCGAGGTGTTGGGGATCGAACACCGAAACTGGGCCGCCCCGCGCCTGGCGAGCACGGAGGGTCGCTGTGAGGTTGTCCGGCCTAGTCGAGGTCGTGATGACGGCGCCGGGCGCGTCGAGGATGGTGTTGATGACGATGTTTGCGCCCTTGCCGGATCTCGGCGGGCCGATGAGCAGGATCGAGTCCTCGACGGATGTCCATACGCGCTTGCCGCGCGATCGGCCGAGTAGGTAGCCGACTTGCTCGGGCTTCGGGTCGACGAGCGATGGGCGTAGCGTCTGCGCGCGGCCGAGGAGGTTGCGTTCGGATGCGGCGCGCTGCACGTCGCGCGCCTCAGCGACCCCTTCGATTCGACTCGGGTCGGCCTTGGCGCGCTTGCCAAGCTCTCGGACCCACCGCCAGATCAACCACGCCGCTACGACGACCGCGGCGAGCAGTAGAGCGGCAGTGATCCAGTAGGCGACGGGATTGAGCGAGGCGGAGCCGAGCGCCGCGCCGGGATCGCCGGCGCTGAAGATCACACCGACTCCTGCTTCCAGACCTGCTGTGGGTTGAGGCGCGCCCGTGACGAACGCAGCGATGCTCCCGGCAATGCGAAGGGCTCCGGCCAGCAGCATCGCGCAGATGAGCGCGCCGAGTGCGAGATTGGTCAGCTCGTCGCCGAATGCTGCGGCCCTTGGCGAGCCGGTCATGACACGCGGTCGACGACACAGGTGCCCGAGACACGGCCGAGCAGGATGACCTCATGGGTTGGGCTCAGATCGAGCAGGCGCGGCTCGATCTGAGCTCGCGTCGCACCCTCACGGCTAGCCGCAGTGTGCCGCACGATGACCGCGACCGCGACCTCCTCACCCGGCACGAAGCCTCCGTCGTTCGCCACAGCGAGGAGGTGCATCGAGTCGGTCTTACCAGGTGCGGGGGTTCCATCCTGTGCTGAGGCAGGCGACTGCTCGGGCAACGCGGGCGGGTCGGGGACGTGGCGAAGCGGAGTGGTCACGATGTCCGTGTAGACGGTGCCGTCGAGTTCGTGCATCACGACGCGCACGGGCGAGCGGCGCTGCTTCATGACTGAGCTGATGATCTGAGCGAAGGAGCTTCGCTGCCACGGCGGGGCGAAGGTCGACGGATCGAATTGCTCCCCGTCGACGAGGACGCGCAGTGTGGCGTCCGACTGCACCGTCATCGTGACGACCGGAAGCACAGCCGGGATGTTGGTGGAGCCCTCATGATCGGTCTCTCGGCTCGTGCGGCGTCGCCACGGAAGTGCGATGGTCATCTCATGCTCCTCTGGCCTTCTGGCCTGTCTCGTACATCGCAAGTTCGGCGGGGTGGAGCTGGTGCTGGACGACGAACGAGCGGTTCTTGATCCTCCACAGTCCCTGCCCGGTCCCGAGACCCGGCAGCAGCCCTTGCTCGGTGCCGGTGAGTCCGAGGGCCTGCGCGGTCGCGCCGAGTTGATCGCTCTCCTGCCGGTAGATGACCCGCGTCTCGGCGTTGGCGAGCAGGGACGAGGCGAGGGCGCGCATGGCCGAGCCCTGGTCGCCCACGTTGTCGAGGTCGCTGAGCTTGTGGAAGATGAGCAGATTGGCGATGCCGTAGTGCCGCGCGAGCCGCCATTGCGCGTCCATGCGGCGCAGCAGCGCCGGGTGCGACATGAGCCTCCATGCTTCGTCGTACACGACCCACCGCTGTCCGCCTGCCGGGTCGAGCAGCGCCGATTCCATCCACGCCGATGAGCACGTCATAAGCACGGAGATGAGCGTCGAATTCTCGGCAACCCGAGACAGGTCGAGCGACACCATCGGCAGCGATGGGTCGAAGCGCACGGTGCTCGGGCCGTCGAACAGACCGGCGAGGTCACCGGCCACCAGCCGCCGCAGCGCGTGGCCGACGAGACGCCCGTCCTCGGCAAGCCTTCCGTCGCCGTCTTCAGCGTGCGGAGCCAGGATGCGGTCGACCACCATTGGGAGGATCGGCACCTCGGCCGAGCGCACCGCATCCGCGAGCGCGATGTCGACGGCCGTGTGCTCCAGCGGTGTGAGCCCGCGGTCAAGCACGGTCTCGGCGAGCGCGCCGATCAGGTCACGCCGCCGCGAGGTCACCTGGCTCTGCCACTCGGCGTCACTGAGGCCTGAAGGACGATGCCCCTCATCGAGCGGGTTCAGGCGCGTGGACATCCCGTGGCCGAGCATGATCGCGCGCCCGCCGACCGCTTGCGCAACGGCGGTGTGCTCGCCCTTGGGATCGCCGGGGACGTAGACCCGCCGACCGAACGGAATGGATCGGGTGTAGAGGCTCTTGGCGAGCGAGGACTTGCCCGAACCTACGATGCCCGCGAGCACGATGTTTGGCGCGGTGATGATGCCCTGCGCGTAGAGCACCCAAGGGTCGTAGACGAACGACGCGCCGCTGTAGAGATTCTGACCGACGAACACTCCAGCCGAGCCGAGCCCGCCCTCGGCCAGGAACGGGTATGCCCCGGCCAGCGTCGCACTCGTGTCCTGGTGGCGCGGCAACCGGAACCGGCCCGGCGTGCGGAGCGCCGCGGGGCGGGCTTCGCCGGAGGTCGGGAGGTACGTCGTCGCGCGCCGCGCTTCACGTTCCCCCTGCCACTCCGCGCGCGCCCGGTCCTGCTGCGCCTTGCGGTCGGCGGCCTCGATCTTGCTCGCCGCTCTCCGCCGAGCCTTTCGTGCTGCGCGGCGCTCGCCTGCCGGATCGAGCAGAACCGCGGTGTGCAGGCGCTCGCGGTCGTCGGGGCTCATAGTGACAGCCCTCGCCGAGAGTTGAGCGGAGGACCATCGAACGGATCGCGGGAGAACGGGTCGAGCCCCGGCTCGTCGCCGACGGGTGCCGGATGCCACGCGATCCGGCCCGAGCGCTGTGACGCCTCATCCACGGCGCGTTCGGCTTGCCCGATGGCGGCTGCGGCGCGACGGAGCGCGCGAGCGGCGGAATCGGCCTCAATGAGCCCCCCGCTGCGGTCGCCGTTGTCGAGGAACGCCCTGCCTTGGTCCCGGACGTGCGCCGCCGCGACCTGCTCCAGCACTTGCTCCAGCGAGCGCAGCGTCCCGAGTAGCTCGCCGACCACCTGATAGGTGTCCGCGGGGTCGCGGAACGCGCGGCTCGCGTGCGCGAGCGCCCGCACCGACTCGCGGGCGTCTGCGGCGTCCTCCACAGGGTTGCTGAACGTCGGCATCTCGTCTCCCTCGCGTCTCGATCTGCCAGGAAGGTGCGCACGGTATCCCCGACGTCGGAGGTCGAGGCTACGGTCGATCCGACGACCTGTCGTGAGGAAGAGCATGAGCGCAAGCACCTACCGCGGCCAACTTGAGCGCAAGCGGAAGCAGCGGATCGACGCGGAGAAGAAGGCTGGAGAGTACCGCGGGAAGGAATCGAAGAAGCGAGCTGAGTCCGCGGCAGCTCGTGCCGCGGCCAGCAAGTCGAAGAGCTCCAGCACCATCCAATCCAAGCTGCGTGAAGCCGAAAGGAAGGAATCGGAGGCTGCCGTGGCAGGTAAGGAGGCGAGTCGATGGCAGTCGCGTGCGGCCGGCTATGCCAAGGAGGAGATGGCGCTTGCCGACAAGCTCGCACGGGCAGAAGCATCCGAAAGCAACGCCGCTGAACGTAGACGCAAGCTGGAGCAACAGCGTGCGGATCGGCAAGCCGCGGCACAGCGCGCCGTGCTCGAGCGGCGGCTGAGCGCCACGGAGTCCGCCGTCTCGCAAGTCATTCGTGAGCTTCCTGCCCCGAAGCCTGAGAAGCTCCGCGTGCTGATGCTCGGCGCATCGTCGGAAGGCGATCTGCGC
>Ga0182737_1003099_pt1 | contig 12655 bp, 9 predicted proteins | sample eDN5th30CBELigOP_FD_128878 | JGI IMG/M metagenome (GOLD analysis project Ga0182737, IMG submission 128878) | Enriched Organic Plus compost microbial communities from Emeryville, California, USA - eDNA 5th pass 30_C BE-Lig OP (version 2) (version 2) ... | reverse complement strand
GCCCAGCGTGACGCCGCCGAACCGCTTGTTGGGAACATAGGGGATGTCCTGCCCGGTCGCCCAGATCACGCTGTTGGTGGCGGACTTGCGCGACGAGCCGGTGCCGACGACATCGCCGACATAGGCGACGAGATGGCCTTTCTTCTTCAGGTCCTCGATGAACTGGATGGGGCCGCGCTTGCCGTCCTCCTCGGGCGTGATGCCCTCGCGGGCGTTCTTCAGCATGGCGAGATAATGGAGCGGAATGTCGGGGCGCGACCAGGCGTCGGGCGCGGGGGACAGGTCATCGGTGTTGGTCTCGCCCGTCACCTTGAACACGGTGACGGTGATCTTTTCCGGCACTTCGGGACGGTCGGTGAACCATTGCGCATCGGCCCAGGACTGGATGACGCCCTTCGCATGCTCGTTGCCCGCCTTGGCCAGTTCCGCCACGTCGTGGAAGAAGTCGAACATCAGCAGGGTCTTCTTGAGGCCCTCCGCCGCGACAGCGCCCACTTCCGGATCGCCCAGCAGGTCGATCAGCGGCTTGACGTTATAGCCGCCGACCATGGTGCCGAGCAGCTCGGTGGCGCGCTTGCGGCTGATGAGCGCGACGGGGAAATCGCCATGGGCCACGGCCGACAGGAACGACGCCTTGACGTTGGCGGCGTCATCGACGCCCGGCGGCACGCGATAGGTCAGCAGGTCGAGCAGGAAGTCGCTGTCCTCGCCTGCCGGGGGTGCCTTGATAAGCTCGATCAGGTCGGCGGTCTGTTGGGCCGAGAGGGGCAGGGGCGGAATGCCGAGGGCGGCGCGTTCCGCGACATGTTCGCGATAGGACTGAAGCATCGAGGACATTCGGTCGGGCTCCATGATAGAGGATCGGACATAGATCGGGCCTTGCAGCCCTGCACGCGGGAGTGCGTTATTCCCATTCATTCGGCAGCGCAACATGGAATCCCGCGATTCACATCCCGATTCAGGCCATAGACAAAAAAGTTTCTGCACCTGATTTGCATTTGAAATAAGTGCCCGCCCCTGCGTGCGCGGCTAAAACAGAGGGCCGGAGGAAGTATGCGTGAACAAGAAATTCCGAGCCTCCTTTTCCCGTTTCTTCCGGATCGGGCGGAAGGCCCGTTCCGGCCTTGCCGGGCATTTGCCGCGCCGTGCCCGTATCTGGGGCGTCATTTCGTGTGTGCCGGCTGAAAAGTCCTCGCAAAAGGCCGCAAATCATTGACTCCTGACCGCAGGGCATTATCTCGCAGCGGGAATGATATCGATCATTCCGCTTTGACCGCCGACTGATGGACAAGAGGCAAAGCAGTTGACCGGATGCCGTATTTTCGGGACGATGCTGTCATTTTCCGTCCATCATTCCCCAGCCGGAATGGCCCAAGCGCTTTAGCGATGGAGACGCATCACATGACTGCAATCGGACAGGACACTTTGGGCACGCGTCAGTCTCTGACGGTGGGCGGCAGGACCTATGCCATCTACTCGCTCAGGAAGGCGGCGGAAAAGCTGGGGGACGTGTCGCGCCTGCCTTTCTCGATGAAGGTGCTGCTGGAAAACCTGCTCCGGTTCGAGGATGGCGGCTTCACCGTTTCCACCCGCGATATCCAGGCCATTGTCGACTGGCAGAAGAACCCCGTCACCGGCGATGAGATCCAGTACCGCCCGGCCCGCGTGCTGTTGCAGGATTTCACCGGTGTCCCCTGCGTGGTGGACCTGGCCGCGATGCGCGACGCGATCGCCAAGCTGGGCGGCGATACCGGCAAGATCAACCCGCAGGTTCCGGTCAATCTCGTCATCGACCACAGCGTCATGGTCGACGAGTTCGGCACGCCGCGCGCGTTTCAGGACAATATGGAGATCGAGTATCAGCGCAACATGGAGCGCTACGACTTCCTGAAATGGGGCTCCAAGAGCCTCGCCAATTTCTACGCGGTGCCGCCGGGCACCGGCATCTGCCATCAGGTGAACCTCGAACATATCGCGCAGGCGGTGTGGACCAGCGTCGATGAAAAGGGCGATACGGTCGCCTATCCCGACACCTGCGTCGGCACCGACAGCCACACCACGATGGTCAACGGCCTCGGCGTGCTGGGCTGGGGCGTGGGCGGCATCGAGGCGGAGGCCGCGATGCTCGGCCAGCCGGTGTCGATGCTGATCCCCGAGGTCGTCGGCTTCCGCCTGACCGGCTCGCTGCGCGAAGGCGTGACCGCGACCGATCTCGTGCTCACCTGCACCAACATGCTGCGCAACCATGGCGTCGTGGGACGCTTCGTCGAATATTTCGGGCCGGGTCTTGCCTCGCTGAGCCTTGCCGACCGCGCGACGCTGGCCAATATGGCGCCGGAATATGGCGCGACGTGCGGCTTCTTCGGCATCGACGACAAGACGCTCGACTATCTGCGCCTGACCGGCCGCGAGGAAGAGCAGATCGCGCTGGTCGAAGCCTATGCGAAGGAGCAGGGGTTCTGGATCGATCCCGCCGCGCCCGAGCCGGTCTTCTCCTCCGCGCTGAGCCTGGACCTTTCCACCGTGGTCCCGACGCTGGCCGGTCCCAAGCGCCCGCAGGACAAGGTCGTGCTGCCCGAGGTGGACGACGTGTTCAATTCGGACATGGAGAATGTCTACAGGAAGCCGCAGCAGCGCGTTCCCGTCGAAGGCAAGGATTTCGACATCGGCGACGGCGATGTGGTCATCGCGGCGATCACCAGTTGCACCAACACCTCCAACCCCAGCGTGCTGGTCGCCGCCGGGCTGGTGGCGAAGAAGGCCGACGAACTGGGCCTCAAGCCCAAGCCCTGGGTCAAGACCTCGCTCGCGCCGGGCAGCCAGGTCGTCACCGACTATCTGGAGAAGGCGGGTCTCCAGCCGCATCTCGACAATATCGGCTTCAATCTGGTGGGCTATGGCTGCACCACCTGCATCGGCAATTCCGGGCCTTTGGCGGAACCGATCAGCAAGGCGATCAACGAGAACAACCTCGTCGCCGCCGCCGTCATCTCCGGCAACCGCAATTTCGAGGGGCGCGTGTCGCCCGACGTGCGCGCCAATTTCCTTGCCTCGCCGCCTCTGGTCGTCGCCTATGCGCTGAAGGGCACGGTGGTCGAGGATTTCACCTCCACGCCGCTCGGCACGGGCCGCAACGGGCAGGACGTCTACCTGCGCGACATCTGGCCGACCAATCAGGAAGTGGCGGCGACCATCGCGGCCTGCGTCGACCGGTCGATGTTCCAGGCGCGCTATGCCCATGTCTACAAGGGCGACAAGCACTGGCAGGCGATCGACGTCACCGGATCGGAAACCTATCGGTGGCGCGCGGGCAGCACCTATGTCGCCAATCCGCCCTATTTCGATGGCATGACGATGACCCCCGCGCCGGTCGCGGACATCGTGGAGGCAAAGCCGCTGGCGATCCTTGGCGACTCGATCACCACCGACCATATTTCCCCGGCGGGGTCGATCAAGGTGGACAGCCCGGCGGGCAAGTGGCTGCTGGAGCATCAGGTCGCCAAGGCGGATTTCAACAGCTACGGCTCGCGGCGCGGCCATCATGAGGTGATGATGCGGGGCACCTTCGCCAATATCCGCATCAAGAACGAGATGGCGCCCGGCATAGAAGGCGGCATGAGCCGCTTCGGCGGCGAGGTGATGCCGATCTACGACGTGGCGATGAAGTATAAGGAGCAGGGCACGCCGCTGGTCGTGATCGCGGGCAAGGAATATGGCACCGGCTCCTCGCGCGACTGGGCGGCCAAGGGCACCAGCCTGCTGGGGGTGCGCGCGGTGATCGTGGAAAGCTTCGAACGCATTCATCGTTCCAACCTCGTGGGCATGGGCGTGCTGCCGCTGCAATTTCGCGAAGGGGAGAGCCGCCAGACCCTCGGCCTGACCGGCGATGACAGCTTCACCATCCTCGGCGTCGCGGACCTGAAGCCGCGTCAGGATGTCGAGGTGAAGGTGACGCGGCCCGACGGCAGCAGCTTCACCTTCACCGCGCTGTGCCGCATCGATACCGCCAATGAAGTGGAATATTTCCGCAACGGCGGCATCCTGCATTATGTGCTGCGCAAGCTGGCGGCCTGAAGCGGGCGCCCGACGATATCGCTCTTGCCCCGGTCATGCGCATAACCGCCCATGACCGGGAGGTACGATAACGGCTCTCCGCGCCACATGGGTAGAGGAGGGCGCGGGCCATGCCCGCCCGCGGTTTCTTATGGACCGGGAGCAAGGAAGGGAGGCGCCGTGACCGATATTCTGATCGAACTTGCCGGGTGGCTGGGCGGCGGCCTCATCCTGCTGGGCTATGTGCTGGTGTCGTCCGGGCGGCTGGTCGGGCGGTCGGTCGCCTTTCAACTGCTCAACCTGTCCGGATCGCTGGGCTTCGTCGTCAATGCCGCCTGGCATGGCGCGATCCCGCCGATGACGCTCAACATCATCTGGTGCCTGATCGCGCTGTGGACTCTCGCCACCCTGAGGCGGCACGGGGGCGAGGCGCGGGGCTGAGGTTCAGCGCTTCAGTTTGATCTCGTACAGCTTCGGCCAGTTCTTGCCGGTGACGAACAGCCGGTCGCGCTTCGGGTCATAGGCAATGCCGTTCAGCACCGCATCGGCATCCGTCACCGGCTGCTTGCGGGCGAGGGCGGTCAGGTCGATCCAGTCGATCACCTTGCCGGACACGGGGTCGATCCGCGCGATCCGGTTTGTCAGCCACACATTGGCCAGCACCTCGCCCTTCACATATTCCAGTTCGTTGAGCAGGCGCACCGGCCTGCCGTTCCAGGTGACGCTGACATGCCCGGTTTCCTCGAAGGTTTGCGGGTCGAGGAAGCGAAGCCGGTCGGTGCCATCGGAGAGGATCAGGCGCTTGCCGTCCTGCGTCAGCCCCCAGCCTTCGCCGGTATAACGGAAGGTGCCGGTCTGGCGGAAGGTCGCGCGGTCCCAGCGGAAGCCGGTGCCGTGCCGCCATGTGAGCGAGAGCAACTCGCTGCCCCAGTTGGTCATTCCTTCACCGAAATAGCGCATGTCGATGGAAGCGGCACGCAGCACCTTGCCGTCCTTCAGCCGCACCTGCCGGATTTCCGAAGAGCCGTTGCGGCCGGTGCTCTCATAGAGCGACCCGTCGAGGAAGATCAGCCCCTGCGTGAAGGCGGCGGAATCATGAGGCCATGTCGCGAGCAGCGTCCATTCGGTATCGGCGCGCGCGGCAGGCGCGACGATGAACAGCAGCAGCGCCGGAAGCGCCGAAAGCCAGCCTCTCATGCGTCCTCCTCGTTCTGGGACAGGGCGGCGGCCTGCCATGGCGGCAGCGCCAGCCCGGCCATGTCCTCGACCCGGCGATGGTCGATCGCAAGGCCCAGATCGGGCAGCAGCGCGCGCTGGCGCCGGGGATCGGATTGCCCCTCCGGCACCACCACCAGCCGCCGCCCGACCTTGTTGCGATAATGCATGCGGGCGGTGTTCTCCTGCCCGACATAGCAGCCCTTGGTATAGCTTACGCCGTTCAGTTCCCCCGCATTGGCCTCCAGCCAGAGTGTCTGGTCGCTGCCCAGTTCCGCGACGCCCTCGGTCACGCCCAGCGACAGGCGATGCGCGCGGAAAGCGGGGGCGGCGTTGCCGTCCTCCTCGACCGCCGGGGCGATCCAGCGATAACCGAGTTCGGGCAGGCGCGGGTCCATCGGCTTGCCGTCCGCGCCGGGCGACCAGTGCACGCGCAGCCCCTCCTCCCGCTCCAGCGCCACCTTGCGGCGCAGGCGGTAGAGGGTGAGACGGCGTTGCAGCGCATCGGCCTGCGATCCCTCGCAATCGATCAGTATGTCATCGCCATCGGCCCACAGGATGAAATCGAACAGTGCTTTGCCCTGCGGGCTCAGCAGGCCGGACCAGCGCGGTTCGTCCCCCGCCAGCGTCAGCACGTCCTGCGTGACGAGGCCCTGAAGGAAGGAGCGGGCTTCTTCCCCCGAAACGCGGATCAGCGCGCGGTCATAAAGGGTGGTATTCTCTGCCATGCGCATTAGGTAAGGCGGACAGTGAAATTCTCCAAGCGAAAGCCTCACCCCATGCCCCAGAACGCAGCCCGGACCTTCGACATGATCCTGAAGAACGGCACCGTCCACACGCCCGGCGGGCCGGTGATGGCCGATATCGGCGTGCGCGGGGGCAAGGTGGCGGCGATCGGCTCGGCGCTGGGCGACGCGGGCGAGACGATCGATTGCGCGGGCCTCGATATACTGCCGGGCGTGATCGACAGTCAGGTCCATTTCCGCGAGCCGGGGCTGGAGCATAAGGAAGACCTCGAATCGGGCAGCCGCGCCGCCGTGATGGGCGGGGTGACGGCGGTGTTCGAAATGCCCAACACCAATCCCAATACCGACAGTGCCGAGCGGGTGAACGAAAAGCTGAAGCGCGCCCGTCATCGCATGTGGTGCGACCATGCCTTCTATGTCGGCGCGACCGCGGACAATGCGGAGCAGCTTGCCGAGCTGGAACGGATGCCGGGCACCTCCGGCGTCAAGATCTTCATGGGCGCCTCCACCGGCAGCCTGCTGGTGGACGATGACGACGCGCTGTCCCGCGTGCTGGCCTCGGGCCGCCGCCGCGTCGCCATCCATGCCGAGGACGAGACGCGGATGAACGCGCGCAAGGATTTCCGCGTCGAGGGCGACCCGTCCTCCCACCCTGTCTGGCGCGACGACGAAAGCGCGATGATCGCGACGAAGCGGATCATCGGCCTCGCCCGCAAGGCGCGGCGGCGCATCCACATATTGCATGTGACGACGCCCGCCGAACTCGCCTATATCGCGGGGCACAAGGATATTGCGAGCTGCGAGGTGACGCCCCAGCACCTGACGCTGGCGGGCGAGGATGCCTATCCCCGCCTCGGCACATGGGCGCAGATGAACCCGCCGATCCGCTCGGGCGCGCATCGCGAAGGGCTTTGGGAGTATCTCAACCTCGGCGTGCCGGACGTGATCGGTTCCGACCATGCGCCGCACACGCGGGAGGAAAAGGCCAGGCCCTATCCGGCCAGCCCCAGCGGCATGCCCGGCGTGCAGACGCTGGTGCCGCTGTTCCTCGACCATGTGGCGAAGGGGCGCCTGACCCTGCAACGCTTCATCGACATGACGAGCGCGGGGCCGCAGCGTATATTCGGACTGATCGGCAAGGGGCGCATCGCGCTGGGCTATGACGCCGACTTCACGGTGGTGGACCTGAAGAAGCGCTGGACGGTCGGCCGCGACTGGCTCGCCTCGCGCTGCGACTGGTCGCCGTTCGAGGGCATGGAGCTGACCGGCAAGGCGATCGGCACCATCATACGCGGCCATCGCGTGATGTGGGAGGACAGCCTCGCCCATCAGGCGGTGGGCGAGCCGGTGCGGTTCGAGTCGGTGGAATTCGGCTTCTAGGGAAGCGCCGTCCTCGGGGCGGGACAGCGCCAGCCGGGGACGGGGAAGATGCCGGGAAGAGTGGTGCTGCTGGAGAGGATTGAACTCTCGGCCTCTCCCTTACCAAGGGAGTGCTCTACCACTGAGCTACAGCAGCATACCGTTCGGAGCCGCGCCTATGGCCTTCCCTTGGTCGGATTGTCAAGGGACGCTGGAGCAGGGCGCGAATTTTTGCTTGAGGGGAGCGCATGAGCGAGACGGAAGCGGAACGGAAAAAACGGCTGGCCGAGGCGCTACGCACCAATCTGCGCCGCCGCAAGGCGCAGGCGCGGGAAAGCGATGCCGCCGGGAAAGGGGACGAGGCCGGGAAGGCGCAAGGCTGATTCGCGCCGCGTCTATCGCGGGCGATGCTCTGTCCCGCGCCCCGATGTGATGAAGAGCGCGGTCGCTTCCTCTCCCGCGCCGATGTCGGCGGTGTGCCAGACGCCGGGCGGGTTGACCGCATAGTCGCCGGGGCCGAGGGTCGCGCGCTCCACCCGGCCGTCGGGAAACTCCTGCGCCAGCGCCATCCGGCCCGACAGGCACAGCACCAGTTCCTCGCCCGCCGGATGCATTTCCCAACTGTCCCAACTCGCCGCGAAACGATAGAGGCTGACCAGCCGGCCTTCGTCGCCATCGGCCTTCGTTCGCTCGGCGTAATCGGCATACCATTCCATGCCGGTGAACTCGGGCTGGGGCAGGACGGTGGCGCCCAGACCCAGATGCGCCGGTTGAGCGAAGAGATTGTGGATTGCGGTCATCGGCTTTCCTTTCTCAGATCGGCGCGCAGGCGGCACCCAGCCAGCCCCGCACCTCTTCCGGCACCAGCGGCGCGACGCGGCGCAGTACCTCGGCATGATAGGCATCGAGCCAGTCGCGCTCTTCCGGCGAGAGCATGTCCGCGACGACAAGCGCGCGGTCGATCGGCACGAAGCTTAGCGTACGCAGGCCCAGCATCGGCTTTTCCGCGCCCGCTATCTCCCGCTCCTCGACCAGCACCAGATTCTCGATGCGGATGCCGTAGGCCCCGGTCTTGTAATAGCCCGGCTCGTTGGAGCAGATCATGCCGGGGCGCAGCGGTTCGTTGCGGCCGCCGAAGGTCGCGATGCGTTGTGGCCCCTCATGCACGGAGAGGAAGCTGCCGACGCCATGGCCGGTGCCGTGCGCATAGTCGAGGCCCCGCTCCCACAGCGCGCGCCGCGCCAGCGTATCGAGCTGGCCGCCGCTGGTCCCGGCGGGAAAGATCGCGCGGGCAAGCGCGATATGGCCCCTCAGCACCAGCGTGAAGCGCTCGCGCATTTCCGCGCTTGGCGTGCCGATGGCGATGGTGCGGGTGATGTCGGTGGTGCCGTCGCGATACTGCCCGCCCGAATCGACCAGATAGAGCATGTCCGGTTCGATCCGCCGGTCTGTTTCCGGCGTCACGCGATAATGGACGATGGCCCCGTTCGGCCCCGCGCCGCTGATCGTGTCGAAGCTCAGGTCCACGAGCTTCCCCGTTTCGGCGCGGAAGCCGCGCAGGCGGCCGGCGGCGGACAGTTCCGTCTGCGTGCCCTTAGGCCCTTCGATGGAAATCCAGTGGAGGAAGCGGGTCAGCGCCGCGCCGTCGCGCAGTTGCGCGGCGTCGTGCCCCGCGATCTCGACCGGGTTCTTGATCGCCTTCGCCAGCACGGCGGGGTCGCGCACCGGGTCGATGGCCGCCCCACCAGTCTCCAGCCGCTCGAAGATCGCGGCGACCGCGCGTTCGGGATCGACGGCGACACGCCTGCCGCGATACTCGGCCTCCAGCGCCGCCGCGAAGGCGCCGCGGTCCCGCGGGGCCACCCGGTTGCCGAGATGGGCGCGCAGGTCGTCCGTCAGCTTTTCCGGCGCGATGAAGAGGTCCGCCGTGCCGTCCGCCTTCGCAATCGCGTAGGACAGGGCGACCGGCGTGTGCTCCACGTCGCTGCCCCGGATGTTGAACGCCCATGCTATGGAATCGAGGGCGGAGAGGATCGTCGCATCGTCGCCGCGCTGCCGCAGCCATGCCGCGATATCGTCCAGCTTTTCCTCATGCGGTTTGCCCGCATGGTCGAGGGGATGCGGCAGGGCGGGGGCGAGCGACGGCGCGGGGCGATCCGTCCAGACCGCGTCCACGGGATTGCCGTCCAGAGCGACCAGTTCCGCGCCCTTCGCCGCCAGCAGCGCGCCTGTTCCGCGCACCCATTCGCGAGTATGCAGCCAGGGGTCGTAACCGATACGGTCGCCTGCCTCGACATGGTCGCCCAGCCATGCTTCGGGCTGTACCGAGGGCAGGTCGCCATAGTCATAGAGCGCACCGTCCACCTGATCGCGCACCTGCAGGGTGTAGCGCCCGTCGGTGAAGATCGCGGCCCTCTCCGCCAGCACGATCGCGCTGCCCGCCGATCCGCCGAAGCCGGTCAGCCAGGCGAGGCGCTGCGCATAGGCGCCGACATATTCGCTCATATGCTCGTCCGTCAGCGGCACGATGAAGCCCCGCACCCCCCGCTTCGCCAGCTCGGCGCGCAATGCGGCGAGCCTTTGCGCGGCGGCGCCGTCCCTGACCGGTGTTGCGGGGGCGAGCGAGGCGGTGGACATTCTTCTTTCCTTGCAGCATGGCGACAGACCACCAACATAGGGCCGGGCGGAGTGTTCCGCCACCGCTCAGATACGGGATACCGAATGCACGACCTTTCGCCGCCAGCTTCCCCGATGACCTCTCCGCCCCTCGCCGATCGCCGCCCGCATCGCATCGAGCGGCATGGCCGGGTCATCGACGATCCCTATGCCTGGCTGCGCGATCCCGGCTATCCGGACGTCAAGGACAAGGATGTCCTCGCCTATCTGGAGGCGGAGAACCGCTGGTTCGAGCAGGCGATGGAGCCGCATAAAGGGCTGATCGACACATTGTTCGAGGAGATGAAGGGCCGCATCAAGGAGGATGACCGCTCCGTTCCGCAGAAGGATGGCGACTATATCTACTGGCGCGCGTTCGAGATCGGCGCGCAATATCGCAAATGGTATCGCAAGCCGGTGGCGGGCGGCGAGGATCAGCTCATTCTCGATGAGCCTGCGCTGGCCGAGGGGCATGAATATTTCCGCCTCGGCGCGGTGTCGGTGTCCCCCTGCGGCCGCTATCTCGCCTTCGCGGTCGATACCGATGGCGGCGAGCGGTTCGAGGCGCGCATTCGCGATCTTTCCACCGGCGAGATGCTGCCAGATGTGATCCCCGGCACCCTTTCCGCGCTGGTGTGGACGAGTGACAGCAAGGCGCTGCTCTACAGCCTCGCCAATGAGAACTGGCGCACGGACAATGCGCGCGTGCATGTGCTGGGCACCCCGGTCGAACAGGATCGCGAGATATTCCATGAGGATGACGAGGGCTTCCGCGTATCCATCGGGCTTTCCTCCTCCGAAAAGTGGATCGTCATCGGCACCGGCGATCATGTGACGAGCGAGGCGTGGCTCATTCCCGCCGACGATCCCTTCGCCCCGCCCCGGCTGGTTGCGGCGCGAAAGGAAGGGCGCGAATATGACATCGACGAGCATGAAGGCACGCTCTACATCCGCACCAACGACACCCACCCCAATTTCCGGCTGGTGAAGGCGCCGGTCGATGCGCCCGACCGGTGGGAAGAGGTGATCGCGGCCGATCCGCATTTCTACCTGACCGATTTCACGCTGTTCAAGGCTTTCTACGTCACCGAGGGGCGGCTTGACGGCCTCGACCAGATCGAACTGCGGGATTATGAAACCCATGGCGCGAAGCGGCTGGCGTTTCCGGAGGCGAGCTATACCGCCTCGCTCGACGACAACCCCGAATATGACGTGACGAAGATCCGCATCGGTTATGAATCGATGGTCACACCCGACACCATCTATGATTATCATCTGGCCACCGGCGAATGGGAACTGCTGAAGGTGCAGGAAATCCCCTCCGGCTATGATGCGTCGGCCTATGCGACGCAGCGGCTGATGGTCCCGGCGCGGGACGGCACGCAGATTCCGGTGTCGGTGGTGTATCCGAAGGATTTCCCGATGGACGGGACGGGGCGGCTGCATCTTTACGGCTATGGCGCCTATGGCCTCGCGATGGAGCCGGGCTTCTCCACCGCGCGGCTCTCGCTGCTGGATCGCGGCTTCGCCTATGCGATCGCGCATATCCGGGGCGGCGACGATCTGGGCCAGCAATGGTACCTCGACGGCAAGCTCGACAAGCGCACCAACACGTTCACCGATTTCGTCGATGTGGCGAAGGGGCTGATCGGGCGCGGCTTCACGGCGAAGGGGCGGATCAGCATTTCCGGCGGATCGGCGGGCGGCGAGTTGATGGGCGCGGTGCTGAACAGCGACCCGGACCTGTGGGGCGCCGCGGTGGCGCATGTGCCGTTCGTCGATGTGCTGAGCACCATGCTCGATGCCTCGCTGCCGCTGACGCCGGGCGAGTGGCCCGAATGGGGCAACCCGATCGAGGACGAGAAGGCGTTCGACCTGATCGCTTCCTATTGTCCCTACCAGAATGTGAAGGCGCAGGACTATCCGCCCTTGCTGGTGACGGCGGGCCTCAACGACCCGCGCGTCACCTATTGGGAACCGGCCAAATGGGTGGCGAAGCTGCGCGCCACCAAGACCGACGCCAATATCCTGCTGCTCAAGACCAATATGGGCGCGGGCCATGGCGGCAAGTCAGGCCGTTTCGAATCCCTGCGCGAAACAGCGGAGGAATTTGCCTTCATCCTCTGGCAGATGCCTGAATAGGCGGACCGGCGATCCGCCCTGAACGCCGTGACCTAACGGGTTGCGGGTGAGGGCGCGGGGGCGGGCGCCAGCGACGCGCCGCTGCTTTCCTCCTCGGCCTCGCTGGCCGGAGGCGGCGGAGCGATCTGCATCGAGCCGGTTCGCGCGCCGCTCGGCACGCTGCGCGGTTCGAGGATCGCGGCGGCCTCTATCACGTCGAGCGCGCGGCGGGCCTCGTTATATTTGCGCGCCATCTGAATCCAGCTATCGGCCTGTTCATGATCGGGCAGACGCTCGATTTCCCGCAATGCGGAGCTGATGCGTTCCGACGAGATCATCAGCCTCGCCCGCTCGATCACCTGCTGGGGCACCGGCGAAGGGGCGTCGGCCTTGCGGATGACGATCAGATTGGCCAGCTCGCGCCGGGTCGCCGCCCACCAGTCGGTCTTGCCACCGCTCTTGCCCAGAAGCGCGGGGGAGACTTCTTCCAGCTCGGCTTGCAGGTC
>Ga0182737_1003097_pt1 | contig 12664 bp, 10 predicted proteins | sample eDN5th30CBELigOP_FD_128878 | JGI IMG/M metagenome (GOLD analysis project Ga0182737, IMG submission 128878) | Enriched Organic Plus compost microbial communities from Emeryville, California, USA - eDNA 5th pass 30_C BE-Lig OP (version 2) (version 2) ... | reverse complement strand
GGTGCGCGACCGGCTGGGCGTGAAGCCGCTTTATTATGCGCGGGTGTCGGACGGCAGCCTGATCTTCGGCTCGGAGCTGAAGGTGCTGCTCGCCCATCCGCTGTTGCGGCGGGAGCCGGATCTGAGTGCGATCGAGGATTATCTGGCGCTCGGCTATGTGCCGGACGACGCCTGCATCGTCGCGGGCGTCAGGAAGCTGGGCGCGGGCGAGCATCTGCGGCTGGTGCGGGGCAGGGGCATGCCGGAGCCGCGCCGCTATTGGGACGTCAGCTTCGCCGACCGCTCGACCGCGAAGCCCGCCGCGCTGATGGAGGAACTGACCGCGTTGATGCGGGATGCCGTCCGCTCCCGCATGGTGGCGGACGTGCCGCTGGGCGCGTTCCTGTCGGGCGGGGTGGACAGCAGCAGCGTGGTCGCGCTGATGGCGGAAGCCTCGCCGCGCGCGGTGAAGACCTGCACCATCGGCTTCGACGTGCCGAGCCTCGATGAAACCCGCCATGCCGATCATGTCGCCCGCCGGTTCGCGACCGACCACCGCACCCGGCTGGTGTCGCCCGACGATTTCGGCCTGATCGACACGCTGGTCGCCCATTTCGACGAGCCGTTCGCCGATGCCTCCGCGCTGCCCACCTACCGGGTGTGCGAACTGGCGCGGGAGGAGGTGACGGTCGCGCTGTCGGGCGACGGCGCGGACGAGGCGTTCGCTGGCTACCGCCGCCACCTGTTCCAGCATCGGGGGGAAATGGCCCGCCGCCTTCTCCCGCAGAGCGTGCGGGGGCCGCTGTTCGGCACGCTGGGCCGGCTCTATCCCAAGGCGGACTGGGCGCCGCGCTGGCTGCGCGCGAAAACGACCTTCCAGGAAATGGGGATGAGCGGCGCGCAGGCCTATGCCCGGGCCGTCGGCGTGACCGGGCCGGATATGCGGCGGCGGCTCTACAGCGAAGATTTCGCCCGGCGCATCGGCGGGCATCGCGGCGAGTACAGGATCGTGCGGACAATGGAAAACGCCCCCGCGCGCGATCCGCTCGACCGCGCGCAATATGCCGATATCCGCATCTGGCTGCCCGGCGACATCCTCACCAAGACCGACCGCATGAGCATGGCCGTCAGCCTGGAGGCGCGTGAGCCGCTGCTCGACTATCGCCTGGTCGAATTCGCCGCCCGCCTGCCGGTGGGGCAGCGCATCCATGGCAATGGCGGCAAATATCTGATGAAACGGGCGATGGAGGCCTATCTGCCGCAGGACATCCTCTATCGCGACAAGATGGGGTTCGTGACGCCTATCTCACACTGGTTCCGGGGGCCTCTGGCGGGCGAGGCCGAGGCGGTCGCCCACCGCTCCGCGCTGGCGCAGAGCGGCTGGTTCGATGGCCGGACGATGGCGCGGGTGGTCGAGGATCACCGCGCGGGCCGCGCCGATCATGGCCGCCTGCTCTGGCAGTTGCTCGTGCTGGACAAAAGCCTCACCCGCCTGTTCGGCTGACCCCTCAGCCGGGGCTGGCCGCCTTCATCAGCATGATGCCGCCCACGATCAGCAGCGCGGCGGCGATGCGCATCGCGCTGGCCGTTTCGCCGAGGAACAGCACGCCGATCAGGAAGGCGCCCGCCGCGCCGATGCCGGTCCACACCGCATAGGCGGTGCCGAGCGGCAGCGACCGCATCGCCCATGCCAGCAGGGCGAAGCTCGCCGCCATCGTCACGATCATCAGGATGGTCGGCCCCGGCTTGGTGAAGCCGTGGGATTGTTTCATCGCCACCGCCCAGACGGTTTCCAGCACGCCCGCGACCAAAAGAGCTATCCACGCCATTATCGTCTCCATGAACAAGATGCCGCCGGGCCGTCCCGGTCTTGAACCCATGGAGGGGCGGGAACGTGGTCGCCGCGCCTCTCTATCTAGCGACGCGCAGGGGGCGGTTCAAGCCTCTGCCTCACCCCTCGCCGGGATAATCCGCCCGCACGAAATACAGCCCGTCTGGCGGCGCGTTGAGGCCCAGCCTGCTGCGGTCCGCCGCCCTCAATGCCTCGCCCATGTCCTCGACATCCCATGTCCCCATGCCGACGAGAGCCAGGCATCCGACCATGGAGCGCACCTGATGGTGCAGGAAGCTGCGCGCCGAGGCATGCACGTCGATCCGCCCGCCCGTGCGGATCACCTCCAGCCGGTCGAGCGTCTTGACCGGGCTGTCGGACTGGCACTGGGTCGAGCGGAAGGTGGTGAAATCATGCTTGCCGATCAGCAGCGCCGCCGCCCGCGCCATCGCCTCATCGTCCAGCGCCTGCGGGATCTGCCATGCCAGCCCCTTTTCGAAGGTCAGCGGCGCGCGCCGGTTGACGATGCGATAGACATAGGACCGGCGGATGCAGGAAAAGCGCGCATGCCAGCCTTCCGGCGCTTCCCCGCAGGCGGTGATCGCGATGGGGGCGGGGCGCAGCAGCGCGTTCAGCGCCTCCATCAGGCGGAAGGGCGCGATGGTCTTTTCGATATCGGCATGGGCGCGCATGGCAAGGCCGTGGACGCCCGCGTCCGTCCGCCCGGCGCAATGCAGCACCGCCTGTTCGCCGGTGACGGCATGGATCGCCTCCTCGATGGATTGCTGGACAGTGGGGCCATGGGCCTGCCGCTGCCAGCCCATGAACGGGCGGCCGTCGAACTCCACGGTGAAGGCGAAGCGGGTGGTCATGCCTCTATCGGGTCCAGCATCGTGCCGACGGGGATGGGATAGCCGCGCAGCAGTTCCTCCACGCTCATCGCGCCCTTGCCCGCGCGCTGTATCATTTTGGGACGGATCGAATCCGCGCCGCAGCCGATCAGCAGCCCTTCGTCGACTATTTCCCCCGCCGCGCCGCTCCGCGCCTCGATGGCGGCGGAAAGGATACGGAACCGCTCCCCGTTCAGCAGGAAGAAAGCGCCCGGTGCGGGGTTGAACGCCCGGACCTGCCGCTCCACCTGCATCGCGCCCGCCGCGAAATCGATCCGCGCTTCCTGCTTGTCGATCTTGGCGGCATAGGTGACGCCTCCCTCCGGCTGAGGCCGGGGCGGGAAGGCGGGGAGGCCGGCCAGCACCTCCACCATCAGCGCCGCGCCGGATCGCGCCAGTTCATTGGTCAGCGCGCCCGCCGTCTTGCCATCGACAGGCGTGCGCGTCTCCGCCAGCATCGGCCCGGTGTCGAGGCCCGCCTCCATCGCCATGATGGTGACGCCGGTTTCCGCGTCCCCGGCGAGGATCGCGCGCTGGATCGGCGCCGCTCCCCGCCAGCGCGGCAGCAGCGAGGCATGGATATTGACGCAGCCAAGGCGCGGCGCGTCCAGCACCGCTTGCGGCAGGATCAGCCCATAGGCGGCGACCACCGCCATGTCCGCCCCCAGCGCCGCGAATGCCGCCTGTTCCTCCGCGCCTTTCAGCGACAGCGGCGTGCGCACCGGCAGGCCAAGCTGCTCCGCCCGCGCCTGCACCGGCGTCGGCATCAGCTTCCTGCCGCGCCCGGCGGGGCGGGGCGGCTGGCTGTAGACGGCGACGATCTCATGCCCCGCCGCCGCCAGCGCATCGAGCGCGGGCACCGCGAAATCGGGCGTTCCCATATAGACGATCTTCATGGCCGTCTCTCAACCCCTTGTGCGGGACAAGTGCAAGCCCTTATGTGCTCCTCTATGGCATCACCGGAAATCGAAGCCCTCTCCCAAGCCCTCGCCCGCCTTCCGGGGCTGGGCCCGCGTTCGGCGCGGCGGGCGGTGCTGTATCTGCTCAAGCGGCGCGAATCGGCGCTGGGGCCTCTGCTCGACGCGCTGGGGCGGGTGAACGACCGCCTGTCCACCTGCTCGGTGTGCGGCAATGTCGATACCGTCAACCCCTGCGCCATCTGCGCCGACCCCCGCCGGGATGATCGCGCACTCTGCGTGGTGGAGGATGTGCCGGACCTCTGGGCGCTGGAAAAGTCGCGCCTTTTCCCCGGCCGTTTCCATGTGCTGGGCGGCAGGCTCTCCGCTCTGGACGGCGTGCGGCCGGAGGATCTCGGCATAGACGGCCTTGTCGCGCGCATCGCGGCCGGGGGGATAGACGAGGTCGTGCTGGCGATGAACGCGACGCTGGAAGGGCAGACGACCGCCCACTACATCGCTGAAAGGCTGGAAGGATATCCGGTTCGCCTCACCCAGCTGGCCCACGGCCTGCCGGTCGGGGGGGAGCTGGATTATCTCGACGAAGGCACGCTCGCCCAGGCTTTGCGTGCCCGGCGCCCTATTGGTTAAGCCGAAATTAGCCTCCGCCCATCTTGATATTCCGGCTTCGTTCTCATATTTGAGGGCTATGGCAATCCTACCGATCCTTGAAGCGCCCGATCCGCGCCTGCGCACGATTTCGACGCCCGTGGACACCATCGACGATGCGTTGCAGACGCTGATCGACGATATGTTCGAGACCATGTACGACGCGCCGGGCATCGGCCTTGCCGCCATTCAGGTCGGCGTGCCCAAGCGGGTGCTGGTGATCGACCTTCAGGAACCGGAATCGGACGAGGAGGACGCCAAGCCCGTCCGCAACCCGATGGTATTCATCAACCCGCAGATACTCGACGGGTCGGATCAGCTTTCCGTCTACAATGAAGGCTGCCTCTCCGTGCCCGATCAATATGCCGAGGTGGAGCGGCCCGCGACCATCCGCGCAAGCTGGATGGACCGGGAAGGGCGCATCCACGAGCAGACGCTCGAAGGGCTGCTGGCCACCTGCCTCCAGCATGAGATGGACCATCTCGAAGGCATCCTCTTCATAGACCATCTCTCGCGCCTGAAGCGCGACATGCTGCTGAAGAAGCTGCAAAAGGCCCGCCGCGCCGCCTGATCTTCCGGGCGCCTGACAGCCCTCTTGCCAGCCCGTGCCGGGAACGATATGTTCTCATTTCGTTCTGATGCTGGGGGCTGATCGCCGAATGGATGCGCTGGTTCTGATTTTCGTCGTCGTCGCGCTGCTGGCCGGGCTTGCGGTCGGCTGGCTGCTGGCCTCGCGCCCTGTCGCCGACCTGCGGCGGCGCGAGCGGGAAGCGGTGGACAACCTCCAGCGCCTTGAGCAGCAACTGGGGCATGTCGAGGAACAGCGCACCCTGGCGCTGCGCGACCTCGCGGTGGAGAAGGAGCGCGCCGATCAGGCGGCGGCGCTGCGCGACCGGCTTGAGCAGATACAGGCTGACCGCGATGCCGCCCGCGCCCGTCTCGCCGCCGTGGAGGCGGAAGCGCAGGCGCGGATGGAGGGATTCGAGGCGCAGTTGAAGCTGCTGGGCGAGGCGAAGGAACAGCTTTCCGCGCAGTTCAGCGAAATCGGCGGGCGCCTGCTGGGCGATGCGCAACGGGCTTTTCTCGAACGCGCGGACCAGCGCTTTTCGCAGGCGCATGAAAAGAACGAGGCTCAACTGAAGGCGCTGTTGCAGCCGGTGGGCGACACCATCAAGAATTATGACAGCCGTATCGGCGAGATAGAGCGCGCCCGCACCGAAGCCTATGGCGAGCTCAAGGGCCTGATGGATTCGATGCGCGTCGGGCAGGAACGGGTGCAGGCCGAGGCGCAGAAGCTCGTCAATTCGCTGCGCGCCGCGCCCAAGGCGCGGGGGCGGTGGGGCGAGCAGCAACTGCGCAATGTGCTCGAAACCTGCGGCCTGTCCGAATATGCGGATTTCCGGACCGAAGTCAGCGTGGAGAGCGCCGACGGGAGGCTGCGGCCCGACGTCATCATCCGCGTGCCGGGCGGCCAGTCGCTGGTGATCGACGCCAAGGTGTCGCTGAACGCCTATCAGGATGCGTTCGACGCCGGGGACGAGGCGCAGCGGCGGGAACATCTGGCCCGCCATGTCGCGGCGATGCGGACCCATGTCGATGCGCTCGGGCGCAAGGATTATCAGTCGCAGTTCGCCGACGCGCCCGATTACGTCATCATGTTCGTGCCGGGCGAGCATTTCCTCACCGCCGCGCTCGATCAGGAACCGGCGCTGTGGGATTATGCGTTCGGCAAGCGCGTGCTGCTGGCGACCCCGACCAACCTCATCGCCATAGCGCGCACCGTCGCGGCGGTCTGGCGTCAGGAGAAGATGGCGGACGAGGCGAAGAAGATCGGCGCGCTGGGCAAGGAGATCTATGAGCGGCTCGCGGTCGCGGCGGGCAATCTGCGCAAGATGGGGCGCAGCCTCAAGGGCGCGGTGGACGATTACAACCGCTTCACCGCCAGTTTCGAGGGCCGCGTGCTGGTGACGGGCCGCAAACTGCGCGATCTCAACATCGATACCGCCGGGCGCGAGATAGAGGAACTGGAGCAGATCGAGGTGATCGCCCGCGATCCGTCCGCGCCGGAAGCCATGAAGCTCGTCGCGGGGGAAGAGGGGGGCAGGGCCGCCCTCGCACCCGCCGGGGATAGCGAGGCCGTGGAATAGGGCAGGGGGAACGGCGCCCGTCATCCACGCCGAAGCCCATGCGGGTAAATCCGCGCGGAGAGGAGCCGGCGGTAGCCCCGGAGCAGGCCGCGCCCGCCCCATCCCTGCCACCCCGGCGCTGGCCGGGTTGCCCCGGAGCAGGCCGAACCGCCTCCTCCATGAACCGGCCCATCCCAAGGAAGGGAGCATGGCCGGGGCGGCGGGAAAGACCTTTGCCGATGCCGGCGAACCGTCCCGCGTTCTTCGCCACCGCCCTGCATGACCCCTGAGAGGGAGGCGAATGCCGCCTCCTTACCGGCTCCACGCCGCGAACCTACCGATCCACGCCCTTGACCTTGCCCCATGTCCGCGCCGCCGTGTAGCCCAGATAGCCGGTGGCGAAGAGTGCGTAGAGCGGCTCGGGAATGCCGTTGAGATAGGCGTTCATCCCCCGCGCGATGGCCTCCGCCGTTTCGGGCCGCGCCGCCGCTATCACCCCCATCGGAATGGACCAGAGCAGCAGCGCGTACATCACGTAGAGGAAGGCGGGGCGGGCGCGGCTCGTCCATGGGTCGGTGGACTGCGCTTCGGTGGTGATGGCGGAAAGCCGCGTGCGGATCGCTTCCAGTTCCTGGTCGTTCTCCATCTTGAGCAGGGCCAGCTTGGCGGCGTCGCGCGCCTGCGGGTCGGGCAGGACGCGATCGATGATCTTCGCGAGCGGACCGAACAAACCATCGGGAAATGCCATGAATGTTTCTCCTCGAACGGGCGATCAGGGGCGGCCGATGCGATTTGCCATCCAGCCATAGAGAAAGGCTTCGTTGGCCGGGCGGCTTTCGGCGAGCGCGATATAGCGTTCCCCCTGCAACGCCTCGATCGCCTTCAACAGCACGCTTTCCCCGGCCTTGCCGCGCAGCTTCAGGAAGGCGCGGAGGGCCGCCAGCGTGACCGGCCCGACATAACCGTCGGCCGCCATGTCGGGATAGTCGCGACCGTTGCGGTTGAGCGCGTTCAGCGCGCGCTGGAGGAACCTCCCGGCGACGCCCGGTCCCATGTTCACGCCGGTGTCGAACAGCTCCGCCGCGATGGTGGGGGCATGCTCCCCGACAGCGGCGAATCCGGGCGCGCGCCAATAGCGTTCCCTGTAGATGTCCCGCGCCCTCGCGGCGGGAAAGGCGCGCATGTCGCCGGTATAGCCATGGGCGCGGGCGACCGCCTGCGTGATGCCCCAGCGTGTCGGTCCGCCACGATCGGCCGGATGGTCGCTAAAGCCGCCTTCGCGTTCGATAAGCTCGTCGAGCAACTGGTCGATGTCGGTCATGCCTGCCTCCTTCGGTGAGGACAAGGCGCTACCCCGAAAGCGGGGCTGTAGGACAACCCGCAACCGCGTGACAGGGGCCGCGAGGATATTTATTGATAATGCGAGTGACTATTAATATCGAATCGGCTAGGGACCCCGGAAAAGGAGGAACCCATGCGAACCATGCTTTTGAACCTGACCACCGTATCGGCCGTCGCCCTGGCGGCCTTCCATCCGGCCTCGATCCGGGCCGCCGAGGCCGAAGCGGCCGCCGATTCGATACGGGATAGCGACATCTACGTCCTCGGCAAGAGCTATGGCAAGGAGGTGGGCAAGACAGTCACCCCGCTCAAGGACGTTCCCAACACGGTCACGCTGATCGACCGCGAGCAGATCGAGGCGCAGAATCTGCTGACGCTGGAGGACGCCCTGACCGCGACCCCCGGCATCACGATCACCGGCGTGGGCAGCGAAAACCCGTCGTACATGTCGCGCGGCTTTGCCATCACCAACTATCTGATCGACGGCACGCCGACACTGTCGTTCGCTTTCCCCGCCGTCGTGCCGGACCTGTTCTTCTACGATCGTCTGGAGGTGCTGCGCGGCCCCGCCGGGCTGTTCAGCGGCTCCGGCAATCCTGCGGGCAGCATCAACCTCGTGCGCAAGCGCCCGCTGGAGGAGCGCTCCCTGCGCACGGCCATCGGCTATGGCAGCTATGACAATATCCGCGCGGAGCTCGATGTCTCGCAGCCGCTCGGCTCGTCCGCCGCCGTGCGCTTCGGCGCCATGACGCAGGATCAGGACCAGTTCTACGACATCGCCCACCGCAACCGGGTGGCGGCCTTCGGCGTCGCCAGGATCGATCTTGGCGAGCGCACGACCTTCACCTTCGGCGGCAATTACGATCGCTTCAAACCGGCGATCCAGACCGGCCTTCCCGGCATCATCGGCGGGCTTGACGGCAGCGATGGCCGATTGCTCGACGTTCGGCGCTCCACCTATCTCGGCGCCGACTGGAACCGCTTCCGCTCGGATATCTGGACCGCGTTCGCCGATGTGACGCATGAACTGAGCGACCGGTGGTCGCTGCGCGCCAGCGGGCTGTATTCGAAGGTCGAGCGCATCGACGTCTACAGCTATATCGGAAACCAGCCGGTGACGCCGACCAACGGCCTGACCAACCACATCGCCTATCGCGGTGACAACTTCATGAAGACCCACGCGCTGGATCTCAACGCGATCGGCAGCTTCTCCGCCTTCGGCCGCGATCATATGCTGATCGTCGGCGCGGATTATCAGGACAGTTCCTACCAGTCCTACTATACCCGCCTGTCCAATTATGCGCGGATCGACGTCTACAACCCGGTCTCTCCCTCGGAGCCGCCGCTCGATCCCTATGGCCCGCTGCCCTATTATCCGGTGCAGGGCACCGGTGCGACCTGCCCGACACCACCACCCCGGTGACGCCCGCGCCCGCCAACTGCGTCATCCAGAATTATGGCGCCACGGATACCCGCGTCAAACAATATGGCCTCTATGGCCAGACGCGCATCAGCCCGGTCGAAGGGCTGACACTGGTAGGCGGTGGGCGCTTCACCTGGTGGCAGACGGAGGATCAGGTCCTGCTGCCCACGCTCGGTCCGGTGACCGGTTACAAGATCAAGGGCCGCTTCACCCCTTATGGGGGTATCGTGTGGGATGTCAGCGGCCAATGGAACCTCTACGCCTCCTATGCCGACAGCTTCACGCCGCAGGCGGCGCCGGCGGGCCGGTCGCGGCCTGACGGCAAGCAGGTCGAGCCGCTGCTCGGCGCGCAATATGAGGTGGGCACGAAGCTTTCCCTGATGAACGACAAGCTCTTGCTCTCGGCCGCGGTTTACCAGATCGAGCAGACCAACCGCCTGTTCAACGACCCCGACCTTCAGACCGTGGTGTTGCAGATCGGCAAGGTCCGGGCGCGCGGCATAGAGGCCGAGGCTGCGGGGGAGATCCTCCCCGGATGGCGTATCAACGGCGGCTATGCCTACACCCGCACCAAATATCTGGAGGACGCCAATCCGTCGTTCGAGGGGCTGCCGTTGACGCCGATCATCCCGAGGCATTCGCTCAAGGCCTTCACCAACTACAAGGCGCCCGAAGGCGCGCTCAAGGGGCTCAGCCTTGGCGGGGGGCTGACGTGGTTCAGTTCGACCTATGGCGGCAACCCGGCGATGGTCAACGCATCCGGCCAGTTCGTCCGCTCGACGATCGTGCGTCAGGACAGTTATGTGGTGGCCGATCTGCGCGCGGGCTATGAGTTCGACGAGCGCCTGTCTCTTTCGGTCAACGTGAACAACCTGTTCGACAAGAGCTACTATGCGCGCATCGCAGCCACCGGGCGCGGCAACTTCTACGGCTCGCCCCGCACCTTCTTCGCGACGCTCCGCTACAGCTATCCCTAAGGAGGGACGCCCGTCTTCGCGATAGCCTGAGTGAAGATCGGCGCCTGGATGCCGATGACATGGTGGCGGTCGTCGCTGCCCTTCGGGCTTGGGAGGAAGGCGCGGTTTGGCAACAGGTCTGAGATAGCGCGGGGGGTTCTCCATCTTCCCACCGCGCCGGGGTTAAGGCCACCGACCCCCGCCTTCAAACATCGGGGCCAGCAGCGGGGGCGGAGCGCTCCTTCTCGCCTGACGCTGCCAGCACCCTGCACCTTCGCGGTGCGGGGTGCTGCTGTGGCCAATATGTCACGAATGGGCACGATTTGTTCTCTCGTCATTAACCCCCTTGTGCTTGTTGGAAATGGGCGCATGATGTGTTCAGCTTCTAAAGGTTACACAACATCTTGTAGCGAAGCTGGAAAGGAGGAAATGTGAGTAAGACGATGAAGCCCGGTCAGACGGCACCCCGTTCGGGACAGTACGGTATCGTTGGTCCGCGCGGTGGAAACACTGGTGCTGAGCGCACGGTCACGCGGGGCGAACCCCTGCCGCCGACGCCGAAGCCGGGCATGGGATACCGCTTGGTCGACCCGACCAAGCATAAGTAAGCGACAGCGAGACAAGACCCGGCATGATCCTAACCAAGGTCAGCAGGCGGCAATGAGAATATAACAGCCAAACGCTGAAACCCGTTCACATCGGTCGGATTCGAAGATTGAGCTAAAGCTGTAGAGAAGGGCGGCTCGTTAGGGTCGCCCTTTTTGCTATTCTCGCGACGCCGCTAGAAATACGCTAGAAGCGCAAGCGCGAGGCGCCGAACCCAATGGCGACGCTCGCATAATGTGCTGTTTTTACAAGGAAAATTGGTCGGGACGAGAGGATTCGAACCTCCGACCCCCACACCCCCAGTGTGATGCGCTACCAGGCTGCGCTACGTCCCGACCGAGGCGGCGCGTTTAGGCCGAATGGCGCGAACATGCAAGCCCCGTTTGCGGTCTTTTGTCGCAAAGCGTCAATGACTCCGCTTCCGGCGGGGATTCGTGCCTCCGGTCCGCACCGTTCGTCTTGCCCGTTGCGCGGGCCGTCCTATCTGTGGTAGCCGCGCCCATTCGGTTGGGGAGTTGGATTTTTCCGGCTTCCCCTTCAAGTCCTTGTGATCCCGGTTAATTGGAAAGCATTAGATCATGATTGTCTCGCTTGCCCTGGCACAGGCCACAACCAGCGCTTCCGGCAGCGCCCCCGGCGGGGCCGCCGCCTTCATGGTCCAGGTGCTGCCGCTGGCCCTGATTTTCGTCGTTTTCTGGTTCCTCATCATCCGCCCGCAAAGCAAGCGGATGAAAGACCATAAGGCGAAGATCGAGGCGGTGAAGCGTGGCGATCAGGTCGTGACCGGCGGCGGGCTGATCGGCAAGGTGACGAAGGTCGAGGACAGCGTGGTCGAGGTCGAGCTGGCGCCCGGCATGAAGGTGCGCGCGCTCAAATCGACGCTGACCGACATCGTCGATCCGCTCAGCTCCAAGCCCGCGAACGACTGACGCCATGCTCGATTTTCCCCGCTGGAAGATCTCGCTGATCGTCGCATCGCTGGTTATCGGCGTGCTGCTGGCGGTGCCGACCTTTTTCCCCGAGCGCATCTACAACCAGTTGCCCTCGTTCATGCAGGTGAAGGTCAATCTGGGCCTCGACCTTTCGGGCGGCAGCCATATCCTGCTGGAGGCCAATCCGGACGATGTGGCGAAGCAGCGCCTCGAGAACATGGAGGAACAGGTCCGCACCGAGCTGCGCCGGGGCGATCCGAAAATCGCCATCGGGGATATCTCGCGGCGGGACGGCAAACTGGCCTTCATGGTGCGCGATCCCTCTCAGGTTGACGCCGCGGTGGAGCGCATCCGCCCGCTGACGCAGGGTGCGGGCCTGACCGGGCAGCGCGATTTCAACGTCGAGGTGGTGGACAGCAGCACGGTCGTGCTGACTCCGACGCAGGCGGGCATCAACACGGCGGTCAATCAGGCGATGGATGTCGCCAAGGAAGTGATCGACCGCCGCATCAACGAAATGGGCACGCGCGAGCCGACGATCATCCGTCAGGGTTCGAATCGCATCGTCGTGCAGGTGCCGGGCCTTCAGGACCCGGCGGAACTGAAGAGCCTGCTCGGCCAGACGGCGAAGCTGGAGTTCAAGCTGGTCGATACCGGCGCGAATCCCGCCGAGGTCGCGCAGGGCCGCGCCCCGGTGGGCAGCGAAATCCTGCCCTATCCCGATAATCCGTCCGGCGTGCCGGTGATTGCGGTGAAGCGGCAGGTGATGGTTTCCGGCGAGGAACTGATCGACGCCCAGCAGGGCTTCGACCAGCAGAACAACCAGCCGGTCGTGAACATCCGCTTCAACGGCGCTGGCGGGCGCAAGTTCGGTCGCGTCACCAGCGAGAATGTGAACCGGCCCTTCGCCATCATCCTTGACGGCAAGGTGCTCTCGGCCCCCAATATCAACGAGCCGATCCTTGGCGGTTCGGCACAGATTTCCGGCAATTTCACGGTCAAGTCGGCCACCCAG
>Ga0182737_1003096_pt1 | contig 12668 bp, 8 predicted proteins | sample eDN5th30CBELigOP_FD_128878 | JGI IMG/M metagenome (GOLD analysis project Ga0182737, IMG submission 128878) | Enriched Organic Plus compost microbial communities from Emeryville, California, USA - eDNA 5th pass 30_C BE-Lig OP (version 2) (version 2) ... | reverse complement strand
TTCGACCCGTGGCGCAGGGCGAGGAACCCGTCACCCGCCCTGACGACACGTTGCACGTCGCTATCCACGGGGGAGGTGATCTCACCGGAAGCGAGGTCGACGAGGTGGAGCTCGCCTCCGTCTGCGACGACTGCGACGCGGGTCCCCGACGCGACGACGGCGTTCACCGACTCGACCCCTGGGACGACCACGGCGTCGCTGCCGGGCCGGTCGAGGTCGTAGAGCCGGAGCGGACGGCCCTCTCCCGGGTCGGCGGGCACCCCGAGGACCGAGCCGGAGCTGTGGCACCGCACCACCGCGTCTCCGAGGCCGGGACCGAGCGACGGCAGCGCCTCGGGCAGGGCCACCTCGGCCCACTCACCGGAGACGGCGTCAGGCCTCAGCGCAGTCGTGTGGCTCGGCTCGCCGGGGTGGAACCGCAGTGGGCCGCTCATGCAGCGCCCCTCCGGCGGCGGCTCGGTTGACGCTGCCGCGAGGGAGGGCAGCGAGACGCTCCACACCGCGCGTCCGCCGTTCACGGTCGCCTCGAGGACGACGGTCTCCTTTTCCACGAAGTCGACGTTGGCGAGGGCCGATGACGGCGAGCGGCCTTCGTTCCACGCACCGGTCTGTCGGTCCAGCACGAGGAGCCGACGGTCGACGTCGCCGGTCGTGCAGTCCGGACCCGCGTCGCCCTCCTCGGGCTGGGCGGAGCACAGGATGACCTCGATCACGCTGAAGCGTTGGTTCGTGATGGCCTGCGCCTCGAAGATCCAGCGATCCGGAGGAAGCGGGGCGTCGAGCTCCGCGAACGACACCGACTCGGGATCGAAGGACCAGATCGAGCCACGGTCCCCTCCTGTGCCCAGGAGGACGAGGGCCACCGCTGATCCATCCACGGACTGGCCGACGTACACCGACCCGTCGGCGAGTTCGCCTGGCACGGCGATCGCTCGAGGTGACGGCGAGGCGCTCGGCGCATCACCCGGCTCCAGCGCATCAGGCGGCGCACCCTCGCCACACGATGCGAGCAGCACCGCAGCGAGGAGGAGGAACACGGCGCCCCGTCGACCTCGTTGCCCGCTCATGGTGCTGACCCCCTACTCGGTCCGACCACCGTACTGGCGGGGGCGGTTCCGACAATCGGCATGCCCATTCGTGTTCTGTTGTGCAGGACCGGCTCGATCGGGCCGGTTCTGCACAACAGAACGTCCCGATGGCCGACCTACGAGCCGCCCTCCATGCGGGCGCCCCGCGCCTCGAGGAGCGCACGGAAGCGCTCGCCCTCCATCGAGATGAAGAGGCCCTCGGCCTCTGCGCACAGCGTGTCGCCGGCGAAGATGCGGCCGACCGTCGTGATCTTGCGGCCGTCGCGACCGGCGAACTCGCCCTCCAGCCGCAGCTCGGTGCGCAGCGGCGTGGGTGACCGGTAGTTCACGATGAGCCGCGCCGTCATGCCGGCGCTGCCCGAGAGCGACTGGGTGGCACCCAGCAGCTCGTCGAACGCGGCGGCAACGTAGCCGCCGTGCACGCAACCGGGCGGACCCTCGTAGGCGGCGCCGAACGTGACGGTGCCCTCGACCCGATCCTCCCGGTACTGGAGGTCGATCGGCGGCGACAACGGGTTGGCCGGCCCGATGAACGGGCTGTGGTCGAAGAACGCGAAGGCCTCCGACTCCGTGGAGCGGAACTCGCCGGCGACCAGGGCCCGCGCCTGCTCGGTGATGGCGGCACCCGCGTTGGCGGCCTCGCTGAACCCCTCGTACGACTGGCCGCTCGGCATGGCGCCCAGCAGCTCGGCCACGGCCTCGAGCGCGTCGGCGGCCTCGGCGAGCTGCTCCTCGGTCGCGGTCGTGCACACCAGCCGCTCGATCACGGCGCGGTTCGCTGCAGCCAGGCGGTGCAGCTCGGCTCGCCGCGGGGTGAGCTCCAACGCGTGCAGCCGTTCGATCCGGCTGGTCGCCAGCTCAGCGGCGACGGGATCGGCTCCGTCTGGCTCGAGCGTCATCGTCAGCCCTCCTCGGGCAGTCGGAACAGGCCCAGCACCGGCGCGTGGTCGGAGGGCTTGGTCCCCTTGCGGGCGTTGCGGTCGATCAGATCCGAGACGGAGTACTTCGCGAGCCCCCGGGAGGCGAGCAGGAAGTCGATCCGCATCCCGCGCCGCTTGTGGAAGTCGCCGGCGCGGTAGTCCCAGTAGGAGAAGAGGCCGTCGGCGTCGTAGCGCTCGCGGAAGACGTCGACGAGACCCCAGTCGCGCAGCTCGGCGAGGGCACGGCGCTCCGGCTCGGTCACGTGGGTGGAGCCCTCGAACGCCTTGGGGTCCCATACGTCGCGGTCGTCGGGGGCGATGTTCCAGTCGCCGAGGATCACGAGGAGCTCGTCCGGAGAGTGGTGCGCCTCGAGGTGCGCCTTCAGCCGCCCCAGCCACGCCAGCTTGTAGGCGTAGTGCTCGTGTCCGACCTCGCGGCCGTTCGGCACGTACACCGAGGCGACGCGCACCCCACCGCAGGTCGCCCAGATGATCCTGGCGTCGGGATCTGCTTCGGCGCCGTCCTCGAAGCCGGCGATCGGATCCTCCAGGCCGACCTTGGAGAGGATCGCAACCCCGTTCCAGCGGCCCTCGCCGTGGTGGACCGACTCGTAGCCCATCGACGCGAACGCCATCGAGGGGAACTGCGCGTCGGACATCTTCGTCTCCTGCATGCACAGGACGTCCGGCTGCACCTGCTGGAGCCACTCCTCGACCCGCGGCATGCGGGCGTTCAGGGAGTTCACGTTCCACGTGGCGATCAGCACCCGAGCGAATCTAGCGGCGGCCCGCGCGTGGGCCGTCGGGGCCCGCCGCGGTGGCCTGAGGGCCCCCTGAGAGCTGCCGGGAACCACCCTCCCCGGCCGATAGGCTCGGTCGTCGTGAGCGACGATTTGCGCAGCGAGACACTCGGTCCCAACGCCTGGCTCGTCGACGAGATGTTCGAGCAGTACTCCGCCGACCCCTCGTCGGTCAGCGAGACCTGGCAGGACTTCTTCGCCGACTACCGCCGGCTCGGTCACAGCGCACCTCCCGGCTCCAACGGCAACGGCCACGACGCCCACAGCAGCGGCGCCGGCGCGACCGCGACCGCCACCGCTCCCACCCCGGCCCCACCGGCGCAGCCGGCAGTCCAGCCCGCGCCCGCTCCGGCGCCCGCTGCACAGCCCGCGCCGACCCAGCCCGCCCAGGCCCAGCCGGCCCAGGCCCAACCCGCGGCGGCCCAGCCCGCCGCCGCACCTGCCGAGGAGCCGGGCGAGCCGATCCGAGGCGTCGCCGCCCGCATCGTCGAGAACATGGAGCGGAGCCTCTCGGTCCCGACCGCCACGAGCTACCGCGAGATCCCCGCGAAGCTGCTCGAGGTCAACCGCTCGGTCATCAACGGCTACCTCGGCCGCACGCGCGGCGGGAAGGTCAGCTTCACCCACATCATCGGCTATGCGATCGTCCGGGCGATCGCCGACCACGTGCCGGTGATGAACAACTCCTTCGCGGAGGGCTCCGACGGGAAGCCCCGCGTCGTGCGCAGCGAGCACGTGAACCTCGGTCTCGCCGTCGACCTCGAGAAGCGCGACGGCAGCCGCACCCTCGTCGTGCCCGTGATCCGCGACGCCGACGTGAAGACCTTCGCCGAGTTCATGGCGGCGTACGACGACCTCATCCGCAAGGCGAACAACAACAAGCTGTCGCCGGACGACTTCGCCGGTGCCACGGTCACCCTCACCAACCCGGGCACCATCGGCACCGAGCGCTCGGTCCCCCGCCTGATGCCGGGCCAGGGCGTCATCGTGGGGGTGGGCTCCCTCGCCTACCCCACCGAGTACGCGGCGGCCGACCCGCACACCATCGCGGACCTCGGCATCTCGAAGGTGATGACGATCTCGTCCACCTACGACCACCGCATCATCCAGGGTGCCGAGTCCGGCCTCTTCCTCAAGCAGGTGGCCGACCTGCTCCTCGGCGAGGACGGCTTCTACGAGGCGATCTTCGAGTCGATCGGAGTCCCGTACACGGCCGTCCAGTGGCGCCGCGACGTGAACCCCGTCGACCGCGAGGAGTCGATGGTCGTCAAGCAGATGCAGGTGTCGCAGCTGATCAACATGCACCGCGTGCGCGGCCACCTGATCGCCGACCTCGACCCGCTCGCCGCCGAGCCGCCCCACATGCACGCGGAGCTCGACCCCGCCACCTACGGCCTCACGATCTGGGACCTCGACCGCGAGTTCCTGACCGGCGTCGAGCAGGGCGTCTACGCACCCGTCGGCGGCAGGGAGCGGATGAAGCTGGGCGACATCCTCCACACCCTGCGCGACGCCTACTGCCGCACGATCGGCATCGAGTACACCCACATCCAGAGCGTCGAGGAGAAGCGCTGGGTGCAGGAGCAGGTGGAGGGCGCGCCCCTCACCATCGAGCCCGACGAGCAGCGCCACATCCTCGACCGCCTGAACGCGGCGGAGGCGCTCGAGAAGTTCCTCGGCACGAAGTTCGTGGGCCAGAAGCGCTTCGGGCTCGAGGGGGCGGAGTCGCCCATCCCGATCCTCGACGCGATCCTCCAGCGCGCCGCCGACGACCAGCTCCGTGGGGCCGTGCTCGGCATGGCGCACCGCGGCCGGCTCAACGTGCTCGTGAACATCGTGGGCAAGTCCCAGGAGCAGCTCTTCAAGGAGTTCGAGGGCTGGGTGGACCCCGACTCGATCCAGGGCTCCGGCGACGTGAAGTACCACCTCGGCCAGACCGGGATCTTCACGTCGCTCGAGGGCAACTCGATCCCGGTGGAGCTCGCGGCGAACCCCAGCCACCTCGAGGCCGTGAACCCGGTGGTCGAAGGCATGGCCCGCGCCCACATGGACCAGATCGCCTACGACCGGAGCTTCAAGTTCCCGGTGCTCCCGGTCCTGATGCACGGCGACGCCGCGTTCGCGGGCCAGGGCGTGGTGGCCGAGACGCTCAACCTGTCGCTCATCAAGGGCTACCGGGTCGGCGGCACCATCCACGTCATCATCAACAACCAGCTGGGCTTCACCACCTCGCCCGACGCCGCCCGCAGCTCCGAGTACTGCACCGACGTGGCGAAGACCGTCCAGGCGCCGATCTTCCACGTGAACGGCGACGACCCCGAGGCCTGCGTCCGGGTTGCGAAGCTCGCGTTCGCCTACCGGCAGCGGTTCCACAAGGACGTCGTGATCGACATGGTGTGCTACCGCCGCCACGGTCACAACGAGGGCGACGACCCCAGCTACACGCAGCCCCTCATGTACAAGGCGATCGACCAGCGGCGCAGCGTGCGCAAGCTCTACACCGAGGTGCTCGTCCGCCGCGGCGACATCTCCATCGAGGAGGCCGAGGCCGCGCTCGCCGACTTCAACGCGAAGCTGCAGGGCGCCCTCGACGAGACCCGTGAGCACGCACCGGACTCCGACGTGAAGGCGCTGCCGCCGCCCCCTGCGGCCGGCGTCCTGCCACACGTCGAGACCGGGGTCTCGAAGGACCGGCTCGACCGCATCTACTCGGCGCTGTCCACCGTGCCCGAGGGCTTCACCATGCACCCCAAGCTGGTGAAGCAGTTCGAGACCCGCACGAAGATGTACGAGGGCGGTGAGGTCGACTGGGCGCTCGCCGAGTCGTTCGCTGTCGGGTCGCTGCTCCTCGAGGGCACCTCGGTCCGCCTCGCCGGCCAGGACAGCCGCCGAGGAACCTTCTCCCAGCGGCACTCGACCCTCGTCGACCACAACACGGGCGAGGAGTACCTCTCCCTCGGGTCCCTCTGCTCTGAGGACACCCACTTCTGGATCTACGACTCCCTGCTCTCGGAGTACGCGGCGCTCGGCTTCGAGTACGGCTACTCGGTGGTGAACCCCGAGGCGCTCGTGATCTGGGAGGCGCAGTTCGGCGACTTCATGAACGGCGCGCAGATCATCATCGACCAGTTCCTGGTCTCGGCCGAGGACAAGTGGCACCAGACCTCCGGCCTCGTGATGCTCCTCCCCCACGGCTACGAGGGCCAGGGCCCCGAGCACAGCTCGGCCCGCATCGAGCGGTTCCTCATCCTCTGCGCCGAGGACAACATCCAGGTGGTCAACGCGAGCACCGCGGCCCAGTACTTCCACCTGCTCCGCCGCCAGATGCACCGCAGCGTCCGCAAGCCGCTCGTCGTGTTCACCCCGAAGTCCGGGCTCCGTGCACGGTCGTACCGCTCGAAGGTCGGCGACCTCACCCGCGGCAGCTTCCTCGAGCTGCTCCCGGATCGCTCCGGGATCGACCCTGCGTCGGTCACCCGGCTGATCCTCGCGTCGGGCAAGGTCGGCCACGAGGCGATCGCGAAGCGCGACGAGCTGGGCGCCCCGTTCGCGGTCGCCCGGGTCGAGCAGCTCTTCCCGTGGCCGTACGAGGCCATCGCCACCGAGCTCTCCCGCTACCCGAACTGCCGCGAGATCGTCTGGCTCCAGGAGGAGCCGGAGAACATGGGCCCGTGGAACGGGATCAAGGGGCGCCTCTACGAGTCGCACGGCGACCGCTACACGATCCAGCGGGTCAGCCGCCCCGAGTCCGGGAGCCCCGCCACCGGCAAGGCGGCCATCCACGCACAGGAGCAGGCCGAGCTGCTCGCCCGGGCGTTCGCCCCGATCTGACCGCCGGAACCTCGAGATCCACCGTTCTGTCATGCAGGGTGCGACGGATCCGTCGCACCCTGCATGACGAAACGGGAGCTCAGGTCAGCGGGATGCCGACGACGGCCTCGAGCTGCTCGATGGCCACGTCGGGGTCCTCGACCTTGATCGTCGTCATGCCCATCTCCCGGGCCGGCTTGAGGTTCACACCGAGGTCGTCGAGGAACACGACCTCGGCGGGCTCGACCTCCGCCATCTCGCAGGCGAGCTCGTAGAAGCGGGTGTCCGGCTTGCGGACACCGACGCGTGACGACTCGACGACCACGCCGAACAGCTCGACCACCGGACCCCACTCCGGGTGGCCGAGCGCGCCGCCGTCGTCGGGGCCGGTCACGAAGTTGTTCGTGAGCAGCCCCGTGACGAACTGCTCGGAGCAACGGCGCACCGCCTCGACCATCGAGGGACGCAGCTCACCGGCGAGGCACGCGAGCACCTGTCGCCCGTCGACGCGGTGACCCGCTGCGGCGCCCTCCGCCTCGAAGGCATCGACGAACTCGTCGATGCCGATCTCGCTCCGCTCGAGCCGCGCCCACGCGTTGGAGTGCGGGTTCGTCGCGTTGAGGGATCGCAGGAGCCCGGGAGGGAGGCCGCTACGCTGCTCGTACGACGCAAAGGCGTCGAACGGCGAGCTCAACACGACGCCGCCGAAGTCGAAGAACACGGCCCGGATCACGATGGTCACCCTACGGGTTCGGTTCGTCGGCGGGGTCCGCCCGCGCCACGACCGACCCGGCCTGGTTCCGTCGTCGGGCCGGGAACCGGATTCCAACCAATGAACAACATCCTCGTGGTGGACGGGTCGAACATCGCCACCGAGGGCCGCAAGGTCCCGAGCCTGGCGCAGCTCGACGAAGCAGTGCGCGCCTTCCTCAAGCAGAACAGCTTCGAGAACGTCGTGGTGGTGGTCGACGCGACGTTCGGCCACCGCATCGACCCGGCGGAGTCCGCTCAGTTCGAGGAGGCGATCCTCGCCGGCGAGATCGTCACGCCACCGGCCGGCGCGATCGGCCGAGGCGACGCCTTCATCCTCCAGATCGCGGACCAGGCCGGCGCGACCGTCCTCTCCAACGACAGCTTCCAGGAGTTCCACGGCACCTACGAGTGGCTCTTCGAGGAGGGCCGGCTCATCGGCGGCAAGCCCGTGAACGGCATCGGCTGGGTGTTCGTCGGCCGCACGCCGGTGCGTGGCCCGACGAGCCGCAGGGCAGTTCGCGACGCGAAGAAGAAGGGCGACGGCAGTGGCAGCACCCGTTCCCGCCGCCCACGCTCGGGCACCCCAGAGAAGATCGAGACGCCGAAGCTGAAGGCCGCGCCCGGCGAGAAGCCGAAGATCGGCGACAGCAAGCCCGCCGGCCGTGCCGCCTCGACGGCGCGCAGTGCGGAGCAGGACGAGGCGCAGCCGGAGAAGAGGCGCTCGCGACGCAGCACCAAGCCCGTCGAGCCGGTCAACGAGCCCCTCGCCTTCCTCGGCTTCGTCACGGAGCACCAGATCGGCGACGTGGTCCAGGGCGAGGTCGTCGAGTTCGCGTCGCACGGCGCGTACGTCTCCGTCGACGGCGCGCGCTGCTACGTGCCGATCAAGTCCCTGGGCGATCCGCCCCCTCGCAGCGCACGCGAAGTTCTGTCACTCGGAGAGCTGAAATCATTTGTCGTTGAAACTGTCGATACTCCGCGACGTAGCATCGACCTGTCACTCGACCTGTCGACGTCCTCTCCTCAGACCGAGGAGGTTCCCACCGATGAAGAGAGCGACCTGATAGAAAACGCGGTGCAAACACCGCTCGCCGAGGAGGCAGTTTTGGCAACGACGAAGAAGGCGCCCGCAAAGAAGGCAGCCAGCAAGAAGGCTCCGGCCAAGAAGGCCCCGGCTGCGAAGAAGGCGCCTGCCAAGTCCGCGGCAACGAAGAAGGCTCCGGCCAAGGCGACGGCGACCAAGAAGGCGCCGGCGAAGAAGGCCCCCGCCAAGACCACCGCGAAGGCTCCGGCCAAGAAGGCCCCCGCGAAGACCGCGGCGAAGAAGGCCCCGGCGAAGAAGGCCCCGGCCAAGACCGCGGCGAAGAAGGCACCGGCCAAGAAGGCCCCCGCGAAGACCGCGGCGAAGAAGGCCCCGGCGAAGAAGGCTCCGGCCAAGACGGCCGCGACCAAGAAGGCTCCGGCGAAGAAGGCCCCGGCCAAGAAGGCGCCCGCTGCCAAGAAGGCTTCGGCGAAGAAGTAGCGATCGCCGTCCACGACGGCGACGGTGTGGAACGACCCGGCTCCGGCCGGGTCGTTCCGCGTCCGGGCCCCACTACCATCGACCCCCGTGTCGGCCCAGTACATCTTCACGATGCGGAAGGTCTCGCGGTTCTACCCGCCGGACCGTGAGGTCCTGAAGGACATCTCGCTCTCGTTCTATCCCGGCGCCAAGATCGGCGTGCTCGGCTCCAACGGAGCGGGGAAGTCCTCGCTGCTCCGCATCATGGCGGGCCTCGACGACGGGTTCACCGGCGAGGCGCGGCTCACCCCGGGCTTCAGCGTCGGCCTGCTCGAGCAGGAGCCGCACCTCGATCCCGAGAAGGACGTGATGGGCAACGTCCTCGACGGCGTCGGTCCGGTGCGCGACCTGCTCCTCCGGTACAACGAGGTGATGGCGGCGTGGGGTGACCCCGACGCCGACTTCGAGAAGATCGGCGCCGAGCAGGCGGAGCTCGAGGACAAGATCGCTGCCGCCGACGCGTGGAACCTCGAGCGCAACGTCGAGATCGCGATGGACGCGCTGCGATGCCCGCCGGGCGACGCGGATGTCACCTCGCTCTCGGGCGGCGAGCGCCGCCGCGTCGCGCTCTGCCGGCTCCTCCTGAGCCGTCCCGACCTCCTGCTCCTCGACGAGCCGACCAACCACCTCGACGCCGAGTCCGTCGGATGGCTGGAGCGGTTCCTGCAGGACTACGCCGGGACCGTCGTGGCGATCACTCACGACCGCTACTTCCTCGACAACGTCGCCGGTTGGATCCTCGAGCTCGACCGGGGCCGCGGGTTCCCGTTCGAGGGCAACTACTCGAGCTGGCTCGAGCAGAAGCAGGATCGCTTGGCCCGCGAGGAGAAGCAGCAGTCGGCGCGACTGCGCACCCTCCAGCGCGAGCTCGAATGGGTGCGGATGGCGCCGAAGGCACGGCAGGCCAAGGGCAAGGCGCGCCTCGCCGCCTACGAGCAGCTGCAGGCCGAGGCCGAGGCCGCCGGCGGCTCCGACGAGAAGCTCGAGCTGGTCATCCCCGCCGGCGACCGCCTGGGCGACCAGGTGGTCGAGGCCGAACACCTCCGGAAGGCGTTCGGCGACCGGCTCCTCATCGAGGACCTGTCGTTCTCGCTCCCTCGCGCGGGCATCGTCGGCGTGATCGGCCCGAACGGCGCCGGCAAGACGACCCTGTTCCGGATGATCGTCGCAGCGGCCACCGGCGACGACGACCCCGTGGCACAGCCTGATGACGGCGCGCTGCGGATCGGTACGACCGTGCAGCTCGCCTACGTCGACCAGAGCCGCGACGCCCTCGACCCGGATCGCACGGTCTACGAGGAGATCACCGACGGCCACGACGTGCTCACCGTGGGGAAGCGGGAGGTGAACGGCCGGGCGTACGTCGCCTCGTTCAACTTCCGCGGCTCCGACCAGCAGAAGAAGGTCGGCGTGCTGTCCGGCGGGGAGCGCAACCGCGTGCACCTCGCGAAGATGCTCCGCAAGGGCGGCAACGTCCTGCTGCTCGACGAGCCGACGAACGACCTCGATGTCGACACGCTGCGCGCCCTCGAGGCCGCGCTCGAGGCGTACCCGGGCTGCGCGGTGGTGATCAGCCACGACCGCTGGTTCCTCGACCGGATCGCCACGCACATCCTCGCCTTCGAGGGCGACTCGCAGGTGCGCTGGTTCGAGGGCAACTTCAGCGAGTACGAGGCGTTCCGCCGCAAGGAGCTCGGCGCCGACGCCGACACCCCGCACCGCATCAAGTACAAGCCCCTCGCCCGCTGAGGGCACGGCGCGCCGCCTGGGGCGCACTGCCGCGCTGTTCGCTCAGGTCGGCCCCGATCCGGCCGATGGAGAGGCGTATGGCTACCTCCACGTCCAAGAGGGCGTCGTCCGCGACGACGTCGAACAAGAGCCGAGCCGTGCTGCGCGACGTCGAGGCCGGCAGCACGGTCGACTGCGCCCACTGCGGTGAGCGGGTGAAGTTCCAGGCGAAGATGCGCAACCGCCAGGTGATCGCAAACGTCTACGTGAAGGGCGTGTGGGACCGGGTCGAGCACTACCACTCGGAGTGCTACGAGAAGGCCGGCAAGCCCCACGGCGAGATCGTCGGGCCGCTCGACCAGCGTCGCAGCCCCAGCCCGGCCCAGATGGCGGCCAAGCTCGCCGAGAGCGCCTGAGGATCAGACGCTCGGCAGCACGGCGGCGATCCGTGCCGCCTGCTCCCCGGCGTCGCCATCGGTGGGCACCAACCGCAGCTCCGGGTCGACCGGCGCCTCGTACGGCGCATCCACTCCCGTGAACCCCGTGAGCTCGCCCGCCCGGGCACGGGCGTAGAGGCCCTTCGGGTCACGTCGCTCGCACTCCTCGATCGGGGTGTCGACGAAGACCTCGACGAACGGCAGCCCTGCGTCCTCCGCCGTCCTCCGGGCCCGGTCGCGGTCCGCCCGGTACGGCGAGATGACCGGCACGAGGGCCACCATCCCGGCGTCCGCCACGATCGCCGCCACCTCGGCCACCCGGCGGATGTTCTCGCTGCGGTCCTCCGGCGAGAACCCGAGGTCCCCGCACAGCCCGTGACGCAGGTTGTCGCCGTCGAGCCGCGTCACCGCCCGCCCCTCCTCGACCAGCCGTCGCTCCAGCGCGGACGCGACCGTCGACTTCCCGGAGCCCGACAGCCCCGTGAGCCACACCACGGCGCCGCTCAGGCCGAGTGCGGCCCAGCGCTCCTCACGGGTGAGCTCGCCGTGTTGCCAGACGACCTCGGACCGACCTGCCGCCGCCACGCTCAGCTCCCGGTGCCGACGACCATGCCGGCGGCCACGGTCGCGTTGGTCGCCTCGTCGACGAGGATGAACGAGCCGGTCTCGCGGTTGCGCCGGTACTCGTCGACGAACAGCGGCTGCGTCGTCCGCAGCAGCACCCGACCGATCTCGTTGAGCTCGAGCGAGGCCGCCGACTCGTCGCGGTGCAGGGTGTTCACGTCGAGGCGGTACTGGAGGTGCTGCACGACAGCGCGGGCCCACCTCGTGGTGTGCTTGATCGCCAGCTTCGCGCCGGGGCGCAGCTCGGACGCGTCGGTCAGCCAGCACACCATCGCGTCGACCTCGCGGGTCACCGCTGGTCGGTTGTGCGGTCGGCAGAGCATGTCGCCACGCGAGAGGTCGATGTCGTCCTCCAGCGTGACCGACACCGACATGGGCGGGAACGCCTCGGCGAGCGGCCCGTCGGCGGTGTCGATCGTCGCGACGCGGGTCTGGACGCCCGACGGGAGCGCGACCACGTCGTCCCCGGGCTTCAGCACGCCGCCCGCCACGCGCCCGGCGTAGCCCCGGTAGTCGTGGTGCTCGTCGGTGTGCGGCCGCAGCACGAGCTGCACCGGGAAGCGTGAGTCGATGAGGTTGCGGTCCGACGCGATGTGGACCTCCTCGAGGTGGTGGAGGAGCGACGTGCCCTCGTACCACGGCATGTTCTCGCTGCGGGTCACCACGTTGTCGCCGTGGAGCGCCGAGACGGGGATGAACGTGAGGTCCGGCACCTCGAGCTTGCGGGCGAAGTCGCGGAACTCGGAGCGGATCTCCTCGAAGACCTTCTCGTCGTAGTCGACCAGGTCCATCTTGTTGACGGCCAGGACGAGGTGCGGGATCCGCAGCAGCGACGAGAGGAAGGCGTGGCGGCGGGACTGCTCCTGGAGCCCCTTGCGGGCGTCGACCAGCACCACCGCGAGATCGGCCGTCGAGGCCCCCGTGACCATGTTCCGGGTGTACTGGAT
>Ga0182737_1003095_pt1 | contig 12670 bp, 1 predicted proteins | sample eDN5th30CBELigOP_FD_128878 | JGI IMG/M metagenome (GOLD analysis project Ga0182737, IMG submission 128878) | Enriched Organic Plus compost microbial communities from Emeryville, California, USA - eDNA 5th pass 30_C BE-Lig OP (version 2) (version 2) ... | reverse complement strand
CGGCCTGTGAGGAATCCGCCCTCCGGAAGAAAGACCGGATTCCGCCCACCGTTGCCAGCGCAGTAAGCCCCGCCGACGCTATCAACATTCGCCGTCTGCCGATACGCACGAGCGCACCCCCTTCCCCAATACTTATCTGCCTGCCCCGCCATTCTAGACGACGCGAGGGGAAACGCGATGGATTGGGAGCCAAGGAAAAGTGCGACTAGTCGAACGACGTCTCTGGCGGCTTCAATGCGGTACGAGGGTCGCCGCTCGCATCGCAATTACCTTGATTTCTCGCGCAACTAGCGATCTTGCAAGACAACCTCCGCCTCGATCCGCAAAGACTCGGTGTCCAGGGATGCCCGGCGAATGAAGAAGTAGGCCGTCATACCGCGGACTCGCAACGCAGCCGTCACTTCGTTGTCCGGCAGGTCCGCCTGAGTGACAAACACCATCGGATTGCCATCCGCAACAGGCCACTGCGGCTCGTCACGCCATTTCGGACGGGCGCCTACGCACAGAAACATCTCCTTCAGTCTTTTGCGCAGCCACGCTTTCTCATCTTTTTCGCCCGAAGCAATGAATTCGTCGTAGAGACGATCGGTAAACCTGACTCCAGAACCGACTGTGTTTGCGGCGAACTCTTTCATCGCGATGCCAAGCGCTGTACCGCCGAATTCAATTCGGTTCAGATTATCCTGCCATTCCGCCTCACGCCGAGCGGCCACTTCAGCGGGCACGTTGTACTCAATCTTTCTCGCATCCAAGATTCGTTTGGCTTCCCCGATACTCGCCTCCGCGCGGTACTCCCCCTCGTCCCTTCCTACGAGTTTGGGCTTCAGTCGTAGGAACTCCCCCGGCTTAATGAGCGGCCGAACCGCCTCTTGATGCTCCTGCCACCACTGCAACCACGCCTGCGGTGACATTTGCCCCGAGATCAACTCACCCAGAACTTGAAACAATTCCGCTTCACTCACAGTTCGCCCCCTCCACGGTGGCCACTTCGCACTGGCGTCGTCAACTGACGCTGCGCGTCGTAGCAATCCCACAGCCAATCACAATCGTCCAGTTCGATCTCGAACGAGTCCTCATCGCCGAAAATCACGTCATGCAACTCCGCCCCATCCGCCTCCCGCTGTCGCCGGCTGCCGCTCCGCGTCCCATAGAGCGCCGCCGCCGAAACCGCCAGTCCAACGAGACTGACTGTTGTCAGGCCACCGCGGAATATCCAATTCGCTACCGCTTCGTTCTCTGCGGGTTCGCCGTCGTCTGGCAGAGAACAGTACCCCACCACGACTTCCGTATCCCCCACAAAGCAACGGCCGAGCGTTTTGCCGATGATTCTGCCGACGAGCGTCGGCGCGTCGCACGCCGTGTGTTTCGAAATCGTCTTGCCAGCCGCCGAGAGACCATTGAGCACTTTGGCGCCTACCTTTGAGGTCGCCTTGGTGGCCTTATCGGCCCCGCCGGGAATGAGAGCGCCGGCCAGGGACAAGCTCGCGTCCAAGTAGTTGCCATCAATCGCGTTCAGCCCAGCGTTCGCAATGTCCGAAATCGGCGTGGGATCGATATAGCCTGCGATCTCGGTGGCCAGCAGACCGGCAATCAGCAGGTTATCTAGAAATCCGTCCCCCTTGAGCAACCGCTCCTCGCCTACCCATGGAATCACCACATTCTGGCCGATCCAATCGAACGGCCCAGTCGCCGGTCCATAGGGCGGAGCCTCGGTTGACGCAAAGAAAAGGTTCCACGCATCGCCGTAGACTGCGGACTGGATCACCGTGCTGATGGCATTGATTCCCGCCCTTGCCATCGCAATGTCGCCTTTGATCCCCGCAAAGTCGTCGTACTTCTGCATCTCCTGATAGACAGGCACAGCCCATGTCGGTTCGACTTCTACCTCGAACGAGCCGCCCCCCGACGAGACTGTGGTTTGGCCGTACTGCGTACTAGAACTGATGTAGTTGTCTTGGACTGTGACCGTGTTCGTTCCACTCAGATTCGATCGTGCGTGATAAACGCTGTCCCAACTGCCGTAAGAGTCGCTGCCAGAATAGCGATACATCTCCACGATTTTGTACTGGGTAAAGTAAGGCTCATGCTCGGAGTCGAACTCGACCTTCGTACTTCGATTGACGGTGCTCGCCGTGTAGCTTTCGCTCGAGCCCTGGGGCGACGAATCCTGCGACTCGCTTGTGTCGCTCGAGTAGTACTCGTTGCGAACCCAGGCTTCCTCCCCCTTGAGCTTCCCAACCTTCCGATCGACGGTACGGGTGGAGGACGAAGCGGATGAGCCTACCCCCTCAATAACCTGATCCTGGGAGTCGTAGCGGTCCGTCTGGCTACTAGACTGCCGCTGGTAGATTTCACTGCGATAGAACTCGACCTCCGACGTCCCCCAAAGTGATATCAGGGGAGAAATGGGAATGCCTGGATCGTACCGGTATCTGTTTTCGTGCCGGATTTCGCGAGACCATTTGTTGCTGCCGGTCGACTGGCGATCATCAACGCGATTGCTCGTGTTTTCCTCGAATTTTTCGAGCGTGTATTTCCACTGAAAGACTTTCTCATCCAGCGCATAATCGTCGACTGCAAATCGCCAGGCCTTTCCCTTTTCCTCTTGCTCCGCTTTGAACCTGGTCTGCTCCGAGGAAAAGCCGTCGCTCTTGCTCGTTGTCTTCGACTGCTTTGTGACGCTTACCTCCTCAGAAACAAATAACCACTTCTCTCGCTCGACCTCATCGGTGTGCGTACCGTTGGCGTGATAGGTGCGATGGACCGAATTGTTCTCTGTAAATCCAGTCTTCCAGCCATCGAATCGGATCTCAAAATTGTCCTCATCCTTCCGCTCTTCCTTGGAGGACCCGCCGGTCAGGTACGACGCGGTTTCTCGGATTTGGTGCATTTCACCGGTCGTGACGCGAGCGCCATTCTCAAGGATGCTGGTATGCGTGGATTTGCTACTCAGAGTTCGCTCGCTGCTGCCTGTTCCTTCATGGAGGTAGTAATTCGTCGTTATTTTGCCGCCGTAACCGTCGGATTCAGACGTGTCCCGCGCAACTGTCCGAATCCCGGTCGATATGGTGGTGGAATTAGCGCTCAGAACTTCGTCCAGGTAGCCCCCGTACACAGTCGGGCCGCCATGCTCGCTCTTGGCGGTGTACTCCGCGTGCCGCTCGTACGAGCCGCTGCCGTGCGTGTTGGTGACCGCGTCATCCTTCACCTTCCAGGTGTTGTCCCTCGAAGTAGTTTGGGTTTCGGAATCGACCCACGAGTAAATACCGTTCTCGTCGGAGCGTTCAATTCGGTTGGTGCTCTCCTTTCCATCCGCATGCGTTTCGCGGAAATCGGACAGGAACGAGCTCCAGACGCTGTTGCCGTCTGAACTTTTGGTGGTCGTTCCTTTGCTGGGATAGTCCGTCGAACTGTCCTTGGCGATCACCGTGGCTGTGGTGGTGTAGGTCGAGCTGCCACTGGCCACTTCCTGGTAGGTTTCCATCGAAGTGACCGTCATGCCCTGGGTCAGCTTGCTCGTCGTTTCGTCGATGGCGCTGTAGTCCCGGTCAACGCGGAGCTCACTGAGGCGGTACACCGTTCCGTTTGCCAGATCTTGGTCGTTCGTGGGCTTTTGCGTTCGAGTCACCGTAACGGCGCCGGACTGCGTTTCGTGGAACTCGGTCTCTTCTTTGAGATAGAACTGCTCGTAGTCGCTGCTGTCGCTCTTTTCTTCGTAAAGGCTGCTAACTTGCCGTTTGCCCGAGCGTTCTTCCATCTCAATAGTTTCGCCGGTGTGTTCCACACTCAGCGATACGCTGCCTGGCCCTTTATGGAACTTGAAAGTCGTTTTGTCCGTGCGAGTCTTCTTGAAGACGCCGTCGCCCGACTCCTTTTCCCCGCGTTCGCTTTTGGTGACGACGCCGTCGTCGAACCATTCGACATCGTCGCGAGAATGGCTTTCGTATTCTCCCGGCAGATGGAGCGTTTCCTGCACATGATTGTCGATCTGAAACACAAGCGTTTCGCCGGTTTCCTGTTTTGACCTGGCGTACCCCCGCGACCATGTCTGGGTGTCGCTGGTGAGCGTGAACGTGCCCGTTTCGTCCAACTTGTCTTGGCTTGTGCCGGATTGGTGGCTGCCAGCGGACGGTGAGGTGGTTTCCTCAGCGTAGCTGGTGGATGTGGCCGTCCCGCTTCCGCTGCGAGTCTCCGTGCTTTTGGAAATGGTCAAATTCGCTCGGACGGGATCTTCTCCTGGCTCTGGCGGACGGGGCATTTGCGGCGGCTCGGGAGCTGGCCAGTTCACCTTCGTTTTGTCTGGGGCGTCCGGCGGCAAAGGATCGGTCGTGCTTGAACTGCCCTCGCCTCCCGGAGCGCTGGCGTTTTTGTCTTCGTGTCCGGTTTTGCACTCCTCCATGTCGAGCTTCAACTCGATCGTGATCTCGTAATTCGCGACGCTAGTCGTGGTGGAGTTCGCACTTTCGCGAGTGAACGTAACCGTCGACTGCTCTTCCGTCGTGAGCTTGCTCGTCGTCGCTCCGTTTTCCTTGTACGAATCAAATTCCGACTCGACCGAAAACGGCCCTGAGCCGTCGTAGTTCGAATGACCGCCGCCAAAGACCGTTTTCCATTGTTTCGTGGGGTATTCGATGAGTTTGAAGGACCGTTCCTCAAACACGGACGAATTGCCGACCTTATCCGTTCCGCTGAGCGTTGACTTTTCGTAGTCGCTCTCGAGCGTGTCGGTTACTCCGCTTGGGAGCGTGTCGCGGTAATATTCGGAGGACGTTTCGTACGTCCCGGAACCTTCGCGGATGGTCTGACTCGTCGTCGAGTAGTGCGAGATCAGGCCGGAGGATGCAGATTGCTCCTTCTTGTGCTCGGTGGTCGTGTTCAGCCCCGTCTGCTTGAGCGTTCTTGTGCCAAATTCGGTCTGGCTGTTCTTCTCGTGCGAAGTCCGGGCGCCATCGACCTCGAAGTATTCCGAGGCCTCGTAGCTCGTGAATTGCCCGGTGGACGACTCTGTGTAAGTTGACCGGCTATTCGTGTGGCGAAAATGCTGTTCGCCCGGCTGCACGGTTCGGTCTTCCGTCTCGGTCCGACTTTGCGAGCGGGTCACGTTCCCAGACTCGAACCGCTTCGACTCCCCACTCTGCTTGATCGTCGTTACGGAACCGACTACGGTCTTCTCGTACTTCGACTCGGATGAAAAGTTGCCGTTGCCGTTCTGCGTCGACTTCAGCTCTCCGACCGACGAGTCGCTGTGGCTACTCGGATAGTTGTGATACCAGGTGATCTCCTGCGGAACGTACCTCCCCCACGAACGGTCGTCGCTCCAGCTCGACGCAAAGCGATCGAACGAGTAGGTTCCCGATTCACTGCTCTCTTCCCGATCGACGGAAGTGGTGAAATAGTCGATCGTTTCGGACTCACCGCTGGTCGAGTATTCAAAGTCGACCTTCTCTTCCACTTCCGACTTGGTCTTGTCGCCCAACTTGTGAGATTCGCCATAGGCGCTCTCGCCACCGTAGCTGAACTCCGTGATCCGATCTGAATTCGACGTGCTGAGCGTCGAGGATTCGCGATGCCCTTTTTCCGTGGTCGAATACTTCGAGCTCACGGTGGTGTGCTGACCGGTGACCGAGGAATAGACCGTGGTCGTCGTCTTGGAGCTCGAGTCCGTTCCTGCGCTATTCGATTTGCTGGTTGTTTTGACGTAAGACCGACGCTTCAGCCCTTCCTGCTTGTCGTTTTCTTCGACGTCAGTTTGGCTTGACGATTTGGAGTTGGTTTTCGACTCGCCATCGTCGGTGGAAACGTTGGTTTCCGTGTAGGTCTTTACCTCCAGGATCGGCGCCGTCACATCGTAGGTGACCGTCTCCTCGTACGTCCCGCTGTGCGCGTACTTTCCTTCCCGCGTCGTGTCGAAATCGCTTGAGTTGTCGATCGTCGTCGTTTCGTAGCCACTGACGGTTGTCCCTTTCGCTTCGGAGTGCGAAATCGAGACGCTCTTGGTCTCCCCCGTGGTGTGCGTGGTCGATGTGACTTTTGCCTGGCTGTAGACCAGTTCGCCGTTGGTCCACTCCTCGAGCGTATTGGTCGCGCTGTTTTCGATCGTGTCCCCTTCGTCGGACACTTCGAGCGTCGACGACGACTTGCTCACGACGGACGTCGCGCGGTCAACCGTCGAATAGCTTTCCATTCGCTCCGACTCATAGGCGATGTTCGTCGTGCTCGAGGCTTCGGTTTCGTACTTCGCGGTGGAACCGAGGCCGAGCAAGGTTCCCGTGCCTAGGGATTTACCCTTGTAAGTACTGTCGGAATAGGAGCTGGCCGACGACGACATCGTGATCTTGGTCGTCACGCCTGGGCTGGTGCTGTAGAGTCCCGCCGTGGTGGTCTCGGTGAAACTCGTCGCGTGTGTCGTTCCGTTGTACAGGCTCGACGAGAGAGCGCTCCCCGTGCGCGTCGTGGGATCCTGATTGGCGATCGTTTCGCTGGCCGTCGATTGAAACGTCCCCATACCTTTGTCGGAGTACGCGTATTCCGCGTCGAGCGTCATTACCACGCCCGCCATGGGATACGACTTGCCCTCAGCCTTCGACTGCAGATTGCTGGACCAGTCGAAGTTGCCCGTTAGCTGGGCCTCTTGGTGCGATTGGTTGAGCGCGATCGCATAGCCGACGCCCAGATCGATGTAGCCGCTGCCGCTGGACGCCCGCGGATCCCCGAAACCGCTGCCGGTCGTCGAATAGACGTTTGCAGCATACGACTGCTTGCCAAAACCGTTCGATTTCTCCTCCATTCCGCTGGAGTAGGTCATCAACACCGAAGAAGCCGACCGGCTGCTGCCGCTGGCGGAGAATCCGGCTTCCGAAATCCAGACATAGTCGCGGCTGCCGGCGGAAGTTTGCGAGGAATAGCTGCCGGCGTTTTGAGCGGAGGACGGTCCGCGGGTTCCGGACGACTGGTCCTGAATCTGCGAGATCGTCGCCGAGATCTTGCTGCTCTCCCACAGCCACATTTGAGCGCCCGGCGTCGCGGTTCCTTGCTCAATCAGTTCCACTTCGGTGTAGGAGCCGTCGACCGTCGTCTGATTCCACTTGTGCTGCGTCGCCTCCGACGGCCCCTGCTTGGGAGTGTGATAGACCGTCTCGGTGCGTTCGTGATGAACGGTCGTGGCCGTGTCGGTAATCGTGCGCTGCTTGAGGTAGAGATCGCGCGTGGTCGTCGTCACGTAATGGAAATTGCAGTCGGCTACTTGCCGCACATCATCAACGTACCGACTCGTGGTTTCCGTACCCTCTGCGTCGAACTTGACCTCCCACTCCGACAAGGTCTCGTGGCGCACGGTCCCTTCGACGAGCGTCGAGCCGACGACCGTTTCGGTCTTGTCGTAGTATTGGTTCGACGTGTTGGCGTGGTAGTCCATCCACAGATCGATTTCCACAACCGCTCGGTTCCGCTCCAAGGTCTCGGACGTGTCCTTGGTCCAACCCCAGCTCGATGAATTGCGATGTGCGGTGATTTCGCCGGTGTAGGTGAGTTCCTCGGTGCGAACGCCTTCAGCCGAGTAGTACCAGGTAGGAAAGTATTCGCCGGAGGCGGTCGAGAAGGGGAGATAGTGATATTGCGAGTTCGGCTCGACCAGATTCAACAGCGCCGACGGCGCTTGAGTGACTGTAGTGGCAGTGAAGCTGTATTCCACCTGGCTGGTGATGAGATCGCCGACGGTCAGAATGACTTCGCTCAATGACGTGGGAGTGGTTCGCGTCTGGCTCCAGTGGGCAACCATGGGGTCGGAGGAGCCGTCATCCCGAGTGAGCGTTTCTTCGACTGAAGTGGTTTCGACGGCGGTAAACGTTCGATACTCTTGGGAAACCCAATTCCCGTCGGTGTCGAGCGTTCTGACGCCCGATGCAATGTAGGTAAACTGCTGCTCGCCGCTTTCGGCGCGATCGGCGGACTCGGTCGCGCCGCCAGTCGTCCATGACCATTCTCTGCTCCAATCGTAAGAATCGCTTCGCTGCTCGGTGAGCGCATATTCGGCGGAATCAGAGTCCCCCTCCGCGTGGAACTGATAGCTTCGCGTGCCCGCTTTGGCAATGACCGCGTTCGAAGGGCTGGCGGTCTGCGGCTCGTAGGCGATCGTGTAGCTGCTAACCAGCAACTCATCAATCGACCAGCTACCGTCAGCGTTTAGCGCCTGGTCGACGATTAGCTGACTGGTGCGAGTGGTGGTCACCTTGTAGTACGTGCCGTTGTACGACACGTAGGTAATCGTGACGCTGATTGTCGGTTCCGGGGACTGGCTCAGCGTGCTGGTCGGCGGATTGAAGCGGGTGGCATAGCGAGTGAACGCCTGATCGGGTCGATCGGTCAGTTCCTCCCCCGCTTCGTCGAGGTTCAACAGATAGAACGGGTAGATGACGAACGAGTTTTCCGCATAGCCAGCCGACATCGACGGATAGGCGCCGACCGAAAACGGCGAATTGCCTGGTGAATCGTTTACGCTGCCGCCGCTCGGACCACCGGAGTAGGGGCTAAAAGCGTCGCGCTCGAAACGGAAGTCGAACGCGGTCCACTCGCCGAAGATGAATTCGGCGTCTGCGCCCGCCTGATAGCCGGCGCGAATTTGCAGGTGGACGTCGGCGTCGAGCAGAATCCGGTTGGTCAGGTTGATCTCAAAATTGCCTTGCGCATCGCTGAAGGTGATTCCGTCGGGTTGCCCGTCCCCTTCCAGGTCGTATTGCACGGCGAACGATTGCGTATTGCCCGGCGGCACGGCGATGGTCCCCGCCACGCGCGGCTTGCTGGTCACCAGGTCGCCGACCGTGCCGCTATCCTCCGACAAGTGCAATCCGCCAATCGTGGGAGCGAGCGTAGGATTGGCAGCAACTTCCAGCACAAACGCGAATGCGTCTTGCCACTCGCCGTAGACAAAGCTTCCGCCGCTCGGAGTCGCCACGCGCAGACGCACGCCGACAGGCCCCGCCGGAATGGAGTTCGGCTGCAGGTTCAGCACGAACGCTCCGCTTCCATCGATGGCGGTGCTGACCGTTCCGTCTGGAATGTTGTCGCCGTTCAGGTCGTACTGCACCGGCAGAGCGTCGACGTTGCCGCTCCCCCAAGTCACGACGCCGGCGATACGAGGGTCGGTCGTGCGATTGTCTTGCTCCCCCGTGTCGTTGATCAGGTGCACGCCTTGGAACGACGCGGGAGCGGCGCTGGCGGGAGCGTAGTGGAAGGTGAACGAGGTCCACTCGCTGAACAAGTAGGTCAACGAATCGGAGTCCCAAAGGGCCGTGCGGAAACGCACCATGTTTTCGCCGACAAGCAGTTGCCCAGACGGAATGGTTACCTGGAAAGCGCCCGTATCGGGCGAAACGCTATAGCGTTTGTCCGCCTTGGCATCGCCGTGAAAGTCCAGTTCGACTAGGACACCGGACAGGACGTTTCCTGCTGCAATCACAGCTCCGGCGATCACTGGCACGGCAGTGATTCCGTCCCCCGGCTCGCCCGTGTCGACCGCCAGCCCCAGATCGACGATCGTCGGCGCCACGGCGACCGGCGCGTCGAACTTGATTTCAATGGGCGTCCAACCAGTGCTGACCGTCCCCTGCGAGTAGGCGCTCACGAGTTGGCTGCGGACATGCAGCGTATGCTGCCCGCCTCGCAGGCCAAAGTCTCGCGGATCGAACTGAAAATGCCCCGTACTATCGGTGGAAACGAGACCATCGGCGCGAAAGTCGCCGTCGATGTCGATCTCGATCAGTTTTCCCGCAGCCGATCCCTCCTGGACGACCAGCGTGCCTTGAATCCGCGGATCGGTCGAAACGCCGTCATCCGGCATTCCGTCATCTACCACCAGGGCCAGATTCGCGATACTGGGGCCGCCCGGAGCGCTGGCGAGCACGATGTTCACGCTCAGCCAATCGGAGGCAATGCGGTCGCCAGGATCGGCCGACCAGCGCATGGTGCTAACGCGAATCGTCGAGGCCTCCGCCGGAAGGCGGCGAGGATCGATTACGAGGTGAAACTCGTTTGAGCTTCGCGAAAGCGGCGATTCACCGTCGGCAACGCCGTCGCCGTCCAAGTCGTAACGAATGAACGCAATCGAGGCGTCGTCCGCAGACCGGTTGACCGATCCGGCGATCTCCAAGTCGCGTCCCAGCGAGAGGAGCTGGCTGGGGGCTGTGACCTGATGCGCTTCGACGATTGGCAGGGGAAGCTTCGCCGGTTCGGCTTCGTACTCGAACGAAAAGTCGTGCCAGTTGCTGAAGCGGAAGCTCAATTCGTCCGAAAACACACCCACGCGCAGCCGCCAGCTGACGACGCCATAAGCTAGCGGCAAGCCGAGATGCTGCGGCTTGATCGTGAATGGGGCCCCGATCGTTGCAAACGCCATGGCGTCCGCTTGAGCATCGCCATCGACGTCGATTTCGATAACCGCGCCGCCGATCGCAGACCCGGCGTAGGTCACGACGCCGGCGAGAGTTGGATCGAACGTCTTGCCGTCGCCATCGACGCCCGTATCGCGATGCAGGCGTAGCTCGGCGAACTGCGGCGCAGCCTTGGCTAGCGGAGCATAGAGGAACGTGACCGCCGACCAGCCGCTGAAGACGGTCTGGCCGAGCTGATCATCGAACAAGGCAGCCCGCACGCGGACAATCACCGGACCTTCCGTGAACCACCGTTCGTTGAGCGGCACGCTGAACGTCCCGTTGGCGGCAACCTCCACGCTGCCATCCGCCAGGCCATCGCCGTCGATGTCGTACTCGACGTCGACTTGCGACACGGCAATTCCCGCAGTCGCCACGACCTCGCCGGCGACCGAGGGAAGCTTCGCATAGCCGTCGCTCGAGGGGGACAATTGGCCTCCCTGCAACTGCAAACCGACAAGCTGCAAGTCGGTCGTCGTGCCGGAAGAATCGCCGGGAGTTCCCTCGAAATCGTAGGCTCGAGCCGTGAGCGTAACGGTATAGAGCGGCTCGTCGGGATCGTCGCTGGGAATGATGAGGTCACCGGTGACAACGCCCGGCTCCGACGCGTTGAACTTGATCGAGAACATCGCCGCAGCCCCAGGGGGCACTGTCGTGGCGATAAGCGGCACGTCCCAAGTAAATCCCACCGGCAACGAGATGTTGGCGGGCGTTAGATGCAGGCTTTCTCCGCCGCGGTTGTGCACCATCAGGTGCAACACGGTCGAAAAGCCGATGTAGGTAACGCCGAAGTCGACCGTCGAGCCATGTTCGAGGATCTCGCCATTGCTCGACAGCTCGATGTCGGCTGGCGGAATGATGACGTTGGCGGTAAGTGGGATTACCACCAAGTCTTCGTCCGCGTCGTTGGTCGTGAACGCGAGTGCAGCCGACACCGAGCCGACCTGCTGCGCCGGCAAGCGAAGCATTACGACCGCTTGCTGCTGCGGCCCAATGACGGTCGGAAACATGCCCACGACCTGAAATGGTCCGAGCAGGGTGGAATCAAGCTCCAACTCCAGCGGACCGGCGCCGCTATTGTCGATGACGACTTCAAACGCGACTGGCTCGCCCAGATTGACTGTGCCGAGCGCGACGGCTGCGAGCGGCTGGTGGTCGGCATCGAGAACGGCGATTTCCGGCGTTTCGGGCTCGACCAGCGTGATCGTAAAGGCGATCCATTCCCCGGTGGAAAGGATTGCGCCATTGGGCGATCGTTGCACGACCCGATACCGAACCGGCAACGGATCGTCGCTCGGAACAAAGGCCGGATCGGAGATGCGCGGATCGTACGTGAAGACGCTGCCGACGGAGAGACCGGCTGCAACGCCATCGACTGTGCCGTTGCCGTTGTGGTCGAACTCAATGTCTACCGTCGCCACACCGAACGAGACGGTCGCAACGGTTCCTTGAATCCGCGGATCGCTCGTCGTCCGATCGTTCGACGAAAATCCCGTGTCGTTAACCAGATGGACATTCGATACGCTCGCCGGCCGATCGTTGGCCATCGCCGACACTTGCACGGTAAACGTCGGCTCATCCGCGTCGTTCGTCGAAAATGTGAGGTCACCGCCAAATACGCCCGGCGAAGGAGCGTCGAATCGAACATGCACATATGCCGCCGAGCCCGGCGCCAGCGCGAGGTCTTCGGTTAGAAGGGTGAAGCCGCTGACCGACGCCTGGCTGCGATTCCAGTACAAGACAGCCGAGCCGGTGTTGCGTACCAGAATCGACTTCGTAATCGGCAAGCCGAAATCGGTCGCGCCGAATTGGAGCGACGCCACGCCTCCCTGAAACTCCTGCCCGTTCAGGTCCTCGACGCGCAGCTCCGGCTCGGTCGCCAGCACGGCGCCGCTGAGCGCGATGCTGTAGGTCGCTTCATCCGCGTCGTTGGTGTTGAACGTCAGGTTGCCGCTATACGAACCGGCCGCCGATCCCGACAGGCTAATGGTCACCCACGCCGAGGAATACGGCTCCACCGAACTCGGAAAGCTCCCCAAAATCTGATAGCCGGCCGGCAACTGGACGGAACTGGCATCGAGCAGCAGCCGACCGAAGCCCAGGTTGCGAATTTCGAAGCTGCGATACTGAGTCTGACCTTCGTAGAAGCTGCCGAAGTTGATCGCGCCGGACCCGCTGGAGAGCGGCTGGCCGGAATCGCCGTAGACTTCGATCTCCGGTGGCGCCGCGTTCACAACGCCCGTGAT
>Ga0182737_1003094_pt1 | contig 12673 bp, 12 predicted proteins | sample eDN5th30CBELigOP_FD_128878 | JGI IMG/M metagenome (GOLD analysis project Ga0182737, IMG submission 128878) | Enriched Organic Plus compost microbial communities from Emeryville, California, USA - eDNA 5th pass 30_C BE-Lig OP (version 2) (version 2) ... | reverse complement strand
GCGGCTATTACGTTTCGATCCACGCCTCCGCGCGGGAGGCGACCCTCCTACCGGCGGGAGGGTGAACAACCGCTTGAGTTTCGATCCACGCCTCCGCGCGGGAGGCGACGACAGGCTGGCACCGCCCGACCTCATTATCTTCGACGTTTCGATCCACGCCTCCGCGCGGGAGGCGACTCGTTGCAGATGAGCAAGGCGAGGCAAAGTTGCAGTTTCGATCCACGCCTCCGCGCGGGAGGCGACATCTGTTGCGCGGCCTCACGCCCGAACAGGTGGTGTTTCGATCCACGCCTCCGCGCGGGAGGCGACCCGACGGCCGTGATGATGGTGGCGGCCCATTTCGTGTTTCGATCCACGCCTCCGCGCGGGAGGCGACTCCCGATGGACCCGGTATTCATCGACACTGCATCGTTTCGATCCACGCCTCCGCGCGGGAGGCGACCACATCTTTGAGCGGAGTCATGCGCCGGGCCAAGATGTTTCGATCCACGCCTCCGCGCGGGAGGCGACGCTTTGGCTCCTGTTGGAAGTGCAGCAACAACAGGTTTCGATCCACGCCTCCGCGCGGGAGGCGACACGCTCTGGTGTGGGCGCTCACCGAGTTGATGCTGTTTCGATCCACGCCTCCGCGCGGGAGGCGACCAGTACTCTCGGTGACCCCAATTCCGGATTGGATGTTTCGATCCACGCCTCCGCGCGGGAGGCGACCTGACCAGCGGATGCGCCCGACTTGATCATCTGCGTTTCGATCCACGCCTCCGCGCGGGAGGCGACAGGCAGTTCGATGTAGAAATCCGTTTTGTCGAAACGTTTCGATCCACGCCTCCGCGCGGGAGGCGACACCTCGGTTGCGCGTATCAGTTCTTTCCAATTTAGGTTTCGATCCACGCCTCCGCGCGGGAGGCGACCAGATTGGAGCCCAGCGACGAGGAATAAGCGTTGTTTCGATCCACGCCTCCGCGCGGGAGGCGACCATGGTACGATAACCCGGAGGGGCGCTGATGCCTGTTTCGATCCACGCCTCCGCGCGGGAGGCGACTGTGATATTGCTACGACAATGAGAAAGAAGCGTAAATCTCCTGATTTCCGCGAACCGGCTTTTCCTAGCACCATTTTTTTGCCCTAAAGCAAAATTTCGCTGCCCCAAGTCATTGTTATACTTCTATTTTAATCCATGCGCGAACCTGCCCGGAAATTGCGAACCAATTCTAGTTCGCGCAGCGTCAAAAGAGCAACGGGCCGTCCAAATCCACTATGGGTTTCGCACCGATATGCTCTACCCGTCGTTTGCCGTCCGCGCCAAGGCGATAGAAGCGCAGGCTGTCCTTCGTCTCGTCAATTTCTTTCACGAGGCGCGCGCGCAATTGCGCCCACTGTGCCGGATCGACCTCGCATTCGAACACCGAGTTCTGCACACGCTGGCCTAAATCCAGACAAGCGCGCGCCACGCGGCGAAGACGGCGGCGACCGTTGATGTCCTGAGTGCTTACATCATAAGTAATTAGCATCAGCATAAGCTATTTCCAGATAAAAGGTGGATAGCCGTCCAGATCGCCACGCAGATGCCGCGATAGCAGCAGCGCCTGAACATGTGGCACCAATCCCATCGGCATCGTTTCACCAAGAAAGGGGTGGCGCAAGTCGCGCTTCTTTCTCTCCTGCCAGGCAATCAACACCGCCTTACGCCCGTCCTCCGCCAGAGAGACGGCGCCGCCTTCATCAATAGTGAAATCATTGGCCTTGATCTGGCCTCGATTAATCAGCGTCAAAACCAGCCGATCCGCCAGCACTGGCCGTAGTTCCTCCATCAGGTCAAGCGCCAGGCTCGCACGTCCGGGCCTATCGGCATGGAGGAAACCGACCTGAGGATCGAACCCCACACTTTCCAAAGCCGAGCGGCAATCATGACCCAACATCGCATATATAAAAGATAGCAATGCATTGACCCGATCGAGCGGCGGACGACGCGAACGCCCTCGAAAGAAAAAGGCCGTGCGATCACCTTGAACCATGGCGTCAAAGGCACTGAAATAGACAAGCGCAGCCTCACCTTCATGGCCGCGCAAGACTGCTATATCGTCCGCCCCGGCCGCACGGCGGGCAATGTGAGTAAGACGTGCCTCGGCTGCTTCCAGTTTGTCCCGGGCCCCTCCGTCCATCCGACCACCATGGTCGCGCAAGGCGCGCCGCAGAACGGTTCGTTGGTTGGCGGCCTTCGCTGTAATGATGCCCCGCACGATCGGTACCGATCTTGAAGGATCATCGGCCACCTTATATTGTGTGCGGCGCAGCAGAACATTGCCGGTTCGCGGGCCCTCCATGCGGGCCAGAAATTTCCCGTTCGGCGTCAGAAAGGACAAAGCGATCCCCGCTTCGGAACAGGCCGCCATCAAGGCAGGCGAGGCGCCCGGACGCCCGAAGCATACCACCCCGCCAATCATGTGCAGCGGAGCGCGCCCGCGTTCGGCGCCGTCCACCTCCACCACGATATTTGCTCCGTCCTTGCGCAACCAGGCATCCTCGCTGGTGACATAAATGGTGTTGAGGTGGCGACGCATGCTTGCTCCTGCGGTCAATCGGCTAGCTGTCCGACCAGCCAGCGACGGATCGCCGGCGGCTTTTCCATCCGTTTCGGACGGCACGAATCGGCAAGGGAACAACGCTTACAGGCCGGCGTCACGCGCGGCGGCGGCGTGCGGTTCTCTGCGAGCATCCTCCGCACCTCGATCGCGATACGGATCGTCAACGCGCGCAATTCCGCCTCGAAAGGAACGACCTGCCGCTTCTTGGTCTGGGCATAGAAGAGAGCGCCTTCCACGATGGGAAGGCCGAACATCTCTTCCAGACACAGAGCCTGGGCGCATAGCTGCACCTCATCGGCGCGATGCGACTTGGGGCGGCCTCGCTTATATTCGACCGGATAGGGGGCAGATGTTCCACCAGCGAATTCGACCGCGTCGGCCTTGCCCGCCAACCCATGGGTAAAGGATCGCAATGCGAGGCCCCGCACCGTTCGCACACCCCGCCGCCGGTCCGGCCTGCCGTTGTCGACACGTTCATGCAGAATGCGCCCTTCGGCAGTCGCGCCATCCTCCTTCCAGATTTGCTCGACATGGATAAGCGCGCATTGACGCGGACAGAAAAGATAATGTTGCAGGGCCGAAACAGGCACCAAGCCATCCTCAGCGTCAGGGTCCGGTGGGGGCGGCTGCATCATATTGCGCTTCGCTTTACATGGTATGAGGATCTAGGGTGTCGAAGTGATGGAGGGGATCGTGAGACGGGTGAGATACAGCTTACACATCCGCCTTGTTTAGGGGCTGATCGAGATTGATCTTGAACCCATATAGCCGCTCTGCACTTCGTGGAACGAAACGCTCTGCCATGCTGGTTGAGAAGGGAAACCCGGGCTGACGATCCGCACTGATCGTCAGCCCCTTCTCACCGCTCGATGATCTCGACGCCGTCCGGCAATCCTTCCCGGTCGATCGTAACACGATAATCTTCCCATTTACGTGCTGGCGGCCAGTTGCCGGTATTATTGTAGTAAGCATCGCTGCCGATTTCATGCGCCGCGCCCTGATGCACGCGCAGGGTCTTCACCCGGTCGAACAGGGACTGGGCCTGGGCATTGCCCAGCGCGCTCTGGTGACGGAACAGGATGAGCTTGCGGCTGGCCATTTCCCCACGCGCTGCGGAGCGGTCATGATCGAACATGTTGCCCAACGCCTGCCACAGCAGTTCGAGGTCATCCTCGGAAAAACCCGTACCCTTGACAGGGTGGGAGGCCAGCGGCGCGGAAACATAACCGTGACAACAGTAAAGACCGTAAGGCACGATATGCTTGCGGCCCATCGTGCGTCCGCCTTTGTCTTCCGCATCCTTTTCAGTCGTCGCGGCCATGCGGGTGATGGAAATCTCAAGCGGCAGGATCGGCTCGACCGATTTCGCGAAGCTGAACTGCACGGGACCGCGCACCTGCCCTGCATTCACGCCTGTGGACATGACCGCGCCAAAGGTGCGGACATCCCAGAAATTGGCGCACATCCATGCCGTCAGTTCCCGCGCCTTGGCCTCATCCTTGGGCAGTTTCTTGAAATCCTCGGCCTTGGTCACATCGGGCAATACCTCAGCCCACGCCTCCTTATGCAAAAGGTTGAGCGTCGCCCCCTCCGACATGTAAATGCGGTTGTTCGATGCCAGCGCCACATAGTTGCGGACCTTGCGCTTCAACGCCACGTCGGACACCAGCCCCAAATTGGTTTCCGGGTCCAGGCGCGGCATGTTGCCCGCATCCGGATCGCCATTGGGATTGCCATTCGTCACGTCGAAATAGAGGACGAATTCATAACGATTGGTAACCGGATTGCTCATGCTTCGTCCCCCTGTTCAATATCGTCCGCGACATCATCAAAGCCGAGCTTTTCGCCTTTCTCGCTCGTCAGTCTGGCGGCCCGCTGATGGTAATAGCCGATCGCGAACTCCCCCTGATCCCTAAGGCGCAGCGAACGCGGCCAGGTACCGTCTGCGTCAGGTTCGAACCGGCCGGTGATTTCCTCCAGCTCACGCTCGATCAAATGGCTCCAGCCGGGCTTTTCCTTGCGGACCTTGGCGAGATGAGGCTGCGCGCCCCGCACGATGAGCGGAAACACGCTCGCAGGGGTAGCCGATGCGGCACCGAAATATCTGTCGCGAATAGTGGCATTGACCCGGCCAAGCGCAGAGCGCTGCGCAAGCTCGTAGACAGCGAAGAGCCGTCCGAGCTGATAGCCCGGATTATCATGCTCCCTTTTTAAGCTCATGGGTATCTCTCCTTGTTCGGGAATGTCGGGATCGCGGCGGCGCAGACGTTGATCGCGAAGCAGCACAGCCTTGATGACGGCGGCATGCCAGCCAATCGTAAGCGCCTTACCATCCGAGGACTTCGGATCGCCCGCGCGCAGGCGGATGATCGCGGCGGCGAGCAGGCTATGCGGATAAGGCGTGCCTGAAAGGACCGCGCGCATCACTTCACCCGCAAGCAGCGGGGGAATATTCTTGAATTCGCGCTGCAAGGCGGTGGTCTGCGCCAGCAGCCGATTGACCGAGGGCGCCGCGCCCCAACCCATAGGCGCGGGATCGATACGGAGGTCGGCATGATGTTCCGCCAGCCGTCGCGCGAACTGATCGAGTGTCCCGGTCAGCCAATAGCGCACCGATAGCCGCGCGGCATTGGGCGACAGGCCGAGAATATGAAAGCGCGTACCCGGCTCGATGTCCGCGCGCAAATCGGAGATCGGCCTTCCTTTCGCGACGGCTTCCATCTCCGCCCGAATCTTATACGCTTCCTCTTTGTCGGAGATGTCACCGTCCGGGAAATCACCCGTCAGCCAGGAACCGAAAAGGGCGTCCGCCGCCTCGGCCGCCCTCGCCTCGCTCGCATCGGCCCAGAACACCACCGTCGCATCGCCTATCGGCCGGCGAACCCGATTGGGACCATCGCGCGTCAGCAGATGATTGAGAGCGGCCCCATAGCGGAAAGCGGCCGCTTGTGACGTGGGTGCATTGGCGCCCTGCTCTTTCCCCAGTGAAGTGAACGCATCCAGATTGAACGACACCAGAGCCGCCCCCGATGACTGTGCGCCTTCGACGCCCTTGATAGTAGGGTGAAGCCGCGCCATCGGGCCGCGTTTCCCGGAAACAAGGCAAAAGACACCGGCACCTTCATCATCGCCCGGTTTTGCCTGCGCAAGCACGCGCGCGGCAGGACGCTCGTGCAGATAGCCCCGTTCGCCATCGAGCCGGAACATGAAGTTGGCGTCCAGCATTTCCGGCCGGAACCTGTCGATCTCGTCGAAATGTTCCGGCCGCCATTTTTCGAGGAACAGGCGCAACGCCACCAGCCCCTCGTCGATCTGATCCGCAAGCCGTTGCAGATGCAGCGCAATGAAGGCGGCATGTTCCTGTCCTGTCCGTTTTCCTTCGCCCGCAGTGCGGCCCAGCACATAAGCACTTTTGTCCCATAGAAAATTGGGGGCGATGCCGACGGTTCGCTTGACGGCGGCGGGCACCATATAGGTCTGGGGACGAGGCTTCTTGCCGGAAAGATCGTGGAGATCCTCCACGTCGACCACCGTGCCATCGCGACTGAGGACGATACACCATCCGAACTTCTCTGGGCTTCGTCCGGGCTCCGCCACGCCATCAAGTCGATGATAATAACTGTCGAGCGCCTGAAGGATCGTCATCCCACGACCTCATCCGACAGGAAAGGCGGAACATCGATCACTCCGCCCTTCATCTCCGCCCGGAAGAAGCGGGATTCGTTGCCGTTGGCGAAATCGATATCGTGCAGCATCCAGCCGAAATCGACATCCCGCTTATCCGCAGGCAATTCGCAGGGAGGAAGCGGCGCATCGTCGGGCACCAGCGCGAATTCGGCATCGAACTCCCGCGTTCCCAGACAGGGCCGGTGGAAACATTGCCCCTGCGCGGCACGGCGATTGAACATGCTGATATGCTTGGCTGCGCTGTCTTCCGGGCCAGCCTTGCCGGTCTGCGTGAAATGCGCCTCTATCACATAAGCAACGTCGATCAGGACCAGCGCCGCGCGCTGCTGGCGATTTTCATCGACAAGGATGCCCAGCCCTTCGGTCGTACCGCGTTTCATGGCGCTGGCCGCGTTCGACGCGCTGGCCTTGGCGCCGACCTCGTTACGGCGGATCGACTGGAAACGGATCGGCTTCAACACATGGATGCGGTCCACATGCCAGCGGATCGCCGGCTTCCAGTGGATCGCCTCCAATATGCCCCGCGCCGCCGAGGGCGTCATCACGTCATAGCTGACGCGCTCCACCTTCATCTCGGGCCGCGTGAAACAGGCGCGCGCACCCCAGACGTGCAATCGGATACCCATTCAACAAATCCCCCTTATGCCGGTATGTTCCTTTATTGTTCTTCATCTATCAAGGGGTTTAATTGGTCCATTTTGAATATTAAAACAGATTATCCGCACTCGATCGCCATGTCGGATCGTCGAGTCGCAATCCAAGTGCGGGATCATAAAGCGACGGGCTTTTCAGAAGGACGAAGCGGTCGCCATAATCTTCGGGCCGGATTGCCTGTACCGCCCCGGTACCGAGCATGGCTTCACGCGCCTTGGCCGGCACCGGCACGACATAGTGCTGAAGCTTCCGCTGAACGCCCGTCGGCAGGAAAGGCTCGTCCTCGATGCGCCGGATCAGGGCTTCGATCTCGCCTCGCTCCTCCTCGTCTTGACCCCATGGCACGATCACCGGGTCCATCACATCATCGATCATGCGAAAGGCCTGCGCGATGCTTGCAAAGGGGAAGTCGGGTTTGCGGCGCGTATCACGGATGGCTGGGATGATCTGAAAGCGCACGCCGTCCAACGTCGCGGCATCGAGCGCGTCATAGCCCTGCTCCCAATAGAGCCAGCGATAATATTCCCGCACCGCATCCAGCCCGAGCACATCGCTATCCTCGGCGCGCAGGATCTTCTTCGCCGCCTGGTAAAAAGGCTTGATCATGTCCGGCACGGACTTTCGTCCTTCGACCGGCGCTGGTTCAAACACGATTATACGCCCGAATGCATCCCCGAGCGGCCCCAATTCACCACTGCGATTACATCGCCCTGCAGCCTGCGCGATGCTGGCTAGGCCCGCCGCCGCACGCCAGACTTCGGGAAAGCTGATATCAACGCCTGCCTCGATCAGGCTGGTCGCAACCAATCGCACTGGTAACCCCGCCTTCAGGTCCCGCCGCGTCTTCGCCAGCACCGCACGGCGATGGCGCGCACACATCAGCGTGGTCAGATGAACGGCTCCCGGCTGGCCCGCGATCGCCTCGAACAGAGCGCGGGCGTGGGCGCGACTGTTGACGATGCACAGCATCTGAGGCTGGTCCGCGAACCGCTCGGCAATCTCGGTATCGCTCACGGGTTCGCGCCGCCATTCGACCTCGACACGCCTCAATTGCTCGTAGAGCCCTTGCGGATCAGGCGCGAGTTCACGCTCGTCGGGTATCGTCAGCCCTTCGATCGCGTTCTCGCCAGCCTTCGGCAACGCTTCATCCTGCGTCCTCAGCGCCGGTTGCGTTGCCGTGCATAAAATGACAGTCGCGCCGTAATTGCGGGCCAGTTCGTCGATTGCCGCCATACAGGGACGCAATAGATGCACCGGGATCGATTGCGCCTCATCGAGAATGATCACGCTCTTGGCCAGATTGTGCAGCTTTCGGGCCTTGCTGGTGCGGGCGGCAAACAAGCTCTCGAAAAATTGCACCGCTGTGGTCACGACGATCGGCGTATCCCAATTTTCCGCATCGCGTCGCAATTTAGCAAGGCCCGCAGCCCCTTCTTCTTCCCGATCATTGTCGCTCATGGGCCGTTGGCGATCCCAGTCAAAACTGGAATGATGCTCAAGCACGGCATCGCCAAGACCTGCATCCTCGCGAAATATTTGCGCCGTCTGGTCGATAATCGATGTAAAAGGAATAACATAAATAATACGTCGGAGGTCATGCGCCGCCGCATGGCGCATCGCAAAGCTCAACGAAGTCAAAGTCTTGCCACCGCCGGTCGGCACAGTGAGGGTGAAGAGGCCCGGCGGCAACGACGCCTTTGCATTGGCATGGTCGAGGATTTCCGAACGCAGCCGGTTGACCGGCGTATCATCGCGCCGGTGCCGCGCCACAAAGTCGTCCACACGCTTGATATGCGCCGGCTTGATAACACCGCCCCGGGACGGCGGCTCCTCTCCTCGCGATTGCGCATAAAAGGCTTCAGTTTCAAGAAAGTCAGCATCGACAAGGCAGGAAAACAGCATCCGGACAAGGAATGCTTGCGAAAAGTCCCCCTGGATGGCGTTACGACTGAACGCAGCCAAATCGGAGCCCAGCGCCTCCAATGTCGGCAGGTCCGATACATGATCCCGCCAGCCCTCATAGTCCTCCACATTCTTCAACAGCCGCGAGGACAGGCTCCCGCCCTCATAACCCGACCCATCCATCAATCCCGCGTGATGCCCCGCTATGCCGAACGCCATTATTCTCCCGATACGAGTGCCATAAAGGCTGACGGCTTCCTTCGCGCCCGCGGTACTATGATCCGGCCCTTTCGGGCCAGCCCTGTCGGCGGGTCGGCGAATATAGGTCTGGTAGGACGACGCCACCTTTCCGATGTCATGCAACAGCCCCATGGCCGATGCGATCTCCGAGGCATCGAAATACGCAGCAAAATCAGCGGCCCTCCGACCAACTCGCGTCAGATGATGGGACAAGGGTTCCCAATTCTTCTCCGGCTTTCCCTCGACCGAATGCGCAAATCTTTCCATGGAACCCCGCTCCTGCATCCAACAGGGGATGCAATTGTCATATGCGGCACCAGCATTGCAACAGCGCGCTGATTGAATGATAGCCGGTGAGAGATTCCGCGAAATGCAGATTATGATTTGCCGAAGGTCGTCGATGAATGAAAGGTGACTCCTTCGTGCGTTCAATTAAAAGCGGCCTGCCAGGAACGCCCCAAAGCCAGGCATTAAAGACCGCTGCTGTCCATCACAAAATGTCATTCCCGGTGGGATTTCGAAACTGATCCTTACAATCGCCTCTGCAAGGATCTCGATCGCTTTCCTATATCGATCAGAGCCATCCCAGCCTGCCTTGCGTCGATAGCTGACTGACCTTTGGCGGCGAGTTCGACGCACTCTTCGCCAGCCACGGTAAGCAGGCAGAGTAACCGGGCGCCCAACCCGCCTCGTTCACATCACGCGTCCTGATGACCATCGATCTGTCGGTGCAATGGGACAAACAGAAGGCAGCCCTCGGCTTCGGTCTCACGACCCCATCCTGACGAAGTGAGGTCTGGAAAAGCGTGTCCGGAGATTCTCCGCTGAGAATCAGCGAGGCGCGCCATGATCGATATCTCGCTCGTCTCAGGCCACGTCCTGAATGCCCCGAAATCGCGCAGAACCGCGCGGTTTCCCGTGCCTCTATCTTGTCTGAAAAATCGAGTCCGGCCCCATGCCGGACTCTGTGGTGCGGTCGAGAAGACTCGAACTTCCACGGCCTTTCGGCCACAACGACCTCAACGTTGCGCGTCTACCAGTTCCGCCACGACCGCACATCAGAGTAGGAAGCCGGTCGACCCGGCACCTGGCAGGCGCTGGCCCTTAGCAAAGGGTGGAGGGGGTTGCAAGCGCCCTGTCGACAGTTTCGCGATTATTCGCTTTTCCGGCGCCTGCTCGTCCGCCGGTCGCAGGCGGCGACACGGAAAGCCTAGCGGCGGTCCTCGACAAAGGTGAGCGAGAGATTTTCCGCGTTCTTGGGAATGTCGAGGCGGCTTTCGCTGATGCTGGCTTCCTCGCCCGGTTTCAGTTCCGCCTTGTCGGCCTTGGTCGTCCAACTGAACACCAGCCGGTCCTGCCGGTCGCGCAACTGGACCTCGACCGGGGGCACCGACAGGGTGCGCGAGCCGCTGTTCACGATGCGGGCGCTGAAGGCGAAATATTCCTGCCCGCTGGGAAGGCTGCGGCGTTCGGCGGGCTTGGCGAGGTAGAAGAGCAGGTCCGGCTCCCGCGCGTCGGAAAGCAGGCCCGCCTTCACCGCCCATTGCGGCGGCCCGAACAGATAGAGCGCCGTGCCCGCCCCCACAACGACGAGGCAGAAGACCAGCGCGGCATAGGTCCACAGCCGCGCCGGGTTACGCCGGGGCCTGCGGGGCGGCGGCTCGGCGATGAGGCTGTCGTCCTCCTCCACGCCGACGGCGGCGTCGCGCCAGTCGGACCGGCGGGGAGGATGCACATGCGATATGTCCACCGCCCGCGCCTGTCCGGCGGGCTGGCCTTCGCCTCCGGCGTTCCGGGCGTCATAGCCCTGCTCTTCCGCCGCCGTCGCTATGGGGTCGGCCGCCGCGCGCAGCGCCGGGTCCTCGACCGGGGCGGCAGCGCTGTCCTCCGCCGGGGCGGCCCGCTCCTCCCGCGGCGCGGGGGCGGCGACCGCCGGGGCGGGCGGCGTCGGCGGGACGCTTTCCTCGCGCGCGGGCAAGGCCGCGCCCTGCTGGAACCAGCTATGCTTGCAGGCGGCACAGCGCACCTGACGGCCGTTGACTCCAATGGCCTCATCCGGAACGATGTAGCGCGTCGCGCAATTGGGGCAGACAAGGATCATGCGCTTCTATTAAGCGCGCTCGCGACTCCGGCGCAAGCCATCACGAACGGATTAGCCATCATCCCTGTACAGGCCGATGCGGAGAGCCGATGCGCGAGGGGCGGCTTAAGCGCCCGCACCTACGGGTCTTTACGGGCGGCGGGCCTTGTGCGATGGACGGCAAGGGACAAAGCGGGGCCGGCTCTTAACGGATATGAACGCCATTATCGAGTTCGAGAATATCGGCCTGCGCTACGGGGCTGATGAGGAGGTGCTGTCCGATATCAGCTTCTCCCTCTCGGCGGGCGGTTTCTATTTCCTGACCGGCGCATCCGGCGCCGGCAAGACCTCGCTGCTGCGGCTGCTCTACCTGTCGCAGCGGCCCACGCGCGGGGTGCTGAAGCTGTTCGGCGAGGATGTGGTGATGATGCATCGCAACCGCCTGCCCGGCTTTCGCCGCCGCATCGGTGTCGTGTTTCAGGATTTCCGGCTCGTGCCCCATCTTTCCGCGCAGGACAATGTCGCGCTGCCGCTGCGCCTCGCGGGGATGGACGAGCAGGAGATCGGCGGCCCGGTCGAGGAGATGCTGGCCTGGGTGGGCCTGGGCGAACGCGCCGACGCGCTGCCGGATTCGCTTTCCGGCGGGGAACAGCAGCGGGTCGCCATCGCCCGCGCGGTGATCGGGCGGCCGGACATATTGGTGGCCGACGAGCCGACCGGCAACGTCGATCCGGAAATGGCGAAGCGGCTGCTCGGCCTGTTCGAGGCGCTGAACCGCCTCGGCACCACCATCGTCATCGCGACCCACGACCTGCCGCTCATCTCGATGATCGGGCACGCGCAGATGATGCGGCTGGACAAGGGGCGGCTGATCGACCCCACCGGAGCGCTGCGTTTCCCCCCGCGCAACGAGCCGGCCGCGCTGCTCGGCCGCGCGCTCGGGAAACCGCTGTGACGGACGAGGCGCGGCAGAAACGCGAGGCCGGGCGCTGGTCCGACCGGACGGCGAGGGCGGCGCGCAACCGCTGGCTGCCGGAAGGGCGGCGCGGCCCGATGCCGTGGATCATCGCGATCATGATGTTCCTGACCATCCTCGCCGCCGCCGCCGTGCTGTCGCTGTCGCAGGCGCTGCGGCAGATGCACGGGGAACTGGCGGGCGGCTATACCGTGCAGATCGTCGAGGCGAACCCCGCCCTGCGCGGCGACCGGACGCGGCGCGTCGCGGCGATGCTGCGGCGGGAAAAGGACGTGCGCGCCGTCGCCATCGTGCCGGAGGAACAGCTTCGCGCCCAACTGGAGCCGTGGATCGGCACCGACAGCCCGCCGGACGAACTGCCCATTCCCGCGATGATCGACATCGAGATCGCGCCCGGCACCCCGCCCGCGCGGATCGACGAACTGTCCCGGCGGATCATCGCCGTCGCCCCGACCGCGCGGATCGACGCGCATGAGCGCTATCTCGGCCCGGTCGAGCGGCTGATGCACGCGCTAATGTGGCTGGCCGCCGGGCTGGTGGCGCTGATGGCTG
>Ga0182737_1003093_pt1 | contig 12674 bp, 6 predicted proteins | sample eDN5th30CBELigOP_FD_128878 | JGI IMG/M metagenome (GOLD analysis project Ga0182737, IMG submission 128878) | Enriched Organic Plus compost microbial communities from Emeryville, California, USA - eDNA 5th pass 30_C BE-Lig OP (version 2) (version 2) ... | reverse complement strand
GGCGTGATCGCCGACTGCACCGGGGACAACGCCGGCGATTCGGTCGGTCCGACGGCTGACGGCTTTGAAACCTACGGCGTGACCGGGGTCGCGCTCATCGCCTTCATTACCTTGGCGGTGACCGAAGCGACGGCTGGGCCCACCTATCTCGATCTGCAGGCGAAGCTGATCGTGTGGATTTTCGCCATGCGGTTCTTGATGGACTTCATGTCTGGCGTGTCGTACTTCGTGAATCAGGCGATCTCCGAGCGGCAATATCGCGGCTTGTCGGAGTTCGACTTCGAGCAGCCGTTGACCCGCCTGATCTGGATTGCAGCCGTTTTGTGCATCTCGACCTCGTTCCTGATGAGCTGGCTACTGATTGGCGACATAGCAGTGACGGTCACGGAAAACGGCGAGCAGGTGGTTCGAGCGCTGCCGAAATTGTGGTGGCAGCTCGCGACGATCATTAGCTGCGGCACTCTGGCAGCCGTGCTGATTCCCGAATTCACCAAGGTGTTCACCAGCTCGCACTCGAAGCACGTGCACGAGATTGTGACCGCCTCGCGCGAAGGTGGCGCTTCGCTGACGATTCTTTCGGGCATTGTGGCGGGCAATTTTTCCGCATTCTGGAAAGGGCTGCTCATTGCGACGCTGATGGCGGGGGCCTACTTCGTCAGCCAGCAGGGGCTGGGGGCGGTGATGGGTGAACACGCCTCGATTTTCGCCTTCGGCCTGGTGGCGTTCGGCTTCCTCTGCATGGGGCCGGTCAATATCGCGGTCGATAGCTACGGCCCGGTGACTGACAACGCCCAGTCGGTGTTCGAGTTGGCTCAGACCGAGCACATTCCGGGAATCAGCGAGGAGATTCAGCGCGAGTTCGGCTTCACGCCGAATTTCGAGCAAGGCAAGCACTATCTCGAAGCCAACGACTCGGCTGGCAACACGTTCAAAGCCACCGCCAAGCCGGTGCTGATCGGCACCGCGGTCGTCGGCGCCACGACGCTGATTTTCTCGATCATTTTGCTACTCGAGAAAGCCGGCATGCTGAAGCTGGCCCTGACCGACGCGCCTGTGCTGCTCGGGTTTATCTGCGGCGGCTCCGTGATTTTCTGGTTCTCGGGCGCTTCGATGCAGGCGGTGACCACCGGCGCGTATCGGGCGGTCGAGTACATCAAAAAGAACATGGACCTGTCGAAGAAGTCCGCCGATCTCGAGGACTCGAAGACAGTGGTTCGCATCTGCACCGAGTACGCTCAGAGCGGCATGTGGAACATCTTCATCGCCCTGATGACGCTCACGCTCGCGTTTGCGTTCTTCGATCCGAACTTTTTCGTGGCTTATTTGATCTCGATTGCCGTGTTTGGTTTGTTCCAGGCTATTTACATGGCCAACGCCGGCGGCGCTTGGGATAACGCCAAGAAGCTGGTCGAAGTGGACCTAAAGGAGAAGAACACGCCGGTTCACGCGGCGACGGTGATCGGCGACACGGTGGGCGATCCGTTCAAGGACACGACAAGCGTGGCGCTCAATCCGATCATCAAGTTCTCTACGCTCTTCGGCCTGTTGGCCGTCGAGATTGCGGTCGAGATCAAGCAGCACGCGGCCGAGGCGGGGGCGAATGGCTGGGACTATACGCCATTCGTCGGCCTGGTCATGCTGGCGATCGGCCTGACGTTCGTCTGGCGCTCGTTCTACGCGATGCGGATCCCGAAGGCGATTTAGGGCTGCGGCCGGAAACACGAAACCGGGGTTGGCCTGAGTGGCGCAGCCCCGGTTTGCTATGTTGCAAATTCAGCGAGCCGAAGCTTAGCGCTGGCCCTGTTGCAGCGCTTCGTGGGGCGTGATGATGCCGTCGCCGTCGAGATCGAGCCGCATGAATTCGGCCGCGGTCGATTCGGTCCAGGTGGAGGCGTATTCGGACATCATGATTTGCCCATCTCCATCCGCGTCGTTGCGGATGAACCAATCGGGCAGCCCCTTGGGGAGTCGCTCGGTCGGCGACAGAAAGCGGTAGCTCTTCTTTGGCTCGCTCGCCGCGGCGCTGTCCTGTTTCCACCAGCTCGATCGGCTGGAGCTGCTGCTCGAACGGGACGAGTAGCCGCTCGAACTGCTGGAGGAGCCGCGTGACGAACCGCCGCCGTAGGCTTGAAGTTTGGCGACCAGCTCATCGAGCGTGATCACGCCGTCTCGGTTCGTATCGGCTTCGCGCTGTTCTTCTCTCAGCTTGTCCCATTCCCCTTTGCTCTTCTCAAGCATGCCGCTTTTGTCGGCGTCGTGCTGCTTGATCAGCCCTTCGGCGTAGGCGCGATACTTGGAAGTGTCTCCGCTGCTTCCGCTGCTGCTACTGCTGCTCGGTCCGCCGCTCGGACTGCTGCTGCTGGCGGGGGCACTTCCGCTGCCCGAGTCGCTGCCCGAGCTGGGCGCTTCGCGGTCGCCGCCAAAGCGCTTGGATACGCGGATGCAGAGTTCCAGCTTGCTCAGCCGATTGTCTTTGTTTAAGTCGCTCGTTTCCGGCGGGGTCGACCAGCGGCCGGCTTTCCATTCTACGCTATCAATAAAGCCGTCTTTGTTCACGTCTTGCTCGCTGAGCAACCTCTCGACGTACTCGATGACGCTCGGCTCAAAACGTTTGACGATGTAGGCGTCGTCCTGGCTTAGCGGCACATCGAAGCCGGGCACTTTGGGCATGTCGTCTGGAACGCCAAAGCCCTGCGTGGTCGGTTCCGGGGGGCGAGACTCGGTGCGCGAGCTTTCGCGGCCACGATCGCCGCTATCCCGGCTGCGGTCACCTTCGCTGCGGCTGCCGCCATCGCGATCGCGTCCCCAATCCCGGCCTCGCTCACGATCGCCGCTAGACCCGCGATCGCCAAAGCCGCCACGATCTCCGCCCGGGCCGCGCTCGCCGCTCTGCTCGCGCTCCGCGCGCATCTGGGTGAAGGCTTCGGACAGTTTGTCGACGGGGAGCGGCTTGTTGATGTCGAGCCCAGCCCGCTCGGCGGCGCGTTTGACGAATTCGCGGCTGCGGTCGGACAATTCATCCGGCTCGATCAGGCCGTTGCCGTTTTTGTCCATCCCGCGGATGAAATCGCCCGACGAGAAACCTCCGCGGCGCTGCGCGTGGGCATCCATGGGGAGAAGCCACGTAGCGGCGCCGACGCCGCAGCAAAGCAGGAAGTTGCCGGTCAATCGCTTGAGGTTTGCTTTCATCCTTGTTCTCCCGTCCTAGCAACTAGCCTTCGTCGGAGATTTCTTTTGACGCTCAAACGGTTTCTGCACGCACGGGCGGGACGCCCGTGCCACGGTTGGGGCTAGCGTCCGCCTCGGCCGCCGAAGCCACCGCGTCCGCCGCCGCCGCCAAAGCCGCCACCGCCCGTCCCGCCTCGACCGCCACCACTGAAACCACCTCGTCCGCCGCTTCCCATGCTGCGCTGGAGGCTTTGCAGCATTTCGAAGTTCTGGCGCATCTGGTTGCTGGACGACTGGCTGGAGGAGCCGCTGCGGCTCGACGAACTGCTGCGGTTGCTGCTCGAGTTCGTGGAAGCTGTTTTGTTCGTCTTGATCGAGTCGCCGAGGACCGACGTCAGCGAGCGCTGCACGAGATCGGCGTTGGCGCGCTTCAGAGTGACCACGCGAACCGTTTCGTCCGATTGAAGCACCGCCGAGTCGAGTTCTTCGACCAGCTTCTTCACTTCCAGGAACAAGTAGTCGGGCGCTGACACGATGAGCGAATTGCTTCGGGCGTCGACGCCGATCGTCATCTTTTGTTCTTCGCCGCGATTGGAACTACCGCCGCCGCCCCCTCCTCGGCCGCCGCGACCGCCGCGCAGAGCCCGAATCAGGTCTTCGGGGGACGGCTGACGAGGCTGGCTGGCGTCGGCTGCCAGTCGGCTGGCGTAAACCTGGCGAACCACGGTCGCGATCTCGTTCGCGTCGGAGTTGAGCACCGGAATGAACCGAGGGGGCGCCACGGTCTGCACGTTTTCAGGGCTCGCCTGCTGATCGATCACCTGCAGAAGCTGTTCGATCATGTCGATGTCCTTCGGCTTGGCGAGGACCATCAGCGCGTTGAGACGCGGGTCGGGGATGACGCTCACGCCGGTCGACGAGGTCGCAGACGCTCCCCCGCCGCCGCCACCGCCTCCACCGAGGCCGAGCAGACCGCCGAGCAGACCGCCGCCGGCGTCTCCCATCATGCTCGCGGCGATATCCCCCATCAGGCTACCGCCCCCCTCATCGTCCGAGGGCAAGCCGCCGCCGATCGCTTCCTGGAGCAACGACGCGGCTACTTCGGCGCGAGCGTAGCGCAGGTAGAAGACGGTGTATTCGCGGCCGCTCGACGAATTGGTCTCGACGACCGCACGCAACAGATCTTCAAAGTCGTCGAGAGCGTCGAGGTCTTGCGAGGCGATCATGATGCCTCCAGGGCCAACGGTAACGACGATGTCGGCGCCGGGCACCGACTTTTGCTCAGCCGGCTTTTCGATCTCGCCGGTCGTCGGCGACGGCGAAGGAGCGGCCTGAGCGACGCGCGGCGAGGTTTGGGCTCGCTCGGATTGCGATTCGTCGATCTGGGCGACGTAATAAACGTCGGCATTGGAGCTGGGCAAATACTGCGTGGTGCGATCCGAGGACGGCTCGCTTGGCGCCGGCTTCTCTTCAGCCGGGGCTGGCCGAGAGCGAAGATCGGCTGGGGGCACGCGGAGGTCGGCCGGCGGAACGCGGAGCGAACCGCCGGGTGGAGTTCGCAGCGAACGAGGCTCCTCAGCCGGCCGCGTCGCGTCGAGCGGGCGCAGGCTGTCTTCGAGCATTTGGCGAGTCTCCGGATCGATGTCGCTCGGAACTCCGAGCATTTCCAGTTCGCTTTGCACGTTTTCCAGCGGCGGCACGCTGCGGGTGCGGATTTGCGGCGCCGATTGCGACGGCCGCACGATGCGAATCCGGTTGCGATGCATCGTCGGCCAAACGCCTTCGATCTGCTCCAGAGCGCTTTCGAGCGAACGGCCGGTGAGCGGCAGGATGCGGATGTTGTCCCGCGGCGCCGCTTCCTCGTCGTACGCGCCATCATCGGTCTCGCCCATCTTGGTGAGCAAGTCCTTGACCTGCGCCACCTGCCCCGCGTTGCCGCGGATCAGGAGCTGCATCGAAGTCGGGTCGGCGTCGACCTTCGGGCCGTTCGCGGCTGCCGCCTGATCGGTGCCGCCGAAGAGCTTGTTGATTGCCAGCACGGCAGCCTGCGGATCGAGGCGGCGGAGCTTGATCACTTCGACCTGCGAACCGTCGCGCTGCAACTGATCGAGCGTGGCCTTGATCGTCGCGTGCTGCGACGGCTTGGCGAGCGCGACGAGGTTGCCGGTCTTCGGATCGGTGGTCAAACGGACGTCGGGCAGGCCAGCCAGGAGCGTTTGCATCACTTGCAGCACCGAGGCCGGATCGGCGTTTGTGACGCTGTAGACTTCGAGCTGCGGCTGTTCGATCGGCGCGCCGGCGTTTTCGCTGCCGGGCATGCCGACGTCGACCAGTTTGACGATCTCCTGCAGGCGAGCGAGACGCTCCTTCTTGCCGGTGGCAAGGATGCGGCGGCCCAGTTCGTCGACGGCCAATCGCAGCGAGCCGTCTGGCGTAGCGTTCGCATTCTCGGGCATGCCGAGAAGTTGCCGGCCGACGGTGAGAAATTCCGACGGCGAAATGAACTGCAACTCGATCACCGCGACTTCTTCGTCCTGCGGAATCTGCGGATTCTCGATCGCTTCGATAACGTCACGGATGGCGCGCAGACGGCCGGCCGTCTCGGTGACCAGAACCTGCCGGGCTTTTGGCAGCATCACCACCGCGCCCTGCGGGCCGATCAGCTTGCGCAGTTCGGGCTCGGCTTCTTCCGGCGTGAGCTTGTTGAGCTTGAAGTGAACGCGAATCAGCTCGAACTCGCCGCGCTTATCGAGGTCCGCCAACGACACATCGGGGACGAGCGGATCAGGAACGCGCCCGTCTTCCAGGTTTACCAGCATCAGCATCCGCTCGCGGCGAACGAGCGTGTAGCCCTTCGTCAGCAGCACGCTGTTGAGCAGGTCGATCGCCTGAGCCGGAGTGTACGCCTTGGTATCGCTGTAGTTGAACGTTCCCTGCGGCGGAGCGTCCATCACAAGCGACATTTCGGCCTGCTCGGCGAACCAATCGAGCACATCCTTCCACGGGGCGTAGCGGAATTGGAAGGTAAGGAGTACTTCCCCCTTTTCGTTCTTCGTGGCCTTCGAGGCGTTCGTCGATGCGGAGGAGCGAGTGGTCGACGGAGTCGGCGAGGTGGACGGCGCTGACGGCCCGCTCGAAGAGCCTCGTGAGCCGAACGACCCACGCGACGAGCCCAAAGAGGATGGCGAGCGGGACGGGAACGACGGCCTGGGGGCGTCGCCCGCGGTTTGGGGAGCACCAGCCGGTGCTGCGTCGCCTGGCATGTCGCCCGGCATCGGGGCGTCGCTCCCCTTTGGCGCGTCAGCGTCGGCTGCGACTCGGCCAGTCAGCTTCTCCCAGGTGGCCTTTTGCTCAGGCGTGAGGAGGGCGACGATCTCTCGTTCCAATCGAGCACGGGCGAACTGCCGCTGGGCTTCGCTCCCTTGGCTGGTGGATCGCTGCAGATCGGCCAGCAGAGCGGTGACCTTTTCGGTCTGCTCCGGCGTGAGCCCGAGCTGCTCCGCCACCTTGGGATCGGCAAACGCCTGGACCCCGGCGCGACTGACCTGGATTTGCTTCAGCTTGGCCTGCTGCTCGGCAGTAAGTAGAGCGAGGCCTTTGCTTTCGGTCTCGGCGCGGAACTCGGCCAGACGCTCGGCCCGCTCGTCGGCAGGCAGGTCTTTGATGTCCAGCGTGAAATCGATCGCTTCGCTTTCGCGCTCCTCGGCGAGCGCTTTGATCTTTTCCGCCGTTTCGGGCGAAAGATCAAGCTGCGCAGCAACTTGGGGATCGTCGATCAGGCTGATTACGCCCAGGAAGGTGTCGTCCGCCGAGGCGACGGTGGCGGCAAGCGCGAGCGTCGCGCCGAGAACGACCCGGGACGTAGTAAACAAAAACGGTCGAAGCAACGAATACATTCGTACCTGGCCCCAAACTTTGTGGTCGCCCGGTGGGAACGGGCGAATTGCTATAAAGTCAGTTCTATCTTAGTCATCCAGTCCGGCGACCGGTAGCAAAAAAGGGCTCGAATTGCAGCAACAGCAGGCCCGGCCTCCATTTGCGGCCTAAAGGAGGGGCGGAGAGCGGCCCCAGCGGCTACGGCGAGGGCGCAAATCCAAACCGCAGTTGCTTTAACCTTAAACCCCGCTCGGCTAGAATGTGGTTGCGGAGGATGGCGGAATTTTGGCGAAAATTGGACGCCTAACCATGCGGCGCGGCTCGAAGAATTCGAATTCGCCCCGATCCGCCAGCCGGCGGGCCGCACTTTCGTTGTTAGGCCTTACCGGGACTGCACTTGCGCTTCGTCCCCACGCCCTCCTTGGCGCTGAGTCCGCCACGTTCAAGGTCAGCCGAGCCACGCTGGGGCTCGACCTGCCCCCCGGGGAAGTCCGCCGCGGCAAGGGGGAATCGATCCTCACCAACGATGACTCGGGGCAGCGGGTCGTCGGGCGGCTGCACGCAGCCGTTGGCGACGGGGCCATCGTTTTGCTCCCCGACGGCAAGCTGGTCGTTCGCCGAGTAGGCGCTTTTGCCCCCACCGACCGGGAATTCGCGCCCGCGACGATGGCCGATTTGGGGGCGCGTCTGGTGGCCGACGAGTTCAAGGGGTTCAAGACCAAGTCGACCCGGCACTACCTCTACGTCTACAACACGAGCGAGGAATTTCAGCTCGCCGCCAGCCGGATCCTCGAGACGATGCTTCCCGGCATCAAGGGCTATGCCGAGACGCAGAAGATCGAGGTGACCGAACCCCCCGTGCCGCTCGTCGTCGTGATGTTCAAGACCGAGGACGAGCTGCAGAGATATGCCCGGCTGCCCGACGGAGTGGTTGCCTTCTACCACACGCTGAGCAACCGGGTGTTCCTCTATGAGCAATCGAAGCTTGGCGCCGCGCGGCCCGATATTGCGGTGCAGCAGTCGATTTCGACGATCGCCCACGAAGGGGTACACCAGATTCTGGCCAACATCGGCGTGCAGCAGCGGCTGAGCGTGTGGCCGGCGTGGCTGAGCGAAGGGCTGGCGGAATACTTTGCCCCCACGTCGACCGGCGCGCGACTGAAGTGGAAGGGCCCCGGGCAGGTCAACGACCTGCGAATGTTCGAACTGGAGCAATATCTAAAAAGCCGGGCCGCGACTGAGCCGGACGGCCAGACGATTGCCCACACGGTGCTCGCCGCCCAACTGACTTCGACCGGCTATGCGACCGCCTGGGCCCTGACGCACTACCTGGCCAAGGCTCGCCGGGCTGAGTTCAACGATTTCGTGCGCGAAGTCAGTCAGCTTGGGCCGCTCGAGGCGCTGGGTGGCGACGTTGGGCGGGGACTCGTGCGCGAGAATTTGGAACTGTTCCAGCGCTTTTTTGGCGACGATCTGGCGGCCCAGGAGTCGCGGCTGATCGCCTATCTGAAGAAGCTGCCCTACAGCGATCCGTTTCAAAACTTGCCCCATTGTGTGGCGACGATCGTGGTTGGCAGCGGCGCGAAAATGCAGCGCGAGGCGAACACGTTTCACTCTCGCGGGTTGGCGGAGAATTGGGTTCGCGAACTGGTGGCTAAGCTGCCCATCGACCAGCGCGGCAAGGTGCAGACGAATATCGTGCAGTTTCCCAATCGGGCGGCTGCGGAGGCGTATGCGTCTCAGTGGCTCCGTCGCCGATAGGGATGCAAGCGCGTCCCAGGCGTCTCGCCTGTGCATAAGTCCGGCGCAATGGACGCTTGCGCGTGCGGACGCCGGGGCCATTATTGTGGTCGCTTCGACGAAGGCGGATAATTGCGCTTGGCGATCCGAATCTGCGAAAGGCGTGAGAAGGAGCGAAAGCCATGCGTCGCGTTCTACTGGCCTTCTTGGCTGCCGTGTTGTGCGTCGCGTTTTCTGGCGTGGCCGAAGCGGGCCACGGACATTGGTGGCGTCGCCACGGCTGGGGACCGTATCGTTGGGGCGGCTACTGGGGCGGAGTCTCCGTTTCGGTCGGCTGGCCCGGTTATGGCTTCGTTGGGTATCCGGCGTACGTCTATCCCGCCTACGGCTACGGTTGCTACGCGCCGGCCTACTACTGCCCGCCCGTCATCAACGGTTGCTATGGCTACTCGGGCGTGACGTTGGGCGTCTATCCGTCGGTCAATCGAGTTTTGTATTCGCCGAGCGCGAATTTCGTTCAGTACAACCTCGACAGCAGCTACGCGCCGGCCGAACTGGCGTATGGCCCGCTGGCGGTGAAGCAGTTCCTTGGGCTCGATCGCAACTTTGCGCTTGCGGGCCTGACGGAGCCGACGCCGCCGGTGGAGGGACGAACGGTTCGCCTGAAGGTGCGCACGTCGAACGCCGAATCGCGGCGCCGGGCCGATCGCCTCATCGCGCAGGGGGACGAGCTGTTTCAGAAGCACCAATGGAACTCGGCGCTGCAGAAATACAAGCAGGCCGTGCAGCTCGCGCCGGACGTCGCCGAGTGTTCGTGGCGGCAAGGCCACGCGCTGATCGCGGTGAATCAGTTCGGTCAGGCGGCTGACGCTTTTCGCCGGGCGATGCTGCTGAGCGACGACGCGTCGCGCGGCGGGTTCCGTCTCGTCACGCTCTACGGCGACAGCGAAGCGGCCAAGAATGCTCACCTCGAAGCGCTTGCCGCCGAGGCTTTGCGGTCGACGATCAACTCCGATCCGTATTTTCTCATTGGAGTGATGCTGCACTACGACGGTCAGCCGGAGCGCGCTCAAAAGTTCTTCGCTCGCGCCGCAGCGCTGTCGGCTGAGGACGGAAGACTCGTGAAAGCGTTCGAAACGCGGCCGCCGGCCGCGGAAGAGCCGTCAGTCGTCCTGCCGGTGAAGGCGGACGAAACGGAAATCTAAAACTTTATCAGTGGTCCGTCTTCAGTTATCAGTTGGGGGAACGCGTAGCACGGCGATATGGGTGCGCAGCTTCCTACTGAAAACTGACTGCTGAAAACGGATAACTCTCTTACGCCGCTCTGCGTTGGTTGGCCAGTTGTTGGGCGAGCAGGTCGAGTTGGCCTTTCAGGTCGGCCATCAGTAGTTGAGGGCTCGCCCCTTCCGCCATGTGAACGTAGAACGACTGGGCCGGGGCGCTATGCGTGGCGCTAAGCATCGTCGTTGCGTGGCGAAGCTGATGGAGCTGGCCGTCGAGTTCGCTGAGCGTCTGATCGGTCTGGCGCGTGCTGCGCCATAGCCCTTCAAGCTGCATCACGAGGCCCAGGATCAAGCTCGCCTGTCCGGCCAGAGTCAGCGGCAGGCCGAGCGACCAGAGGTCGCCGCGGTCGGCGAGAAACGCCCAACCGAGCAGCACTCCGCCGCAGGCGAACATGGCCAGGCCCAGCGAAATGAGCAGCCACGCCCCGAGGCTCGACCGTTCGACGGGGGCCTTACTCGCAGGCGGCGCGCTGGGGACCGCTTGCAGCCGCGCAATGGCGGACGGAATCGGAGCTGGCGAAAGCGGCTCGTAGACGGCGCTCGAACGGGGAACCGCTGCAGCAATCGGTTCGGTGGGCGTCGTGCGCCGCAAACGATCGACCAGGCGGTTCACATCGCGCAGTTGAGCCTCGAGCTTCCAATCGTCCGCCGGTAGAGGCGGGCCGGCCAGCAGTTGCTCAAGCGCAGCGTTGTCGAAGTCGGAGCTTGCCAGCGGAGCGGCTGCCGGCTCGGGCGTTTGCGCCTCAGGAATGCCTTCGTTCAGATATGCGGCGCAAAAGTCGGGGGACTCAGACGACGCGTCGTCAAAGGTTGAGCCACACCGAGGGCAGCGGTCGGCAATGGAACCATTGGCCGCTCGATGGGGCACATCTTGATGACACGTCGCACACCACATGACCGTTTTGTGCTGCCTTTATCCCGCTAGCGGAGACAACGTACGAGCGCGGAACGAACCCGCCGCGCTTCAGCTAATCAGATCGGCTGCGGCGGCGATAAACTGTATCGATTCCGCTGACTTTCCTGTCGCCGGGCGGATTTGCCCCTGGCGGTTCGGAGAATTGCTGTAAGATTTGCGGGCCGCGATGGTAGAAGAGCCATCGGGCGTGCTAGCGACGAGGTAGGGCTTGAGGTTTGCTCGCAACGCACAGGCCGGAACCATCTCCACCTTTGAGGAACTTGCATTATGACTACGTTTCACGGATGGGCTGCCATGGGACCCGAGCGACCGCTCGAGCCGTTCGAGTTCGATCCGGGGCCGCTCGGCGCGGAGGAGGTCGAGGTTGCCGTCGAGCACTGCGGCATCTGCCACTCCGACCTGTCGATGATCGAGAACGAGTGGATGATGTCAAAATATCCGCTGGTTCCCGGGCACGAAGTGATCGGGCGCGTCACGGCAGTCGGCCCGGCAGCCAAGGGCTTGCAGGTCGGCCAGCGGGTCGGCGTGGGGTGGACCGCGTCGAGCTGCATGCACTGCCGGCCGTGCCTGTCGGGCAATCAGCATCTCTGTCCGTCCTCGCAGGCAACGATCGTGGGGCATCACGGGGGTTTTGCCGATCGGATGCGGGCCCACTGGGCTTGGGCGGTGCCGATTCCGGAGGATTTGAACGCGGCCGATGCCGGTCCCCTGCTCTGCGGCGGCGTGACCGTGTTCTCGCCGCTGATTCTGAACGACGTTCGCCCAACCGACTCGGTCGGCGTGGTCGGCATCGGTGGCCTGGGGCACATGGCGCTGAAGTTCTGCCGCGCCTGGGGCTGTGAGGTGACGGCGTTTACGTCCAGCCAATCGAAGGCGGAGGAAGCGAAGTCGTTCGGCGCCCATCACGTGCTCGCCACGCGCGACGCGGCGCAGATTAAGTCGGCTGCCGGAACGCTCGACTGCCTGATCGTCACCGTGAATGTGCCGCTCGACTGGAAGGCGATGATCGACACGCTGAAGCCGAACGGCCGGATGCACGTCGTCGGGGCAGTGCTCGAACCGATCCCCGTTTCAGCGTTCGACCTGATCGGAGGGCAGCGACGCATCTCCGGTTCGCCGACCGGCTCACCGGTGCGGATCGCGGAAATGCTGGAATTTTCGGCCCGGCACAACGTGCTGCCGCAGACGGAGCATTATCCGCTCGAGCGAGTGAACGATGCGCTCGAGCGGTTGCGCTCGGGGAAAGCGCGCTACCGGATCGTGCTCGATATGCCGAAGCAGTAGGCGCTAACTATTGAATTTGGCGAGCGGGGGACGAAAGTCCCCCGAGGTCGCGCCAGTATCAGGTCCGAACTGTCGGCGAGGTGGAAAAATCGATTTTCCTCGGGGGACTTTCGTCCCCCACTCGCCGTTTGTTTGGATCACTCCAGCGGTTCGCCGCGCAGCCATTTGGCGATGAGTTCGATGTCGGCCGGCGAGAGCAGCGGCTGCTTCGTCGGGCCGGCGCCGGTGCGGCCGAAGGCTGGCATCCGATCGTTGTCGTTCGGATAGTACTGCTCGTGCTTCGGATCGCTGATCATACCGATCAGCCACTCGCGCGAGCCGTAACCGGTCAGGTCCGGAGCGCTGCCTAGATCGCCGTTGTCGCGGAACTTGTGGCAATCGGTGCAGGCCGAGTTGGTGATCGCCGT
>Ga0182737_1003092_pt1 | contig 12678 bp, 11 predicted proteins | sample eDN5th30CBELigOP_FD_128878 | JGI IMG/M metagenome (GOLD analysis project Ga0182737, IMG submission 128878) | Enriched Organic Plus compost microbial communities from Emeryville, California, USA - eDNA 5th pass 30_C BE-Lig OP (version 2) (version 2) ... | reverse complement strand
TTACGTTTACGCCGCGCTGGCGACGGCCGCTTTGCTGTTTGCCCATCTGTATGTCTGCCGGCCGATGTGGTTCGACGCTGGGCTGCAGCCGTACTGGCCGCTCATCGTGATGGGCATTGCGTTCGCCGGGGCAGGGGGTGGCGAGTTGTTCGCCCGCTACCGGCTGACGGTGCTCGCCCAGCCGCTGACGCGCGTCAGCAGTATGTTGCCGCTGCTCCCGGTGATCGGCATGTGGGTGGTCTCGCCGAAAGCGACCGACTACGCGCTCGTGCTGCTCGTTGTGGGCCTGCTGTACTTGATGCTGAGCATCACGCGGCGTTCCTGGGCCAGCCTGCTCGCCGCAGCCGTGGCGGCCAACGGGGCTCTGTGGAGCGTGCTGAACCGCTCAGGATTCGAGCTGCTCTCGCATCCTCAACTCTGGATCATTCCGCCGGCCCTCTCGGTGCTCGTCGCAGCCCATCTGAACCGGCGACGGCTGCCACCAGCGGCCCTGACGAGCATTCGCTACGCCTGTGCGATGTTGATCTATGTCAGTTCGACGAGCGAAATCTTCCTTCGCGGCGTAGCGACCAGCCTCTGGCCCGCGATGATCCTGGCGACGCTGTCGGTCGCCGGGGCGTTTGTGGGCATGATGCTACGGATTCGAGCGTTTCTCTACCTGGGAGCATCGTTCGCGCTCGTTTCGCTGATGACGATGGTCGCCCACGCAGCCCAGGCCATCAACCACGTTTGGCCCTGGTGGGCGTTTGGCGTGGGAATGGGCATCGCCATCCTGGTGCTGTTCGGAGTGTTTGAAAAGAAACGCGAGGAAATGCTGCGGCTGATCGCACGGCTGCGTGAGTGGGAACAGTAATAGGCGATTCTGAGGCCAATTTGCGCCTCACAGATTCTTCCAGGCCGCCGCTTCTTCGCCATCGAGCCGCAGGGTGAGGCACTTCGCGCTGCCCCCAGCTTTAACGAACTCGCCGAGCGGTGTCTCGATGGGAGTATAGCCGCGGACTTTCAGGTCGGCGTGCAGTTCTGGGCAGCCGACGTTGGTGATGACGTTTCGCCCCACCACCACGGCGTTACAGGCGAACGATTGCGCCTCTTCCGGCTCGACGGGAATCAGCTCCGGCACGATCTCCTTGAGCGCATGCCGGCCGTATTCGTCGAACGCTCCGGGATAGTAGATCGCCTCGGTTGGGCTGAGCGGGCAGAAGCAGGTGTCGAGGTGGTAGTAGTGACCGTCGATCAGTTCGAGCGGGATCACGCGGCAATCGACCATCTCGCCGACCATTTGCTGCGTACGAGCGTCGCTGCGCGTGAGATAGCCGGCGACGAGCGTGTCGCCGATGAAGAGCGCGTCGCCCGCGCCCTCGAAATAGCTTTCGTCGGGTAGCCTGCGCACGGTCATGCCGTGCTGCTCGAACCAGGCTGCGAAATGAGGCTCTTCGCCCTGGCGCTGCGGATGCCGGAAGCGGGACAGAATCGCCTCGCCGCGATAGATCATCGCCGCATTGGCGGTGAAGACGAGATCGGGAAGTCCTTCGACGGGCTCCAGCAGCGAGACATGAACGCCAAGATGGACCAGGATTTGATACAAAGCCGTCCACTGCTCGCGGGCAATCCGCGGATCGGCTTGCCGCTCGCGACTCATCCAGGCGTTGATTTCGTACTCAATGCCGTAGTAGTCGGGCGGGCACATCAAGATGTGCGGCTGGGTGTTCTTGCCGGTCGTGTCCATGAATGCTCCCGCTCCAGGACACGAAAAGCGCCCAGCGAGCGAGCAGCCGACAGACGAAGACCGCTACGCGCGACGCCTACCACACGTTCAGCACTTTTCGTGACCTGACGTTTCGTATTGCATTCTTTCCGACTGCCGCAAGTTTTTCAAATCGGCCAGTCGAATCGTTGCCACTTTCCGCCGCGACTGCCGGCCCGTCCGCAGCCCGCTAGCGGGGCAGGTCGCCGATCGACGCGCGATTGCCAACCAGTATCTTCGCATCCACCGGCGGCGGGAGCGGAATCGCGTGGTCCGGCTCAAATTCGGCTGCGGCCACTTTTTGTTCGCACTGCGGGCAAAGATCTTCGACCACCCACTTAAAGCTGGGGATTTTCTTGGTGACGACCTTCTTCATCAGCTTCTTTTTGGTGTGGATCTGGGCGCCGCAGCCGGGAAGCCATTCCATCCAGACGAACGGCTTGGGCTGAACGCACGGCGCGCCTTTGCCGCCGCCAACGTCCTCCTCGCCGCAGACCATTTCGCAGTGTTTGCAAAGCGGCGTGCTCGGCGCTGGTATGCAGAAGTCCTCGCACTTGCAGCCCCAGCAGACGATCTCAACCTTCTTCTCTATCCTTCACCAGCCGGCAGACCTTCTGGCAAGGTGCGTTGCAGCCGCAACAGTTGCAATGACCGTCGCCGCCTGAAGCGGCGGGAAGTTGCACGCTGGCCGCTCCAACCAGAGCCAGCGAAATCGCCATCAGTATTTTGTGCATTGCCGTATCTCCAAACGGGCGATGGTCACGCCTCAGCCAGTTTTCTCAGCCAACTTCCAACGCCAAACCGCGCTCACCAGTTGAAGTCGAACCGCATGCCGATCAGATCCGACTCCGTCGTGCCGTAGACTGTCTCAGCCGTCGTATAGGGGTGAATCCACTCGAACATGATTCGAATGCGGTCGCTCCAATACCAGTTGAGACCCGCCGTAATGTCCTGATATTGGCCGCGGTCGACTTGTTCGAGATCGAGGTACGAAGTGCGAATCTTGGCTTCCCACGCCCCCGAGCCGATGCAGCCCGGAATCATAAAGAAATTGGTGTACGGAACGTTCCGCCCAAATTGAGCGCCGTGCTGGCCAAAACGTTCGTAAATGCGGTTCTCGCCGGTCAGGAAGTAACTGGCGTAGATGTAGTAGCCGTACAGGTTGGCATTGCCGCCGCCGTTCAACTCGACGTTTGAGGCGAACAATTCGCTTTGAATCGAGAGCGGCCCCCACACCGTCGCCAATTCAATGTTTCCCACGGTGTACCGAGGCGAACCGAGATTGCCGCTGTCGATCAGAAACGGCCCTTCGTGCACCTGCGGCCGAGCGCGAAAGCGAACCGTGTCGTCGTAGTTCTCGGTGTGCAACACGCCGATGCCCGTATGGATCAGGTAACGGCCCTTGGACGGTTCGTCGTAATAGGGGAGCCAGGTGAATCGGCCGCTCAAGCGAATTCCCTGGTTGTCGTCGATCCGCTCCTTGAGCGACTCGCTGATGCGATCGAAGAACGCGCCGAAGGTCCAGGTCATGTCCATGTCTTCACTCACGTTGTAGGCGGCGATGCCCACTTCGCGATCCGCAGCGAAGATGTTCTGCGTCGGGATCGACCGTTCGAGGAAGATGTTGTTGGTGTCGTTGGTGACCTGTTCGAGGCTGAACGGCACGAAAAAGTTGCCGACTCGGACGCGGTTGACGACAGGCCAGTCGTTGGCTGTGAAGTAAGCGTCCTTCACATCGGCGACCGCAGTGGTCACGCCATCCCCCGACTCAGGCTCGAAGTCCATCTGCAGGCGGAAGTCGTACTGGCCATAGCCGGTACCGTCTGCCAACAGGCGGAGACGGCGAAATTCAAAGTAGTTGCGATCGGGAATGCCGGGCGAGGCGTTCGCCCAAAGGACATAGTCCATCTGAACGTGACCGCCGAGCTTGACCGACCATTTTTCGTTCGAAAGGTCAATCCAGCCGTCGTCGGCTTTCTTATCGCCGGCTTTGGGCTCCACGTTCGCAGGCGGCGTTGGCGGGTCGGCGTCCGCTTCTTTCTCAAGGGCGTCGAGCCGCTGAAGAATCGATTGCAGCTCGCTTTGGCTGATCGAGACTGTCTCCTCCGCAGCCTGCGGCAGCGGTCCATCCGCAATGCCGCCGCCGGCCACCTCCGCGTCTGCGGGTGGCTGCGGAATGCCTTGAAAGGTCGGGATTGGGGCTTGCGCTGCCGCCGGCTTGCTAGCACACAAGAGGATGGCTGCGATGAAGCAGGCCAGACAGGCTTTGGTCGTTTTTCGACCGCCTGCGGCGCTTCGCAGTATTACGGCAACACTCATTTCGCCCTACCTTGAGCTTCACGCGAGTGCCTCCAGTGTTCCGGTCAGCACCGATTTTTGGCCAGGGCGCAGCGCCTTCCGACTTCGGATCAGCGCCGCGTAATCGGCATAATCGGCAAAGTCAGCGTTACCGGATCAGTTTCCTTGGGAGGTTTGCATCTCCCCAGAAAGAGGAACTAGAAGTCTACCTGCACGCGGAAGCCGAAGGCGTTGGCTTCGCTGAAGCCGGTCGAGCGGTAGTCGGTCCAGCTATGGACGTAGTTGAAGACCGCCTTGGTGTAGGCGTTCATGTACCAATTCACGCCGCCGGTGATGTCGGTGATCTGACCACCGTTGATGTTCGCGTCGGTGAGATCCAGGTACGAAATGCGCGCCGCCACTTCCCAGGCGCCCGTTCCAAAGTAGCGGCCCCCTTCGGTGTTGACCCAGAAGAAGTCTTCGAACGGTTTCACGCGGTCGATCGCGCCGGCGGCTCGGTCATAGGGACGATGCTCCCCCGTCAAAAAGTAGCCCGCCTGAGCGTAGAAGCCGCCGAGCACCGCGGTGGGATTGGCCTGCTGGTCGACGACTGCAGCCATCGCTTCGGCTTGGAGCGAGAAGGGGCCTAGCACGGTGAGGCTTTCCAGGCCGAACGTGTGTACCGCGTTGACTCCGGTAATCGGCAGCGTGTCGACAAAGAACGGCGTGCCGTTGAGCGCGCCGGGCACCGCCTGGCCGCTGGTGCCAACGGGGCCGGCCCCATTTTCGCCGACAAAAATCTCGGGAATCGTGCGGAAGCGCACCGTGTCTCGCGGCGGCGAGTTCAAGTAGTACGCGCCGCCGATGTGCCAATAGGCTCGCCCGTCGGAGCACTCATCGTAGTACGGCAAGTGCGTAATACGCCCGGCGAACCCATTGCCGCCGTCCGTGCTGATCGAGCCGCCGTACTGGTCCTGTCCGGTTCGCATGAACGAGGCAGCCCAAGTGGTGTTCAAGTCCTCCGAGTGATCGTAGAAGCCGATCGCGATGTGTCGGAACGGAGTGAACGGCTGAAACAGGAGCGACCGTTCCATGAACGTCGTGTAGCGGAAGCTGCTCACCACTTCCAAGCTGAACGGCTGCTTCCATTGTCCCGCGCGCACATTGCCGAGCACGGGGATGTCGGTCCACTCCACCCACACGTCGGTGAACGTCGGCCGGCCGAAGAAGGCGAAGTCCATCTGAAAGAAGTAGTTGGTCGTCGGGTTCACCGAGCCCTTGGCGCTCAAGCGGGCCCGACGGAAATCGGCGCCGTTTTCGATCGGGCCGAACGTCGCCAGGTTCGCCGCGTCCTGGTTGAACAGAACCGCGTCCGCCTGGAAGACGCCGTTGACCGTGAGATTGGGGAACTTCGCCGGAGCCGGCGGCGTCGGCTTGGGATTTTTCAGCTCGTCCACCTGCCGCTGCAACTCGGCGAGCTGCTGTTCGATCGTCAGAGGCATGGGCGGCTCTTCCGCCACGCCAGGCACGGCCGCAGGCGGGTCCGGAAGCCGGCTCAGAATGGCTGTCTCGGACGGATCATAGTCCGCATCCGGCGCCGGGGGCACGAGCGGGGCGTAGTAGTACGGATTGCTGGGATCCTGCGCAACCGCCGTTCCGACAGCGAGAGCAAGTGCCAGCCCCGCAGCAATTAAAGTCAGCCATCGAACAGTCCGCATGGCCCACGCTTCCCTTCGCGGTTGAGGATCAGCGTCTCCCGTGACGCCCGTAAAACCGTTATCGGCGGCGCAACCGGCACAATCGATAAGCTCAACGTCTTTGTAATGATTGCGGTTTCTTAACCTGGTTGCGGCTCACTGCGCAGAATCCACACTCCTCCCAAGCAAACACATTTCACCCAGACTTCCCATTCACCGCTCGAAATCTCTTGCTAGCGGCGTGAACATTACGTTTAGGTAAAAACTAGCGGGTGCATCAAGTTTGCAAGCTGAAAGCACGATGAAGGAGGCGAGTGAGTGAGTTTCATCTGGGAGTTGCGATGCGGCCAAACCTCGCGACCGGCGCGAGTACGACCGGTGTACGAGTCGCCAGCCTGCTAGCCTTTTTGGGGGCCTTCGTTGCAGGCGGTCCGCTGCTGCGCGCTCAGGACGCGCCGCGCTCCTATGCCGTCCAACCGGCCTTTTTCCCAGGCGCGCTCGATCCAGGTGAACCTGGCTCCGCCACCCGCGCGTTGAACGACGACATTCTCAACAACCTCGATCCAGGCGAACCGACCGCAGGAAACACCGCCGACTTCGAATCTCGCTTGCGCGCGATCGAGGAGCGTTTGCGTCGCGATCAAAACTCTGCGTCCCCCGACGGAATAGCAGACGGCGACAAAGCCGCAGCCGACAGTAAGAAGCCGGCCTACAAGTTGGCCGCGCGATTGCAGCTCGACTATTGGGGATTTCCGAACACGTCCCCTGGGGCTGACGCCTTTGAAAACGGCAATGCTTCCGAAAGCATTCAGGATCGCTTTCTGCTTCGGCGACTCCGCATCGGCGCGGCGGGCGACATCGCGGAAAATGTGGTGTTTCGCTTCGACGTCGATTTCGGATCGTCGCCGAATTCGCCCCAACTGAAGGATTGCTTCATCGGCATGGAGGAATTGCCGATCCTGCAAACCTTGCTCGTCGGCAATCAGAAGCGGCCGTACAGCCTCGACTCGATCAACAGCACGAACGTAAATCTGTTCATGGAGCGTCCGGCTGTCATCGACGCCTTCAACCCCGACTATCGCCGCTTTGGCGCGCAGTCGTGGGGTTTCTCGTCCGACCTGACGTACAACTGGCGTTATGGCGTGTTCCTGGGACAGGACCTTGCCAGTCTGGGAACAATCTTCGCCACTCCGGTGAATGAGGATCTGCAGGGCGAAGTCGCGGGGCGCCTGGCGAGCACCTGGTGGTACGACGAATCGTCCGACGGCCGAGGCTACGGTCACTGGGCCGTCGCCGCCGCGGTCGCCAGTCCCGATGGCGATGATCCGGTCAACAACACGGCGCGCTTTCGCTCGCGTCCGGAAGCTCGCACGACCGAGCGATGGCTCGATACCGGCCCCATCGCCGGCGCGCACACCTACGAGCTAATCGGACTCGAAGCGCTCCTCAACCTCGGCCCGTTCCAGGCGGTTAGCGAGTATCAGCAGGTTTGGGTGCAGCGTGATGGCTCAGATGAGGTCACGTTCCTCGGCGCCTACGGTTACTTGTCCTATTTCCTGACGGGAGAGCACATCCCTTGGGACCGAGAAACGGGGCAGTTGGGGCGGGTAAAACCGTTCGAGAACTTTTTCCTCGTGCGGCAGCAAGACGGAGGCGTTTGCAGCGGCCTCGGCGCGTGGGAAGTCTGTATCCGCTATTCCTACTGCGATTTGACCGACGGCGACATCGCCGGCGGCGTCTCCAGCGAAGTAACCCTCGGGCTGAATTGGTATTGGAACGAGTGGTCGCGGATGCAGTTCAATTACGTCCACGGCACGATCATCGACCACGAGCCAGTCGATGGTTACACGGACGCCGACTTTGATATTCTCGGAATGCGGCTGGCCATGTTTTTCTAAGCACAACCGGCGCAACCGGGCGATACCATAGGTGGAGGACCCCGCCATGGCTTCGCCAAGTAGCTTCCAAACGGCGCGCCGCGCTCTTATCTGCTGCTTTCTCCTGGCCGTTTGCGCAATATCCATCGCGCAAGCAGGACCTGGCCATCGCCACGATTGCTGCCCCGACTGTGGCAACGCGGTCTGCGTCCCCAGCTTCGAAGCGAAGAAAGAGAAAAAGCACTACTGGGAAGTGGAATGCAAGCAGATTTGCATTCCGCACATCCGCTGGCCGTGGCAATCCCCTTGCGAGCCGCCCAAGTGTGGCCGCGTGAAAACCGTGAACGTACTCAAGAAGGTCGAGTACGAGTGCGAAAAGTGCGGCTGCAAATGGGAAGTGAAGAGCGTCGGCTGTTGCCCCGACGGCTCGTGCCGATAACGGGGCGCACTCGACCAACGATCGCACGAACGCGAACGAACGACGTCAGGCGGTCGGCGCGCCGTAGGCCCGCTCCAGTTCGTGAATCGTCGCTTGTTCCATCGGCGAGATCTTATTGCCGAAGCCGAGAAATCCGCCCGCCGCTTCAGCGACGCGCGTCACCCAGCGGAGCATCTGGTTTCGGCTGGCCTCGACGGCCTGTGGCGGAAGTTCCTTCGCGAGCGCCCCGACATACGCCCGCCACGCGGCGAACACCGCCGGGTCCGGCCGCTCAAGCAGCAGCCGCTCCAGCCAAATGAACGCCGGCGTGCCCCGCGCGATGGCGTGCGCCTCGGCTGCCTTCAGAACGGCTTCCTTTTCGTTCTCCTGCACCGCGCCGTCGGACCAGGCGACTTCAACCAGGGGAACGAGCATCAGCGCCGTAAAAATACTGGCGTCGACGCCCGATTCGACGAGCTTTTGCAGGGTCGCTTCATCCGAAATGCCCGACACGGCGTGCAACGCTGCGATTTTGTCCGCCTCGGCGTATTGCTTTCGCAATTGCTCCAGCAAATGTCGATCGCGTTCCTTGAAAAATGCCTCTTCGAGACTCTTCCGACGTTCATCCCAAACGTTGTCCGCCATTGTGTTGCCTTCATCAGGTTCTTAAGTGCGTCTTCCAACTCTCGAACTCTACCAACTTACGCGGCCGCGCCCCCCTGGGGCAAGTCAGCGGGCTACGATCGTGGCGCGAGGCGCCGCCGCAGAGCCAACGAAAAAGGCACAGACCATGCCGGCTCGGATCGAGCGCTGACAAAGCCTGTGCCTTTACAGACGATCGCTTACGGACTGGCGACTAGCCGACGCCGTGCTGCTTGAACCACTCGAGCATCCGCTTCCAGCCGTCCTCGGCCTGTTCTTTGCGATAGCTGGGGCGATAGTCGGCGTGGAAGCCGTGGGGCGTATCGGGGTAGAGCTTGATCTGGCTCTTGCCGCCGGCTTCCTTCAACTTGGCCTGCATCTTTTCGACCGTGTCGTTCGGGATGCCCTGGTCCGCGCCGCCATAGAGGCCCAGCACCGGCGCCTTGAGCTTGTCGGCGACGTCGATCGGATGCTTGGGATGCAGTTCATCTTCGGCGCCGACGATGCGGCCGTACCAGGCCACGCCAGCTTTCAGGTCGGGATTGTGCGCGGCGTAGAGCCACACGATGCGTCCGCCCCAGCAGAAGCCGGTGACGGCCAGCTTCGACGTATCCCCCTTGTTCTTCTTGGCCCAGGCGACCGTGGCGTCGAGGTCGCTCATCACCTGCTGGTCGGGAACCTTCGAGACCACCTTGGAGATGATCTCTTGGAAGTCGGTAAGCTGCGACACGTCTCCCTGACGCGCGTACAGTTCGGGAGCAACGGCCAGGTAGCCGAGCTTTGCCAGCCTGCGGCAGATGTCCTTGATGTGCTCATGCACGCCGAAGATTTCCTGCACGACGAGCACGACCGGGAAGTTGTCTCCCTTGGCGGGCATCGCGCGATAGGCCGGCATCTCGCCATCGGCGGTGGGGATCTTCACTTCGCCCGCTTCCAGCCCTTCGGCGCTGGTCGTGATCGTCTCAGCCGTCACCGGTCGGACCGACAAGGCGAAGCCGGAGGCGAGCGTCGTGACGACGAAGCCGCGCCGGCTCCAGTTCATCTTAGGAAGCAGACTGACCAATTCTTCATGCACTGGATTCATCGATTGGGTTTCCACTGACAAGGAACGTATCGAAGCGTGACGATTCGGGCAGCTTGCCCTGACGCGACAGCGGTCGTCCCGACACGGCGCACATTGTAGGAGTCGGACGCGCGCTTCGCGAGAACCCCTGGCATGCGGCGCTGGGCCGCACCAATCGCATCAGATCGGCCGCATGGCGCGCGAGTTGATGCGCACTTGGGCCGCTTCCAGAGCAAGCGAGTTGATCGAGGTTTTGCGTGCAACGAGCACGCAACTCGTTCGACAGTTTCGTTCTTCGCCGATAGGAGGGCGACTGATGGTGCGTTCGACGATGTTCGTGGCGGTGTGGATGGTTTTGGGCGCACTTGCGCCGGCGTGGGCGCAAGAGTGTACCAACACGTACGATGCGGTAGGGATCGGCGTAAGCGGATTCGTGCCGCTGTCGTTCGTGTTCGAGGAGAGCGCTACTTCGACAACCTTGCAGACTGGTGGTTTGGCGATCACCAGTGAGGGAGGAACGATCACGCTCCCCGAATTGGGAGGCTCGTGGCTAGCAACCAATCGCTGCCAGCTTTCGGTGTGGACGGTCAATACGAGTGGGGCTGGCCGCGCCAGTGGATCGGGGGTGACCGTCGGCGAGCAGCTTATTGGAGTGATCACGCTGACCGGCGCCGGAACCGCCAACGGCACGTACGTCATCGTGGGCGAAGCCGCGACAGAAGTCGAGGAGCCGCCGATCGAGGAGCCGAGTCCTGAGCTCGCCGCTCAGACGCCGACTCCGGCAAGCGCGCCGGCGCAATAGCTTTGATGCGCCGGAAGATTTAGCCACGCCAAGAAAAAGAGCAGGGGAGACCTTCCGCAGGTCTCCCCTGTTTTCGTTCTTGAGTTTGTGAGCCGATTGGGCTGTTGTTACTCGGTCGGCGCTTGCGTGAAGGTGGTTTCCTGCGGCTGCGGATGCGTGAAGTCGGCAAGCACGTTGCCGCCAGCTGTCACGAAGCCTTCACGCACTTCGTGCTTCTGCACGCCGTTCTGCCACCAGGTCGCATGCACCTGATACTTCACGGGGCCGTCGCCTTCGATCGGCGATGTGACGATGAGCCGCCGCTCCCGGCTGCCGAGAATTTTGTGGCCGTCGAACGTGACGACCGCCTTCGGCGTGGGGAGGAGCACGCGGATGACGCCGCGGTCGTTCAGCGGCGGCAGGTCTTTTCCGTCGGTGGGAATCGCCGACGGCGAGTCGGTCTGAGCATTGTCGACGTTCGAGTTGTCCGTCGAGTCGTTGTTCACGGTCGTGTAGTTGACCGTCGGATTGGTATAGCCAGGTCCGACGTAGCTTGGCCAACCCCAAACCGCCGGGAGCCAGCTCCACGCGCCGCCGCCACCGCCGCCGTAATAGTAGTGGTGGTGGTCGTAGTGGTAGTGGACATGCCGGTCGTTGTGATGGTCGCGGTGATCGGCGTGATGATTGTCGTGGTGCTGCCCGTGATGTTCGCCGTGATGCTGAGCGTGGTGTTCGCCGTGGTGTTGGGTATGGTGCTCACCATGATGCGCCCCACCGTGATGGCCGGCCGGGTGATGCGCGTGATGAGCGCCGCCGTGATGGCCTCCACCGTGGTGCCCGCCGCCATGTCCGCCACCGTGGCCCCCCTTGGCGAGAACCGGGGAAACCATCACGCCACAAGCCAGCAGAAAGCCGGCAAACGCTTTCGATACGTTCGACACAATCGTTTTTTTCATCGGCAATTGCCCTCCGCTTAAAGTTAGCTTGCAAAAAAGACTCAAGTCGGCGGATTCGGCGATTTTGCCGCATACCCTCCAGGCCACGCTTGACTTCGCGCCAACAAAAAACCGGCCGAAGACATGCTTCGGCCGGTTCGTTTGGCCTCGTGGCGGCGTTCTCAATCCGCATTGGATCGAGAGCAGTCGTCGCTTACTGCTGGCTGCGGGGCTTCTGACTGACGCGAGCCCCTTCGTCCTTCGTGTCGTGCATGATCTTCTTCGCGAGTTCCAGGTGCTGCTTGGCGCTCGTGAGCTGCTGCTGGAGGTCCTGCTGCAGTTCGGTCGAGACCTGCTTCTGCGCCACCGTCAGCTTGTCGATCATTTCCTGGTGAGCGACGATCTGATGGCCGAGATAGGCCTTGTCGAAGTCGATCCCCTTATGCTCGCTCAGCATCTCTTTCGTGCTGTTGAGGCACTGGTCGGCCAGTTCGCGATGAAAGGCCATCCAGTTGACGCCCCGGCGCTGCGGGCCACCCGCCGCAACGGCGCCTTCACGCGGTCGCCGCGCCGCATCGGACGCATCGTCGCCGACGTCGAGACCGCGGGCGCCTTCGCGCGGAGCTTCGTTCGCGTTGGCTGCGTCCCCAGCGCGCCGCGGACCGGCGCCTTGCATCGCCGGACCAGCTAGCTGCTGCAGCTTCTGCAGAGCGGGAGTGTGTTCTTTGATCATTGTGGATGCGAACTCTCGGGCTTCTTCGGTCTGCAACTTGTCCATCGCGAACTTCGAAATCTCGATTTCGTTGCGATTGCAAGCGGCGAGTAGCGAGGCGATTTGAGCGTCGCTCCACTGACCTTGCTGAGCCTGACCCGCTCCCTGGCGCTCACCCTGGAAGCCCGGCTGCCTTTCGAGCCGGCGGCCGCCGGGAGCGCGAACGTTGTCCGCGTTGTCGGTAGCATCTTGGGCGTTTCGGGTCGTGGGGGCGGTTTGCCCTTGTGCCGGGGCAACCGGCTGTGCGATTTGCGGCGGAGTCGCCTGTCCCCAAACCGTGCTGGCGACTAGCGTCGCAGCGATCCATGTCCAGCCATGTACGATTTTCATAAACTCTCTCCCCAGGTTGAAACCAATGACCTCGTCGGCTGGTCCTGCTTCGGTTGCGCCGCTATCGCCCGCCTGCAGGGCGCAAGACCGCCAGCCTTGGTCCTTCGAGCAGCAGACGGTGTACCGGCGTCGGTAAAACACG
>Ga0182737_1003087_pt1 | contig 12700 bp, 10 predicted proteins | sample eDN5th30CBELigOP_FD_128878 | JGI IMG/M metagenome (GOLD analysis project Ga0182737, IMG submission 128878) | Enriched Organic Plus compost microbial communities from Emeryville, California, USA - eDNA 5th pass 30_C BE-Lig OP (version 2) (version 2) ... | reverse complement strand
TGCATCTTGGGATTGGTGATCATCACCTCGCGGACGATCTGCCACATCACGGCTTGCAGTTCTTCGTCGTGAAGCATTTCCGCCAGGCCGCTTTTGAGCACCTGCTGCACCTTGGCGTTCTGCATCGCCTGGGCGATGATCCGCTGCACGGCGGCCACGATCTCGTCGGAGTGAGCCTCAAATACTGGCATGGCATCGTTGGCTACGAAATCGTCCCACTCCGTGCGTACCCGGTTTTTCTTTTCCAAGAGCGGCGTACGGTCCAGCACGTACGCCCAGCCAAATCCGACCAAGGACACGCGGCTCCAAAGCTCCTGGCCGATCTTGGTGGCGATCGGTTCGGCTTCGCGCTGAACCAGCGGGATGATCTCTTGCTTGACCAGCGGCACGACTTGTTCTTGAACCAGGTTCTGCTGATATCGGGCACCGATGGCTTGCAGTTGTTCGCGATGCTTCATCAGCGCGACCGGCAGGTCTTCTTCGATCACGGCCACGGCGTCGGACAATCCCTTCTGCACGACCGGTCGCAGCGCCGCCACGATCTGATCGCGGTGCTGCTCGAATGCCGCCGTCAACTCGCTGGCGATGGCCGCTCGTTTCTCGGGCGGCAGAAACGTCCGCAGTGCCCAGGCAAAGTCGCCGGGCGTGCGATGGTAGTGGATTACGCTGCCGGCCAGCGGCGGGGCGTCGGGGTAGAACGTGACCTCGGCCGAAGTGACCCAGGCGATCTGGCTTGGCTGGGCCGTCTCATGGTGGCGGACCTCGGCCACTTCGCCTACCCGGCGTGGCCGGCCGTCTTCATAAACAAACACCGGGTCGCCGACGGCCAGCAGCGTATGCGCGGGCATCTGCAGCTGGGCCGTGGTGCGAGGCTCCACACTGTATCGCCAGAGTTGCGTTGCCATGCGGGCAGGCGACGAACCGCGGCTTTGCAGGGCGTTCCCCAGGTACCAAAGCCCCACGCCGGCCAACACCGCCCAGACGATCAGGCCGCGAATCCAAGCCATGTGTTGCACGGTGTCACCTTGAATGCAGTTGAAAGCCAATCTGGTCGCGTAGTCTTCCGCGGTACACTGCCCACGTTGCCTATCGCACTTGCCTATCGTACCGGCGGCGGCTTCTGCCCCAAACGGCAACTGGTCAGCCTGATGCTTGCAGCGGCGGCAGCCATCGCCGAAAACTACCTGCAAAAACGCGGCCTTCGGGGTGCAACCTGGCACGTTGCTGCACGCCAAGCCGCGGCACATTGCGCCGTTCCGTGTACATTCGTCGCACGTTTCCCTTTCTTGGATCCATTTTGGGCTGAATGCTGATGACCATCTACCTGTTTGCAACCCTGGATACCAAGGGCATCGAGGCCGGTTTCTTGCGCGACTGCCTGGCCGCGGCAGGCCTGGAGGTGAAGCTGGTCGATGTTGGCAGCCTGGGCGAGCCGTTGGTGCCGCCGGACGTGCCGCGAGAGGCGGTGTTTGACGCGGCCGGCCGTTCGCTGGCCGAGATCGCTGCCACCGGCGATCGCGGCGCGGCTGTGACGGCTGCCGCTGCCGGGGCGGCGGAATTGGTCCGCCGTTGGCAAAGCCAAGGCTTGGTGTCGGGCGTGATCGCCGTGGGCGGTTCGGCGGGAACAACCATTGGCACCTCGGCCATGAGGGCTTTGCCGCTGGGGGTGCCCAAGGTGATGGTCAGTACCCTGGCTTCCGGGCAGGTGCGCCACTGGGTGCAAGACAAAGACGTGGCGATGTTCAACTCGGTGGTCGATATCTCCGGCCTCAACCGGATCAGCCGACCCATCCTGACCAACGCCGCGCTGGCGATGGCCGGCATGGTACGCGGGGTGGGCGGATTGCAAACAGCCCAGGCTCACGCGGCAGCCGCATCGTCCGACCGGCCGCTGGTTGCTGCCACCATGTTTGGTGTGACCACGCCGGCCGTGGAACATGCTCGCAAGATTCTGGAGCAGGCAGGCTTCGAGGTGCTGGTGTTTCATGCCACCGGCAACGGCGGCCAGGCGATGGAGTCGCTGATCGACGAAGGCTTGATCGCCGGCGTGCTCGATCTGACGACGACGGAACTGGCCGACGAACTGGTGGGCGGCATCCTTACGGCAGGGCCCGACCGGCTCACCGCCGCAGCGCGGCGCGGCATTCCGCAGGTGGTGTCGGTAGGTGCTACCGACATGGTGAACTTTGGCCCGCGTGATACGGTGCCCGCCAGGTTCGCCGATCGGCGGTTTCATCAGCACAACGCCAGCGTCACGCTGATGCGGACCACGCCCCAGGAGAACGCCGAGCTGGGGAGGATCATCGCCCAAAAGGTTTCTGCCAGCAGCGGACCTGTGACGGTCATGTTGCCGCTGCAGGGCGTATCAGCCATCGACCGGGCCGGTCAATCGTTTGACGATCCGGCAGCCCGGGCGGCCCTGTTCGACGGCGTGCGGCAGCATCTGACCGGCCAGGCGAAGCTGGTGGAGATGGATCACCACATCAACGACGAAGCTTTCGCTGCCGCTGCCGCCAACGAGCTGATTGCCATGCTGCGTTAACCGGCCGCTTCCGGCGTTTCTTGGGCCGGTAGTGCAGCCCCATCGCAGGCGAATGATTGCCCGCAAAGTTTGCCCTGTTTCGCAAGTCGCATCGGGTCGCTAGCAGCACCGCGGGGCAGGGGAGGGCGGCGCTGCGCGAAGTTGTGCGGACGGCGGGAGTTTTGTGCCCGACGTGCGTCGCGTGCTGCCGAATATTCCCTCAATGCGGAACATACGGGGTGCCGATGCAATTAGCACAGACCCAATAAACCATCGGGGGCTTCTGCGCACCCAATCGGCCGGCCTGCTTCCGCCCGGCCTCCCGCAATCGAACAAACCAATCCCGCGATACCAGGAGGGAGATCGCACATGATTCGCCGGACCATGTTGGCCTTGTTATGTGCGTTAGGCTGTTGGGCCGCGGCGCCCGAGGAAGCCTCCGCTCAGCAGGCCTACGGCCGCAACTGGGGGTACACCTTTACCGGCCGCGACTACAACCGCTTCTACCACTATCCGTACGTGTGGTATCCGCAGAACTTCTGGGGCCACGAGTACTACCGCAGTTCCAACGACTTGTACTACCGCTATCCGCCTGAAATGCGGATCCCGGTGTATAATCGCCAGTGGTTCAGCTACTACCCGGAGAATCGCCGTTACCACTTCGGCCACCAGTTCGTGCTCGATACGTTCTAAGCGAGCCTGAGCAGGACCGAAGTCTCGCCCGGTGTCTTTCGTTGCCGGGCGAATCACGCGCGTGACTGAGCAGACGCGCGGGATGGAACGGCGATGGCCGCGGCGCTGTCCAAGCCGATGATGGTTGCGACGCAAAAGGGATGTGCGTCCCGTCCGACCCAAGCAGGATGCACATCCCTGCGACCGCATTCCGTCCGATGGACGACGCCCAGCATTCGTTGACTGCCGGTACCAGCCAACCGGCTCGCGGTACGCCAGGGCTGCCGTCCAGCGGTAATGCGGCCTTCGCGTCGGCGTTTGATGCTTCGCTGGAAGTCTTTCACGGACAGGCCACCACGGCCGAGGCGCGGTTCTATGCGCGGCTGCGGGCAACCGTTGAACCAGGCTGGCAGTTAACCGGCGAAGTCGTGGGGCCGTTCAGCCATCGCACGCGCTGTTTGCCGGCCACGATCAGATTCCGTCGCCCGATGAAGCTGCCGGCGGCCGCTGAGTCGCCCGGCGGCGATCTGCTGGTGGAAGCCATCGTGCCCGACCCGTGCTTCTGGCAGCCGGAGCAACCGTTCTATTACGAGGTTGCCGTTCGCCTGGTGGCGGGCGAAACGATCCTGGCCGAGGTGCGCCGGCAATTGGGCGTGCGGCCCCTGGGCGCGCATGGCCGGCGATTCTACATGCAGGGCAAGCCTTGGGTGCTGCGGGCGGTCACGCCGGGCACTTCCGTCGCGGACGATGATTGGCTCGACGCCCTGGAACTAGGCACCACGCTGCTGGTTGCCCAGCCGCCTGCCGAACTCTGCGAGCAGGCGAACCGCCACGGGGTATTACTGATGGCCACGGCTGCATCCCCATCGGCCGATGAGCTGGTGCGGGAGTGTCGCCGCTTGGCGCTTCATCCCGCGGTGGGCTTATTGCTGCTGGATGCCGATGCGCCGTGGGACGATGCCTGCCGGGCAGCCGCGCGCAATCTGCTGATGGGCTGCCGGCTCGATTTCGCGCGGCACGCAGGGCCAGCCTTGGCGGATGCCGTTCCCGCTTGGGCACAGTTTGCCGTACTGCGCTGGCCGCAGGAATATGGCCCGGAAGCGTATGCCGAACTCGCGGCACAGCTTGCGGTTCCGGTAGGTGTCGAGCGAACGCCCCAGCGGTTCTCCACGCTGGCCGCGGCGAAGGCTGGTTGCGACAGCTTACAGCGGGCATTGGCGGGCCGCGGCGAGTTTGCCGGGTATATTTGCTGAGTGGCCACCAGGGTTTTTCTCACCCGCAGGGGTGGCCGTCTGCCCCCCTGTCCTTCGCGGTGCCCGGTGCATACAGTGTTCGGTATGCGGCCCGCCGTCGGTGTCCATCGTCTGCAGCGGGGGCTGCTCCCCGCAGAACCGTTCCCAGCGCAGAAAGGTTGCCCGATGAACCTGCAGAAGCTGTTCCCGTTGCCCAGGCGTTCCACTTGGGCCTGGCTGGTGATTGCCTCGTGGTGTGGTGCGGCCGTTCAGGCGGAAGATTGGCCGCAGTGGCTCGGGCCCCAGCGCGATAGCCAGTGGCGCGAAGAAGGTATCATCGACCGTATTCCGGCCGAGGGTCTGAAGGTGCTCTGGCGTACCCCGGTGAAGTACGGTTATGCGGGGCCGGCTGTCGCCAATGGCCGGGTGTATGTGCCCGACCTGGCCGTGGATGAAGGTGACTTGCAAAACAGTCCGTCGGGCCGCGCCGAACTGCGTGGCCGCGAGCGGCTGCTGTGCCTGGACGCGGCCACCGGCAAGGTGCTGTGGCAAGATGACGAGCCGGTGGTGTACCGCCTGTCGTATCCGGGCGGCCCCCGCGCCACGCCTACGGTGGCCGATGGCAAAGTGTACATGCTCGGTGCCGAAGGGCATCTCCGCTGCCTCGATGCCACCACCGGCAAGCGGCTTTGGACACGCGACTTCCAGAAGGATTACGGCGCCGAAACGCCCATCTGGGGCTTCTGCAGCGCGCCGCTGGTCGACGGTCAGAAGCTGATCTGCGTGGTTGGCGGCAAAGGCAGCCTGGTGGTCGCCTTCGATAAGGACACTGGCCGCGAAATCTGGAAGGCGCTCACGGCTCCAGAGCCTGGTTATGCCCCGCCGACGATGATCGAAGCAGCCGGCCGCAAGCAGTTGTTGATCTGGCCGCCGGATCAGCTTTACAGCCTCAATCCGGAAACCGGCGACGTCTATTGGCAGCACCCGCTGAAGCCCGACTATGGCATGACGATCATGGCGCCGCGGAAGGCGGGCGATTATCTGTTCGCCAGCGGCATCGGCAACGTGGGCGCGCTGTTCAAGCTGAGCCGGGACAAGCCCGAGGCCAGCGTGGTCTGGCGGGGTAAGGTCGATAACGCCGTGTACTGCGCGAACAGTACGCCGATCATCGAGGACGAAACGATCTTCGGCGTCGATTGCCGCACCGGGGCTCTGATGGCAGTCGATCTCAAGACGGGCGATCGTATCTGGCAAACCTTCCAGCCCACCACGGGCGACCGCCGCGCCGGCCACGGCACGGCCTTCCTCGTGCAGAACGGCGACCGCTATTTCCTGTTCAACGAGCAGGGCGATCTGATTGTCGCCCGGATCACGCGCCAAGGCTACGACGAGATCGGCCGCTTCCATGTGCTGAAGCCGACCAACGAAGCCTTCAATCGGCCGGTGGTGTGGAGCCACCCGGCCTTTGCCCAGCGGTGCGTGTTCGCCCGCAACGACGAGGAAATCGTCTGCGTATCGCTGGCCAAGGAGTAAGCCGCGGCCGGTTCAGTTCACGCTGAAATCAGGTGGGAACTTCCGCACCGCTGGTTGCGGTTGCGGAGGTTCCAGCCGTTGCATCAGTAGGGCCGCGCGCCGGTCGACATCGAGTTCGGCCAGCAGTTGCTGCTTGAAATGGGTTTCCAGGGCTAGCGTGTATGCCACCACGTCGGTCAGCGCGCCCAGCAGCATTTTGTCGGCCGATAGCTCACGCAGCATCTGTTCGTCGTTCTCACCGGTCACTTGGGCGAGGAACTGTTCCAACAGCCGGTTATGCCGGGCGGGGCGATCGGCATCGCCGTCGGCCGGGTAGATGTCGTTGCACACTTCGACGTGGGCTTCGCGATACGCCCGCTTGGTGCTCAACTCGGCCACGATCCGCACCCGCCGCAAGCCGGCCAGCATCAGGTTGGAGCGGCCGTCGGGCAACGTTTCGCACTGAGTGATGCGGCCCAGGCAGCAGGTATCGAACAGCGGCGGCTTGCCTTCGCTGAATGCGTCGCCTGCCCGGCGGTACACGGCCATCGCGATCAGCCGGTCGCCTTCCAAGGCGTCGGCCAGCAGCTCGCGATACCGCGGCTCGAACACGTGCAGCGGCTGAAGCACCCGGGGGAACATCACCAGGTCGGGCAGCGGAAATAGCCGCACCCGATGCGAGAACGACTCGACCGAAAACTCGATGCTGTCGTGGAAGAACATTGCAGTCGTTGCAGGCAAGCGCAGTGATGGACGCCGCACATTCCCCCCGCGGCGCCAGTCTCTCGGTCGGGAACAACGTACCCGACGAATTACCCCGCTGGAAGTGATTGGCATACGACTTCCAACCACCGCAGGGCATCCCCCCGCAATGATGGACGCGGAGCTATCCTCAATTGTAGGCGTTTTGAGAGAAACGTGCCGCCCGGCTACCTGGGCTCCACCAGGAACAACTGCTCCGTCACATGGATGGGGCGATGATTGAAGTTCCGGCTGCCGCGGAATGCGTTGTACGGCACTTCAAAGGTTTCCACATGCCCAATGCTATCCAGCAGCGACTTCATCTGCTGGGGCGTAATGAATCCTTCGTTATTGAACGAGATCAGCAGGAACCGGGCATCGAGCGAATGCAGTAACTCGCTTAGCAGCGGCAGCGATTGAGCCCGCACGTTGTAGCCGGACCGTCGCCAGTCGGGCGGGATGCCAGCCACGCGGCTGATTTGGTTGGGCCGCCGGTAATGCACCAGCAGGTTCAGCATGAAATAATTGGAACCGTAGGGATGCTGGTTATACGGCGGGTCGATGTACACCAGGTCGAGGTCGCGCAGCCGCGGTGCCAGCTGGTTGGCGTCCTCCTGAAAAACTTCATAATCGCATTCGAAGTTGCTGAGGACGGGAACCTCCAGCGTGATCTGGCCCAGAATGCGCGTGAGCGCATCGGCGCCGCGTCCGCCGAACTGGCCGGCCCCGGTTTGGCCGTTCTTGTAGAACCCTTTGAAGACGCCGGCCGTGTTGGCATGGATGGAAGCCTTGCTGAGCAGCGGCCCCAGCAGTAGGTCTTTGAGCTCCGCGGGCGCGGTATCAATCAACCGGCGGTAGTTATCCAACCGCCGCGCATTGTCCTTGGTATAGAACACGCGGTCGTCGGGCGTGATATGCGCCTCATCGCGCGGCGCATACAGTTCTTCAATAAACCCGCGCGGCAGCGGCTCGGTGATGACGCGGGCATTGAAATCATCAACGATCGCTTGCAGGACAGCCAGGTCCACGCTGCCGCGGTTGCGCAGGTAACACCGCGCGGCCACGGCGGCGTAGTCCTCCAGGTCGTTGCTGATAAGCAGCGACGCATGCGCCTTGAAGAAGCGTGATACCACGCCTGAGCCGGCAAAGGCGTCGAAGATCGTCAGCCGGGCTTTGGCCAACCGCTGCTTTACGCGCTCAACGGCCTGGCCGATATGCCCCAGCAGGGCACGTTTGTTGCCGATGTACGTGATGAGCTGTCGGGAAACGTACTCGGGGTGTTCGGCGGCCACGTCGCCGACCGGCAAGGCATGCGGCGGGGCGTACGAGGGCGCGTACGACGGGGCGGATGGCGTTTGCGGTGGCTGCCCGGCTTCCGTCACTTCGTCCTCCGTGTGCTCGATTGTCGCGCCGCCAGGGCATGATAAGCTGCTGGCAGAACCGGCTCAACCGCGCTGTCGGCCCCCCCGCGGGGCTTCAAGAAGGATCACCATGGAAGACGCCCACGCCACTAACCGTTCTGGCAATCAGCCGCCGCAGCCTTCGCCACAGGACCAACTAGCTGCGGGCGGTGCTGATGCTTCCGCCGCGCGGCCAGAGCACGTCGCGGGCGTTTACGGCGTGTGGGAGTGCGTGGAGTGCCGTGAGGTATCGCACCACCGCATCTTTGGCCTGCACGAGCACCATTATCGCCTGCGGTCGAGCGATCCCCGGCCGTTCGTGGTGCTGGATTGTCCCGACTGGGTGAACGTGATTCCGATCACGCCCCACGGGCAGGTGGTGTTCATCCGGCAGTTCCGGCATGGCGTGCGGACCGATACGCTCGAAGTGCCCGGCGGCATGATCGACCCGGGCGAATCGCCCGCCGCCGCGGCTCTCCGCGAACTGCGTGAGGAAACCGGCTATGCGGCCCAGGCGGTGGAGGAATTGGGCTACGTGTTCCCCAACCCGGCCATCCAAAATAACCGCACGTATTCGTTCGTTGCCCGCGACGTGCAGCAGGTGGGCGAATTGATGCTCGACCCGTTCGAGGACGTCGAGGTGGTGCTTTATCCGTTGGACGAAGTGCCCCGGCTGCTGGCCGCCGGGGCGATCCGGCATTCGCTGGTAGTATCGGCGTTTGCGATGCTGGGCGTGGCCGCCGCCCGGCCGTAAGTGCCCGTCTTGGTCACCATTCCAGCGGCGATTGCCGCCTTTGGCGGGACCTGGGGTACGCAGCCTGCTAGAATGGCCGCCAGTCCAGGGGCTGGCGGGGGTGAGCGGTCGTTCCGCTTTCGGTGCTTCCGCGTTAGGGGGAGCCGCCGTAGAATGCTACCGCTCGTGCCGACTGGCTGGTGCCCGGCGCGTGGGGCATCGGCGCAGGCGGCGTCGAAAGCCGTTCCTTCAAGAATAGAGAGTGAGCATATCTGGCATGGGTCGTCGGTTTATCAACCAGTTGGTGGATCAAGAGCCTGTCGACGACATCTTTCTCGCCCAAAGCAAGCAGCTTCGGCCCAATCGTAACGGGGATCTGTATCTACAAGTCGATTTGTGCGACCGCAGCGGTACGATCAGCGCCTTGCTCTGGAACGCCGATGAAGAAACGTACCGCAGTTTTGAGGCGGGCGATTTCGTCTCCGTCCGCGGCACCGCGCAGCTCTACCAGGGCTCGATGCAGGTGATCGCCAGCAAGGTACGGCGGGCACATAACCCGAATATCGACGAGGCCGATTTCTTCCGCCTCGGGCCCCAGGCCATCGATCGGCTGGCCACGCGGCTCAGCGAGATTCTCCGCAGCATGAGCGATCCGCACCTGCGGAACTTGGCCGAATGCTTTCTCATGGACGAAACGTTCATGCGCAAGCTCAACCGCGCCCCGGCGGGCATCAAGCACCACCATGCCTATCACGGCGGGCTGCTGGAACACATCGTCAACATGATGGATGTGGCCATGGCCATTTGCCCGTTCTATCCGCAGATCGACCGTGATCAGCTCATCATGGGCTGTTTCTTGCACGACATGGGCAAGATCGAGGAGCTGACGTTCGAGAAGAGCTTCGGCTATTCCGACACGGGCCAGATGATCGGCCACCTGGTGATCGGCGTGAGCCAGCTTGAGGAGAAGATTCGCGAGGCCGAGCGGCTCAGCGGTGAAACCTTCCCCGAGGATCTGGCTCTGCGGCTCAAGCACATGATCGTGAGCCACCACGGCGAATACGAGTACGGCAGCCCCAAGCTGCCGATGACGCTGGAAGCCCTGGCGCTGCACTACCTGGACAACCTCGACGCCAAGATGCACGCCTTCCATCAACTGATGCAGGAAGACCCGGGCGTGGAAGGCAACTTCACGCTGTACAACCAGAACCTGCGGCGAAAGCTGTACAAAGGTAAGCCGGGCAATTAAGGTCACAACTGACGCTGCCGGTCTAGGTGCCGGCGCGCGGCTTGCCCCCCCGCAGACCGTTGGATGGTGGGGGGGCCTGTAAGAACTTGATACGCTTTGAAAAACCTCACTCCCTGGGACGCGAGGAGTTAACCGACATGATTCGCGCAAACTCGCTGTTTGCCCTGGCGTTGCTGTTGGGCTTTGTGGCCGTGGGCTATGCGTTCAAGCAGGAAAGCCCCAGCGGAGGCCCGCAAATGGAAGCGGCCGCGCAGCGGCTGCTGAAGGCGCTCACGCCGGAGCAGCGCGCTGCCGCCACCCTGGACTACAGCGCCGCCCAACGCCTGGATTGGCACTTCATCCCCAAGAACGAGCGCAAGGGCCTGCAACTGCGCGATATGAACGAACAGCAGCGGCAATTGGCCCGCAACCTGTTGGCCAGTTGCCTCAGCGAGGTGGGCTACCATAAGGCCACCACGATCATGAACTTGGAGCAGATCCTCGAGAAGCTGGAAGGCGACCGGGGCCGCTTCCGCCGTGATTACCTGCGGTACTACTTCACTATCTTCGGCACGCCCGGCGAGGGTAAGTGGGGGCTGAGCATCGAAGGCCACCACCTGTCGCTGAACTTCGTGGTGGAAGACGGCCGCATCGTGGCGCACACGCCGGCCTTCTTCGGTGCTAACCCCGCCGAGGTCCGCAGCAACGTGGGCGTTGGCCCCGCGCAAGGTACGCGGATTCTGGCCCAGGAGGAACTGCTGGGTTTTGAACTGGTGAACTCGCTGAGCGACGAACAACGCCGCACGGCGATTATCGCGGAGAAGGCTCCCTCGGACATTCGCGCTGGCGGCGAACCGCAGCCGCCGCAAACCGAGCCCGAAGGCATCGCCGCCGCCAAACTCACCAGCGACCAGAAGGCCACGCTGAAGAAGCTGATCGAGGTGTATGCCAACAACATGCCCCGCCGTACCGCCGAGCAGGAGCTGGCCAAGATCGACGAGGCCGGCTTCGACAAGGTGCATTTCGCCTGGGCTGGCGCGCTGAAGCCGGGCGTGGGCCATTACTACCGCGTCCAGGGCCCCTCGTTCCTGATCGAGTTTGTGAACGTGCAGCCCGACTCCGCCGGCAACCCTGCCAATCACATCCACAGCGTATGGCGGGACATGAAGGGCGACTTCGCCATCCCGATCGGCAAGAACTAACGACGCCTGTCGCCTACCTGGGTGCCACGGCCCTGTGAGCCGTGCTGGGGTGGCGAAGGCACAACTTGGTAAACGCACATGGCCCGGGTGATTCCATCCGGGCCATGTTTATTTTTGCGCGCACCATCTGGCGTGCCATGGCGCTGCGAGCCGTGTGAACTTGGTACCAACGTTGGTACCGGTTTCACGGTCCGCAAAGCGGCCCCTACTAATACGGGATCGGCGTCATCGGCACGCTGGGCGGGCGCACCGGCGGCCGCTTCAATTCCCCGGCCATGTCCGGCACCTGGGCGCCATCCAGGCCCGCCAGCCGCAAAAAGTTAGCCAGCAGCGGATAGCCGGCTTCGGTGAGGATCGACTCGGGATGGAACTGCACGCCATGCACGGCCGCCTGGCGGTGTGCGATAGCCATGATCGTGCCATCCTCGGTCCAGGCAGTGACCTCCAGGCACGGCGGCAGCGAAGCCGGCTCGACCACCAGCGAGTGGTAACGCCCGGCGGCAAACGGCGAAGGCAGCCCGGCGAATAGCCCCTCGCCCCGATGCAACACGGCCGACGCCTTACCGTGCATCGGCGTGGTACGCACGATCCGCCCGCCCAGCGCCTGGGCAATCGTCTGGTGGCCCAGGCATACGCCCAGGATCGGGATCAAGCCGGTGTAGCGGCGTACTACGTCCAGGCAGCAGCCGGCTTCATTGGGCGTGCACGGCCCCGGCGATAGCACGATGGCGGCCGGGTTCAGCCGGGCCACGTCGTCGAGGCTGATCTGGTCGTTGCGGACCACCTGCGTCGGCTGGCCCAGGTTCTCCAGATAGCGGGCCAGGTTGAAGACGAAGCTGTCGTAGTTATCGATCAGCAGGATCACAGGAAGCCTCGGAAAAACCGCGGAAACTGGCCCATCGTATCGCTCGCGGCAAGCGGCAGGTGCTAGCAGCCGAGCCACGTGCCGCGCGACTGATCTTGTCGGCCACAGCCGCTTATGATAGCACGCCCTGCATCCAGGCGCCGAGCGGCCGCCCGCTTGGGCTGCGCGGCTAGCAAACCCCGTGGCCTGTACCCCGACCCAGCATTACCGGCCCATCCCGCCATTATGGCCGACCATCCTTCGCCCAGCCTGATGCAGACCCTGGCCAGCTTGAACCTGGCCGGGCAGCGTGAGCTTGCCCGGGCGGAACCGCGCGTGCGCAAGCTAGCTCGCGGCGTGCCGGCGTTCGATTCGGTGTGGATCGATGCCCTGGCCCAGTGCGGAACCATCACGGCGTACCAGGCGGCCGAGCTGCATAATCATCGCGGACAGCGGCTCCGTGTTGGGCCGTATCTCATCGCCGTCCGCATGAACAGCTACGGGTGCGGCACCAGTTACCTGGTGTATGAAGTGCCGCCCGGCGAGGTGGGCAAGGCAGCTTCGGAAGAAACCGCTACAGCCCGTCGCCGCGGGCACCGCAAGCCGCTGCGGCTG
>Ga0182737_1003084_pt1 | contig 12707 bp, 6 predicted proteins | sample eDN5th30CBELigOP_FD_128878 | JGI IMG/M metagenome (GOLD analysis project Ga0182737, IMG submission 128878) | Enriched Organic Plus compost microbial communities from Emeryville, California, USA - eDNA 5th pass 30_C BE-Lig OP (version 2) (version 2) ... | reverse complement strand
GGTACAGCACAGGGGATGCCATCGTGGCCATTGAAGAAACGGCCCGCGAGGTGCTGCCCCGCAACTTCGCCTACGAATGGACGGGCATGACCCGCGAGGAAAAAAGTGCCGGCTCCCAGCTCACCGTTATCTTCATCATGAGCCTGGTGTTTGTCTTCTTCCTGTTGGCAGCGCAGTATGAAAGTTACATCCTGCCCCTGGCGGTGGTTACCACCATCCCGCTGGGAATCTTCGGAGTCATGCTGTTCATCAACCTGATGGGCATCGAAAACAACATTTATGTGCAGGTAGCAATGATCATGCTGATCGGCTTATTGGCGAAAAATGCCATCCTCATCGTGGAATATGCCCTGCAACGGCGAAGGGCGGGAATGGGGCTCCTTGAATCGGCACTGGAAGCTTCGCGGCTGCGGCTACGCCCCATACTGATGACCTCTTTTGCCTTTATCGTGGGCATGATTCCCCTGCTGCGCGCAACGGGTGGGTCAGCGTTGGGCAACCACTCCATTGGCGCCGGAGCCGTAGGTGGAATGCTTACCGGGGTGTTGCTAGGCGTATTTGCCATCCCGGTACTCTTCGTGATTTTCCAATACCTGCAAGAACGGGTGAGTGCCAAACGCAGCGGCAAACTGGCCCTGCAACCGGCTGTACTCCTGCTGGCAGCATCGGTCCTGGCCTACTCCTGCAGCACCGGCAGGGAGACCGTCCACACCACCGGGGCGGTGCCGGATACGTTCCGGACAGTAGCGGCCACTCCGGCTGACGCAGCCACAAGCGACTTGCCTGCAGCCGACTCCAGCAGCATTGCCCAGCTGGAATGGAAGCAGTTTTTTACCGATACAGCTCTGCAACGAATCATCGACAGCGTATTGGCCCGCAACTTCGACATGCAGGTGGCCCTGAACACCGTTACGCTGAATGAGGCCTACCTGAAACAGGCCAAAGCGGCCTGGCTGCCCGTGGTGCAGGCCGACCTATCCGCCAACACATCGCGGCCCTCACAAAATAGCCTGAATGGCTTGAACCTGGCTGATTTTGTCGGCACCAACCACATCGAAGACTATACTGCGGCCGTAGGGGTGAGCTGGGAGGTGGATGTATGGGGTAAGATACGGCAGCAGAAGCAGGCTTCCCTGGCGGCTTACCTGCAAAGCACGGAAGCGGTAAAATCCCTGCAAACCCGCCTGATTACCGCATCGGCCTCCGCTTATTATACCTTGCTGATGCTGCACGAGCAGCTCGGCATCACCCGGCGTAATATTGCACTGAGTGACAGCACGCTACGGGCCGTCCGCCTGCAATACACGGCCGGACAGGCATCTATCCTGGCGGTGCAGCAGGCCGAAGTGCAACTGGAGAAGACAAAAGCATGGATACCCAAACTCGAACAGGCGCTGCTCATGCAGGAAAACGCCCTGAGCATCCTGATGGCCAGCGAACCACGGGAGATTGCCGCCAGCGCGCCGTTGCAAAGTTTTGCAATACCCCAACGGTTTGCCATTGGCATACCGGCAGCGATGGTGAGCCGCCGCCCGGACGTCAAAGAAAGCGAATATGCACTTGAGATTGCCGATGCCCAAGTGGGGATTGCACAGGCCAACCGCTATCCGGCGTTGCGCATCACCGCAGCCGGCGGGCTGAATGCCTTTCAGGCTAGCAACTGGTTTGTTATGCCTGCCTCCCTGTTTGGCAACCTGGCTGGAAACGTGATGCAGCCCGTATTCAACAGCCGCAAACTGAAAACGCAGTTTGAAGCAGCCAAGATACAACGGGAGAATGCGGTGATCCGTTTCCGGCAAACCGTGTTGAATGCCGTGGGCGAAGTATCGGATGCCCTTGCACAGCTCGACAAGCTGAGGGAACAAATCGAGATCACCCAGTCGCAGAAAAACAAGCTCGAAAAGGCCATTCCCAACGCGCAGCTGCTATTCACGAATGGCATGGCTTCTTACCTGGAAGTGATCACCGCCCAGCAAAATGCACTGCAAAGCGAACTGGAACTGGCTGACCTGAAACGCCAGCAGATCGAAGCCTATGTGTTGCTGTATCGGAGTTTAGGCGGCGGCGTGGATTGATCAGGCTCCTAAAAACATATCCCCCCTACATGAAAATGTATTCAAATTACATTTTTATGTAGGGGGTTGCATCGACTATCGTTTTCCAAAATGCTGATCTGCAAAATCCAGAAAGCGCAACCAATCGTACCGCGTCACATCGTGTTTGCCTTCGCGTATGTGGTAGCCGACGTCATTCATGATCGGTTGATGGATACCGGGCATTTCATCGGATTCCAGCCCTTTTAGGCCATATAGCTGGTAAACCGGACCGGCATAAAAGGCCCCCAAGTATTCCCCTTTGGGATCTGCCCATCGGTCTTTCACTGCACTGGCCACATAGACTGCCCGAGGCGCCATCAGTGCGATCAGCTCATGCTGATCGATCGGTCGCTCCTGCTCTTTACCCCGGTATTGATTAAACGCCCGGCAGAACCACGCTGGTTGGATGCTGCTTACCCGTGCGATGCTCTCTCCATATTCGCGACGCGACAGGGCGGCGCCGCCTTCGCCCGAGTCATTGGAAATGACGACCTTAAACCGCGTGTCCTGTGCGCCGGCCCATAAAGCGGCCTTGCCTTGCCGGGAGTGGCCCATAATCGCAATTTTATCGGTATCGATAACCGGCTCGGTAGCAAGGTAATCAACGATGCGGCTTGACCCCCATGCCCATGCTCCGATAGCCTGCCATTCATCCGGTGCTTTAGACCCGGTACCGTAACCCTCAAACAGGGATACTACACTGTAATCCTTAAGGCCCGGCCTATCGGGAAAGATATCGTGATAGCACATCGTGGCTACCGCATACCCACGACCGATAATATCATCATACGACCACCGGCTGGCTTGACAGCCTCGCTCCCAATCGGGATGCCCCGGCTCTTTGACCAACGCGAAGTTTTTGGAATATAATATAGTCGTGTCGTTGAGGGTGCTATGGTTGCCCTTGAAGTTATAGCCTACAAACACCGGAACCTTGCCTGTACTTCCATTTGGGATCAATAAAAACAACAGCGCTTCCAGTTCTTTTTTTCCATTGCTGAAAATAAATTTCACCTGTTTACTGGTAGCTTTTCCGCCCAATGCAGCCGGATTTTCAGTCAGCAGTTCATAGCGCACCTTAATACCTGCATCATCCGGCGTACGGCCATACATCTGCGAACTGAAAAGTTCCATCAATTCGGGGCGCCGCACGTTCTCCCACTGGCGTACAGATGTTATCATCTCCCCTTTTCGGGTAACCAGGAGTTCAGGCAATACATAATCGGGCACCTTTGACTCATCGTAGTTGATACCTGGCTGGGCTTGCAGTGAAAAGCTGGCCAATACGATCAGAAACAGTGTAGTTACATTTGTTTTCATTTCTTCTTTTTATAAACATACAAATTCCAAACTCAAATATCCTCCCAGGGCGTTGGCCGGCGCAACAACCTGCGGCACACCATTCCACATGTCGACCGATGTGGTATGAATATGCCCGGCAATGACGCCGATTATATTGGAGGCAGCAAATACCTCCCGGTGGAAATTCAGGGTTGTAGCGGTATGTCCCCCGGCGGGCCATCGCTCACGGCGTTCCAGTTCGAAATTCCGGTCGTTTTCTGCCTTCCATTCCGGATGGCCACATCCAAATCCGACCGATCTTCCGGGTGCATACAACGGAATATGCATGGCTAATACAATGGGCAAATCCGTCTGCAAGGATTTACGGAAAAAGTCGAGCTGTTCCGGTAAAATCTCATAGGTAGAATTATCCAATACAACAAACCGGATGCCTTGGACGTCCACCGTGTGCATCAGTGGATTGTTTCCCTGATAGAGCGGTAGTAAACGCTTATTGATCCAAGTATCACGCAACGTATGTAACGGCCCCGGCATGCCCTCGTAGTGCCAATCATGGTTGCCGGTAGTATAAACATATGGAATAGCCGCTTCCGAAAGCTGTTGGGCAGCCCATTCGATGGCGGCTTCGGAAGGATAACTGAAAATATCACCGCCCAGCAGCAACATATCGGCTTTTTGCTCCCTGGCCAGTGCCAACGTCGACACAAACGCTTCCTGAGGAGAGGTCTCCGCCCCGGTCTGAAAATGATGAGTCCGATTGTATGCCTTAGCCATGCGGCCGCTGTACCGCGTGAAAGGCAACTCCCGTTCGTCGCTTTGCCAGAGATGAGTATCTGAAATGAAAAAGACTTTAACCGGCTGCTTTAATTGCGGGAGGTGCCATTGGACATGGTTTCCAGTCAATGAAACGCTGCCTTCTTTGGCTTCAAAAGGCCGGGGGCCGGCAATAATATGCTCCGGCAATGCAGCACCTATCACGCCAAAGCCAGCTGATTTCAGGAATGTTCGTCTCTTTAGGGTCATTTCGTAGCTCTTGGTGTGCTAAGCTACTAAAAATCCACCAATCAACAGTAGTATCCCGACACGGCATTATGCAGCAAGCCACCTAATCGTAACAAAGCTGCTCCACCGCAATCCGCTCGACGAGCGCATGGGCGGCCATTGCTGCAGAAGCAGGGTTCTGTCCGGTAATAAAGATGCCATCCGTCTCAACATGCGGGGTAAACGGTATGATGGCGTGGCTGAACTGGGCACCGGATGCTTTCAGCCGGTCCGTGAGGCCGAACGGCAGGTAACGGTGCTTCTTTAACAAGGCTTCTTCAGTATCGGTAAAGCCGGTAACCCGTAACCCGTTCAATACGTCCGGACGAAGCTTCGCCAACGACAGCATGGCCGTTACACCGTGTCCTACCATTGCGATGGGACTGTCATTTAAGAGGGCCTCATACAACAGTTTTCCCAATTGTCGGTTATCCGACAAATCCCATAATGCTCCGTGTCCATCGGCTATATATAGGGCATCAAAAACCGTTGATCCCACTTCTTCCAGACTCCACGTGTTGCCCATTTCCATCTGGGCCATGAAATCATCGCCATAGGTTTTTACTTCGTCCGTAGCATACTCATTTTGCTCACTTAGGGGGTCGATGGGGGGCCTGCCGCCATTGGGGCTGGCAACAGTAACTTCAAATCCAGCTTCTATAAATGCATAATAGGCATCGGTAAACGTACTCAACCATACGCCGGTCTGTTCTTTTTCGTCTGCCAGATCAGCGTGGGATGTCAGGATCATCAATAGTTTCTTCATACGCTTTGTTAACGGCAAATCCAGTGCAGTGTTTACATGCGGCAGTAAGTTTTAGCATTTTTTAACAATTCCATGAAGAAACCTTAACCATACCGAAAAAATGACAGGATACGACCGACAGTTTTACGCATTGGCTGCCAAACTGATCGTTCAGCGCGGCAAACCAGTTGTTGCAGCACATTATTTACTTACGAAGAAAGGTATGTTTGCCGTTGCCACGTTGTTGTTGCCGTCTGATACATACAGAAATAACCGGTATGCTCCCTCTTTGATAGGCGTGGTCAACATCGCTTTATCGACCGATGCGCTGCGCACCCGTCCGGGAATAGCCTCCGGCCTGCTCTCGCGGTCGCCTCCTTCTTTCAAGTCTGTACTTTCCGGCAGCAGCTCCCAGCGTGCCGTCAAGGAATCGCCATCCGGATCAGAGACGTATACATCGGTAGCATAGGTCTGTCCCGGCTTCAGGTAAATAAAATCCAGTACCTTTTTTCCATCCAGCAACACGGAATCCAGGTGAGGCGCCCGGTTTTCCGGCCACTGTCCCGTCCATAGGTATTGCATCACATCAACCACTTCATTTTCTTCCCCTGCCTCGGTGAAAAGCCCATACCAGGTGGGGGTGCGCTCCTGCTTTTGCCCCCACAGAAACACATACGATCCCAGGCAGTGTTTATCTGCGGCGATGGACGCTTCATACCGGCTTTTATAGACCGCAGCTTTTTCGCTGCTGGTTTCTTCTACCGAGGCCTTCCAAGGGGTTTGCGGGCCTTCCCAATGACCGGTAGGCCCCCACTCGGTCACCATATAGGCTTTTTCCCAGCCCGTAGACCGGATTTTCTCCGGTACGGAGGCAAGCCCGCCATATACCTGAACGGAAATCAGATCAAGTGCCGGACATTTCGCTTTGATATAGTCGATTTCCTTTTGGTTGATCCCAGCCAGCATGGTGGTAACCAAATGATTGGGATCCTCCTCATGGATCATTTCCGCGATTTCATTAACCGCATCCCATACTTTAGGGTTTGAATAATGGAGATTCAGCTCGTTGCCGATACCCCACGCAAGCAATGCAGGGTGGTTTTTGTATTTCAACACGTCCGCCCGGAGGCGCTTCAGCTGCGCTGCAACAGCCGCTTCGTCGTTATAGTCAAATCCGTGGCGCTCGGTAGCCACAGCTAGGCCCATCGTTACAGTCAGCCCCAACCTTTGAGCTTCATCCAGCACCTGCTGCCCCTCGTGGGTGCTCCACGTGCGGATAGAATTTCCGCCATAGGCTTTCAGCCGATCCATGTAATTGGTACCGCCAGCACCCTTAATGAAATACGGCTTTCCATCCCGCAGCAGTGCGAAGCCGTCATCCTGTTTTCGTATGTCCACTTTGATCGGTTTGTCGGCTTGTGCCGAAGCACCCGGGACAATTAAGAATAAACTTGGCAGCATCCAACTCACTAACCTGGAAAAATTCATGGCAATCGATTTTACGTTACGTTTCTTATGTAAAAAAAGACCGGGTTGGGCCGGGTTGCCGCGATGGGTCAAAATACCGCGCCGCGACAAGCCCGTTCAACCGGTGCCGGTGCTCCTTCCGGCTATCTGAAATTCGTGTTGGCATCAATCTGTGTCTGCGGGATAGGCACGTACTCGCTCTGTCCGGGTACGAATTCCGATCCGAACACTTGCTGTGCCCGTCCGGTGCGCACCAGGTCGTTAAAGCGCTCGCCCCACCACTCACAGGCAAATTCGGCCCGCCGCTCGTCCAGGATCTGATCCAGCGTAACGCCGGTAATGGGCTCCATATCTGCCCGTTCACGGATCAACCGGAAAGGCTCGTCGCCATTTTGCCCTTTACGTACTTTCGCTTCCGCATTCAGCAACAGTACATCTGCATAACGCAGGATGCGAACGTTGTTGTTGGCGCCGTACTCGAGCCGGCCCTCGGTCATCTGCGATACGGGCAGATAGGTCTTGCCGTTGAAATACTTCGTACCAAACGGATTTCCATACACACGGTCGCCACTGGGTGTCTCGACATAGGTATCCGGATCGCCATCTTCGCCGCAGTATAGGATGGTTGTCTTTAGACGCGTATCATCGCCACGGTTCGTAAGAAAATCAACGATGTCCTGAGACGGGGGAACCCACCCTGCACCAGAAATGGCACTTCCGCGCTGATCACCGGCCGGCCCCTGCCACCGGAAAAAGGTTCCCCAATCGATTCCCGGACGCACAATATCGCCGGCTGGAAGTCCGAAGTCTGAATATTGCAATTCAAACAGCGATTCGTCGGACAATTTGCCCGGAAGCTTGAACAGCTGATAGAAATCGGGGTAGAGCGAAAACTTATTGCTTTCGATGATCTGGTTGGTTGCATCCAGCACTACATCCCAATACGGACTTGCGCTGTCATTGCCTGCCAGGTCGGCGGCGGCCTTAGCTTTCAACAGCAGCGCAGAATATTTGGTCACCGCACCCACATGGATGGATTGGTTGGGCCGGGCATCCTCCAGATCCGCCGCACAGGCATCCATTTCGTCAATAATGAATTGCCGAACCTCGGCAACGGTACTCTTCTCGATGGTCGTGAGCCGCGCGATGTCATCGCTATCCGACAGGATCGGCACATCACCAAATAAGCGTGAAGCCATTAAATGGGCGTAGGCCCGCAAAAACCTCACTTCCGCCTGATATTGCCGGTTTAATGCGGCGTCCGCTGTATTTCCCGAAGGTATGGCCTCGGCAAAGTGGCCCAGCTCCGTCAACGCGCTATTGGCTGCGATGGCCAAACTATAATAACTGATCCACGATTGGTTGAGCCCCCAGTAGGATTGGATGGTTACATCCCGCTGGAAATGCTTGATGGCCATCAATTCGGGATTGTCGTTAGGGCTCGGTGCCCCCCGTTCATAATCGTCCTCGCGCACGCAACGGATGGAAAGATCGATCCAGTGCACCAGGTTGTCATCGGATGCGGCCCGGTACACGCCCGACACCGGCGCATACATCAACGAAAGGTCGGTATAATCGATTTCTTCAGATCGCTGTTGGTTTTCCAGGGGCTTATCCAGGAATTTCTCACAACCACTTAACAGGGATGCCATACCGATGCATCCGCCTACTACGATATATTGATATTTCTTCATGGCTATTTTACTTACTGTCATCACTATTAAAACGAAACGTTTAGGCCCAAACTATACGTGGACGATACCGGATACACATTTGCATCGTATCCCATGCCCGTAATTTCGGGGGTAAATCCATTATAGCGCGTGAAGATAAAGGGCCGATCGGCCGTGGCAAAGATGCGTACAGGTATCGCTCCCTGGATGTTAAACCGGTAGCCCGCCTGGATGTTCTGCACACGCAGGTAAGCACCGCTTTCAACAAAGAAAGAACTCGCTTGTAGGTTCCAGGAGGCCACGCTGCCCTGCGCCGACGGATACGCGTTCGTTGATCCCTCGCCTGTCCAAAGACCTTCGTAAAACGCCTGATCCATGTTCATCTGCGGATATTTGCGCCGCATAGCCCGGTTGAGGTTATGTATTTTATTGCCAGCAACTCCCTGAAGGGCCACGCTGAAATCGAATTGCTTGTAACTCAACCCGATGTTAAGCCCATAGGTCAACTTAGGCAGGTAATTTCCCAGGTTCACACGATCGGCTTCGTCCAGCTCTCCGTTGCTATTCTGATCCTTATACCGTAGGTATCCGGGCAGTATGGGGCTTCCCGGGTTTGCCTCATTGTATTGCCGTGCAATCGGATCGGCATCGATCTCTGCCTGGCTTTGGTAAACACCGGCTACCTCGTATCCGTAGTAATAGTTGATGGGTTGGCCTTCTTCTATGCGTGCCGGAAACTCGGCCGACCATTCCGGAAAGCCATTCATGATGTTGGCAAGTCCTCCCAGATCAACGACTTTGTTTTTAAGCGTGGTCGCATTGACTCCGATGGAATAGGCGAATTCGCCGGCCTGATCTTTCCAGTCGAGTCCGATTTCCCAACCGCTGTTTGCTACACTTCCCCAGTTGCCGTAAACACGATCCCACATAAATGGAATTGGGCGATCAAACGCCAGATCCTTGGTCTTGCGGTAGTAGTAGTCCACCGCACCGCTCAACCGGTTATCAAGCAATGCGAAATCGACACCTCCATCCCATTCTTCGACCATTTCCCATCGCACTTGCGTAAAAAATCGGCCAACGCGGTAACCGGGAATGCGGCTTCCATAGGTCGATCCCATACTGCCAAATATCGCGGAGTAGTTGTTGCCTGAGTTGACAATGGCATAGCCGGCGTTGGGCTGGATACCGTCGTTCCCCAAAAGCCCCCAGCTGCCACGCACTTTCAGCAGATCGAACAGCGACTGATTTTCCATGAATTTTTCGCGGCTCAGTACCCATCCTAAACCCAGTGACGGGAAATACCCCCACTTGGTTTGGTATTTGGAGCTACCGTCGGCCCGGAACGTGGCAGTAAGCAGGTATTTGCTATCGTAGTCGTACGTACCTCTCGCAAAGTAAGAAATTCCGGCATTGCGGAAGCCCCCTTCACCGTATCCGGTCGCAGAGCCTGTTCCTTGCGCACCCTGCCCCACATACCAGAATTCTGAAGATTCAGGCACGTCGTTCGCCGATACCCACGTTTCGCGCCAGCGTTCTTCGCGGGCAGATTGCCCCAGCAATACGGTCCAATGATGGGAACCGGCTTCATCTCTGTAGGTGAGGAGGTTGTCGAGAATGTAATTGGTATTGCGGGTCTGCGCCGACCGCAAATAAGAGCGATCGCTCCGCTGATCGTTGTCAATATAATACACCGGCGTGTAGCCGATCGCATGCGCGGACTGATAGCGTTGGCTTAATTGTGACCGAAAGGTCAGCTTATTATCCCAAAAGTTAGCTTCCAAGTAAGCACTGGGCAGAATCTGGAATCCCTTGCTCTCATTGTGATTGTAGTAGGCCGTGGCTATCGGATTGTTAAACCAGAAACCTGTCGGAATGCCAAGGGAAGAACTGGTACCGAACTTAACGGGCTTGGCCAGCTCCAGGCTGGGATCATACACCGGATACAGCGGCGATGCAAAATAGGCCTGCCGGAACGCCGCATTATTCGGCGAAAATTGGTTAGAATTGTTCAAGTGGCCGGTAAATCCGATTTTCAGCCAAGAAGCTACCCGCGCTTCGGCCTGCATACGGATGTTATACTTTCGGTGATAGTTTTCCGCGTCCATGATGCCGTCTTGGTCGAGGTAATTGATTCCAAACGTATACGTGATCTTATCGCTGCCGCCCTGTACATCCAGGTTGTGGTTGGTGATCAGCGCACCCGACCGCAGCAGTTCGCCGTACCAATCTGTACTCATGGCCGGGCTAGCGTTTGTGCCGCCAAATTTAGACACGGAGCTTTCCACCACGCTGTTTTCACCCTTCGCAAGTGAATAAGCTGCGAATTGCGAACCGTCTGCCATTTTTAATACATTGTTGGGAGTTTGGACACCCACATAGCCGTTGTAGGTAACCCGGGGCTTCATGTTGAGGCTTCCCTTTTTGGTGGTAACGATGATGACGCCGTTTGCCGCTCGCACGCCATAAATCGCGGCTCCCGAAGCATCTTTCAATACCGACATATCGGCAATATCATTCGGATTCAGGAAATCGATGTTGTCCATAAACATGCCGTCTACTACATACAGCGGGTTCTCGTTGTTAAACGAACCCACGCCCCGTACACGCACGGTAGGCGTGGTACCCGGCGCACCGGAGCTGACCACCTGCACACCGGCTACCGCCCCTTGCAGCGCATCCATCGGTGTGGATATGGTACGCTTGGCTGCATTTTCCATATTTACCGTGGCAACCGGCGCAGTTAAGTCACCTTTCCGTTGGGTGCCATATCCGATTACAACCACTTCATCCAGGTTAAATGCCCCATCTGCCGTCAACTGCAAATTGAGCACCGTCCCGGAAATGGCAAATGCCTGGCGGACGTAGCCAACGGAAGAAACAACCAGCGAGTCGGCAGTTTGTGGCACAGTTAAGGTGAACGCCCCGGTTTCGGAAGTTGTGGTTCCGATACCGGGCGCGTTTTTCACAGTTACGGAAGCAACCAGCGGGTTGCCTCCTGCATCGGTGACCGTGCCGGTCACCACGCTACTTTGTGCCTGCACGAAACCATACATGCAAGACAAAAGTGTAACCATAGCAAGTTTTAATAGATTTTTGTTCATGTGAATAATTGTTTTTGTTAAGGCAATGAAGCCGCATGAGCACCTAAGGCATCCGATTCATAACGGCAACTCCTGCAAGCGTCATACACCCTTCATTTTACCAGGATTCTTGTTTACAATCAGTAGGTCAAAAATAGCATACGAAGCAGGTAAATCGGAAATATTACACTACAACATTTCTACATCATAACTGCGAAATCTGATGATTTCGCTATATTTGTCCTACTTCAGCGTCACAACAACTGACGAATAAATCTATATGACGTTCATCATCCGGTTGATACCCCTTTGGTTAATTGTCCTGCCTTACCTAGTATGGGGGCAGAATACGCTGGGCATTCCCTTGGTTTTTAACTACAGCAAAGCGATATTCCAGGGCGGAAGCCGTACTTGGGATATTAAGCAAGATAGCAGGGGAATTCTTTATTTTGCCAATAATGAAGGACTGATTACGTTTGACGGGGGATATTGGAAACTTTATCCACTGCCCAATGGCACAATCGCCCGTTCGCTGTATATCGATGGGAACGACCGTATTTATGTAGGTGGCCAGGGCGAGTTCGGCTATTTTGAAGCCTCACACACATCGCTACATTACACGTCACTGACGGAGCTCATCCCGGAAAAACACCGGAAATTTGCCGATGTGTGGAATACGGCCAAACAAGGTTCGTCGGTTTTTTTTCGAACCAACGACCGCATCTTTGAACTGACCAACGGCCGGATTACCGTACACAACGCTACTACAACCTGGCAGTTCCTCGGTCATTCGGAAGGCCGGCTATTCGCACAGGATCGGGAAAATGGGTTGCTTGAATTCCGGAACAATCGGTGGTCGCCGTTATCCCCGGAAAACCTGCTGAAAGATGCCGCCATTGCCGACGTCTTTTCCATCGGTGAAGACAGCGTTTTATTCGCTACCTTAACCAATCAAATGTACTTGTTGCACGAGGACAAGTTCCAGCTGCTGGACACTGGACCGTGGCGGGATCTGTATACCCCCTCGTTCTCGAGAATCAGTGACACAGAATATGCCACGGCAACATCCCTGGCAGGTTGCTTGATCCGCAACCTCGACGGCCAGGTAATCCAGCGCATCGGTGTTGCCGAAGGCTTACCAAATAATAACGTCTCCGCTGTCTTCACCGATCGAGATGGTAATATCTGGGCCGGAGTTGACAACGCGATCGCGGTAATCAGCTACAACAGCGTTGTCAAATATTTTCGCCCCAACCTGGAAAATGACGTCACGGGGTTTTCTACCCGTGTGTTTAAAAAG
>Ga0182737_1003082_pt1 | contig 12713 bp, 9 predicted proteins | sample eDN5th30CBELigOP_FD_128878 | JGI IMG/M metagenome (GOLD analysis project Ga0182737, IMG submission 128878) | Enriched Organic Plus compost microbial communities from Emeryville, California, USA - eDNA 5th pass 30_C BE-Lig OP (version 2) (version 2) ... | reverse complement strand
GGCTCCAGGTCGACCAGGTGCGGCTGCAGCGCCGGCTCTTCCTCCCAAAGCGTGCGCACCAGCCCCCAGAGGGCGGCCTGCGCCACCGCCGATTCGGCCGGAGCCCGGGGTGCGGGGCCCTGCGCCCCGCGCGTCACCCACCACACCCCGAACTCCGGCCTCGCTCCGCGCCGGGTCAGCGCCTGCACCAGCTCCAGCGCGCCCCGGCATTCCGTCTCAATGGCGGCGTCGAATTCCGCCGCTCCGCCCTCGACGACCACGGCGACCGCGCGCAGGTCAACCACGCCCGCGACGTCATGGGTCGCTGCGTGACCGATTGCCAGCGCAGAATCGTCCGTGGCCGTCGTTACCTTTGCACCGCAGCCGCGCAGCGCCGCGGCCACCGCCGCATCCAGCTCCGCCTCGCCCGACTCGAGTAGCAGCCACGTCCCGGGAAGCTCACCCGCATGCGCGATGGGCGAATCGCGGCGGGCGCGCGGCGCACCACCACTTTCGGCCGGCTGCCATTCGACGCGGTACAGAACAGAGTCGAGCAACTCCGGCGGCCGCTCCTCCTCCGCGTCGACTCGATCGCCCGACCAGTCGTCCCAGCGCTCGAGCCAGTACGACTCGCGCTGCCACGGGTAGGCGGGCAGTGGAATCGCGCGAGCCGAAGGATCGGCCAGCGCGCGCCAGTCGACCGGAAGGCCGGCCACATGCAGCCGCGTAACCAGTTCGAGCAGCCGGCGCAGCTCCGGCTCGTCGCGCCGAAGTGTCGGCAGGATCGTGGTCCCCGCGTCCGCAACACTGTCCGCAATCGATGCGAGCAGAATCGGATGCGACGCGATCTCGACGACGTGGTCGACCGCCTCGATCATCCCCTGCACCGCCGCCGCGAACCGGACCGGCAGGCGCAGGTTGTCCGCCCAGTAGTCCGCATTCAGCGGACGCGCTTCGCCGACGTAGACGGCGGAATGAAATGGAATTTCCGGAATTTTCGGCTGGAGCGAGCCGAGCCCTTCACGCAGGCGCGGCAGCAGCGGATCCGTCTGTGCCGAATGCGACGCCACATCGACGTTCACCCGTCGACAGAACACGTCCTCCGCCTCGAAGCGCGCCAGCAGCGCATCGATCTCCGCCGGATCGCCGGACAGCACCGTCGAGCGCGGCCCATTGACCGCTGCAATCGACACGCGCCCGGACTCGAGCCGCGCCGCGACCTCGGCTGCGGGCAGGTCGACCAGCGCCATCGCGCCCTGCCCGGCGATCTCCGCCAGCAGCCGACTGCGCAGCGCGATCACCCGCATCGCCTCGGCCAGCGTGATCGCCCCGCCAATGTGCGCCGCCGCGACCTCGCCCATGCTGTGCCCGACCACCGCGGCCGGCCGGATCCCCCAGCTTTCCAGCAGTCGCGCCAGCGCGATCTGCAGTGCGGTCAGCGTCGGCTGGATCACGTCCACGCGGTCGAGCGCGACCTGCCCCGCCAGCACGTCGCGCAACGACCAGCCGACCAGCGGCCGAAGCTCCGCCTCGCAGGCATCGACCGCGGCGGCAAAGACCGGCGCGCGCGCCAGCAGCTCGCGCCCCATCCCGACCCATTGCGAGCCCTGCCCCGAGAACACGAACCCGACCCGCGGCGCCCCCGCTTCGCCGACCGCCATCCGCCCGCTGGTCTCCCCGGCGAGGTACTCGTCCAGGGCAACCCGCACCTCGCCCAGCGAGTCCGCAACGACGGCAAGCCGGTGCGGGTGATGCTCCCGCCTGCAGGTGGTCGTACAGGAGAGGTCGCGCAGTGCTCCCCCGTTCGCGGATCCGCGCACAGTCGAGAGAGCGCCCTCGGAAAGAGACTCGCGCAGCCGCCGCGCACCCTCCCCCAACGCCCCCACCGTCCGCCCCGACAGCACAACCACTCGCGGCCCCGCCAACGCAGCCGCGCCCCGATCCGTTTCCGCGCCCGCGCCCCAATCCGTTTCCGCGCCCAGCACCACATGCGCGTTGGTCCCCGTCACGCCGAACGAGTTGACCCCGGCCACGAGCGGCCCGGTCAGTTCGACCGGCTCGCGCACGACCGTCACGCCCAGCTCGTCCCAGGGAATTTCCGGATTGCGCCCGTCGACCGGATCGGCCGGGACCCGGCGGTGCCGCAGCACGAGCAGCGCCTTGAGCAGCCCGGCCAGCCCGGCCACCGCCTCGGTGTGCCCGATCACGGTCTTGACCGACCCGACCGGCAGCGGCCCGCGACCGTTGCGCCGTCCCAGCACGGAGCCGAGCGCCCGCAGTTCGACGGCGTCGCCGGCGGCCGTGCCGGTCCCGTGCGCCTCGACGTACGCGACCCGGCCCGGGTCGACCCCCGCGCGCGCCCACGCTGTGCGCAGCATGTCGGCCTGCCCCGCCTGGCTCGGCGCGACCAGCAGTCCGCTGCCGCCGCCGTCCGCGTTCACACACGAGCCGAGCACGACCGCATGGACCGGATTGCCGTCGCACAGCGCCGCCGACAGCGGCTTCAGCACCACCACCACGGCGCCCTCGCTGCGGACGTAGCCGTCGGGCGATGCGGCTCCGAAGCGGCAGCGCGCCGCGGTCGAAAGCATTCCCGAGCGCGAATACCCGACCGAGATGTACGGCTGCAGGATGAGATTCGCCGCGCCGACGATCGCGCATTCGGCGTCGCCGTTACGAAGCGCCTGGCAGGCGAGGTGGAATGCGACCAGCGAGGAAGAACAGCCGGTGTCGAGCGTGAGCGACGGGCCGCGCAGGTCCAGCACGAACGAGATCCGCCCCGACGCCGCGTAGCGTCCGCCGCCGGTCGTCGTATACAGATCGACGTCCTCGACCTGTCGCGACATGACCGACTCGTACTCATTCGACCAGAGCCCGAGGTAGACGCCGGTCCGGCTGCCCGCCAGCGACGACGGCACAATCGCCCCGTCCTCGAGCGCTTCCCAGCTCAGCTCGAGCAGCAGCCGATGCTGCGGATCGATTTTCAGCGCCTCGCGCGGCGAGATCCCGAAAAACTCCGCATCGAACCGGTCGATGTGCTCCAGGAACCCGCCCTCGGCCGTGACCATCCGTCCCGCGCGGGACGATCTTTGGCCAATGTGCGACGCCCGGTCCGCGATGGTTGCGGCATCCACGAATCGATCGACCGCAAAGCGCCCGGGCGGCATCCGGCCGATCACCGGCCGGCCGGCCTCGAGCCGCTGCCACAGGCTCGCCAGCGAGTCGATCCCGCCCGGCAGCCGGCAGCCGACCCCCACAATTGCGACCGGGTCGTTCGCCGCGCCGCTCATCGCGCCAACTCGCAGGCTGCCATTTCGAACCGCTGCTCGACCAGCCGCGCCAGCAGCCCCGGATTGTCCTGGAAATAGAAGTGTCGGCCCGGAAAGGTCGCGATCTCGAAGGATCCGCAGGTTTCCTCCGCCCAGCCGGCCAGCGACTCGACCGGCACGACCGGGTCGTCGGTCCCGCCCAGCGCGATGATCGGACAGCGCAGCTTCGGCTGCGGAGTGTGGCGATAGCGCTCCAGAGCCTCGATATCAGCGCGCAACGCCGGGAGCAGCAAGGCGAGCAGATCGTGGTCCTCGCGAATCAACTGCGGGATGCCACCGTAGCGCCGTTGCACTTCGTCCACGAACGCATCGTCGCTGAGCCCCGCCAGCTCGGGCTCCGTGCAGCCGAGCGCGGGCGCCTGCCGGCCACTCGCCAGCAGGGCGACCGGCTCCACCCCGCGCCGCTCCAGCCCGCGCGCGACCAGCAGCCCCAGCCACGCGCCCATCGAATGCCCGAAGAGCAGGAACGGCCGGTCGGCAAACGGCACGATCGCCTCCGCGACCTGCTCGGCGAGTGGCCCGAGGTCCCGCACCGGCGCCTCACGCAGCCGCCACCCACGCCCCGGCAACTGCACCGCCTTCACCTCGAGCCCGGGCGACACCGCCCGCCCCAGGTCCCGGTACACGGCCGCACTCCCCCCCGCGTACGGGAGACAGAACAGCCGACCGGCAGCCCCCGCACGGGGAGCAGGATCATGAAACCACGCCATTATTGTTCGGAAAAGTGAGAATTCTTCAGATCAGGATTGGCGGCGGAGTGCAACAGACATACCCTGTCCGGTGGCCGAATCGGGTCGCGAATGTCGTTGTGGCCAAACGACTTTCGGCACCACGCCGGGAGCCCCCCCGACGCACGGCGCCAACACTCCGCGCAGCCACGCCACACCCCGCGAGCACCCCACGCCCGCCGGCGCCCGCGCCTCAAAGCCGTTCCGCGCCCGCGCCCCAAGCCGTTCCGCGCCTGCGCCCGCGCCCGCGCCCCTCCGTTCCGCTGGCGCCGGCGCGCCGCAGCCGCCACTATCCGGACCCATGCAGCCGATCCTCGCCCTCTGCACCCCCGGCCGCGTCCGCGATTGGCAGGAACTCGCGATCGAGGCGTGCCCACGCGATGAACACGCGCGCGCGGACCGCTTCGCCTTCGAGCACCTCCGCCGCCGCTACCTGTGCGGCCGGGCGATGCTGCGCCACCTCATCGCGGACCGGCTGAACATCAGCCCCTGCGACGTCCGGCTCGACCGGACCCCCAAAGGCCAACTGACCGCACCGGAATCGGGGCTGAACGTGAGCCTGAGCTACAGCGAGGACCTGGTGGGCGTGCTGGTGGGCGACGAGCGGCTCGGACTGGACCTCGAGTACCTCGACCGCACCAACGACCTCGAGGGCGTGGCGCGCCATGCCTTCCGCCCCGAGGAGCGGGCGCGGATGGCTGCGCTCTCAGGAGACGAAGCGCGCGACTGGTTCTTCCGGATCTGGTGCGAGAAGGAGGCGGTCTCCAAGGCGATGGGCGTCGGCATGGCGGTCGGCTTCAATACGTTCGACGCGCGCGCCTCCGCCGCGGCGCTGCAGCTCGAGGTCCACACCTTCCCGCTCCCGCCGCGCTACCTCGCCTGCCTCGTGCTGCCGCCCGATCAGCGGCCGGTCCGGATGCTGGAATGGAACCGTGTTTTCACCCCGGGCGAGGTGTTGCTGCCGCTGTGAAATGTTGTGTTTGCAGGGCTCGCTGCCGCCGGCATTAGATCGAATAACTGGGGCAGCACAGCCCGAATTTGGCTCCTACACAGACATAATGCTTGATCCCGCCAAAGATTCGTCGTACACTGGGTTTGGCACAACCTGTACAAGAACACATAAGATCTACAGCGGCCGGCCTGCCTGCGATCACATCAAGAAATCTGAAACACCGGAGTGCGGTATGTTGCGAGCAGCCGTCCTGATCATCTCGGCATTCCTGATTGCTTCGTGCAACGGCGATCGCGCGTGCGATACGTGTCTGACGGAAGCCGTGATGTACGGCACGGTCACGAATGAGGCAGGCGAGCCCCTCCAGGGGATCGAGATCGATGTGATCGCATACTGGCTTGACTGCGGTGTGGCCAGCAGAGGGGGGACGCGGACCGGCATACCGCGCTCGGATGGCAGCGGTCACTACCGGGCGCGCCTGGTCTCGCGTTTCTCGCCGTTCACTGCAACGTGCCTGCGTGTGATCACGAACCGACGCGGGCACTCGGACGCTCCTACGGTGGAGTTCGATGTCCGCGAGGACCTCGATTTTCATGTGAAAGTGCGTGACAGTCTTCGTTTCGATTTCGTACTCCCGAGCGAATCGCAGTAACTCCTGCCCTTCAGCCGGACCGCTGTGACGCGGAAGGAAAACGCTTGACCCCCGAAGCTGGCTGGCCGTACACTGGGTCCGGCACTGCATCCTCGCCGTAACGAAACCCGCGATCCAATCTGCCGACCGAGCGAATTCCTGAGCGCACCTGCTTATGCGCCGTTCCGCCGTCGGTCCGGGAGACTGAGAAGATGCCACTCCGCACACGCCATGCTTTTCGCATTCTTCTTCTTCTTTGCGCGCTCCCGCCCGTGTTCGGTTGTTCCGAACAGGTCACCCCATCAGGAGTTCTGCCCATTGCGGAGGAGTGGCGCATCGAACCGTCGGGCGTTCGGATTGGAGAAGCAGAAGGCCGGCCCGAGTACGAACTGAATCGAGTGCAACGCCCGATCTTTACGACCGATAGCACCGTAGCGTTCGTGCACGACTATGGAGAGGTGCGCTTTTATACAACAGCGGGCAGATACCAGAAGACGTTCGGTCGGCGAGGCGGGGGGCCACACGAGTTCGCTCAACTGCTGGGGGTATACAACTACAACGATACACTCATCGCGATTGATCCGCCGAGACGACGCGCTGTGGTTTTGAGCGCGAGCGGCGAGTTCATCCGATCGTTCGAGCTTGTCAGCCAGAGTGTCGACCCCTTCGCCGGGCTCGCGTTTTTCCGGGTGGATGAATTCGCGGGTGCGCTGAACGGCCCAATGCCGGCTGTGACAAAGCCCACGGCTGTCCGGCTTTCCGCTACGCTCGTGCTGCAGCGGAAGGGAAAGCAGGAGGAGCTGCTCGCGGTGCCGGGCCCGGCCAGAATGGCACTGCCCGGTGGATATAATGGCCGGCCGCTAACCGAGCAAACACGTATAGCTCCATGGAAGGGTCGTATGGTGCTCGCGGATCCAGAGTCCGCATTCATCCGGATCGCCACTACGAATGGCGAGGTCGAGAGGACCATTCGCCTGCCGGCCGCGACGCGCCGCGTTACAGACGAAACGATCGAAGGTCTGAAGGCGGCTATAAAGGTGGAAGCACGGCGAGCCGGAGTGCCGGAGCAAATCTTCGCGGTACCGTCATACGCCACGTATCCCGAACAGCTTCCGTATTGGGGACGCTTGTTCGCGAGTCATAACGAATGCATCTGGATCCGTCGCTACTGGGCACCCGGCGAGACGTATTACGAGTGGCTGATCCTCGACCCTATGTCGAACCGACTCGCATCGCTGCGCGTTCCGGTGGACCTGCACATTAGTGACGTGCGTAACGACCTCGCCGTCGCACTGGAACGTGACGAGCTCGATGTTCAGCATCTTGCGTTTTATCGGATCGTTCGGCCCGATGGCAGTTCGCACTGCAAGGCCAGGTGAATGTGTGATGACGGGCAGACTCGTGCATCGTGCGAAGCAAGTCACGCGGCCGAGAGGATCAAGCTCTACGTAGGCGTACAACGGACTCAGAACCTAGTGGTGCAGTGTGCTGCGAGAAGGCGGTGCTTGATCCCCGAAGAGGAGAGGCCGGTATGTACACTGGATCGAGTAATAGTCCGGCTCCCAACGAGTCGTTTACGTGGGCGACATACGACGACCATCACTATCATGCAGCTTGGTGACTCAAAGGGAGGGATCATGACAAGGTTTCAAAATACCATACTCGCGGCTGTGACTCTTCTGACCGTGCTGAGTGGTCCGCTCCACGCGCAGCTCCAGTCCGAAATCGCGCAGCAACTGTTGAGCGAAGATCGCAATATTCGGGGAAGGGGACTCGACAGCGCCCGTCGCATTCCGCCCCAGGATGTCGGTCCCGAACTGCGGCGAGCTCTCCTGATTGTGTTACGTGCTGAAAATGCCACAATGGATCAATCGACGACGGCCGGAAGACCTGTCCCAGGCTCCAGTGATCCTGAGTTTCGATCGATCCTCGCTCGTACTGTGGCGAACCTCAAGCACCCCGATGCAATACGTGAACTGGCGCGGGCGTTCTACGTTGGGCCGGTGATCGCGCGCTCACTCGCTGAGTTTGGCCCGGCCGCGTTGCCTGCGGTCCTGCAGGTTGTGACCGATGTGAATGCACATTACGACCAGGTCAATCACGGACTGCTTGCAATGCGGTACATGATCGAGGCGTCAGCCGGATCCGGGCTGTCGCAGTCGCAACGCGGCCAGGTCATCAACGCTGCGAAGGACCGGCTCACCGGAAACGAACACTTCACCACGTTGTGGAAAGCAATTGATCTTGCGGCCGCTCTCGGCGAACCTGAGCTGCTGGAAATTGTCCGCTCCATAGCGGCGGATCCAGATGCCTTGCAGCAAAGAGACATTACAGATCCGGTCGTAGCAGCAAAGACTAAATCCTATGCCGCAGAGCGCCTTGCCGCAGTCCGTTTTCCTGACCTCGAATCGGAGGCCGCGACGGAATCCGGTGGCTGGACGAGTGGCCGCGTGAGTAACTCCCGCTTCGTGTCCCGCACCACATCATCGTAACCGCACAAACGCACGCTCTAGCCGAATGCCCCCGCCGGTGTCCTCGGCCATGAACACGCTGCCTTCCGCACCGAAGCCGATGATCGTGCGCCGCGCCGGGGCCGCGATGCGCGCGATGCGCTGTCCGCGCCGGTTCAGAACATCGTAGATCGCGCGGCCGTCCTCTGTCGCACGCGTTCGAATCCAGAGATTGCCTGCGCGATCGGCCCGCACATCGCCCGGGGCGAATGGCGGAAGCGTGTCCGGCAGATCCTCCGGCCCAAGCACATGGAGCGCCGGCGCGGAGAGCCGGCCTGCGTACGCCGCCGCGGCTGCCGCGTTGTTGATCGCGTGCGCACGAAAAACCGACAGTCTGCGCAGTTTGCTTTTGTCTACGAATTCTTCCGGCGGCCCGTATACGATCGACGCGTTCCCACTCGCGAGGCGAACCCGGGCGAGTTCTGCACGAACCGAATCGACCAGCGCGACCTTCTCGGCGTGTCCCCACGGCCTGCGAACAAAATCGACTGCGCTGCTCGCCAGTTGACGGCCCTCTGCATCGAACCAGTCGATGCGATCGCCTTCACTACGCACGACCGCGAGGGATCCATCCGGCAGCACCACCCACTCGTCGACCAGCGGAACCGGGTCGATCACCGGCGCGAGCACGTACGTTCCGGTCGAGTCGCCGCTGAAGGCCATTCGCCAGGCCGGAGCGCGCACAAACCCGATCGTGTCCACGCTCCAGCTTCCGATCCCGACTCGCACGACCGCGGCGGAATCCTCGACCTGCGGCGCGGAGACTTTGCCGGCGAGGATCGCGCCGCTTTTCACCGCCTGCGGCATCTGGCAGACGATGCGCCCGCTCGCATCGACGGACGGTGTGCCGCCGGCAGCGCTCCCAAGACAGGTCGTCAGTGCGGCCGTCGGAATTGGGATTTCCCGCGTGCGCAGCCCCAGTGGATCCACGACCTCGAGGCGCTGCTCCGCGGCGTTCACCACCAGCGTCGAATCGCCCCGCCACGAAATCAGCCCCCGCCCCCGCTCGAACCCGAGCACCGGCTCCATCTCCATGGTTGCGAGCACAGCAGCGAACGCAGGATCGAACAGCACAACGCGTCGCCCGCCATCCGTCCACACCAGCACACCGCCGCCTCGCAATTCGATTGCGTGCGAGATCGAGTCGAACAGCGTATCCGACCGCGCCGCCACCGAATCGAGTTGGCTGACTTCGTCACGATTCTCGCGCGCAGTCGCTTGCGCCGCCACCATCCGGGCGCCGACGGCCCACCCGAGCAACACAACCAGCCCGGAACATGCTGCTACGCTTCGCATGTCATCCCTCCGACAGGAGTTGCCCGAACACACGCGCTCGGGAATTGCCGCGGTTCGCCAATTCGTTCCAACGGGATTCGAACAACTTTAGCATGCGGCGCATCGCTTGCCACCCCCCTCGTCGCGGCTGACATTGCTGCAGACAGCAGCAACAACGTCACTCACGCAGCACCTGGCATGAGCACACCTCCACGCGCCGCGTTTACACTCACGACCCTGCTGCCGCTGTGAAGCGGAAGCCCGGTACTCGCAAACGCGCGACCCGCACCACCGCACGTCGCACTCAGTTGAATGCCGTGGTCGACCTGATCCGCGAGCATCAACCGCTTTCACGCGCGGAGATCGCGCGCCGGCTCGAGCTGAACCGCGGCACGGTCACGTCGCTGGTGAACCAGTTGCTCGCGGAGAACACCATCGTCGAGGGACACGCGATCGATGCACCGCGCGGGCGCCGTCCGACCATGCTGTACCTGCGCACGCGCGACCGGCTCACGATCACCGTCAATCTGCGCTTCAGCCGGACCGCCGTGGCACTCACCGACGCGTTCGCGACGCACGTCGCAGGCGACGCGTTCACGACCATTTTTGAGCCGGCTGCACTGGTCGCGGAACTCGCCGCTCGCATTCGGGCATTGCTGCAGCAACACATCGTGCTCGGCACTCTCGAGGGCATCGAAGTGCGCGTCCCCGGCACGGTCGACGCGACGACCGGCCGCGTGCTGATCGCGCCGCAACTCGGCTGGCGGGACGTCGACCTGCGCACCCCGCTCGAGCAGGCGACCGACCTGCCCGTCTCGATCGAGAACGCCGCCATCGCCGCCGCAATGTCGCACGCGCGTTACGCGCGCAAACCGGCCATGGCCGACGACTTCGTCTACCTGCTCGTATCCGACCACATCGGCACCGCCGTGGTCAGCGGCGGCCAGGTGCTGCGCGGGGCGAATTCCTCCGCCGGCGAGTTCGGCCATATCCCGCTGCACCCCGCCGGCCCGCGCTGCCTGTGCGGCTCGCGCGGCTGCTGGGAAATGTACGCGTCCAACCTCGCCACGCTCTCGCGCTACCTCGGCCGCGACCCGTCGCTCCCGGAGACGCAGGCGATGCTCCACGCGCGCGAGTTCACCATGGACGACCTGATCGCCCGCGCACAGAGCGGCGACGCGCGCGCCCGCTCCGCGATCGCCCATACCGGCCGCTACATCGGCCTCGGCATCGCCATGATCGTCCACGCGCTGAACCCCGCCCGCGTCGTCGTCGGCGGCGAGGTGGTGGGGGCATGGGAGATGGTGGAGCGGCCGATCCGCTCCGTGCTGCGCCGCCGCGTGCTGACCGCCGCCACGGCCGAAACGCCGATTATCCCCGACGCCGAGAAAAAGAATTCCCCCTGAACCGCGCCGGGGCAGTACCTTATGCGAAATCGATGGCCAGCTCTGAAGGTGGAAGCACGACGAACCGGAGTACGAGAGCAAATGTTCGCGGGGCCTCCGGATGTCACGTATCCCGAATAGCTTCCGTAGGGGGATGCTTAGAGTCGAACGCCGTGTTTGGTTTCCGCGGCCATTGAACACGCTGCCTTCCGTACCGAAACCGATTATCTTCGTGCGTTGCTCGGCAGCTGACGGCCTTCTGCAACGAACCAGTCGATGCGATCGCCTTCACTACGCACGACCGCGAGGGATCCATCCGGCAGCACCGCCCTTTCGTCCACCAACGGAACCGAGTCGATCACCTGCGCGAGCACGTACATTCAGGCCGAGTCGCCGTTGAACGCCATAACGTTCACGGCTTTATGTAACGATCGAGATCGCAACGTGGTACGCACTTCTGGTGGCCCGCTTTCACTTCCGGATTGCCCATTCTAGTCAGGACGAGCAGTAGAACTCTCTCGGAGGCATGGGGGACCCTGAGAGCTGATGTCGGGGCCCGGCCCGGGGGCAACATTTAAGAAATTTTAATTGGGAAATTTCGAGCCCGGTTTTTAGCGTGTAGCCGTAGCTTGTGCAGTTGGGATTCATTGTAGTGCGCAGTCATGCTGTTGTAAGACCGACAGCTCCCGGCCAGATCGGGTTTCCGGCACAATGCCGGATGCAGTCGCTAATCACGCTGACGCCAAGAGGTTACAATGAGAACGTGGAAGGTTACGTCCGCGCGAGTTCAGGTATTCGCCCTCGCGCTGGCGGTCGCAACAACGGTCGCGAGCGCCCTCATCCTCGTTTCACCCTCCCGCGTACAAGCAGCGAAGGCCTGCGATATCGGTGGCGAGCGCTACTGTCAATGTGAAGGGGCTCCCGGGTGGGGGTGCGTCGGAGGGGATTGCATCGCCCATTCCTGTTCATGGACTGCCGCCAGCTGCTCACGTAATTGCACGTGTACATGTCCTACGGGGCTGGAATGATGTCTGAACCGCAGGCGGGGGTGCCTAACGGCGCCCCGCCACATTCGGCAAGCCCCATTCTCTGGTTGATCGTTGTTGCGATAATCGTAAACACGCTTGGGCTTGTTTACGGATTCCGACAGTTGGCGCTGTTCTCCGAAACACTACGTTGGACAACTACAGCCAATCTCGCTGCTACGGCAGCCGCATCAGCTGACACCTTACTGGGAGAGACAACGGCTAATCCAAACCAGCTAGTCGTCGATATATTCACTGATTATGAGTGCCAAGCGTGCAGAGCAAGCGTTCCTGCGGTTGAAGCAGCGCGTGAGCACTTTGGGGATAGAATCGAATGGCGGTATCATCACTTGACGCGACCCAGGACAAACACCCCTGGCTTCAAGGCGGCCCTTCTGAGTATCTGTGCATTTCCTGGCAGCGCGCCGTGGCCCTTGTACCGTAGCATGTCTCAGGACAGTCAATTTTCCGACGCTCTTTTCGAAAAACGATTCAGGGCGGCGTTGGAAGCAGAGAATGTAAGTGCTTCGGCTGCAGAAGAGTGCGCACAGGAACGCTTCACGCGGGAGTCTCTCTGGAATGATCTATTCCTAGCGGCATCGGTCGGTATACAATCGACTCCTGCATTGATAGTGCGCGGGCAGCGAATCACTGGGCGTTTGGAACCGGCAATGCTTAAAGATTTTCTGGCCGCGCAGTTTACTGCCATCCAAACTATTCCTCCGCTTTCTCGATGAACGAGTGTAAGCGGCTCATTGCACTTATTTTGTCCGGCACTTTCGCACTGGCGTGCGGGAGAAATCCACCAGACCGGATTGCCGAAGAGTCTGAACTGAAGCTGAGTCTGCGATATACAATTCCGCAACTGGAGTTTAGTTCTCTAACTTCAGTAGTTTTGC
>Ga0182737_1003080_pt1 | contig 12716 bp, 13 predicted proteins | sample eDN5th30CBELigOP_FD_128878 | JGI IMG/M metagenome (GOLD analysis project Ga0182737, IMG submission 128878) | Enriched Organic Plus compost microbial communities from Emeryville, California, USA - eDNA 5th pass 30_C BE-Lig OP (version 2) (version 2) ... | reverse complement strand
TCGCTGCCTCAAAGAAGGGTTTCAGAGCTTCGAGATAGAGTGCGTAGCCAGCATCCGTGGGATGAACATTATCCTTGGCGAATTCCTCCATGGTCAGTTTGCCGGCGATGATTTGATCTGCGGCATGTTTGGCCATCACCACGCTGGGGATGCCGTAGTGATCCGCCACCTTCTCATGATACTGCATGGTGGGAGGCAGTTTGCCTGCCTTGAAGTCTTCCAGGTGACCCGCCACCAGCGTGTACACAAACAGGATGTCAGGCTTTGAAGGGGTCTTGGTGCGCAGTTGGCGGACAATGCCTTCCATACTCGCAATGACCTGATCTTCAGGAAGGCCGCCATCATTCACCGCAAACTCCACAATCACCAGATGCGGGCGGAGATACCCTACATCATTCCAGCAACGAAATGCCCCGAGCCAGGAGCCTGTGCCACCAATGGCTGCATTGAAGGCTTGAATGGGGGCGCCGGGATTTTGGCTCTTTAACCACGGGGTGAGCAACTCGCGGTAGCAGTATTTTGGATGGCTGGCCCCTGCCCCAGCGGTGATGGAGCCGCCAAAGTACATAACGCGGACAGCTTCTTCCTTTTGCTCCAGTTTATGATGAAATCCCGGCAGCCCATTGCGCATCTGAAACAGTGGGATTTCAGCATGCAGAGTCAGGCCGAGTGTGAGTGCAGTTAGTAACAGCAGGCAGCGTTTTAGGTTTCGCATAAAGGGGTGTAAAGAAGAAAAGAAATTCTGTTATAGCTGTATTTCAAACTGCTGATCTTCAGTAGTCAGCCATTCATCAAACCAGGGGGAGTAGGTTTTCACGTGCACACTCTTTTTATCTGGCAGAAAATGCATGAGACGAAAGTAACCACCTCCCTGGTAAGGGCGGCGAGGTTCAACTCCGGCCTGGTAGTTGGAGAGGATTTGATGAACCTTTTGGCCGCCTTTTCCATCACTGGCCAGGTAGCCCGTGCCATCTCCCAGGACATGGCCATTCAACATGAAACGTATGTTGGCATGGCGTGACAGCAGCTTCTCCCACACGCCCTCGCCATCGTTGACATCGGTGGTTGCGGCCAGGGGGTATTTGCGTGGATTCCACTTCTGCTGCTCCCCGTACTGTTGCAGATTATAGCGGGTGCTGTCATGGTAGATATGTGCATGTGAGCTTACAATGGCGGTATGGTCAGCATGGGCCGCAGTGATTTTGTCAGCCCAGTTCAGAACTTCACTTCGCGGGCCGAACTCCAGAGCGATGATCATGAATTTGCCCCCTGGAGTATTGAAAATGTGCGCAGTGTTCTCCAGTCTATCCGGCTCAAAGTAGAGCACCTTGTCACTGTGCTTGTAATCGGCGGCGCTGAAGTATTCATTAAGCAAGGTGCTGCGGTCATTGGCCTTGCCGTCCTTGCCCAGGTCATGATTACCTGGCAGCAGTGAATAGGGCACCTGTGCGTGGTTGAGAATTGCGCAGGCTTTACGGGCATTCTCCCATTGTTCAGGCCAGTTATTGTCGGTAATATCTCCCAGATGAGCCACGAATTTGATGTTGTGGCTGTCTTTATGCGCCGCCACCCACTCAGCCTGGCGGATGAAAACTTCAGGATGAGATTTGGTCAGGTTTTGACTGTCTGGGAAAACGGCCAAAGTCCATGAACCTTCGGGAGCGTCAAAGGGTGTCTCTGGCGTCTTGTCTGCATGGGGCGGCAGTGCTTTTTCCTGAGGGAAGACATCTGATGAAATCACTGCCGAAGCAGCGCCAATGGCGAAGGGGCGGAGAAACTCGCGGCGATTCAGTTTCATGATAAGAGGTAAGCGTGCTGCGAGAATACGAGCCTGCCTCCCACGAATTTACAACGAACTGCGTATCCTGGGTTTAATCCGCGCAATGGGCATGGCCAAAGAAAACGGATGGAGCCGATCCGGGTCCATCCGTGAAAAGGAGAGGGGTGCGCGTTCCTTAAGTTAAATGGCGAACTCGTCTGTGCTGGTGGTGGTGTCATCGCCCACGGCCCGTAGGATCATGCCCGCCGCCACGGTGTTGTTACTCATTTCATCCACCAGGACAAAGCTGCCGGTGATGCGGTTCTGTGAGTAGGGATCAAAGAACAAGGGGCTGGCACAGCGAATGCGAATGCAGCCAATATCGTTCAAGCCAAAACCTTCATCCCCCTGTTCACGTTCCAGGGTGGTAATGTTCACGCGATACAGAAGATCCGTGACAGTGGCGCGCACTTCACGGGTCGTGTGACGCAGGTAAAAGCGGTTGCGTGCACGCAGTTTCTTGTCGGTGAACCAGCAGATCATGGCGTCCACATAAGCACTGTGCTGTGGTGGATGGTTGCTGTCAGCAATCATGTCGCCCCGGCTGATGTCTATTTCATCTGCAAGGGTGATGGCGTAGCTCAGGCTTGGGATGGCTTCGCCCTTATCACCATCGCCAGTGTGAATGCTGGTGATGCGGCTGGTCATGCCGGAGGGAAGTGCAAGGACTTCATCGCCGACTTTGAAGTTACCGCTGGCCACGCGACCGGCAAAACCACGGAAGTCATGGAACTCATCTGATTGTGGGCGGATTACCCACTGCACTGGGAAGCGGCCTGCATCCTGCGATTCTCCAGCATGAACGTTCACCGTTTCCAGATGTTCCAGCAGCGTGGGGCCAGTGTACCAGGCAGAGTTACTGGAGCGATCCACCACGTTGTCGCCATGCAGGGCGCTGATGGGGATGAACGTAACATTAGGGTTATGCTCAAGCCCTCTGCTGAATTCTGTGAAAGTGGCAACGATCTCATTGTAGGTCTCTTCCTTCCAGTTCACCAGGTCCATCTTGTTAATGGCGACCAGGATATGCTGAATCCGCAGCAGGGAGGCAATATAAGCGTGGCGGCGTGTCTGCTCTGCCACACCATGGCGGGCATCCACAAGGATGATGGCCAAGTCTGCCGTGCTGGCGCCAGTTACCATGTTACGAGTGTACTGAATATGACCGGGAGTGTCAGCAATGATGAATTTGCGCCTCGGCGTGGCAAAATAACGGTAAGCCACGTCAATGGTAATGCCTTGTTCACGCTCGGCACGCAGTCCGTCCGTTAGCAGGGCCAGGTTGACGTGTTCGTCGCCACGGCGCTTGCTGGATTCTTCAACCGCCAGAAGCTGATCTTCAAAGATGGACTTGGAATCATAAAGCAGACGACCAATCAGCGTGCTTTTGCCATCATCAACGGAACCTGCGGTAGTAAAGCGAAGCAGCGAAGACTCTGTAGGATTAAGGGCAACCTTCGGTGCCGAAGATGGAAGATCGGAGATGGAAGATGGGGCGCTCATATATGCAGGTGAGTGTGAGTTTTATTTACCTTGGGCAATGCGTGTTTCGGTGCTTCGAATAAGGCCAGAAATCAGTTTTCCTAAGCGTACCGTTGGATTGCGATATGGTTGAGTGTGGTTCAGTAAAGAAGGATAAAGGTCTTCGACGAGATAAAGTATGGATCGAATTTTTCCGCAGGATGCCCGTGCTATGGAGTAGAAGTGTTTTTTTCTGGCAGGGAGATTCTTTGAAATCCTTCAGCGATATTATTCATCACCGAGATGGAAGCTCGTTGGATTTGATCTTTGATGACAAATTCACGGGCAAGACTTTCATTGTTTGTCAGCTTGTAGATTTCGACAACGATGTTCCATCTTCGATCTCCTATCTTCTTCGACGAAGTTGACTCAGAAGTAGCCTTCCTTCTTGCGGTCTTCCATGGCGGTTTCTGAACGCTTGTCATCTGCTCGGGTGCCGCGCTCAGTTTGTCTGGCAGCGGCCACTTCGGCGACGATGTCGTCCAGATTGCTGGCGGTGGAGAGGACGGCGCCTGTGCAGGTGGCATCACCTACAGTACGGAAGCGGATGGTCATCTCCTTGATCCTGGCTTTTTCGTCCTCAGCCAGATTTACGAAACCAGTCTCGGCGTCCAGCAACTGACCATGACGTTCAATGATGCGGCGCTGGTGACTGAAGTATAGGCTTGGAAGCGGAATGTTCTCCTGACGAATGTACTGCCACACATCCATCTCCGTCCAGTTGCTGAGTGGGAACACACGGAAGTGTTCACCGAAGTGCTTGCGGCCATTAAAAATATTCCAAAGCTCAGGGCGTTGGTTCTTCGGGTCCCACTGGCCAAATTCATCACGGTGGGAGAAGAAGCGTTCTTTAGCGCGGGCCTTTTCTTCGTCACGGCGACCGCCACCAAGACAGGCGTCAAACTGGTGTTCTTCAATGGTGTCCAGCAGGGTGACTGTTTGAAGTTTGTTACGGCTGGCGTTGATGCCTTTCTCTTCTTTTACCCGGCCCTCATCAATGCTCTTCTGCACGGAGCCGACCTCCAGTTTTGCCCGCACTTCTTTTACAAACCAGTCACGATACTCCATGGCTTCTGGGAAGTTATGGCCGGTATCAATGTGGAGCAGGGGAAAAGGCAGATGGGCAGGATGGAAGGCTTTGCGGGCCAGCCATGCCATCACTATGGAATCCTTGCCGCCTGAAAAAAGCATGGCGGGTTTGCTGAACTGGGCAGCGGTTTCGCGAAGAATATAAATGGCTTCGCTTTCAAGAAACTGCAGGTGAGTAATGGAAGACATGAAACGGGAGTCGTGGAGGAAAAATAAGGAGCGAAAGACTGGAAAAACGGCTTATTTCACGGTGGTCAGCGGTGCGTGCAGGCCGCACTCGTGTTTTTCATCACCCTTAGCAGGATCATAATAGGTGCGTTCGTTTGGCAGATCGTGCTCAGACAGGTAGGCCTCAAGTTCTACAGGTGTCCAGTCGAGCAGAGGATTGATTTTAAGCGTGTTAAAACCTGCATCCCACTGCACAGGGCGAAGGCTCGCTGCGCGTTGTGGGTTCTGCTCACGACGCAGCGCGGTGATCCAAATCGTGGGGGCCAGTTCCTTCATACCGCGTTGGAAAGGCTCCAGCTTCATGATTTTGCTGAAGGATTCCACACGCTCCACTTCATCTGGCATGGGAATGCTGCCGCCATTGACTGCCAGCCAATGGGCCGCCGTTTGTTTCGGCAGGTAAGGTTGTAGGTTTAAGTGAAGCTGGGTAGCGGTTTTCTCTGCAAACCTATAAGTTTCAGGGAGATTTGTGCCGTGATCTACCCACAGAACGGGGATGTCAGCCTGAGCCTGGGTGGCTAGATGAAGAATGACGGCTTCGTACGGGCGGAAATTGGTGGTGACGACCGCGCGACCTTTGCTACGGGCGATGGCCCATTGAATCAGTTCAGGGGCGTTGTAGCCTGCGACTTCGGAATTTAGGGCTTCGATTTGCTCGGGTGACATGGGGTGGTGAGATTAATCCCCTTTTCCCGATATGGCAAGTAGGTTTTAATGGGTTTGCTTTTCTTTTGTCAGGATTTTCTGCTATTTGCAGACGTGGTTTGATGATTGCTGGCGATCATATAATCTAAGGGGAATCATGCCGTCCACCACCGTTACCGTAGTACCTGAAGCCAGCACTGAGACAGAAACCCATCTGGAGCAGCCGTGGAACGTGCTCATTCATAATGATCCGGTAAACCTTATGAGCTACGTGGCCCATGTGATCCGCAAGATCTTTGGTTATAATGCGAAAGAAGCTGAAAAACTCATGCTGCAAGTGCATGAAGAAGGGCGGAGTGTGGTATGGACTGGAGCCAGGGAACGTGCTGAACATTATGTGCAGGAACTTCACGCACATCAGCTCCTGGCCACCTTGCAGAAAGCGGAATAAAAATCTCATGCGATTAACTTTGTTAAAGGAACAGGGGCTCTGGCAGCTCAGTGATATGGAGGAAGTCCATGTGGAGCTTCTGCGTCAGGCGGCAGACGATGCCAGTATGACAGACTTCCCGGAGGGACGCGAAAGGTTGTTCCCCACGCCAGTGCCTGAAAAAGAAGTGCTGCCGGAAGGCGAATTCCTTGAGGATTGGAATGAGTACGTGACTGAAGAGATGGAAAACCAGTTTGCCGAGGACGTGGGAACGCTTCTGGCAGATCTCGACAATACCGATGTTCATCACACTGCCGAAGAAGAGCCTGTGGAACTTCGATTTCTGGTTAAAGTGCCTATGGAGCACGGCAGTGCGTGGTTTAGTGCGTTAAACCAGGCAAGACTCATGCTGGATCAGCGCTTTAATCTGCACCCGGATGGCGAGCATCTAGAGCTGGAGTTGAACTCAGAAGATCCCGGTGTCACCCCGCAGCATGAGCGCCTGGCAGCGTACATGCGCTATGAATTCTATGCTTTGATTCAGGAGTGGCTGGTAAGACAGGTGATGGCGGACCATTAAGCCAGTTTTGGTTTACATCACACAGTCTCGTTGTCTGAAGATATATATAATTGCAGCGGTAAAATCACATTCGCCGGAAGCGGGCGCACGCGTTCGATGATCCCGTGCCCTAGCTCAGTGCCTGTATCGTAGGCTCGGCGGAACATTTCCATTTTTGCATCTATGTTGTCCACATGATGCAGGATGATGGCTTCAGGGGTTTTGGGCAAAATGGGTGAGCCGAACTGGTAGTCGCCATGATGCGAGGCTATCAGGTGCAGCAGGTGCAGGCGCACCAGTTCATTGGCTGGTTCCAGAGTTGTCCAAGATTCTGCGGCAGGCTGGTCAATGATCTGCCTCCACAGTTTGTTTACGACTTCCAGGCCCAGGCTAATGTGTCCAAGCATTTCACCATGCAAGGAGTGGGGCATGGTGAATCCTTCTTCAGGGTAGTTGTTTTCCCAAAGCTTACCGCAGTCATGAAACAGGACGCCTGCGAGTAAAAGATCACGATTTAATCCTGAATACACGCCAGTGACGGCTGCTGCACTACGCATCATTTGCGCCACGTGTTCCACCAGGCCGCCGCGTCTGGCGTGATGGTACTCACGTGCTGCTGCTGCACGTTTGAAGCGGTCGCCATGCTGGCCGATGAACTCCTGGCAAAGCGTCTTTAACCGCGGATCAATCATGCCATCAATGAACGCCAGGATATCTGCGTAATCCTGCTGTTGTCGTTGGCGGGTGACGGGGTCGCCAGCCAGCAGGTTATTGATTTCCTCTTCGGTCAGTGGCCTGAACGTGGCGTTTCTTGGTTCCAGTCCGAATTTACCGGTGTCCACCCATTGCGCGTTTAGTTCGATCCAGGCGCCTTTCGGCAGCGCCGCCGCATCGCCAAAGACAGGGTTATTGTCAAATATGCGCCATATGATTGATTCAGTCCCATCCGTCAGACGGGCTTCATGATATGGGCTGCCCTTTGAGGATTGCCGGGTCTGAAATTGATCCACCTGTACATGCAGCTTTGCAGGTTCAGGCGTTGTGCTGGCGATCTGCTTAAGCTCACGTACGGTTAGCTGTGGAACCTCTTCAGAGTATTCTTCCATAAGGCAATGGGTGATGATAAACAGATAAACTCATTTCGACATTGGTTTAGTCGTCGGCACTTTTCAGAGTCTTATCCTTCACTGAAAGAAGGCGGCAACTGTCGTACTGCAGAGTACGCATAGCACCTCCATTGACAAAAAGATTAAACTCACATGAGACCGTTGTCTGAATCAGTAAACGCTGTTTTGTGTCAAAAATCTGGCTGCCCTTAAATATCGCATCTGTCAGCAGGGGAATCGCAGTGGCGGTGGCAGGGGCAGGTGTATCCTTATCATGACTTTCCAGTGTTCCCTCAACGGCAACGGCGACTTGATCTGGCTGACCAGAAGACTGCCTGCCGTCCAGCCTGGATTTGCCATTGTAAATAATAGTCGGCATCGGCGGGAGCTGAAGTTTGCACTTCCATTCCCATTCAGCACCTTTTTCCACCGTTCTTTTGGGCAGCGATGCCATTTGCAACAAGTGAAAAGACTCTGCGAGCTGGCGACTCGTCATCACAGGCATACCCTTCAGCAAAGTGGCGTCATCATTGGGCGCTCTAATCTCGATCAAGTCCAGGCTGGGGCTGTAGATTAGAGTGAAGGTTTTGTCTTTGACGCCCCCAAATAGCTGCTGAAGTGGAGGAGGTGATTTTGCCGGGTCTGACGAGTCATAGGCATAGATCAAGCCCTCTTGCATGACGCCTGCTTTCACTGAGGAAACCAGCACCTGCAAGGCAAGATTGTCTGTGCCCTGCTCCCTGGTTGCCTGGGCAACATAATGAACGGTGATGTGAGAGTCTGGCGTTTCCGCAAATGCTGTTCCCTCGGGTACGGTGCTGATCTGGCTAACCTGTTCATATTCATATGTTTTTCCAGCTTCAAAGCGATTATTGATCGCGAGGGCGTCAGCGCCCTTGCACGGGTGGGCGCACAGCACAAAAAAACAGAGTAAAAAGATATATCGTGTTGGCATGATTGGAGACTGGAGGTACCATGATGAAACCACGGGTTACGGAATCTGCCAAGTGTTCGACTTGCCTGTTTGCATGTCTTCAAGCCTGAAGCGTTAAAAAATCCTGAGTTTCATCCACCACTTTTTTTAATTTCAGTTAAAACTTGGCACGTTGCCCGCTAATTCTTGTGAAAGGTCAGCATCCAATCCGCTGGCACTTCCAAACCTCAGCCAAAGCATACACCCACATCCTCATCTATGAAAAAAGTTGAAGCCATTATCAAGCCCTTCAAACTCGAAGACGTCAAGGAGGCCCTTGCGGAAGTAGGCGTACAGGGCATGACAGTGGTCGAAGTCAAAGGCTTCGGTCGGCAGAAAGGCCATACTGAAATTTACCGTGGTAGCGAATACACCGTAGACTTCCTTCCCAAAGTTAAAGTAGAGATTGTGGTCGAAGAAACCCGTGCAGACGCCGTGGTTGAGGCCATTGTAAAAGCCGCGAACACCGGAAAGATCGGTGATGGCAAAGTTTTCGTCAGTGATGTCGCAGAAGCGATTCGTATCCGCACCGGAGAGCGTGGCAATGAGGCCATCACCGGGAGCTAGGCTGACAAAAGATTCCGACTAACCATCGGAGTGAGGAAGCGTGCGAAAAAGGCAGGTCGGACCGGGTGGTCCGGCCTGTCTTTTTTATTGCGATAGCTGTGTCGTCGCCTGTAGGGCGATCAAATTTTGAATTTTGAATCTTAAATTTTAATTTCTGTTAGCTTAATCATCGTGCACACCGCTTTTGATCGCAATCTCTGCAACCGTGAGGAGCGACAGAGCGCATAGGGTGGGCGTGATCAGGCGCGTCTCTTGTTAGGAAAACCAGGCTGTTTTATCAGCATGCCAAACAAAAAAAGAAGCGCATAAGCGCTTCCTTTAGAGATGGTCACAGTAAATTTTTGATGAACGTGTACTTATACTTATGCGCGGCGGCGCTGGCGACGCAGCAGGAGAACCGAACCCAGCGTCACAAAAAGCAAAGAACCTGGCTCAGGGACAGCCGTGGCTGTGAGGGTGATATTATCAAAGGCAACTTGTGTAACTCCTACTCCTAAAAGGCCACCGGGATTCTGATAAAGCTGAATGCCAATGTCACCTCCCACGGCGGGGTTTCCTGTATAGATCGCATGGCTAAGGGTCAGTTGATACGTAGTGCCACTGAGCAGACCCAGACTGACATTTCCTGGAGCGGCGGAGGTTGAGGCAGCCAGAACGCTTCCATTAGCAAGCAGGCCAATACCAAATCCAGGGTTGTTTATGACATCAAGTGAGAGCACGGTGCCCAAGTCGATGTCAGCCGTTAGTGTGTATAGAGTGTTTGCCGTATAATTTGTACCAATGTCAGGCTGGTAAATACTGGCCGAGGTCGCAACGAGGTTGGCCACATTTACGCCGATACCCGAGATGACACCTTTTTGAGTGTCCGCCGTGATACTGGTGGTGGGAGGAAGCAAAATGCCCAAAGCCCCTGCACCTTGACCCCGCCACACTCCGTTACCCTGATTCAGAATGCTGACATAATCAATGCGGCGGTCATAGCTGCCCAAGACCCCCAGAAGGCCACCTTCCTGGGTGCCATAGTTGGAAGAATCAGAAAAATCTGCGTTAGGAACGGTGATGTTTATTGTCTGACCGCTTACATTCGCGCCAGTCAAAAGAAAAGCCGCCAAGACAGCCTTAAGAGCGAGGATTTTCATAGATCCTGAGGTTTGAGGTGAAATTGTATGAGGGTGAACTACGTACGTCACCTAATACAATGTACCAATAACGCCAAAAATTGCACAATGTCGAACAAAAACTATCGCATGGGCTTTTTTGTACCCGTGATTTGGCGGGGGGCTGGGTAGAGGTGCGCTGCGATGGTGACCGTTGACCGAGTATAGGCGCTGATGACATCAAGGATAAACGTTGAGTGATTCGGCGCTGGGAGGGGCTCCTGATGACGCGTTGGTCGCGGAACTTGGAGTCGGGGTGACATATACCCTGTAGAACAGTCCAAGTGTAATGAAAGTTTGAGCACACTAAACTAAAAACAACGGTAGGCTTACGTAAATCCGCAGACTGTTTTCAAGGGCTTGGTAACATCAGTTTTTGCAGGCGAGCCAAGGTAAGGTGCGCTCGTTAATCTGTTGGGCTCCGGCGCGGGCCAGATAAGCGCGCAGCAGATCACCTTCTGCCCAGCCGTCGCCAGCTCGGGTGACCCAGAACGCCTGATCAGGCAGGGATTCTGGCAGCGGAATGGCGCTGCCGCTGGCGGCCTGAAGCTGGGTTTGCTTTCTGGCATGAGCGGCCAATCCACCACGGGGCACACAGATGAGCCCGTCTGGTAGAATTTTGTATACCTCTAGTGACATATGAAAATAAGTGAGATCCTGCAGGCGTCGGAGTTCCACTTCTTTTTCATAAAGAATGCGGCGCAGGTGTTCACCGGTTTTTAGAGCTTGCTGCTGTTTCTGGTCACTGGCTTGGCGAAAGGCGGCTGCCTGTCGTTCGTCGAAGTTTAGCTCTTCTCTCAGGCTTTCCGGGAGGTGTTCATATGGAAGCTTGGCGATGCCGTCTTCATGGACAATTCGAATGCCATCAGGCTCGATTTTGCTGAGTTTTGCGTTCGTGAAGATCTTGCCGTCTGTTGTTTGCAAAGATGGCCACGAGTCGTCTGCCTTCAGCGGCGCAGAGAGGCTGAGGGAGAGCCATGCTGTCAGTAGAGGATACATCCAATAGCCTGGGTTCATGGGAAGGGTGGTGGAGTGTGATGCATGGGGTTTGACGCAATTCCTCACAACCTATTCGCCCATATCAGGATTTTTTGTTGTTTACGATCTGGCGCAAAAGCTCTGTCTGGATGGATTGGATTTCCAGCAAGCGTTCGCTGTGATGATGGAGGAGATGGTCCACCTTTTCATGGAGGTGACGAATTTCCAGTTCCGCTTTGAGGTTGATTTGATAATCTTCCTCTGCGCGTTTGCGGTCGCGGGTTTCCTGGCGGTTCTGGCTCATCATGATGACTGGCGCCTGCATGGCGGCGACGCAGGAGAGGATCAAGTTAAGCAAGATGAAGGGGTATGGGTCTGGAGGGCGGGCGACCAGCAGGAGGGTATTGCTCAGTATCCAGAGAAGCAGAAATGCCGCGAAGCAAAGGATGAAAGTCCAGCTACCGCCAAAGGTGGCGATGCGATCTGCCAGGCGTTCGCCAAAACTCCACGAGCCTTTTGCTTGTTCATCTGCGGGTCTGGAGGAGATGAGCTCATTTTGTTTCAGGCTTTCGATCACCTCTCGCTCCAGGTCAGTGATTTCCCCTACTTCCTCGCTGAGGGCTGACTCGACGTAGGAAGCTTTCAATGCCGGAAGCTCACTGCGAAGTATCCATGAATCCGGCGAGACGTTTGGGTGGTATTTTTGGATGAACTTCAGCAGGGAAGGGCGCAGGGCGTTGCATGGCATACCTGTTTCCATGGTGACTGTTTTGCCGGTGATGGCGCACGTGAAGGTAGAGTCTTGCGGTTTCATGACAGGCGATGGCAGCCGAGGGATGTGGTGTTTTCTGAATGAGGAATAATAAGGCACAAAAAAAGCGCCGCCCGCAGTTTCTTGCGAGCGGCGCTGGCGTTACCTCTACAACCCAGATGGGTTGCATCCCTGGATTTAGTTTTGAGCGGCTTCATCCACAGTGATGAAGCGGCTGCCGCCACGGCTCCACACACGGAGGAGGGTTTCTTTGTCAGAAGGGGATTCCGTCAGTTTCACGGCGTCTTCTGCATTGGCGACTGACTCACGGTTGATCTCCTGGATCACATCTCCAGGGCGGAGGCCAGCTTCCCATGCGGGGCTGTTCTGGGCCACGTCTGTCACCAGAGCGCCTTCCACACGGTTTGGGATGTTGGCTTCGCGACGGCTGTAACGATCAAGGTCGGAGACGGTGACTCCATTCAGGGTGCCATCCTGGCGGTTGTTTTCCCGTCTGCTCATGCTGGCAGGAATGATTTCATCACCGGCAGGCTGGGCTTCCAGTTTGGCTGTCAAGGTTTTCTCTTTACCATTGCGCAGCACTTTCAGGTCTGTTTCCTCGCCGGGTTTTTGACTGCCGACTGCCAGTTTCAGGGAACGCGAATCTTTTACGGCTTTACCGCCGATGCTGGTGATGATGTCGCCACTTTCCAGGCCGGCTTGTGCGGCAGGGGATTTGGCTGTGACATCTCCTACAAGAGCGCCTTGCACGTTTTCATCCGCGTTGAACTGACGGGCCAGTGCTGGGTTCAGATCCTGAATCAACACACCCAGATAGGCGCGGGTGACTTTGCCATCCACGATCAGGTCGTTCATGACATTGCGGGCCATGT
>Ga0182737_1003079_pt1 | contig 12718 bp, 12 predicted proteins | sample eDN5th30CBELigOP_FD_128878 | JGI IMG/M metagenome (GOLD analysis project Ga0182737, IMG submission 128878) | Enriched Organic Plus compost microbial communities from Emeryville, California, USA - eDNA 5th pass 30_C BE-Lig OP (version 2) (version 2) ... | reverse complement strand
TTCGATCAACCTTGCTGACGTTTACGGGTTCGAACGTACGCCAGAAGAACGGCATTGATCCGGCTTTGGTAACCTGAACCCTGCTCTTTGAAGTACTCCACGATTTCGGAATCGAGGCGGATGGAAAGCGGAACCTTCGCACCTGTTGAGGGAAGCACGAGACCGGCGGCGTGGAGTTCCGCATCCGTCCAGGGCAGATTCTCCTCGTCGAGTGCCGCGCCCCGCTCGATGTCCTCCTCGCTCATGCGCTTCACGCGCTCCCAGTCAGTCTTACCCTTCCGCCTGCTGCCCAGGGAACGCCTCGTGATACGCTCTTCGCTCACTTTTCCTCGCCCGTCTTTGCGTCCTCGAAGTCGACTCCGTGCTTCTCCAGATTTGCAGCGGCCTTCGCGTCACCCCACTCGAATTCCTCCATGGCCGATCTCTCTAGTATATACAAACGTGTTTACAGCAACAAGCCATAAACTGGCCTGCCGGAACAACCTGTGCAGCCGAAATGGTCGCGTACATGGCCGAGTGGGTCAGGCGATTTGCTGGCTGAGGAGCGAGTACGGCGTTGCCGAAGAACGGTCGATCGACTACGACGTCTCGGGCCGTGGTACGCCAAAGCTGTACGAAGCGCTGCAGCCTCCGACCATCTCGATCATATCGACGAACGGCGGTCGCACCCCGAAGGGCGGCGCCAACAGCAGTGGCCACGTTGGTGAGCACCTGATGGGCACCCGATCTACCTGTCGTGGGCACTCGCGCCGACCCAGCTCTTCGGCTATCGCGGACCGCTCTCGACCGCAGGCATCGAGGATCTGCGCGACGGCTCGTTCCGCAGTGACCGTGCGGCCTTCCGCATCGAAATCGGCAACGAAGGCTGGAATTTCCCGATCGGCGACCCCCGCCACGACGACCCTCGACTACATCGTCGGCGCGAACGCCAGCCAGACCAATGCAGGCAGTGGGTCGTTCTTCGGCGATTCGTTGACGAGTCGGCTCAATTTCGTGCTCACGCGCCAGTTCCGCCTCGGCTTCCTGGTCGAGCAGACCCCCGACGACGGCTGTCGCGTCACCCTCTCCCCCGAGTGGAAGGACAGCCTCGGCCTGCCACGCCCGCGCATCGCATACAACTTCTCGGATTACACGAAGCTCGGCTTTGTCGCCGCGAAGCAGACCGCCACCGCGATCTACACCGCGATGGGCGCGAAGGAATACACACGCCAGCCGACCGCGGACGATGTCGGCGATCCCACGGTGTTTGCGATCACCGTCGATGCGGACGGCAACCCGGTGCCCGATGGGCAGGCGCCTCCCGCCGGTAGCACCACGGACTACTTCCGCTTCTATGGCGCGGGTCACGCCGTCGGCACGTATCGCATGGGGAGATCCCCCGCCGATTCCGTGGTCAATCCCGAGCAGCGGTCGTAGGACCACCCGAACCTGTTCCTGGTTGGCAGCGGTGTGTTCCCCACGGTTGCGACCGGGAACCCGACCCTGACGCTCGCGGCCCTCGCGCTGTGGGCCGCGGAGACGATCCTCCGCGATCTGGGGTGATTCGGACGCCTCGTGTGGGCTGCCTCCGGGGAATTTTGGCGAGGCGGCCCCGCAGGATTTGCGCTGGCCGACGGTCTAGCTACCGGATGATCGATGGGCATCTGCTTCAAAAACAGGTATACATTGCGCCTCGGTGCATTGTGAATGTTGGGCTGCTGGACCGGGCCTGATTCAAGGGACAGTGTTGCGGAGTCGCCCCGGCTTGTTCTAGTATTCTTTTGATCGCCATCTTGTCAATGGTCGCAACGTTATGTAATCCTCGCTAACCCCGCCCTCGGCGTGACTGTTATGCGAAGCGCGCGTGCTGTTGGTGCGCGATTAGGCTGATTCGATGGCTACGAACTTACACGTGACTAAGAATTCGACCGTGCAATCTACCCGGCGTTGCAGCGCCACTTGAAGCGACAACCTTAATGGCGAAAACGGTACTAGTCGGCAATGGGCTGAACCGCTTCGCTCCGGGTTATGGCTGGGAAGACATAATCCAAGAGTTGGCAACTTTCTGCGGCGCCAACGAAGCCACCCGGAATGGAGCAGCTCCTTTTACCCTTCTGTACGAGCAGCTTGTGCTGTGCTCTGAGCATTTGGCCAAGAGCGAGGACGATGTCAAGGCAGAAGTGGCTCGGCTGCTCAGCTCACTCCGACCTTCCGTACTCCACGAGCTAGCCGTGGGATGCGGCGCGACACACATCTTAACCACTAACTACGACTACACGCTTGAGGCCGCAACTGGGGCGCCTAGGGTGGCGGCGCATACCCGGAATGAATCCCGGTACAGCCTATTCCGAGCATACGCGGCAGGCGCTGCCCGGGTGTGGCACCTGCACGGAGAAGTAGACAAGCCTAGCACCATCGCCTTAGGTCACGACCAGTATGTCGGCTACCTCACAAAAGCCAAGAATTACCTGACGTCTGAACAAGCCAAGCCGCTGACCGGTGAATACGATCATCGCTCGCCGTTTATCGCGGGGCTTCGCGACTTCGAAACGTCGGCCCGGCCTTTCTCATGGCTGGATGCGTTCCTGCGCGATGATGTGCATATCGTCGGCTTCGGCCTTGACTATTCGGAGATTGCGCTATGGTGGCTACTCACCTACAAGCGCCGGCTGTCCTGGCAACACCCTCGAACGCCGAAAGGTGTCCGGGTCGGACGTACTACGTACTACCTTACATACCCGGAAAGCCTCTCGCCGGCTGACCAAGCCAAATTAACCTTGCTCCGGAATTTAGGTGTTCAAGTGGAACCCATTGATTGCGGCGCGAAGTTCAAGAATGCCATGCGTCGGTACGAGCGGATATTCCAAATGATTCATGCGAGCTAAATGTGAAGCTGTGGCAAGATCATGAGAGGATCATCTGGCGTCACTTCTTCACCGAAGCCCATGCTTACGAAACGCTCCAGGACCATCCTGACCTAAGTGTCTTCGTGCCGCATTATCTCGGCGCTTGTGATCCGTTCGATTTCGATTTACCAGCTCGACCAGCTGAGCATTTCGTCGCTGACTGCGCTTTACATCTCGAGCTTATTCCGGGGTATGACGCCGAAGTCGATTCTGTCAATTCGCTGCTTCGACGTGATGTTCAGGCCGTCCTGAGATCCAGAAACGCGCGGGTCCGTTCGACACTTCTGATGCATCCTGCTTTATACCGGGACCGCGCAGTCCCGTGGTTTTCATTAAACGGATTGGGAGCCGGAAAACGCTGACTGACCGTGCGCGGCGCCTAACGTCATAAAAACTGCCAGATGGCCCGTGACATTTGCCGAACATGCTGGAGAAAGGAATTCTGGTGACCAACGCTGAAACCCTCTGGACTGCCATACAGAACTGCTTAAGTTTACGGAATTGGACGCCACTGCAAACCATTTATGTAAGGGTCATGGATTCCGTGGCCTTAGACGCTGAAGACCACCTTCCCGAGGCTCCCTCATCAAGTGCGCCCAAGTGGAAGAGAAACGTCCGGAATGTACTACAGCGTCGGCGGTCGACCGGCGAGGTGGACTGGAACCGCGCGGCCGCGTACAAGCTCATGTCGAAGGACTAGTCGACTTCAACCCACAACAAGACTATGGCGCCACCACGAGTTAAGAGGATCAACGTCCCGGACCCGCGCGGATATGTCTACGCCTTGGTTGATCTTGAATTCCTCCTACCCGACTCCGGCAATCCAAGGATTCCGCCGCAGGAGTCACGGCTCGAGACCGTGCTCGCCGTTGTGAAGGAGGATGCCGACGGATTGTACAACCTTGCCAAAGATATTATCGCTCAAGGTGGGCACAATCCGGCCGAACTTTTGAATGTCACCAAGGTCGCCGGAGGCTTCCTGGTAAAGGAAGGGAATCGGCGGGTCATCGCGCGCAGCTTGCTCAAGAACCCGGAGCAACTGCGAGATCACGTATCGAGCGCTGAGATCAACCGCTGGCGCAGACTTGCAGCTGATCGTCGGGCGGAGAGCTTGCCGGATTCGCTACTGGTCGTCATCGGCGAGAATCACGACGCATGGGTTGATAGACGCCATTTGGGCCCGCAAGGCGGTGTTGGTACGCTCCATTGGGGTCCACAGGCGAAGGCAAGGAGAGACGCCCAGCGGAAAGGAACTAAGGATCGCACGCTTGCGCTTCTCGAGAGCTTACAATCCAGCTTCCCAGAACGTTTTGCGAGCTTGGAGCCACCGAAGCGTACGTTTACTACGTTTGCTCGCGTAGTCGATTCGCAAGACGCTCGCGCGCACATCGGCATTGATGTTGACGAGGCTGGGCATGGTCAAGTGCCAAATCTTCTGTAGTTTCTCTTCCAGGTCACTTCAGCCAAGCTGGTTAGCTGGCGTCTGATTGTGCCTTCGGCATTGCGAAGACCACGTACTTCTTCTCGCACCACTGCTCGTTGCGTTCGACTGCGAGGGCGGTGGTCAATCGAAGCAGCGATTCGTCGTTGGGAAAGATGCGGATCACTCGTGTGCGCCGGCGCACCTGCATGTGGTCGTGCTCCATGCCGTTTGTCGTGCGCAACCGCTTACGGTGCTCCTCGGGCAGCTCAAAGAAGGCGAGGGTCTCAGCGGCCGATTCTTCGAGCCAGGTGGCCAGACGTTTGTGCTGCGGACGTAGCGTTTCGATCAGCCGATTCAGACGAGCTTCTGCTTCGGTTCGGTTCGGCGCGGCCCACACGTCCTGCAAGCCTGTCTTGGTCGCCTGCTGCATTTCCTCCGAGTTCGTGTATCCGAAGGCGTTGCGCAGGTAATGAACCTGGCAGCGCTGGTGGGCCGCTTCAGGGAAGTAGCGCCTGATCGCGTAGCACAATCCGGCATGCTCGTCTGAAACGACGTACTGCACGCCAGTCAGGCCGCGCTGCACGAGGTCGTGAAACACACGGCCCCACGTATCGCTACTTTCACTGCCACCCAGCCAAACGCCGAGATGCTCCCGGTACCCTTCCTCCGTGACGCCAACTACCCAGAGAACCGCTGTCGAGCGGACACGGCCCATGTAGCGCACCTTCTCGTAGTGAGCATCGACCACAAGGTAGGCGTAGCGTGTGGCCTCCAGCGTTCTCTTGCGCCACGCTTCGAGTTCCGTATCGAGCTTCTTCACCAACGAACTCACCTGCGAAGCGGACACAGAAAAGCCGCACAGCTGCCCCACGATCTTCGTCACACGCCGCGTCGACACACCCTGGATGTACATCGTCGTAAGTGCCGCCACGAGCGCCTTCTCGCTGCGCTGATAGCGCTCGAAGAGGCTCGGCTGAAACTGTCCCGCCCGATCCTTCGGAATCCGGAGTTCCACCGTACCAACGCGCGTCTTCAACCGCCGCGGCTTCGTCCCGTTACGCCAGCCGCGCCGCTCAGCGTTCCGCTCCCATGGCCCCGCACCCATGTGGCGCTTGAACTCCTGCTCGATCGCCGCCTGCATCATGCTCTCGAGCATCCGGCGAAACAGATCGCCGGTCCCCTGCGGGCTCCCAGTACCTTGATCCTGAGAAAAAGCAACGTTAAGGTTGTCGAGAAAGGTCATCGTATCTCTTCTGGTTCTGCGGGCGCCAACCCGCGGTTAGGAATTCGAGGATTCCCAGAAGAGATACGGTGGCCTTTCGCTTTACGCGACCGCCTCCGCCAAACTACAGAAGATTACGCACACTGCTGCTGGGCATCTGGTGCTTAGGAGAGGTGAACAGTCGCTCAGGATTCTTGAACGAGTACTCCAAGATCTGCAGAAGCAAGGAAACGAGAAGTTAACGTCACGAAAGATCCATTCCACGAAACAAATTATCGGTTACCTCACCCAAGTGGAAGATGAGGAAGGGATCCAATCCGCTGCACATGCTGCGATTAAGCTTAAGAGTCCGGAAGAACCAAAGACTACTAAGCCTTCCGCCGCACGACGACGTCGGCGGGACGACGATATATTGAAGTCGTTTGTACGACCGACTGAGCTCCGACTCAAGAAAATCTTTGAGGAACTCGGCGCGGCGCGGCGCAACGACCTGCCAAATGCGGCAATGGTACTTACGCGCATACTCCTTGAGCTTTCCATCGACCACTACGCGAACCTTCACGAACTCGCATTTGCCGGAGACCGGAATGCTGAGGCCGAGCAAAGCACCCTAGCGTTCTATAGGGAGGCGAGCCAAAAGGCGTGGCAATTCCAAAATTTGTCCGTCAAGCTCTGAAATTTGCAGAGACACGTCCAGTAACACTCTCAGAAAAGCTAGAACAGGTCGTTAAGCACCTCGTCTCGAACAAGAAGATCGGGCACAAGGAAGGAAATGCTAAACTTAGGGAGATCCGGAGTAGGGAGGTTGTAGAACTTCTGAACGATGCGGTCCATCGCCTGCAAACCATTCCGTCAGCGGAACGAGTCAAACACATACTCGAGATCACACAGCCTCTCTTCAATGCCATGACCCTTGAGTAAATGCAAATCACATACACGCCTCTTCGATATCCTGGTGGCAAATCTAAGCTTGGCCGCTATCTCGCGGCTGTTATGACCGCCAACAAGCTGGTTGATGCCGCCTATGCTGAGCCCTACGCGGGCGGGGCAGGGGCCGGGTTGTACCTCCTTTTTCGTGGTTATGCATCAAGTCTTCGAATCAACGACATAGATGCGGGTGTCGTGGCATTCTGGCGAGCTGTCACAGATTCCCCAGAACGGTTTGCACGCCAGATTGAACGCGTGCCACTAACTGTTATGGAATGGGATAACCAAAAAAATATCCTAATTTCTGAAAAAAGCGGATTCGACCTTGGATTTGCATTCTTCTACCTTAACCGCACAAACAGATCCGGCATAATGAACGGTGGGATTATCGGCGGGCGGCAACAATCTGGCCGATGGAAAATTGATGCTCGCTTCAACCGTGATGATCTCGCACGTCGCATTCGCGCAATCGGATCAATACGAAGAAGAATATCAGTTACGCGCCAAGACGCTGTGGCATTTCTAAACTCAGTCCGGGAAGACAAGAACGTGTTGACCTACTTGGACCCGCCGTACTACAGCAAGGGAAAAGCCCTCTACACCAACTACTACACGCCTGAAGACCATGCGGCGATTGCCGCCCACGTGCGCGATCTGAAGTGTCCGTGGGTTCTCACATATGATGACTGCGATGCAATTCGCGCGTTGTACGAAGGGTATAGAATTCTTGATAGCGAACTCAGCTACTCTGCACGAGAAGTGCGACGTGGCCGAGAGATTGTTGTATTGGCAGACGGCCTCCGCATACCGCCACCGTTGGCGCGACGTGGTCCGTACCAGCCTGGATTCGAAATACTGCAGTGACGGGCAGTCTAACGGAATCTTTCAGGCTAACAATTGTTGCCACCTCTTCGTGCCTTCGGCGAGCCCGTTCAAGTGACCAAACGTGCACCGCCGTTCCTTCTTGCCCGACATTACCACGCCGGCGGGCTGCACCTCCCGCCGACGTGCTCCATGCACCCGGTTGTATTCGTAGGACGGAACCGCCTTAATCGAACGCGGCGCCGACCATGATGTTGCGGACCAGCAGCCAGGGTGAGCCGTGCGAGATGCTGTTGGTCTGCGTCGGCTGGCCCTTGGCATCCCCGCCGGTGCCGTGCATCGCGTACTCCCGCGAGAGGCCGTCGAGATTCGCCCAGAAGTCGGTGGTGATCGCGTTGTAGGTGACGTCAGTGACCATGCGCGTGACCTTGCCGTTCTTGATCTCCCAGAACACGTGGCCGCCGAACTGGCCGTTGTAGCGCTGCTGGTCGATCGAGTAGCTGCCGCGGCCGTCGATCATCACGCCGTCCTTCACGTCGGCGATGAGTTCGTCGCGCGACGGGGCGCCTGCGGGAGCAGGGTCGAGGTGCACGTTGGGCATGCGCAGGAACGGGTAGTCGCGCCACGAACTCCCGAACGTGCAGCCGCGACTGAAGTCCTCGCCCATGAAGTGCGCGGTTTCACGGTTGGTCTGCAGGCCGACCAGGATGCCGTCGCGGATGATCGGCCACTCCATCGTCTTCACGCCATCGTCGTCGAAGCCGACCGTGCCGAGGCCGCGGCTGGTCTTGTCCGCGGTGACGTTGAGCAGCTTCGAGCCGTACTTGAGTTTGCCGACATCGGAGAGTTTGACGAAGCTGGTGCCGGCGTAGTTCGCTTCGTACCCGACGACACGGTCGAGTTCGGTTGCGTGCGCGATGATCTCATGGATGGTGAGCATCGCATGCGACGGCGACAGGATCAGGTCGCGCAGGCCGCTCTCGCCGAGCGGCTTCGCGGTGCAGAGTTCGACGGCTTCGTGTGCGACGCGCTCGGCTGCATCGAACAGGTCGGACTCCTCGGCGATTTCCCAGCCGCCGGTCCCGGCAACACCGGGATAGTTACGCGTGCGTGTGATATCGCCGACCTTCGCGGTTACGCTCAGCGTGGGTGACGTCGTATACAGCTCCTGCTCGATGTACGAGCCTTCGGTCGACGCGAAGTAGCGGTACTCGTAGTTCACCGTGGCCGCGACGTTCACGGCGGTCACACCCTTCACCGCACTCGCGCGATCGACGATCGACTGCGCCCACTTCTGCTTGTCGGTCTCCGAGACCTTGCTCGGGTCCTTCGTCATCGGAGTCACGTAACTCTCGATGTACTTCGGCACGGGCGCGAGGTTGAGGTCGACCTTCTTCGCGATGGCACTCGCGCGTGCGACTTCGACGGCAACACGCGTGACGCGGCGGATCTCGTCTTCGGTGACGATCGGGCTGCTTGCGAAGCCCCACACACCGCTGTGGATCACACGCACGCCGAAGCCGCCAGCCTTGCGATCCTCGGGTGCGGGCACGCCGGTCGGACGACGGCCGCCGCCGCGGCCGAAGCCGCCAAATCCACCACCGCCGCCGCCGCCGCCGCCTCCGCCACCACCGGGGCCGCCGGTGCTGCCGAAGCGTGCGCTCGCGCCGGGGACGCCGGCGTTCAGCGTGAAGCGGACGTCGGCGTAGCTGCAGCCGTGCAGCTTCGCTTCGCCGAGTGCGATATCGGCGAGGCCTTTGAAGTTGGAGTCGAGCGGTCGGCCTCTGGGCGACAGTGCAACGATTTCCGCGACGAGGTCGTGCGCGTAGAGCGAGAGTGCCGCGGTGGCTCCAACCGTCTTGATGAAATCGCGACGTGACGGGCTCATATGCAGTCCTGTTCGAGGGCGCTCAGGGCGCCAGTGCCGGAGAAACCGAAGTCATGTAGAACTCTTCGATGCGCACAGGCGGCACGAGTGCGGTGCCCTGCCCATCGTACGACTCGCCCGTATGAATCGGCACGGGTTTGCCGACCATCGTGAGGTTATTGTAGCCGACGATCGGCGACATATTCCATCGGAAGTTCTGCACAGGGCCGACGACCTCGCCGTTCTCGATGAGGAACAGCCCATCGCGTGTCATGCCGGTGTTGAGCAGTGCGATGTCCTGCGACGGCACACCGCGGATGTACCAGAGAAAGGTGACGAGCAGTCCGCGACGCGTCTGGCGAATCATGTCCTCGATCGAGAGGTCGCTGCCTTCCTGTACGAGGCTCATGTTGATGGTTGCGGGTGCACCGCGGCCGAGCGTTTTCAGCACGCCGTTCTCGACCCACGTGACCGGCTTCGCGGGCTGGTTGTTGTTCATGATCGGCGTCTGACGAAGAATCGGATTGCCGATGTCGCTCTTCAGCGTGAACAGGTCGCTGAACAGCTTGTCGCCGGGCTTCTTGTCGCGCATGAACGACTGCGCGGTCGCACCGGCGCCGCCGAACATGCCGCCACCACCGCCAAACCCGCCGCCCGCGTTGAACAGCCCGGTCATGAGCGAGAGGAATCGCGCATTCGCACGCGGCTCGAGGATCACGGTGTAGCGACCCGGCTCGATGGCACGCGGCGCGCGGCTGCGCAGTGCCTTGTCCGCCGCGACGCGCGTGATCGACTCGGGATCGATCATGCTGACATCCTTGATGCCGGTGATGCCGGCCCAGCCTGAGCCGCTGCCATCCGGCACACGACAGGTCAGCACGAAGCCCGCTTCGGCCACGCGATAATACGCGAACAGTCCCTTTGAATTCGCGTTGCACGTGGTCTGGTCGATCTTCGGGATGTAACCCGCGCCGTCCACACCCTTGCTGTCGGCGAGGTCGATGCTGGTCTTCACCATGCGCGCGCGTTCGGCCGGCCCGAAGTTGATGAGATCCGGCAGCGCGGCATCGACCGGGATGTACTCCTGCGGGCCGAGCAGCTCGGGCAGGTCTTCGTTGTCCTCGGCCTGCTGCGCTTCGGCGATCGCTTCATCGGCCGCGGCTTTGAGCCCCGCGTCGCTGAAGTCGCGCGTGCTCGCGCTTCCCGACTTCGCACCGAACCGCGCAGTGATCGTGACCTCGCGGTCGTACTGCACGAGGTTGGTCGTGATCGTCGAGTTGGCCCACCGTGTCCCCGACCGCTCGCCGCCCGTGAGACTTACCTCGACGGCTTCGGCCTTGGTCATGTTCAGGACCTTGTCGACAATCGCCCTGGCTTCTTCGCGAGTATACATGAGGATTGCGTTGAGGTGGACGGAAACCGTGAATATGGTGCAGACACCGCAAGTTGCAAGAATGTGAACGACTTTGGGGCGCGGACGCGGGCGCGGGCGCGGATTGCTTGTCTGCGTTGCGGCGTTGTCCGATTGGGGCGCGGGCGCGGGCGCGGGCGCGGATTGCTTGTCTGCGTTTCGGCGTTGTCCGATGGGGCGCGGGCGCGGGCGCGGGCGCGGACTGCTTGTCTGCGGAGACGCTTTGTTTGGGCGGTTATGCGAGGCCGGCGCGGCGGCGGGAGTACCACTCGGCGGCGAGGAGGAGGGTGAAGGGGAGGAGCCACCAGGTGGAGCGGAGCGGGTGTGTGGTTTCGGTGTGGCGTTCCGGCTGGAGCGCCTGGTCGAGTGCGGGGCGGAGCTGTTCGAGCTGCGTTTCGCGGATGACGATGCCGCTGTGGGCGGCGGTCCATTGCGTCAGCAACTCGGTTTCGTCGCGGCTTGCTTTTGTGTGTTCTGCGACGATGAGCTGGGATTTTGTTTCGGCTCCGTTGGCGTTGACGACCAACTCGTACGTGCCGGGCTGCGTTGGGGCTGCGACTCTGCCGTTTAGTTGTCCGGCGCGTCCATTCGGGTAGAGTCGGATGGGGATGCGGGTTTCCGGTGTTGCGAGGCTTGCTGAAACCGGGGTGCCGCTCGGGTTGCGGGATTGCGTGGCGGCGAGGAGCGCGTCACGCACGGTTACGGTGAACCCGGTCGATGTGCCGGGCGCGAGGTGCATTGGGATGTCGATGCTGATCGGCGGGATTGTGTACGCGCCTGCGAGTGCGAGCAGTTCGCGCCAGAACGGTTCGAATTGCGACTGCGCGGGGTCGCGGTAACGCCAGGCATCGAGCGCGCCGCTCACGATGAGTCGGCCGGCACCGACTGCGCTTTCCCAGATTGCGGGGTTCCCTGTGCTGTCGTGTGCGATGGTTGTGGCGCCTGCCGGAAGTGGCTGCGGAATCATCATTGACGCTGCGCGCAGGGTTGCATCATCGCCGATGGCGACGGGTGTCTGATGCTGCGCGATGCTCCAGCGCTGCACGCTCAGCAGGCGATCGATGGGGCCGCGTGTGTTGTTGTCGGGGAGCAGCAGGAGTGCACCACCACGGCGTCGCAGGTACTGCTCGAGTGTGTTCACGGCAGTCGTGGAGAGCAGCTCGGGTGCACCAACCACGATGACGTCGTACGGCGCGAGTGCGTCGACATTGTCGAGCGAGGCCGGTGGTCCGCCCGCGTCGACACCGATGCTGCGTGCGGTGATCGTGCGGCTGTGCACGACGAAGCGCGGGTCGGCTTCGACGGCGCGGCGCACGAAGGTCGACAGCCACGACGGCCGCGGGTCGAAGAACAGGATCGTGCGTTGCTGCTGCCGCACGTCGACGACCAGATCGGCGACTGCCGAATCGGCATCGACACGCGCGACGACACGCAGCAGCGTTGCGCCCGGCGCGCCAGGCACGAGTTGCAGCGGTACTCGCACCTGCTCGTCGTCGGTTGTGATGCGATGCGTGCTCTGATCGGCGGGCACGCCTGCCGCGCGCAGAGCGATGCGCACTTCCCTGCCCCGGAGATTGCGTGCGCGAATCTGTGCAGTGATCGGCGTTCGTGCGGACAGATCCGCAACCGCGGGTGCATCGACGGCTTCGATGGTGAGCGCCGCCGGCTCCGGCACGACCGCAAAGCCCGCCCCACCGATCGGCATGGTGGGTTCAGGCAGCGTGTTGCCGACCAGGATCGTCGCCGCGGCGGAGGTAAACGGCGCGGCCACGACGGTGTAGGCGCGGTCGAGTTCCTTCCTCACTTCTTCTGCAAGTGTCGCCGCAGTTGAATCGGTTGCGACCACCGCGACGTCGGGTCTGACGCGGCGCTCCAGCGTGAGCGCGGGGTCGATGAACCCGGCGACGGCGATCAGGATCGCGAGCACACGGAGCAGCGTCGGCGTCATCGCACACCTGCACGGCGCAGGGCATCGATCAGCGCGCCATCGAGCAGGCGCGTGTCCAGCGGGAGCGGAGTGCCGGGCGTGGTGTGCAGTTCGCTGCGCAGCAGTTGCGCGAGTTGCAGTGCGGCCGCTTCGATGGTGCGTTGTGCACTCGTCGCATCATTCTGCGCGAGTTTTTCGGCCGCGCTGTTCAACTGCGTCGCAATCGTGCGAATC
>Ga0182737_1003077_pt1 | contig 12723 bp, 14 predicted proteins | sample eDN5th30CBELigOP_FD_128878 | JGI IMG/M metagenome (GOLD analysis project Ga0182737, IMG submission 128878) | Enriched Organic Plus compost microbial communities from Emeryville, California, USA - eDNA 5th pass 30_C BE-Lig OP (version 2) (version 2) ... | reverse complement strand
GCCCGTTCAGCCAGTGCCCGACCGGATAGTTGGCGGCATCGCCCCACACCGCGGACAGCGCCGGAAATTCGGGATAGGGCCGCGCATCCCAGCACCAGGCATAGATATTGGCCGTATCCAGCATGGGCAGGCCGGTGACGGCGGAAACGGGATTGTTCCCGCCGTCGCGCCAGAAATTGAAATGGGCCTCCAGGAAGCGGCGCTGGATCAGGTCGTCGCGCGCGCCGCTGGAATAATACGGCACGAAGCTTTCGCTGGACTTGGGATCGACAAAGACATTGGGCTGGTTGCTGCCCTTGTCGATGGCGGGACAGCCCAGTTCGGTGAACCAGATGGGCTTGGATTCCGGTATCCAGTCCGTCGGCGTGTCATTCTCGCCGCCATCGGGGCGGTCATGATGCGGATGGCGCCACCAGTTCCAGATATCCTTGCCGCGCCAGACCCAGGGCTTGCCCAGTCCGTCGGTGATGGGGGTGCGCGCCTGCGCGGCACGGGCCGCATCGTCGGCGTAATACCAGTCATAGCCCTCGCCGCCCCGGATATTGGCCGCCAGATAGGCGGCGTCGGTCACAGTCTGCGCCTGTCCCGCATCCAGATGCGCCTCGCCGTCGCGCCAGTCCGACAGCGGCAGGTAATTGTCGATGCCGATAAAATCGATATTGGCGTCGGCCCAGAGCGGATCGAGGTTGAACAGGATCGCGCCCGGCGCATCGCCGGTCTGGTGGCCACCATATTCGGTCCAGTCCGCGCCATAGCCGATCTTCACGTCCGGCCCCAGGATGGCGCGCACGTCCGCCGCCAGTACTTTCAGCGCGTCCACGGCAGGATAATGCACCGCGCCGTCACGGACCCGCGTCAGGCCGCGCATTTCCGAACCGATCAGGAAGGCGTCCACCCCGCCCGCCGCGGCGCAGAGATGGGCATAGTGCAGCACCATGCGCCGCCAGCCCCAGTCCGCGCCGCCGGTCCATTGCACGCTGGTGCCGCTGACCGTGAAATCACCGGCCTGTGCCGTGCCGAAGAAATGCGTCACCTGCGCCGCCGCCGATGGTGTGCCGTCATCCGCCGCGAGACAGGTGATGCGCCCGCGCCAGGGATAGGGCGGCTGATGGTCTGCGCCGCTCGACGGATCGGGCAGCGCATTGTCCACCGCCACATCCATGAACAGAAAAGGATTGAACAGCACCCGCAGGCCCCGCGCCTTCAGCGCGGCGATCACCTGCACGATGCTGGTATCGGACGGCGTGCCGCCATAGGCGGGACGGCCCTCGATGCGGCTGACGGCATGGGCATCGGCGCGCGCCACGCCGTTCACCGACCATTCCAGGGGATAGGTGGTCTTGACCGCATCCTCCACGCCGGGGCGGATGCCGATCTGGCCCGCGCGCAGGTCGTCGCCGAACCAGCCCACCACCAGTGACACCGCGCCCAGGTTGGGCGCGGTCGCCGCCAGATCGTCCAGCGAGGCGATCAGGTCGGTTTCACCGCCCGCGCCATGCACATTCAGCGCCGTGCCGCCGCCAAAGCCGTCATCGGCAAAGACCGGCGCGTCGGCATAGACGAACTCGCCCGCGCCGGGGATCAGCGCCACCGCGCCCAGCCGGTTCTCCAGGCTTTCGGGGCTGGTGTCGGACAGGCCGCGCCAGACCTCGAACTGCAACTGGGGAATGCGGTTGCCGAAGGCGGCCAGGGCCAAGTCTTCGAACACCACATAGCAAAGCCCGCGAAAACCCGGCACATCGCCGTCGATCGCGGCGACCAGCGGATCGGCGGCCTGATCCTCGCCGCCGCGATGAAAGCGCAGGGTCACCTGCGACAGGTCCAGCAGCGTGCCATTGGCCCAGACGCGGCCCAGCCGCGTGGCCGGACCGGCGCACAGCCCCACCGCGAAGGAGATCGAATAGCTGTAGTCGGTCTGGCTGGTGGTGACGCTGGGCCCGCCCTTGCCGCCGCTGCTGACTTTGGTGGTGGTCGCGGTCTCGCGATAGCGGCTGGCCCAGATCACCTGCCCCGCCAGGCGCATGCGCCCGAAGACGCGCGGGATCGGCGCGCCTTCGGTGGAGGCCTGGATGTTGATGTCGGAGAGGCGCGGGCCGGTGCGCGTGATCTCGCGGCCCGGCGTCAGCGCCGAATCCAGCGCCGCGCCCGCCAGCGCGCCGATCGCGCCGCCGATCTGCGCGCCGGTGATGCCCACGCCCAGCAGCGAGACGCCGCCGCCCAGCAATGCGCCGCCCAGCGCGGAGCCGGCCACGCCCAGTACAAGCGATGCCATAAGTCAGACCCGGAAAGTGAAGGCCAGGCGCGCGCGCCAGAAGGCCGAGAAAGCTTCTTCGCAGACCCGCCGGTTCTGGCGGGCATGGATCAAGGTAGGCAGGCCGTCCCGCGCGGCCAGGATGCCGCAATGCTTGGCGGGGCCGCCGCGCCCCATGCGGAACAGCACGACATCGCCGGGCATCCCATCCGCCAGCGAAACCGGCGACAGATGCCGCGCCAACGCGTCGCGCAGCGGCTCGGCATCGCCGCTTTCCGCCCAGTCGGGCGCGTAGGACGGCACCGCTTCCGGCTCATCGCCGCGCAGCTCGCGCCACACGCCGCGCAACAGGCCCAGGCAATCGCAGCCCACACCCTTCAGGCTGGCCTGATGCAGATAGGGCGTGCCGATCCAGCCGCGCGCCGCCGCCACGATCTCAATTGCCATAGCGGCTGCCGCCATCCAGCGCCTGTCCCAGCCCCGGCACCGCCAGCACCGCGTCATTGCCGGGCATGAAGGGAAAGCCGCGAAAGTTCACGGCATTGCCGAAGCGCGCCTTGCAGGTGGAAAACTGCTTGTCGCAGCCGGGCGTCACCGTGAAGCCGTCGCCGGGGCTCACGGGTTCGGGCATCGCCTGCCACAATTCGATCTGGACCGCGCCGCCGCTGCGGACATGCGCCTTGATCTCCATGCCGCAGCCGTCATTGCCGCCGGAGGTAAAGACAAGACGCCCGCCGGTCAGTTCGCCCGCCGCGAACCCATCCAGCCCGTCGGCGGCAAAGCGCCGCGCATCCGCCGCCAGCGTCACCGTGCCGGCCTGCGGCGCCACCGTCACGCCACAGCGGGCATCGCCCAGCGCGGCGTCGCACAGATGCCCGAACACCCGGCCCACCGGCTGGTTCAGCGCCTGGGCCAGGCCGCGTATCTCGGCCTGGAAGCTTTTGCCGCTGCGCGTCACCTCGCCCAGCGTGCCCGACCGCATCAGCACCCGCTGGCGCACATCGGTCCAGTTGACGCGCCAGATGGCGATGGCGGCATTGTCATAGCGCCCCGCCGCCAGGTCGTCTTCGTTCAGCGCGGCCGCCGACAGCGCGCCCGCCAGCGCAAGATTGTCCACCGCCAGGCCCAGGGCGGAATGGACCTCGCTGGCGGTGAAGCCGCTGGCCGCCTGATAGGTCACCCCATCGAAATTCAGCGGCCGGTCATGGTCGGTGAAACCCTGCACCAGGCCGTCGCCGCGCGTCAGCCGCCAGCACCAGCACAAGGTGGTGGCGCCGCCATCCAGATGCGCCTGCATCCCTTCGGGCAGGATCTTCATGACAGCACCTCGACCAACGCGATGGAGGGGATTTCGCCCGCGGTGAACGTCGCCAGGTTGACCGCCAGCGCATCGCTGTCGAAGCGAACGGCGCAGTCGAATTCATAACCCGCGGTGATCGTGGCGCCGTTGGCGGGCGCGGCGGCGAAGCTGATGGTTCCGTCCGCGACAGTGATGGCAGTTTCCACGCCATCCACCGCCGCCCGTACGCTGCCCGCCACCGGCCGGGTGATGGGCCGCGTCCAGGATCCCACGCCGGAGGCATAGGTCTTGACCAGCGGAAAGCTGGCGGTGACGCCGTCGCCGATGGCGATGGCCTGGTCGGCGGGCGATGGAACGCCGCCGGGCGCGCAGGATTTCCAGTCGGTGAAATCGCGGAAGCGGAAGGCATAGAGGCGGCCCTGCCGCGCCTCGAAAAAGGCGATCACCGCCGACAGGTCATCCAGGGTCCGCACGCCCGAGCCGATGTCGAACTGGCGGCGCGATCCGGCCCAGACCGCATTGCGCTCCTCATGGCCGGAGCCCAGCGTGACGATCTCGGTCCGGCGCACCGGCCCGCCGGTGGACTGGAAGGCGATGGCCAGCGGAAAGCTGACATCATGGAAATTCATAGATTCCGATTCCCCTGCGCGATGGCCCGCGCCATCATCGCCGCCACCTGGCTTTTCGATTTCTGGAACGAGGCCGCGTCGGGCGTGGTGATGTTCACCGTCACGCTGGGGCCCCGCGCCGACAGCGCGGCATGGGATGTGATTTCGCCGTGACCGGAGGGCGTGAACAGTTCCGGCCCCTGTTCGCCCACCAGATAGCTGCCACCGGGCGCGACCGGGCCGCCCGCCGCGCGCGCGCCCGCCACCGGCAGCAAGGCGCCCGCCAGCGAACTGGCCAGCGACCCGACCAGCCCGCTGACCGGCTTGACGATGAACTGGCTGACCGCGATGCGGTCGAAATCCGCCAGGATGGCGGTGGTGAGCTGCGAGATGGAATCGCGCCCAGACAGCGCCGCCCGCGCGATGGTGTTCGACACCGCGTTGAAGCTGCGCGACACCGTCCGCTCGATGGTGTCGGCGGCGCTCTGCACCGGGCCGCCCGCGAATCCGGCCAGCGCATTGGCCGCCGAGGCCAGGGAAGTATTCAGATCGTCATTGTCCGTGGCCATCAGGATGTTCCCGCATCAGTTGATCCAGTTCGCCGCGCGTCAGGCCCGGCGCGGCCGTGCCCGGATGCCCATCCAGCAGCGCGCGCCATTCGCGCAGCGACATCCGCCAGAAGACGTCCGGCGCGAGACGCATGCGCCCCAGCCCCAGCGTCAGGCAGCGGTCCCAGGAAAAGGGCTTTGGCGCGCCGCCGCCTCGCCTCCCTGCTCCAGGCCCGCCCGCTCGAATGCCTGCGTCACCGCGCGCATCAGCGCGCCCAGGTCGCAGGGCAGGCGCAGCACTTCGGCCGGGCACATGTCATGGCCGCCGCCGCGCAGCAGCGCCGCCGCCACGATGGCCAGGTCCGCCGCCTTGACCTGCGCCAACCGCGCCGACACCTGGGGCAGGTCGTCCAGTCCCAGCCCGTCCTCGATCTCGGCCAGCGCCCCCAGCGTCAGCAGCAGGCGATAGGCCCGGCCACCCGCTTCCAGCGCCGCCTCGCCGCGCGCCCGATTCACCATCACGCGGCCTCGAAAGTCAGCGCGCCCGCGCTGGCCAGGGTCAGCGACATCTTCAGTTCGCCGTCATGGGCGCCGTCATATTGCATGGCGGTCAGGCGGAATGGCCCCGTCACCAGGCCGAAGCCGGGGATCGCCACCTGGAAGCTGCCATTGTCGCCGCCGAAGAAGATGGCACGCAACGCCGCGTCCGACGCCGCATCCTTGAAGATGCCGGAGCCGGAAATGGTGGCCGACTTCATGCCGCCTGCCAGCAATTCGCGCCACATGTCGGCGGAATCGGCATTGGTGATATCCACCGCCTGGGCATTGAAGGCCAGAGTGCTGGCGCGCAGGCCCGCCACTGTGGTGAAGCTTTCCGGCTCGGCTCCGTTTCCGATCTTGATCAGCAGGTCCCTGCCGCGCTTGGCCGTCATGATGCTCTCCTGTTGGAATGGGTCACAGCCGGACGCCGCGATAGGGCGCCAGCAGCGCCAGCGCGCCGTCCGGCGAAGGCGCGGCATCGTCGCCGCGATGTTCGTACAGCGCCGCCAGCAGCATCAGGATGGCGCTGGCGATGGGCGCGGGCACATCGGCGGCCACGCCATAGCCGCAGGTGAAGGCGATGGCGATGCCGCCCACGGCGCGCAGGTTCGCGGGCGCATCGCGGAACACCAGCCGCGATCCGGGCACATCCACGGTGTAATCGTTCGCATCCAGCACCGCCTCGCCGCCATCGGCGCGATAGAGCGTGACCGCCGTCACCGCCCGCAACGGCGGCAGCGGGATTTCAATCGCGGCCGCCGCCGAATCCAGCCACAGGGTCCAGCCCTGAGTGATGAAGGCGCGGCCGGTATGCCATTCGGCGCGGGCCCGTGCCGCCGGGATCAGCGCGGCGATCAGCGCATCCTCGTCATCGGTCTCGACCTTCAGCCAGGTCTTGGCTTGTTGCAGTGTCACCGGCTCTGTGGCGGGCGGCGCGGTCAGTTGCAGCGGCATCGCGATCCTCGAAAAGAAAGGCCCCACGGCATTGGGGGAAAACCGTGGGGCCAGGGCGCCGCCACAGGGCGGCCTCGCGCATGGTCAAAACCACGCTGCGATACGTATTCCAGAGACCTCCCTCCCCCTTATGCGCGAAGCGCATGAAAGGGGGAGGTGGTTTCAGCGTGCGAAGGCGACCCCTTGGGAGCCAAGCGGAAGCTGAAACCGGAGGGGGGTCTTAATTGCGAATTCCAGAGACCCGCCTCCCCTTCGTGCGCACAGCGCACAGGAAGGGGAGGTGGCGGCAGCGAAGTGTCGGCTCTTGCCGACCTGAGCTGCCGACGGAGGGGTCAGGAAGCAGAGAATTTCAAAAGCTTGATCGCCTCGAAATTCTGCACCCCGCCGCCCACGCGCTTGGTGGTGTAGAACAGCACATAGGGCTTGGCGCTGTAGGGATCGCGCAGAACCCGCACACCCACCCGGTCCACCACCAGATAGCCGCGGGCGAAATCGCCAAAGGCGATGGCATAGGCGCCCGACGCGATATCGGGCATGTCTTCCACTTCCGTCACCGGATAGCCGAAGATGGTCGCCGCCTGGCCCGCCGCCGTGCCGGGCTGCCACAGGTAATTGCCGCCGGCGTCCTTCAGCTTGCGGATGGCGCTTTCGGTCTTGCGGTTCATCACCCAGCGGCCGTTGGCGCGATAGGCCTGGCGCGGGGCATAGGCCAGGTTCAGCAGCGCGTCGGCGGGCGCGTCCTCGGCGTCCATGAATGCGCCGTCCGCGCCGGAGGCGACATAGCCGATATTGCCCCAGCTCCAGCCTGTGTCGGCCACCTTGGTATAGCTGAGGAAGCCCTTGGGCTTGCCCGAACCGTCACCGCCGACAAAGGCCGCGCCTTCCTGCTCGGCGAAGACGATCTGCACCTCGTCGGCCAGCCACTGTTCGATATCCACCTGGCTGTCGTCCAGCAGGGTCTGGGTGGCGGCGGGCATGGCGTAAAGCTCCATCGCCGGGAAATCCAGCGCCGCCAGGGTCGGGGTATTGGTCTGGCTGACGGTGCCGGTTTCGCCCACCCAGCCGCTGGCCGCGCCCGCGGTGGCGATGGGCTTGCGATAGGTGCCGCCGCCGATCGCCCGCACGGTGGAGATGGCGCGCACCGGCGAGGCCTTGGCCAGCACCCGGTCAATGGTGCGCTCGATCTCCAGCGGCACGGTATAGCCGCCATCGGCGTTGCTGCCCGCGCTCATCGCCTTGATTTCATGGGCCTTGATTTCCATGTCCGGGCTTTCGCCCTTGCGGACATAGCGGTCGAAGGCCTGCTTGCGCTCGGCGCCCGCCGGATCGAAGGCCTTGCGTTCGCCGCCCAGCACGGGGCGCGACGCCGCCAACACCAGCGCATCCAGCGCCTGCTTCTGCTCGGTCAGGGCGCGGTCGATGCGCGCCACCTTTTCCTCCTGCAGCACATCGGCGCCGCGGCGCTCCAGCCCCTTCAGGCGCTCGTCATTGGCCTGCTTGAAGGCTTCGAAGCCCGACAGGAATTCGTCGAAAGCCTGCTTGATCTCGAAGGTCTGGCCGTGCTCGACGGCCTTGGTTTCCAGTTCCATAGATACTCCTGCTTGAATCAGGCGCCCATCGCGCCGGTTGCTTGCCGAATGATCCGCGCCAGGCCGGGATCCGGTTCCTGGACGGATGCCCGGCGCGCGCCGATGGCCGTGACCCGCGAACCCTGTAGAAGGGGAAAGGTCACGACCGAAATCTCCCAAAGCTCGACCTGTTCGAGGATGCGCCCCGCCGCCGCCCGGCGGGCGCGCTGGGTGCGAAAACCGATGGACAGGCCGTTCAGCGCGCCTTCGGCCAACAGCGCGGCGACATCGCGCGCCTGCTCGACCTCGCGGGCCAGCCGCCCGCGCACATACAGGCCGCGGCCATCCTCGCGGATTTCCTCCCACACCCCGATGGGGGCATGGGAAAAGTGCTGGTACAGCATGCGGACCTCGCCCGCGCCCCGCCGCCGCAACGAGGCGGCGAAAGCGCCCGGCGCCACCGTATCGCCGCCACCGTCCGCGACGCCGAACAGCGAGGCATAGCCCTCGAACTGCTCCGGCCCCAGCGCCGTCAAACCGGCATGGGTATTCCTGCGCGCCAGCGGACGCCGCGCGTGAACGATCTGTACCAATGTCGTGATCTCTACCTTGAAGCCCGGTCCAGCTTGGTTTCGATGCGGTCCAGGCTTTCCTTGATGCCGCGCACCTGTTCCTCGATCACCGCGACCTTGGCCACGGCGGCCTGGTCGGCGGCGCGGCTGCGCTCCAGGTCGGCGATGCGCTCGGCGGCGCTTCCGGCCCAGAACAGCGCGCCCGCCGTCTGCAATAAAAAAGCCGCCACAAGGGCGGCCGGAAACTTCCTGTCGGGCACGGCCCGCAATTGTTCAACGATGGTCATGTGCTCACATCATGTCCCGCATGGGTCATGCCGGCGGGCTCGAACGCCCAGCCGCGCAGGATCTTCAGCGCCGCCTCCAGCCCGTCCTTCACCGCGCCCCGCGCGATGGCGTCCCGCATCTGCCCGGTATTCAGCAGCACCTGCGCGGCATGATGGCCGCGCGGGCCGGGCAGCGACAGGAAGACCGGAATGGAATGCATCACGCCCGTCACCACGAAATCCTGGAACCAGCGCTGGCGCACCGTCTTCAACGGATTGCCCACCAGCATCAGGTCGATCCCGGTATCCATGCCGAAGGCTTCGGGAATGCCGCGCGTCTCCACCTGCGGAAACACGCCGGACAGGTCGGGCCGCCACCCGTCATCGAAAATCTCCACCGTCCGCCAGGCGCAATAGAAACTGCGGCAGACCTGCGGGCGTGTGTCATAGATGGCGCAGCCCGTATCGCCGCGATGGCGGCAGGTCGCGCCGGACACCTTCTGGATGTCGGGCTGGTCGATGCGCGGCACGGTGCAGCAGACCGTGCAGCCGCCGCAGTCGCGCCCCGAAACCAGTGTCATGCCGTCCCACATGCACCGATCCTACACCGCTCACATCCGCCCGCCATCCTCCAGCGGCGAATAGCCCGCCGCCGCCCGCTTTTCGTTGACGGTCAGGAAGCTGGCGCCATCCAGCTTGGACCACAGGCTTTCGCGCTGCGCCGCCAGCGCCTCCACCGCATCGGTATCGAAACCGATCCGAAGGCCATCGCCGAAGCGCGGCGCCAGCCAGCGGGTCAGCGCCGCCGCCGTGCGCGCCACCAGCGGCAAAACTGCCTGGCGCCAGAAAGTCTGGTTGGCCTCGGCATAGTTGGAATAGGTGTTGTCGCCGGGAATCCCCAGCAGCATGGGCGGCACACCAAAGGCCAGCGCGATCTCGCGCGCCGCCATCGCGCGGCTCTCGGCGAAATCCAGGTCGGCGGGGGCATGGCTCATCGCCTTCCAGTCCAGCCCGCCTTCCAGCACCATCGGCCGCCCGGCATTGGCACTGCCCTGATAGGCATCCTCCAGTTCGCGCTTCAGCCGCCCGAACTGCTCCTCGCTGAGGCCCGATCCCTCCACACCCCTATATATAAGTGCGCCGCTGGGCCGCGCCGCATTGTCCAGCAGCGCCTTGGTCCAGGCCGCCCCGGCATTGTGGACCTCGATCGCCGCCCCCGCCACTTCCAGCGGCGACAGGCCGTAATAATCGTCCAGCGGATGGAACAGCGCCGTGTGCAGCACCGGCAGGAAGCCCGACGCATCGCGCCCGATGCGGGTGGCCTGGCCGTCCACCGTATAGTCATAGGCGACCGGCCAGCCGCGCGCGCTCGCCACCACCTTGACCCGGTCGGGCCGCAGCACATGCAGCTCGCGCGGCACCCCATCCAGCGTCACGCATTCCAGATAGGCGTTGCCCGCCGTCTGGAGGAAGGCATGCCAGCGCTCGAACAGGCCCGCGCCGTCCTCCATGCCGTTGGGCCGCGCCAGCAGCGTCAGCAACGGATGGCTGTCCAGTTCACGGTCGCCGTCATAGAGGAGCCAAGGGACGCTGGCCGCCGCACCCGCGATCTTGCGGACACAGGCATAGGCGATGGTGTTGGTCATCACCCCCATCCGCGCCAGGCTGGCGGTGTCGCGCCCGCTCCAGCGGGTGCGGCCCTGCAACGACAGGGCGATCAGCGGCGCGCCGCCCTTTGTCTCGGGCGGCGTCTTGCGGAAGAAATCGAACATGGATGATCCTACAGCTTGCGAATGCGCGGCGCGGTGCGGCGGGTGCCGAACAGGTCGGCCAGCGCCCAGACCAGCGCATCCATGCGGTCGGGGCTTTTGCTCCCCTGCCCGTCGTAATGGCACATCTGGTCCTCCAGTTCGGCGAAACGCCCGGCATGATGGATGCGGCCCGCCTCGTACAGCGCCGCAAAGGGCGCGGCGCGGGCCAGCTTGCCGCGCGAGGCATGCACCAGCGTCACCGGCGCATCCGAATCCGCCTGGCGCAACACGCTGCGCACCATCTCGCCGCCCTGATTGGCCTCGGCGATGATCGCATCGGCCTCGAAATCGGCGAAGGCCGTGACCGCCCGCGCCGCCCAGCCCGCGGGGGTCAGGCCGCCCGCCGACAGGTCGGCCAGCACATAGCCCCGGTCCGCATGGCGTCCGGCCACCACGATGCCGCATTCGTCACCGGCGATCCCGGCGGGCGGATCCACCGCAACAATGATACGATCCAGCGCCGGGATATCCGTTACCCGCCCCGCCTCGATCCAGCCGCGCTTCCACAGGGCGCCGTCATGATCGGCGATCAACTCGCCATCCAGTTCCTGCCGCCCCAGCGTGCTGGCGCCATAGCGCGCCTGCATGAAATCGTAAAAGCCGTCCGCCAGGTTGGCCTGGTTGTCGGCAGTGCGGCTGCGCGTCACCGCCACATCGGGCGAATCCAGCAGCGCCTTCAGCGCCGGAATGTTGCGCGGCGTGGTGGTCAGCAACATGCGCGGATCGGCTCCCAGCCGCAACGCCATCAGCGCCATGTCCAGCGCCTCTTGCGGGTCGCGCCACTTGGCGAACTCATCGCCCCACACCCCGTCGAACTGATGGCCCCGGAAACTGTCCGGCTCCTCTGCCGACAGCAGCGTCGCGGTGGCGCCGCCCGGCCAGCGCAGGAGATTGTTGGAGGGCTGGAAATCCAGCCCTTCCACCACGTTCAACAAACCCGATTCCCCTTCCACCATCACGGCGCGGACATCGCGCATGGTCGCGCCCACCAGCCCGATGCGGGCCATGCGCCCTTCCCGCACCTGTTCGGCCAGCCATTCGGCGCCGCTGCGGGTCTTGCCCGCGCCGCGCCCGCCCAGGAACAGCCAGATGCGCCACGCGCCCGGCGGCGGCAGTTGCGCGTCGCGCGCCCAGAACCGCCAGGCGTCCAGTACCCGCGCGTCATCCGCGCTGAGGCTTTCCAGCACCATCTGCCTTTGCGGCGGCGGCAAGGCGTTTATCCAGTCGGCGCTCCAGCGCCGTTCGGGCCTGTCCGTCATGGGGAGAAATCTTCTTCTCGCGCACGGCGGCGCGTTCGCGTTCCAGTTTCGACAGCCGTTCCAGCGTGCGTTCCAGCGCCGCCAGGGTGCGGGCGTCGGCGGCGCGGCTGCGGGCGTCGCCGCCCTCCTCGGCCTTGGCGATGGCCGCAAGCTGCTGTTCCAGGGTGGTCATCAGTCGTTTCACCATTGTGTCCAGCCATTCGGTTTCCGGGGCGTTTCTGGACGCCGCCGAGGTCTGCCCCGCCATGTCATGATCCTGTGAGGCCCGAGCAATGCACGCGACGGCCGCCCCTCCCCGGCGCGCAAGCGCATGAACGGGGAGGGGCCCGTAGCACCGATCAGGTGCGAAGGGCGGAGGGGGGAAGCCGCAATCCGGGGAATGGTCGTGATGTAAGGTTCATCTGCGCGCCGGGTCAATGGCTTGGCGCGATTTCCATAGCCTGTGCCACGCCCGCACCTTGAATCCGCCGCAAATATCGGTCAGCTATCCGCCCCATGCCCGCACCCCAGGACCTCTGGACCCGCGAGAATCTGAGCCAGGTGCGGCGGATCACCGACCGGTATGCGCCCGCTTTCGCGATCACGATGGTGGTGATCGCCCTGCCGCTGGCTCTACTCTACCTGCTGCCGGTGATACTGGGCCTGTTCGCACCGCCGCTCGATCCCAAGGTGGACCTGTATGCGGTGAACCGGCCGCTGGCCTTCACCTTCCTCGACACCCAGGGCAACGAGGTCGGCCATCGCGGCGCCATCGTGGGCGACCGGCTGAAACTGTCGGAGATGCCCGCCTATCTGCCCGCCGCCTTCATCGCGATGGAGGACCGGCGCTTCTTCGATCACAACGGCATCGACCCGCGCGGCCTGGCCCGCGCCATCATCCTGGACCTGCGCGCCGGGCAGGTGGTGGCGGGCGGCTCCACCATCAGCCAGCAGACGGCCAAGATCGTCTATACCAACCAGCAGCGCACTTTCTCGCGCAAGCTGACCGAGCTGGTGAACGCGGCGGGGCTGGAAAAGTCGCTCACCAAGGAACAGATCCTCCAGCT
>Ga0182737_1003076_pt1 | contig 12728 bp, 14 predicted proteins | sample eDN5th30CBELigOP_FD_128878 | JGI IMG/M metagenome (GOLD analysis project Ga0182737, IMG submission 128878) | Enriched Organic Plus compost microbial communities from Emeryville, California, USA - eDNA 5th pass 30_C BE-Lig OP (version 2) (version 2) ... | reverse complement strand
CCGGCGCTGGCGCGCACCGCCGACCGCATCGGCAGCCGCTTCGTCCTCGGCCTGCTGCCGGTGACCATCGCGGTGTTCGCCTGGTGGTGGCAGCACGAGCCCTCGCGCGCGCTGGAAGTGACCCTGGCCCTGCTGGTGATCAGCTGCCCCTGCGCGCTGTCGCTGTCGGTGCCGGCCGCGCTGGCGGCCGCGCATGGCGCGCTGGCGAAGACCGGCCTGCTGGCGCTGCGCCCGGACGCGCTGGACACGCTGGCGCGCGCCACCGACATCGTCTTCGACAAGACCGGCACGCTCAGCGACCACCGGCCCGCGCTGGCCGCGGTGGAAAGCTTCGGCATCGCCCGCGAACAGGCCCTGCGCACCGCCGCCGCGCTGGAGCGCGACAGCGGGCATCCGCTGGCCGCCGCCTTCGCCCGCGACGGCGACCCGCACCCGCTGGCGGCGACGCAGGTCGCCGCGGTGCCGGGCCGCGGCATCGAAGGCGAGGTCGAAGGCCGCCGCTGGCGCCTCGGCCGCGCCGACTTCGCCGCCGGCCGCGAGGACGACGGCGCGCTGTGGCTGGGCGACGGCCAGCAGGCCATGGCCCGCTTCACCCTCGAGGAGCGCCCGCGCGCCGACGCCGCCGCCGCGCTGCACTCGCTGCGCGCGCTCGGCCTGCGCCCGCACCTGGCCAGCGGCGACGGCGAGGCCGCGGTGCGGCGCATGGCCGCGACCCTCGACATCGGCGACGCCCACGCCCGCCAGTCGCCCGAGGACAAGCTCGCCCTGGTCAAACGCCTGCAGGGCGAAGGCCGGATCGTGGCGATGGTCGGCGACGGCCTCAACGACGCTCCGGTGCTGGCCGGCGCCGACGTTTCCGTCGCCCTCGGCGAAGGCGCCTCGCTGGCGCACCGCGCCGCCGACCTGGTCACCACCGGCAGCGGCCTGGAGCGCATCCCCGTCGCCGTTTCGCTGGCCCGCCGCACCCATCGCGTGATCCGCCAGAACCTGGCCTGGGCCACCGCCTACAACCTGCTGGCCCTGCCGCTGGCCGCCGCCGGCCTGGTGACGCCGTGGCTGGCCGCGCTGGGCATGGCCGCATCCTCGCTGCTTGTCACCCTCAACGCGCTGCGCCTGGCGCGGAGCGCGGCGCCGGCCGCACACGCCGGCGCGCCCTCGACGGCGGAGGCAACGCCATGAACATCCTGCTGATGCTGGTCCCGCTGAGCCTGGTGCTGCTCGGGGTGGCCGTGGCCGCCTTCGTCTGGGCGGTCAAGCGCGGCCAGTTCGACGACCTCGACACCCCGGCACTCGACATCCTCGAGGACGACGACCGCCCCGCCCCGCCGGCGAAGCCGGCGCCGCCCACGCCACCGGAGCCCGACGCCTGAGATGCCGGTCGACCTGCCCACGCTGCTGGCTGCCGCCCTCGCCGGCCTGCTCGGCGGGGTGCACTGCGCGGTGATGTGCGGCGGCATCGCCGCCAGCTTCCCGGCGATGGCCCCGGGCCGCCCGCTGCGCGTGGCCTGGCAGGCCAACCTCGGCCGCGTCGGCGGCTACGTGCTGGCCGGTGCCGTAGCCGGCGGCTTCGGCGGCGGCCTGCTGCGCGTGCTGCGCATCGACGGACTGGCCACCGGCCTGCGCATGGCCGCCGGCCTGGCCCTGGTGCTGGTCGCCCTGCGCCTGCTCGACCGCGGCGGCCGCCTGGACCTGCTGGCGAAACCCGGGGTGCGCGCCTGGCGCTGGCTGCAGCCGCTGCACCGGCACCTGCTGCCGGCGACTACGCCATGGCGGCGGATCGCGCTGGGCGCGCTGTGGGGCTGGATGCCGTGCGGACTGAGCCTGGGCCTGCTCACCGTGGCCTGGCTGCAGGCCAGCGCCGGCGGCGGCGCCGCGGTGATGGCGGCGTTCGGCCTGGGCACCCTGCCGATGATGGTGCCGCTGACCTGGTCGGGCGCGCGCATGCACGGCTGGCTGCAGCGACCGCGCTGGCGGCTCGCGCTCGGGGGCGTGGTGCTCGGCGCCGGCCTGCTGACGCTGGCGGCGCCATGGCTGATGCAGGTACCGGCCCTGCACGGGGCACTCGCGGCGCTGGGCTGCGTCCCGCGCGGGGCCTGAGCGACTGACGCAGCGCGTCAGCCTGCGACGGGGGCGGGCACCACGTCCTCGCCGAAGCACACCTGGTTGCGGCCGGCGGCCTTGGCCCGGTACAGCGCCTCGTCGGCCGCGCCGGTCCAGTCCTCGATGTCCTTCATCCCGGCGCGCAGTTCGGCCACGCCGATGCTCAGCGTCACCGGCACGCCCGCGGCCATGACCTGCCCGGCCACCCGCTGGCGCAGGCGCTCGGCCACTTCCAGCGCGGCCTCGCGGTGGGTGCCCGGCAGCAGCACGCCGAACTCGTCGCCGCCGTAGCGGCCGGCCACGTCGGTGCTGCGCAGGCCTTCGTGCAGCAGGGCCGAGACCCGGCGCAGGACCTGGTCGCCGGCCAGGTGGCCCTGGCTGTCGTTGATCCGCTTGAACTCGTCGATGTCGATCATCAGCAGCGAGGACACTGCGCCATAGCGGTGGAAGCGGCGCATCTGCTCGGCCACCAGTCCCAGCCACTGCTGGCGGCTGGCCAGGCCGGTCTCGGCGTCGACCCGCACCACGTGCTCGAGCATGCGCTTCTGCGCCCGCACCTTGTCGGCGAACGAGCGCGCGGTGACGCCGATCGCCAGCAGGTACAGGACCAGGAACGGCATGCACCAGAGCATGGTGCTGAACTCGGTGCGCGGCGCGAAGGCGAAGCCGTTCAGCGCCGAGGTGACCAGGCTGGTCGCCAGCATCGCCGCCAGCGAACGGCGCGCCAGCGGCCAGCCGCCGGCGACGGTGCGGTCCATGGTCATCACCGACACCAGCAGCACCGTCGGCAGCAGGTCGAAGCGGATGATCGCGATCCAGAAGCCGGCGACCACCGAGTCCATCACCAGGTTGCCGAACTCCGCTTCCACCGGCCGCGAGCTGTTGGACGAGATGCGCCAGGCCAGCAGCGGCCAGCCGATGCCGGTCAGCGCCACCAGCGGCCACCACAGCGCGGGCGCGCCCTGTGCGTGCAGCGAGGCCATCACCCCCATGAGGCTGGTCCAGGTGCCCAGCACGCGCATGGCGCAGGTGAAGCGGACGAAACGGTTGCCCCCGGAGTCGCCGGGGGAGGCGGAGAAGGACATCGGAGCAGCTTGCGACGGAATATGAACAGGCGTCGCAAAAGACATGCCAAGCACGTCACGCCCGTCGCGCCTCCACCGCAGCGGCGAACAGGCAAAAAAAAGCCCGGCCTTTCGGCCGGGCTTTTCGAATATGGCAGCCCCGGATGGATTCGAACCACCGAATGCCTGAGTCAGAGTCAGGTGCCTTACCGCTTGGCGACGGGGCTGTAGGCTGCAGATTATAAAACCACCGGAAGACGTTTGCACGCCATCCGCTGAAGGAAACGGATACGGAATCCGTTTCCCTCCGGGTCGCCCCCGAAGAGGCGACCCACCAGGCGCATCAGCGCTTGGAGAACTGGGTGGCGCGGCGGGCCTTGTGCAGGCCGACCTTCTTGCGCTCGACCTCGCGGGCGTCGCGGGTCATGAAGCCGGCCTTGCGCAGGTCGGACTTCAGCGACTCGTCGTACTCGACCAGCGCGCGGGCGATGCCCAGGCGGATCGCACCGGCCTGGCCGGTGGTGCCGCCGCCGGTGGCGGTGACGACGACGTCGAACTTGTCGGTCGACTGGGTCAGCTCGAGCGGCTGGCGCACGATCATGCGCGCGGTCTCACGGCCGAAGAACTCGTCCAGCGGACGGCCGTTGACGGTGATGTTGCCCGAACCCTTGCGCAGGAACACGCGGGCGGTGGAAGACTTGCGACGGCCGGTGCCGTAGTTCTGAGTGGTAGCCATCGTTATGCCTTAGATGTCCAGCGGCTGCGGCTGCTGGGCCGCGTGCGGGTGTTCGGAACCGGAGTAGACCTTGAGCTTGCGGTACATCGCGCGGCCCAGCGGGCCCTTCGGCAGCATGCCCTTGACCGCGATCTCGATCACGCGCTCCGGGTGGCGCTCCAGCGCCTGGGCCAGGGTCTCGCTCTTCAGGTTGCCGATGTAGCCGGTGAAGCGATGGTACATCTTGTCCTGCAGCTTCTTGCCGGTGACCGCGATCTTCTCGGCATTGATCACGACGAGGTAGTCGCCGGTGTCAACGTGAGGGGTGTAGGTCGGCTTGTGCTTGCCGCGGAGGCGGTGGGCAAGCTCGGCGGCCAGGCGGCCGAGGGTCTTGCCGGAGGCGTCTACGAGATACCAGTCGCGCTGGACGGTCTCGGACTTGGCGATGAAAGTCTTCATGGGAACTCGGGTCGTTGGTCGGGCGGATTCCAGACCCGGATTGCCCGGACGGGAACTTTGCCTCGCGTTGTGAAGGGTGCCGCAAAGAAGCGGAATGATAGCCCGCCGGCGGTTCGCGTGCAAGTCCACGCCTGAGGCAGGCCGGGAGTATCCCACGGCGGAGGGCCCCCGGGCACTCCCGGGTTGGCAGTGCGGGCCGGCGCGGCCGACAATCCACCGGCCGCCTGCGACTTCCCGGGCGGCCCTGGAGCCCTGCCATGCCTGCCGCCGTCCGCCACCTGTCCGCGCTGGACCACGTCCTGGTCGAGGCGCAACGCGCCCTGGAAACCACCCTGGGCGACCCGCCGGCGAGCCGCCCCTGCCCGGCCGACGCCGCCGATCCGGTGCTCCCGGCCCCGGCCCGCCGCCATGCGGCCGGGCTGATGCGGATCAACCACGTCGGCGAGGTCTGCGCGCAGGGCCTGTACTTCGGCCAGGCCGCGGTCGCCCGCGATCCGGCCACGCGCGAGCACCTGCTCGAGGCGGCGCAGGAGGAGACCGACCACCTGGCCTGGTGCGCGCAGCGCCTGCGCGAGCTGGACAGCCGGCCGAGCCTGTTCAACCCGCTGTGGTACGCGGGCAGCTACGCGATCGGCTCGCTGGCCGGCCTGCGCGGCGACGGCTGGAACCTGGGCTTCGTGGTCGAGACCGAGCGCCAGGTCGAGGCCCACCTCGACGAGCACCTGGAATCCCTGCCGGCCGCCGACCAGCGCAGCCGCCAGATCATCCGGGTGATGAAGGAGGACGAGGCCCGCCACGCCGACAACGCCGAACACGCCGGCGCCCGCGTCCTGCCGCCGCCGATCCCGCAGGCGATGGCGCTGGCCTCGAAGTTCATGAAGCTGGTGGCGTACCGGATCTGAGGGCGGAGCGTCGGGGCTGGCTCTCGGGGCAGGCTCTGCTGCCGAACCCCCGACCAGCCAGCTCGATCCAGCCCAGCCTGCCCAAAGCAGAAGCGAAGGCCGAACCAAAGGCAAAGCATCGAGCGCGCTGCCTCCGGACGGGGCCGCCGCCCCAAGGGGGTATGGCGCATCGCGCGGTTCCGTCGTCCGCGCCGGGAACGAGCTAGGGCGCTGGCGACGGCCGGCGCGTCGCCACGCGCCAGCCTCCTTACCGCCTCAGCCGCCGCCTGATGCCCCCCCCCCCTTGGGACGGCGTCCTCCGGATGCGTTGAGGCGATGGCTTCTATTGGTGGCGTGAGAAGCCCCTCTCCCACCGGGAGAGGGGTTGGGGAGAGGGTCGGTGTGCTGGCGTGGCGAGAGATCCCTACCCTCACCCCTGCCCCTCTCCCGGTGGGAGAGGGAGCAAGAGCGAAGCCACCACCCAAATGCTCCCGAAGACGCGGTAGCGCGGGGGTATGGCGCAAGCAGGCCATGGATGGCCTGCGCTCGCGCGTTGGAGCCAGGGATGGCGGAACCGCGCGATGCGCCATACCCCCGCGCTGCCGCGGCTCCGTCCGAAGCCCGCGCCCCCAACGCTGTTGCTGTTGCTGTTGCTATGGCCGCGCTGTCCGCCCGGGGCCGGAAGATGGGAAGGTCAGCCGCCTCGCACCTTCGCGACCCGCGACCCGGGACCCGGGTCCTCGGGGCCCCGGGGACCCGGCGACCTGGCACCTGGCAGGGTCCCGACCCTCACCCCTGCCCCTCTCCCGGGGGGAGAGGGGAGGAACGCCTACCGCGTCGTCAGCTTGAGGCCGACGATGCCGGCGACGATCAGGCCGATGCACAGCAGGCGGGCGACGGTGGCCGGTTCGCGGAACACGATCATGCCCAGCAGCGCGGTGCCGACCGCGCCGATGCCGACCCAGACCGCGTAGCCGGTGCCCAGCGGCAGGCTCTTCAGCGCCGTCGCCAGCAACCAGAAGCTGCCGAGCATCGCCACGCCGGTGACCACGCTGGGCACCAGGCGGGTGAAGCCTTCGGAATATTTCAGGCCGACCGCCCAGACCACTTCCAGCAGGCCGGCCAGCACCAGGTAGATCCAGGCCATCGCGTTCCTCCTTCTGTGCGCCAGGCCACAAAACGCGAAAGCGGCCCGGAACGTGGTTCCGGACCGCCGTCGGTCCCGCGTTCGCGGCGGTGCCGCGGGCGGGTCGTCCCGCCTGGTTTTCTCAGCGTGCGCCAGTATGCCCGGCGCCGCCGCAATGGCGTGTAACCGTCACTCGACCAGGTTGCGGCCGTGGAACAGCTCCTCGATCTCGCGCTTGAGCAGCGCCTCGATGCGCATGCGCTCCTTGAACGAGAGGTTGCGGGCCTTTTCCTCGAACAGGTAGGTGTCGAGGTCGAACTCCTTCAGGTGCATCTTCGTGTGGAAGATGTTTTCCTGGTAGACGTTCACGTCGATCATCTCGTAGCGCGAACGGATGTTCTTCGCCAGGAAGTCCTGGATCGAGTTGATCTTGTGGTCGATGTAGTGCTTCTTGCCCTTGATGTCGCGGGTGAAGCCGCGCACGCGGTAGTCCATCACCACGATGTCGGATTCGAAGCTCTCGATCAGGTAGTTCAGCGCCTTCAGCGGGGAAATCACCCCGCAGGTGGCCACGTCGATGTCCGCGCGGAACGTCGCGATGCCGTTCTGCGGATGCGTCTCCGGGTACGTATGGACCGTGATGTGGCTCTTGTCCATGTGCGCGACGACGGCGTCGGAGATGACCTCCTTGCCCGCCTGCTTCTTGTCGATCACCGGCTCCTCGGAGATGAGGATGGTCACCGACGCACCCTGCGGGTCGTAGTCCTGGCGGGCCACGTTCAGGATGTTGGCGCCGATGATCCGGGCCACGTCGGTCAGGATCTGGGTCAGGCGGTCGGCGTTGTAGGCCTCATCGATGTACTCGATGTAGCGCTGGCGCTCGTCCTCGGAGACCGCGTAGCAGACGTCGTAGATGTTGAAGCTGAGCGCCTTGGTGAGGTTGTTGAAGCCTTGCAGCCTCAGGCGCGGCAGGGGTTTGACCACGGCGGTCATGCCTCTGGGGGGTGGAAAACGCGCCATTATGGGCCAAACGGGCCCGGGGTGATATGCAGGGCGTGAAGATGTACGTGAAGGATTTGCCCACGGGGTCCGAGCGGGCTATCTTCGGCCGTCATTTTCCCCCGTCACCCCTAGGAAAATCCTGCCGTGAGCCCCGTCCTGCGCTTCACCAGCAGCCCCCTGTCGCTGGACCAGGCCGCCGTCGAGCGCTTCCTGGCCCATTGCCAGCGCCGCCGTTACCCGAACCGGACCGACGTGTTCCGTCCCGGCGACCCGGCTGGCACGCTTTATTACGTCGTCAACGGTTCGGTCAGCATCATCGCCGAGGAAGAAGACGGGCGTGAACTGGTCCTCGGCTACTACGGACAGGGCGAGTTCGTCGGTGAAATGGGCCTGTTCATCGAGTCCGACAGCCGCGAGGTGATCCTGCGCACACGCAGCGCCTGCGAGCTGGCCGAGATCAGCTACGACCGCCTGCAGCAGCTGATGCTGGGCCCGCTGGCCGGCGACGCCCCGCGCCTGCTCTACTCGATCGGCGTGCAGCTTTCCCGCCGCCTGCTGACCACCAGCCGCAAGGCCAGCCGCCTGGCCTTCCTCGACGTCACCGACCGGATCGTGCGCACCCTGCACGACCTGGCCAAGGAGCCGGAGGCGATGAGCCACCCGCAGGGCACGCAGATGCGCGTCTCGCGCCAGGAACTGGCCCGACTGGTGGGTTGCTCGCGCGAGATGGCCGGTCGCGTGCTGAAGAAGCTGCAGGCCGACGGCCAGCTGCACGCCCGCGGCAAGACCATCGTCCTCTACGGGACCCGCTGAGGGTCGCCGGAGCACGCCGGCCCCTGCACAGGGGGACGGGCCGGCGACGCTCCGTGGTTCCGCGAAGACCCGGCGCCCTGGCGGCGCCGCAGGCCATGGCGCGCCGGCCCGACCGGCCGGTGGCCGCTGCACACATGCTCCACGCAGGCCCGGCAGCGGGCCGCGGATACGCCGGTCAGGCGGCCGCCACCGGATCGCCGCCGCGGTCGCGGCAGCCCCAGTTGAGGATCGGCGTACCGGCCGGCAGCATGCGGCGGAAGAATTCCACCCGGTTGTGCTTGGGATTGACCACCACCGGGCGCCGTGCCGCCTTCAGCAGCGGCAGGTCGGCGCTGGAGTCCGAGTACGCCACCTCGATGTCGCCGTAGCCGCGCTCGCGCAGCATGCGCATCTTTTCCTCGTTGTGGCAGTGGCGGGTGGCTACCACCGCGCCCAGCCGCGGGCCGACCGCGGTGCCCACCACCGGCACGTCCTCGTGGGCGACGAAGCCCAGGATCGCCCGCGCCAGCTCCGGCGGCGCGCCGGTGGCCACGACCACCCGGTCGCCACGCGCGCGGTGCGCCGCGAACACCTCCAGCGCCACCGGCAGCAGCCGCGACGCGATCTCCTCGCGGTGCGTGGCCACGTAGCGGTCGATCACCCGGTCGAACTCGCGCACCCGGTGCACGCCGAAGCTGCCGATCCACACGTAGCCGGAAATGCCCCAGCGCCGCGTCGGCAGGAACGCCACCATCGGCCCCAGCACCGGCGTGGCCAGCAGCGCCGCCAGCACTCGCAGCGGGTTGCGGCGGATCATCCAGGCGAACAGGTGGCTGCCGGAATCGCCATCGTAGAGCGTGTGGTCGAAGTCGAAGACCACCAGCGGCGCGTCGTCGCGCGGTGTCGGGTACGGTCCGCTCGTCATGCGTCGAAGAACAGCTGGCGCAGCGCCTCGCCCGGCTCCTCGGCGCGCATGAAGGTTTCGCCCACCAGGAAGGCGTTGACGCCGGCGGCGCGCATCCGCGCCACGTCGGCGTGCTCCAGGATCCCGCTCTCGGTGACCAGCAGGCGGTCGCGCGGCACCGCGTCCTTCATGTCCAGGGTCACGTCGAGCGAGACCTCGAAGGTACGCAGGTTGCGGTTGTTGATGCCGACCAGCGGTACCGGCACCTGGATCGCCCGTTCCAGCTCGTCGATGTCATGGACCTCGACCAGCACGTCCATGCCCAGCTCCAGGGCCAGGCCGGACAGGTCGGCCAGCTGCTCGTCGCCCAGCGCCGAGACGATCAGCAGGATGCAGTCGGCGCCGAGCATGCGCGCCTCGTGCACCTGGTAGGGGTCGATGGTGAAGTCCTTGCGCAGCACCGGCAGGGTGCAGGCGCCACGCGCCTCCTGCAGGTACGCGTCCGCCCCCTGGAAGAAGTCCACGTCGGTCAGCACCGACAGGCAGGACGCGCCACCGAACTCGTAGCTCACCGCGATGTCGGCCGGGCGGAAGTCCGGGCGGATCAGGCCCTTGGACGGGCTGGCGCGCTTCACCTCGGCGATCACCGCCGGGTCGCCGTGGTCGATCGCCGCCTGCAGCGCGGCGGCGAAACCGCGCACCGGGCCGGCGTCGCGCGCGCGCGCGACCACTTCGGCCAGCGGCAGGCGCGTGCGGCGTTCGGCGATCTCTTCGCCCTTGCGGGCGAGGATGGTCTGGAGGATGTCGCTCATCGGTGGGGCGCGGGTCCAGGAAACACGGCGGACCGGCATTCTCGCACGAGCCGGCGACGGGCCGGGTGGCCCTGCGGGCCTACGCCGCGCGTGCCGGCGCGGCGCCTCAGTCGGGCGAACCGGGGGCGTCGCGTCCGGCCTCGTAAGCCGAGGCGCGCTCGATCCGGCCGACCCGCAGCTCGTAGTGCGTGTACCAGTGGCGGCGGCCGTGCCGGCGGATCTCGGCATGCTCGGCCTGCACGCGCCAGGCCGCGATCGCCGCCTCGCTCTCCCAGTACGACACGGTGATGCCGAAACCGTCGGCGTCGCGCACCGATTCCACGCCCAGATAGCCCGGCTGCCGCCGGGCCAGCGCGACCATCCGTTCGGCCGCCGCCGCGTATTCCTCCGGATCCGCCGCATTGCGCTGCGAAGTGAACACCACCGCGTAGTACGGCGGCGCCGGAAGCCGGGCGAAGCCGCCGCTCACGACGCCGGCACCGCCGCGGCCAGTTCGCGGGTGGCCGCCACGTAGCGGTCCAGCGCCTGCCGCGCCGCGCCGCTGTCGAGCGCTTCGCGGGCCAGGCCGATGCCGTCGGCGATGCTGTCCGCCACCCCGGCCACGTACAGCGCCGCGGCCGCGTTGAGCACCACGATCTCGCGCGCCGGACCGGGCGCACCGTCGAGCACGCCCAGCAGCATGCCGCGCGACTGCGCCGCGTCGGCGACCTTGAGGTTGCGGCTGGCGGACATGGCGATGCCGAAGTCTTCCGGATGGATCTCGTACTCGCGCACCTGGCCGTCGCGCAGCTCGCCGACCATCGTCGCCGCGCCGAGCGAGATCTCGTCCATGCCGTCGCGACCCCAGACGACCAGCGCACGCTCGGCACCCAGCTCCTGCAGCACGCGCGCCTGGATGCCGACCAGGTCGGGGTGGAACACGCCCATCAGGATGTTCGGCGCGCCCGCGGGGTTGGTCAGCGGGCCGAGGATGTTGAAGATCGTGCGCACGCCCATCTCGCGGCGTACCGGCGCCACGACCTTCATCGCCGGATGGTGGATCGGCGCGAACATGAAGCCGATGCCGGTGCGTTCGATCGATTTGGCCACCTGCTCCGGCTGCAGCTCGATGGCCGCGCCCAGCGCCTCCAGCACGTCGGCGCTGCCGGACTTCGACGACACGCTGCGGTTGCCGTGCTTGGCCACCCGCGCGCCGGCCGCGGCGACCACGAACATCGAGCAGGTGGAGATGTTGAAGGTGTGCGAGCCATCGCCGCCGGTACCGACGATGTCGACCAGGTGGCTGCGGTCGGCCACCTCGACCGTGCGCGAGAACTCGCGCATCACCTGCGCCGCGCCGGCGATCTCGCCCACCGTTTCCTTCTTCACCCGCAAGCCGGTCAGGATCGCCGCCGACATCACCGGCGAGACGTCGCCACGCATGATCTGGCGCATCAGCGCGACCATCTCGTCGTGGAAGATCTCGCGGTGTTCGATGGTGCGCTGCAGGGCTTCCTGCGGGGTGATGGTCATGGTCGTGGGGCTGTGCGGGGTACCCGCCGAGTTTATCGCGGTGGGGACCAGGTAGCCCCTCTCCCCCCGGGAGAGGGGTTGGGGAGAGGGTCGGTATACCCGCGTGGCGAGAGGTCCGACCCTCACCCCCGGCCCCTCTCCCGGTGGGAGAGGGGAGAGAACGAAGCCACGGCCCCAACGCGCCGGAAGACGCGGTAGCGCGGGGGGTCACCAGCAGGCCGCTAGGTAATGCGGCAAGGAGGCTGGCGCGTGGCGACGCGCCAGACGTCGCCAGCGCCCGGGTTCATTCCCGGCGCGGCGCAAGCGGCACATGGATGTGCCGCGCTCGCGCGTTGGAGCAGGACGCGGAACCGCGCGATGCGCCATACCCCCGCGCTGCCGCGGCTCCTCCGAAGCCCACGCACCCCCAACGCTGTTGCTGTTGCTGTTGCTGTTGCTGTTGCGGCTGCGACCGCTGCTGCTCCATAAACGCAGAACGCCGGCCCAGGGGCCGGCGTTCGCGGAACCATGCCCGGCCTGGGCCGGAACGGATCGTCAGTGCTTGAGGTTGCGGCGCAGGCGCTCGAGGGCCTGCAGCTGGGCGGTGACCTCGGCCAGGCGCTGCTGCGCCTCGGCCACGTCCATCGCCTCGCTGCGGCCGGCCAGCGCGCGCTCGGCCTCTTCCTTGGCCTTGCGCACCGACGCCTCGTCGATGTCCTCGGCGCGGATCGCGGTGTCGGCCAGCACCGTCACCACCTGCGGCTGCACCTCGAGGATGCCGCCGGAAATGGCGAAGTCCAGCTGCGAGCCGTCAGGCAGCGTCACCACCACCTTGCCCGGCTTCAGCCGCGTGATCAGCGGCGCGTGCCGCGGCGCGATGCCCAGCTCGCCCAGCTCGCCGGTGGCCACGACCAGGGTGGCCTCGCCGTGGAAGATCTCCTGCTCGGCGCTGACGATGTCGCAACGGATGGTGCTCATGCTGCCTCGCTGTGCTCAGTGTCCGGAGAAGATCGCACTCAGGCGATCTTCTTCGCCTTCTCGACGGCTTCCTCGATGGTGCCGACCATGTAGAAGGCCTGCTCCGGCAGGTGGTCGTACTCGCCGTCCACGATGCCCTTGAAGCCGCGGATGGTGTCCTTCAGCGACACGTACTTGCCCGGCGAACCGGTGAACACTTCCGCCACGTGGAACGGCTGGCTGAAGAAGCGCTCGATCTTGCGGGCGCGCGACACGGCCAGCTTGTCCTCTTCCGACAGCTCGTCCATGCCCAGGATCGCGATGATGTCCTTCAGCTCCTTGTACTTCTGGAGCGTGGCCTGCACGCGGCGGGCGGTGTCGTAGTGCTCGTGGCCGATGACGTTCGGGTCCAGCTGGCGGCTGGT
>Ga0182737_1003075_pt1 | contig 12730 bp, 10 predicted proteins | sample eDN5th30CBELigOP_FD_128878 | JGI IMG/M metagenome (GOLD analysis project Ga0182737, IMG submission 128878) | Enriched Organic Plus compost microbial communities from Emeryville, California, USA - eDNA 5th pass 30_C BE-Lig OP (version 2) (version 2) ... | reverse complement strand
GAGCGCCACGACAGGATCGACCACGCCGAGAGCGCGCTCATGATCGCGCCCGCCGAGGCGAACGACATGATCGACAGCACCGACCCGGCCGAGCCGACCGACAGGATCGAGCCCGTCGAGCCGATCGAGAGGATCGAATGCGACGAGCCGATCGAGAGGATCGAGCGCGTGGACCCGATCGAGAGGATCGAGCGGTCGTTGCTCGCTCGAGCCGTGCGCCGCATTCGATCGCTCCGTCAGGCCGCCGGGGCGGGCGCCGCCCGCTTGATGAGTTCGACGATGCGCGCCTCGACATCGGGCGTAATCTCCAGGACCGCGAACGACGTCGCCCACATCGGCCCGTCGTCGAGCTGGGCCGGCTCGTCGAAGTTGAGCGTCCCGTAGCGCGTCTTGAACTTCGAGGCGGGCTGGTAGAAGATCACGACCTTCCCCTTCTCGTTCGCGTACGCGGGGAAGCCGTAGAACGTCTTCGGGCCGAGGTGCGGCGCGTGCGTGCGCACGAGCTCGTGGATCTTCGTCGCCAGGACGTGGTCGGTGCCCTCGAGCTTCCGGATCGCCGCGAGGACGTCCTCCTCGCCCTTCGCGCCCTTCGCCTGCGCCTTCAGCTCCGCGGCGCGCTGCTTCATCGCAGCCTTCTCCTCCGCGGAGAACCCCGCGCTCGATGTCTTGCCTGCCATTCCACTCTTCCTCGAGGCCGTCCCTGCCATGCTACGGAATGCGCCGCGCACCCGCGGCCGGGCGCTCACCGCTCCCAGCGGACCTCCTCCGGCGACTTGTCGGTGCGCAGGCCCCGCCAGGACGGCTGCCGGAGCCGGCCGTCGTTCGTCACCTCGGCGTACTCGACCTCGCCGACGAGGGACGGACGCACCCAGTGCGCGTCGCGCGCATCCGCCGCCGGGATGCCGTGGACGGGGGGTGTCTTGCGGGAGAGTCGGGCGAGCGTGCGACCGAGTTCGGCGAGCGCGGTGTCGTCGAACCCGGTCCCGACGCGCCCGACGTACTGCAGCCCGTCCTCGTCGGGCACGCCGAGGATGAGGGAGCCGATGCCGCCCGAGCGCGAGCCCTTGCCAGGTCGCCACCCGGCGACGACGACCTCTTGCGTCCGATGGAACTTGAGCTTCGTCCACGCCTCGGAGCGCCGGCCCGGGTAGTAGTGGGCCTCGGGGTCCTTGACGACGATCCCCTCGAGCCGGAGCTCCCTCGCACGCTCGAGCCCCTCCTCGATCGACACGTCGAGCGCCGGCGGCACCTGCACGACGTCGTCGCCCTCGACGGCCCACTCGAGGATCGCGCGCCGCTCCCGGTAGGGGAGCGAGATGAGCTCCTCGCCGTCGAGCGCGAGGATGTCGAAGAGCATGTACCGCACCGGTGCGGGCTTCGCGTCGCGCATGCGGCGCTGCAGGAGCCCGAAGTCGGGGTAGCCGCGACGGTCGACGGCGATGACCTCGCCGTCGAGCACCGCGTCGCCCCTGACGATGCCCGCGAGGTCGGCGAATTCCGGGAAGCGCTCCGTCAGGTCCTTGCCGTTCCGGCTGAGGAGCCTCGTCGTGCCGCCCGACACGCTCGCGAGGACGCGCCACCCGTCCCACTTCATCTCGACCGCGAGCTCCTCGCCGCGCGGCGGACGATCGATTGAGCCGAGCTCCGCGAGCATCGGCGCGTACTCGGTCTTCGCGGGGCGGCGTCGGCTCGTCCGAACGGGTTTCGACCGGTCGCGCTCGGCCGCTCGCGGCCGCGCGCGTGGCCGCTGCGTGCGGGACTCGCCCCGCGCCGCGGGGCCTTCCGGCGCCTCGAGCTCCATGCGGTGGATGAGCCAGTTGTCCGCGTCGCCGCCCATTCCGGTCCGAATGAGCGCGACCTTCGCCGGCGCGCCCCCGAGGCCGCCGTCGGGTGAGCCGTGCAGCGTCACGATGACCTCGTCGTCGCGCCACTTCTCCGTCTCGTAGGTCCCGTGGTCCCAGATGTCGACGTGACCCGCGCCGTATTCGCCCTTCGGGATGTCGCCCTCGAACGACGCGTACTCGAGCGGATGATCCTCGACGTGGACCGCGAGGTGGTTGCGCTCGCCGGGCTTCGGGACGCCCTTCGGCACCGCCCAGCTGACGAGCACGCCGTCGCGCTCGAGCCGGAAGTCGTAGTGCAGGCGCCGGGCCTGATGCCGCTGGATGACGAACGCCGGCTCGCCGTCTCGAGGCGCGCCGGCGCGGTCGGGGACCGGCTCCGGCGTCTTCGCGGGGTCGCGCATCGAGCGGTACTTCGACAGGCGGTCGCTGCTCGCACTGCCGCGCTTCGTCTCGCTCGGTTCGCTCGGCGACCGCAGGGGCGCCGCCGCGTCGCCGCGGCGACGCAGGATGGCGAGCACCTCGTGCATCTCGATCTGGCGCAGCCGGCCCGAGGTGATCTCGCGCCAGGTGCGCGGCATCGCGACGGTCGGGCGGAGCCGCCCGCGCAGCGAGTAGGGCGCGACGGTCGTCTTCGCGGCGTTGTTCTGGCTCCAGTCGACCATGACCTTGCCGCGCCGATCGGCCTTCCGCATCGTCGAGATGACGAGATCGGGATGGTCGGCCTCGAGCGAGCGCGCGAGCTCCTTCGCGAGCGCCGAGATCTGGTCCGAGGTGTGCGAGCCGTCGAGCGCGGCATACAGGTGGATGCCCTTCGAGCCGCTCGTGACGGGCACCGTCGGCAGGCCCATGTCGTCGAGGACGGCGCGGCACAGTTTCGCGACCTCGACGCACTCCGGGAGACCGACGCCCTCACCGGGGTCGAGGTCGAGCACCATGCGATCCGGGTTCCCCGGGCTGCCGTCGGGGCGGAATCGCCACTGCGGCACGTGCAGCTCGAGCGCGGCGAGCTGCGCGAGCCACACGAGCGTCGCTCGGCCGTCCGCCGCGTCGAGGACCGGGTATGCCTTGTCCTCCTTCGAGTGGTGCTGCACGCCCCGCGGCACCCACTCGGGCGCCGAGTCCTCGAGGTCCTTCTGGAAGAACACCTGCCCCGGCTTCTCGGCGGTCCCGACGCCGTCGACCCAGCGCTTCCGGGTGATCGGGCGCCCCTCGGCATAGGGGAGGAGGACGTCGAAGATCTCTGAGTAGTAGCGGATGACGTCGCCCTTCGTGGTCCCGGTCGCCGGATACATGACCTTGTCGAGATTCGTCACGGCGACCCGACGGCCGCCGATCTCGACGAGCTGCTCGCTCCTGCGCGCCATGGCCGCACGGTAGGGCGGCGGGCTGGGAATGTCGGAGGGGTTGACGCGGCGCCCCCTGTAGGCGCACAACGGTTGCATGCGCGCTATCGGCAAGCGGTCCATCGCATTCGGTCTCGTGAGCGTCCCCGTGAAGATCTACACGGCGACGCAGGACCACGACATCGCCCTCCACCAGGTCCACGACGCCGACGGCGGGCGCATCCGGTACGAGCGGCGCTGCGAGGTGTGCGGCAAGGTCATCCCGTACGAGCACATCGACCGCGGCTACGATGCGGGCGGCCGCACGGTCGTGCTCGACAAGGACGACCTGGCCGCTCTGCCGGAGGCGAGTCGCGACGACATCGAGGTCGTCGAGTTCGTCCCGTCCGACCAGGTCGACCCGATCTCGTTCGAGCGCAGCTACTACCTCGAGCCGGAGAAGTCGGGCGTCAAGGCGTACGTGCTCCTCCGGCGCACGCTCGAGCGCACCGACCGGACGGCGATCGTGCGGTTCGCGCTGCGCAGCAAGACCCACCTCGGTGCGCTGCGCGTCCACGGCGACGCCCTCGTGCTGCAGACGCTCCTGTGGTCGGACGAACTCCGGAAGGCGGACTTCCCGGTGCTCGAGCAGTCGCCGCGGATCACCGCGAAGGAGCAGGAGCTCGCCGACTCGCTCGTCGCGAGCCTCGAGAGCGAGTTCCGTCCCGAGGACTACCGCGACGAGTACCAGGAGCAGCTCCGCGAGCTCATCGACGCGAAGCTCGAGCAGGGCGACGCGCTCGACGTCGAGGAGACCTTCGCGGACCGCGAGCGCGAGGAGGAGGGCGGCGAGGTCATCGACCTCATGGAGGCGCTGCGGCGGAGCGTCGACAAGCAGCGGGACGCGCCCGCGAAGCCCGCGGCGAAGAAGGCGGCGCCGAAGCGCAAGGCTGGGTCGAAGAAGGCGGGCTGACGCGGCATCCCGGTGTCGTAATGTTGACTTATTCAAGAAAGGCGGGCAGTATCGAGGGGTGACACTCGCGCTGGACTACCCGAGCATGCTGCGGGAGTCGGGCCTCCGGGTGACGCGCCCGCGCCTCGCGGTCCTCGAGGCCGTGCACGCGCACCCGCACGCCGACACCGAGTCGATCATCGGCGCCGTCCGCGAGGGCGTCCCCGAGGTCTCGCACCAGGCCGTGTACGACTCGCTCCACGCGCTCACGGCCGCCGGCATCCTCCGGCGCATCCAGCCGGCCGGCTCCGTCGCGCGCTACGAGACGCGCGTCGGCGACAACCACCACCACCTCGTGTGCCGCGCGTGCGGCGCGATCGTCGACGTCGACTGCGCCAAGGGCGCGGCCCCGTGCATCCACCCGGTGGACGCGCACGGCTTCGCCGTCGACACCGCCGAGGTCATCTACTGGGGCACGTGCCCCGAATGCGCCGCCGCCTAGGCGCGCTGCCGACCCCCGAACGACCGAACCGCCCATTCCAGGAGGGAACCCATGACCGACATGCAGGAAGCCGTCACCCCGACGACGGAGCCCGACGCCGCCGAGGAGCAGGCCGTCGTCACCGGCGTCGACCAGTGCCCCATCCCGCACGTCGCGGGACGCCAGCCCCACCCGACGCAGGGCTCGCAGAACCGCACGTGGTGGCCGAACGCGCTCAACCTCAAGATCCTCGCGAAGAACCCCGCCGTGCGGAACCCGCTCGACGAGGACTTCGACTACGCGAAGGCCTTCGCCGCGCTCGACCTCGCCGCCGTCAAGGCCGACATCATCCAGGTCCTCACGACCTCGCAGGACTGGTGGCCCGCCGACTTCGGCCACTACGGTCCGTTCATCATCCGCATGGCGTGGCACTCCGCCGGCACGTACCGCGCGACCGACGGTCGCGGCGGCGCGGGTGCGGGGCAGCAGCGCTTCGCACCGCTCAACTCGTGGCCCGACAACGTCAACCTCGACAAGGCCCGCCGCCTCCTCTGGCCCGTCAAGAAGAAGTACGGGCAGTCGCTCTCCTGGGCGGATCTCATGATCCTCGCCGGGAACGTCGCGCTCGAGCACATGGGTCTCAAGACCTTCGGCTTCGGCGGCGGGCGCGAGGACGTGTGGGAGCCGGACGACGACGTGTACTGGGGCGCCGAGACGACGTGGCTCGGCAGCGACGAGCGCTTCGCCGACGCGCAGGACCGCCAGTCGCTCGAGAAGCCGCTCGCGGCGACCCACATGGGGCTCATCTACGTCAACCCGGAGGGGCCCGAGGGCGTCCCGGACCCGCTCCTCGCGGCGCAGGACATCAAGGTGACGTTCGGTCGAATGGGCATGGACGTCGAGGAGACCGTCGCGCTCATCGCCGGCGGCCACACGTTCGGCAAGACCCACGGCGCCGCGCCCGACAGCCACCTCGGTCCCGACCCGGAGGCCGCGCCGCTCGAGGCGCAGGGTCTCGGCTGGCAGAACGGCTTCGGGACCGGCAAGGGCGACGACACGATCACGTCGGGCCTCGAGGTGACGTGGACCTACCACCCGACGCGCTGGGACAACGAGTTCTTCCACATCCTCTACGCGTACGAGTGGGAGCTCATGCAGTCGCCCGGCGGCGCGAACCAGTGGCGGCCGAAGGACGGTGCCGGCGCCGACATGGTGCCGCTCGCGCATTCGGCGGGCAAGCGCGAGCCCCGCATGCTCACGACGGATCTCGCGCTGCGCGTCGACCCCGAATTCGACGCCGTCTCGCGGCGGTTCAGGGACGACCACCAGGCGTTCTCCGACGCCTTCGCGCGCGCGTGGTTCAAGCTCACGCACCGCGACATGGGGCCGAAGGCCCGCTACCTCGGACCCGAGGTGCCGGCTGAGGACCTCATCTGGCAGGACCCGCTGCCCGAGCCGACCGGGACGATCTCCGAGGCCGACGTCGCGACCCTCAAGGGTCTCGTCGCCGAGTCGGGCCTCACGGTCGCCGAGCTCGTCACGACGGCCTGGGCGTCGGCCTCGACGTTCCGCGGCGGCGACAAGCGCGGCGGTGCGAACGGCGCCCGCATCCGCCTCGAGCCGCAGCGCAGCTGGGCGGTCAACAACCCGGAGCGGCTCGACCGCGTGCTCGCGAAGCTCGAGGAGATCCGCGTCGCCTCCGGGACCGCCGTCTCGCTCGCCGACCTCATCGTCCTCGCGGGTGGCGTCGGCGTCGAGCCCGCCGCGAAGGCGGCGGGCACCGCGGTCGCCGTCCCGTTCACGCCGGGGCGCGTCGACGCGAGGCAGGAGCAGACCGACATCGAGTCGTTCGGCTACCTCGAGCCCGTCACCGACGGCTTCCGCAACTACTACGGGCCGAACGCGACGCTCCCCGCCGAGTTCTCGCTCGTCGACAAGGCGAACCTCCTGACGCTCACCGCGCCGGAGATGACCGTCCTCGTCGGCGGCATGCGGGCGCTCGGCGCGAACTGGGACGGCTCCGACTACGGCGTCTTCACGTCGCGTCCCGGGACGCTGACGAACGACTTCTTCGTCAACCTCCTCGAGCTCGGGGTCGAGTGGAAGCCCCTCGACCCGGGCGGGCACGCGTTCCGCGGCACGAACCCGGCGACCGGGGAGACGTGGATCGGCACCAGGGTCGACCTCCTATTCGGCTCGAACTCCGAGCTGCGTGCGCTCGCCGAGGTCTATGCGAGCGACGACGCGAAGGAGAAGTTCGTCCGCGACTTCGTCGCCGCATGGGTCAAGGTCATGGAGCTCGACCGCTTCGACCTGCACCGCTGAGCCGAGTGTGCGCTCGCGCGCCCAGTGTGGGCGCGCGAGCGCACACCGTGGGCGCGAGGGTGCACACTCGGCGACCAGTGCCGGCGGGTAGCCTGGGAGCGTGACGAACGCGACCGAGCTCCCTGTCCTCCCGCACTGGATCGGCGGGGGTCCCGTCGACGGCACGAGCGGCCGGACCGCCCCCGTGTACGATCCCGCGCTCGGCGTCCCGACGAAGCACGTCGCGCTCGCGAGCGAGGACGAGGTGAACGCGGCGGTCGCGAGTGCGAAGGCCGCATTCCCGGTGTGGAGCCAGACCTCGATCGCGAAGCGCCTCTCCGTCCTCTTCACGTTCCGGGAGCTCCTCAACGCGCGCAAGGACGAGCTCGCCGAGATCCTCACCTCCGAGCACGGCAAGGTCCTCTCCGACGCCGCGGGCGAGATCGCGCGCGGCCTCGAGGTCGTCGAGTTCGCGCTCGGCTTCCCGCACCTGACGAAGGGCGAGTACAGCGAGAACGTCTCGACCGGCATCGACGTCTACAGCATCCGCCAGCCGCTCGGCGTCGTCGGCATCATCTCGCCGTTCAACTTCCCGGCGATGGTCCCGATGTGGTTCTTCCCGATCGCGCTCGCGGCCGGCAACACGGTCGTCCTGAAGCCCTCCGAGAAGGACCCCTCGGCGTCGAACTGGATGGCGGGGCTCCTCAAGGAGGCCGGTCTCCCGGATGGCGCCTTCACGGTCCTCCACGGGGACAAGGTCGCCGTCGACGGGCTGCTCCACCACCCCGACATCGCGTCGATCTCCTTCGTCGGATCCACGCCGATCGCGAAGTACATCTACGAGACCGCGTCCCGCAACGGCAAGCGCGTCCAGGCGCTCGGCGGCGCGAAGAACCACATGCTCGTCCTGCCCGACGCCGACCTCGATCTCGCCGCCGACGCGGCGGTGAATGCGGGCTTCGGCTCGGCGGGGGAGCGCTGCATGGCGATCTCCGCGCTCATCGCCGTCGACACGATCGCCGACGAGCTCGTCGCGAAGATCAAGGAGCGGATCGCCGGCCTCCGCACCGGCGACGGCCGCCGGGGCTGCGACATGGGCCCCCTCGTGACGCGCGAGCACCGTGACAAGGTCGCGTCGTACATCGACATCGCGACGGCCGACGGCGCGACCGTCGTCGTCGACGGCCGCGACGTCAACCCGGACGGGGACGCGAACGGCTTCTGGCTCGGTCCGACACTCGTGGACCGCGTCCCGACGAGTTCGCGCGTCTACCAGGACGAGATCTTCGGCCCCGTCCTCTCCGTCGTCCGCGTGCATTCCTACGACGAGGGCGTCGCCCTCATCAACGCGTCGCCGTACGGCAACGGCACGGCGATCTTCACGAACGACGGCGGCGCCGCGCGGCGCTTCCAGCAGGAGGTCACGGTGGGGATGATCGGCATCAACGTCCCGATCCCCGTCCCCGTCGCCTACTACTCGTTCGGCGGTTGGAAGGACTCGCTCTTCGGCGACGCGAAGGCGTACGGCGAGCACGGCTTCCGCTTCTTCACGCGCGAGAAGGCCGTGACGAGCCGCTGGCTCGACCCGAGCCACGGCGGCATCAACCTGGGCTTCCCGCAGAACCGCTGACCGCGCCGCAGGCGCGTCGTCAGCGCTTGCCCGGGCTCGGGGACTCCCCGGCGACGGCGGGGAGGTCCTCGACCGCGTCCGCCTCGAGCGTGACGGTGTCGTCCTCCTCGAGGACCGACAGGAGCTCGAGCTGCTTCGTCGGCTCGTCGATCGCCATGAGCTGGTCGGCCGACGAGAGCGCGCGGAGCTCGAGGATGTACTCGTCGACGACGGACCGCTGGTCCTCGAGGACCGCGAGCCGGAGCTCGGCGTCCGCGAGCATCTTCGACGTGTGCTCGTTCGTGCGGACGGCGATCTGCTCCGCGCGCGAGCGGGCGCGGCCGAGGAGATCCCGGGCGTGCTCGCGCGCCGCCTCGAGGAGTCGTGCCGCCTCGCCCTTGGCGCGTTCGAGGTGCTCCTCCGCCTCGGTCGTGAGCGCATTCGCGCGCTCCGCTACTTCGGCGAGCATGCGGTCCGCCTCGTCCGTGCGCTCCTGGACGTGTCGCGTCGCCTCCTCGTGGAGCTTCAGCCGATCCTGCTCGGCCTGCTCCTGGAGGACCTTGATCTCGCTTTTCGCGCGGAGCGCGTCGCGCTCGGCGATCTGACGCAGGAGCGCGACCTCCGCCTTCGCGTCCTCGGTCTCCTGGTGGATCTGCGTGCGCAGGTCGGCGGCGTACCGCTCGGCGTCCGCGCGGATCGACGCCGCCTTGAACTCGGCCGAGTCGACCGTGTTGCGCGCTTCGACGAGGAGCGCGTCCGCGCGGTTCTCGACCTCCGCGGCCTTGCGTTCGGCGCGGCTCACGAGCTCGGCGGCCTTCTGCTCCGCCTCCTGAATGCGCGCCTCGGCCGCTTGCGCCGAGGACCGCCGCAGCTCGTCCGCTTCCGCCTTCGCGCCGTCTCGGAGCGCCTTCGACTCCGCCGACGCCTCGCGGATCATCTTCGCCGCCTGCTCCTCGGCGAGACGCAGCGTCTGCTCGAACGCCGAACCCAGGTCGGCGAAGCTCGGCTTCGACCGCGCCCGCTGGACGGCGCTTCGCGCCTCCGCGAGCTCGCGCTCGAGCCGCTCGATCGTCTTCGTGTGATTCGCGCGCTCCTGCTCGAGCGAGTCGAGCTGCGCGCGGATGTCGGTGATCGCGCGATCGACGTCCGCGGTCTCGTAACCGCCCTTCCGCGCGACACGGAACGAGAGCACGTCCCCCATGTCCCCTCCCAGCTGTTGGGGGACAGTCTATGCGCGGCCTTGCGCGCCCGGGGGCACGGCGAGCCGTCGAAGTGCGGCGCTCGCCCGCGCGACGCGATCGACGCGCACCGCCCAAGCGGGGAGTCCGCCCGCGAGCGCCGCGAGGGCGACCGCCGCATCGTCGAGACGCGCTTCGCTCGCCTCGTCGACGAGCATCGAGGCGAGGATCGTGTCGCCCCCCTCGACGAGGACGGGATAGCCGAGACCCGCGAGGCGCTCGAGGTGATTGAGCATCCGCCACGGCGCGGGGTCGGTCGCCGAGAGGCCGGCGCCCGAGTCGACAGCGATGCGCTCGGGCGCGACGCCCGCGTCGAGGAGCGCGGCGACGTTGCGGATGATCCCGGACGTGTACGCGTCGGCGGGATCCTCCGGGATCGGTCGGGCGCCGGGGGAGCGCCACGGGCCCAGCACGCACGTCGCCGTCGAACGCGCGACGACGGCCCGCATGTCCTCGTCCGCGGTGCCGCCGGACGGGTCCACGACGCATCGCGCGCCGTGGTCGAGCGCGATCGCGGCGCGCCTCGCGCTCGTCGTCGTCACGCTCACCGGGATGTCGAGCTCGACGAGCCCGCGGACGAGGAGCGCGATCGTGTCGTCGTCCGCGGTCCCGAAGCACGCCGGGCGGAGGGCGTCGACGTCGACGAGGTCGGCGCCCTCGTCGCGCAGACGGACGCCGGTGCCGATGAGCGCCCCGACGTCCTCGAGGTCCTTCGGCGCCAGGGTGCCGAGGATTCGGGTCGGCTGCCGGTCCATGGTTGACGGCGAGCCTAGCCGGTATCGTCGAGCCCGGAGGCGCAGCGTGAGCAACACCGAGGTCGAACCGCACGAGACCGGCTCGCGCGTCGCCCGCGCCCCTGGGCGCGTCGCCCGCCTCATCCAGCCCCGGACCGTACCGCTCGGCGGGCCGCGCGGACTCGTCGTGACGCGGACGATCCCGGACTGCTCCCTCCCGACCGTCGGCGCGTGGTGCTTCCTCGACCAGGGCGGCCCGGAGCCGCACCTCTCGCGGCTCCTTCCGCACCCGCACATCGGACTGCAGACGGTGTCGTGGCTCCTCGAGGGCGCGATGCTCCACCGCGACACGGTCGGGAGCGAGGCGCTCATCCGACCGGGGCAGCTCAACATCATGACGAGCGGTCGCGGCATCGCGCATTCCGAGTTCACGCCCGGGGACGAGGACCTGCGCACGCATCTCCTGCAGCTGTGGATCGCGCTTCCGGATGCCGCTCGCTGGCAGGCGCCGCACTTCGAGCAGCACTCCGAGCTTCCCGTCGTCGCGGGGGAGGGGTGGCGCGGCACGGTGCTCATCGGCGCGTTCGCGGGCGCGCGGTCGCCCGCCGCCGCGTACTCGCCGATCGTCGGCGTCGAGCTGCGGATCGAGCCGCTCGCGACGGCCGCCCTTCCACTGCGCGCCGACTTCGAGCACGCGCTCCTCGCACCGCTCGGGGAGGTCGAGGCCGATGGCGTCGCGCTCGCCCGCGGACCGCTCCTCTATCTCGGCACGGAGCGGGAGTCGCTCGAGGTCACCGCCGGGCGGGAGGGCGCGACGCTCCTGCTCATCGGCGGCGAGCCGCTCGTCGAGGGCCTCGTCATGTGGTGGAACTTCGTGGGCCGCTCGCACGAGGAGATCGCCGAGGCGCGCGAGGAATGGGAGGGGCGCTCGCGCCGATTCGGGCCGGACATTCCGGCGCACGGCGGGGAGCGCATTCCCGCGCCGCCGCTCCCGGCGGTGCGCCTCACGCCGCGCAAACGGCGACCCGAGCTCCTCGATGCGTGAGGCGACGGTCGCGCGGCGAGGCGGAGCGTTGCTCGCGCTCGCCGCCGCGTTCGCGCTCGCTGGGTGCGCGGCCGCCCCGGTGAGCGCGGTCGAGCTCGCGAGCGGCGAGCAGGACGCACCCGTCGACGTCTCGGTCGCCGGGAGCGAGGGCGTCCAGGTCGTCTTCCGGGAGATCACGATCCGACCCGGAGCCGGCACCGGCGAGCACTGCCACCACGGTCAGCTCGTCGCGGTCGTCCAGCAGGGCGAGCTCACGCATTACGCGCCCGTCCACCCGGGCGGGGTCGCGGTGTACGGACCCGGCGATTCGGTCGTCGAGGGCGCCGGCTACATCCACGAGGGCGTCAACGAGGGTGACGAGGACGTCGTGCTGTGGGTGACGTACATCATCGAGGGCGGGCAGCCGCTCGCGGAGATCGACCTCACGAAGTGCGAGGGGTGACGGCCGAGGCCGCTGTCGTCGGCACGCGCGAGGATCGGCGCATGCACATCGTCCTCGACGGCGTCCTGCGCCGCCCGGACGACGCCCTCGCGATCGAGGAGGACGCACCCGTGACGGCGACGATCCTCGACGACGCCGGCCGCCCGCGAGCGGTCGAGACGGTCGAGCCGGGCGAGCTCGCGGCATTCGTCGCGCAGCGCGAGCGCGAGCGGCCCCGCTGGGTGTGGTCGACCGCCGCCGACTGGTACCCGGTCCTCCTCGCGTCCGGCGTGCGCATCGAGCGCTCCCACGACCTGCGCCTCGTCGCCGCGATCCTCGACCGCGAGTGGGACGGGGCGGACCCGGTCGCGGAGCATCGCGCGCAACTCGAGCGGATCGACCGAGCGCCGGAGCGGCGACGGCTCGAACTGCTCGTCGCGGCGGAGTCGGCCGGGGCGCTCATCGCCGTCGAGCTCCGGCACGCGGGCCTCCCATGGTCGGCGGAGGAGCACGACCGGCTCCTCACGGAGCTCCTCGGCCCGCGACCAGCAACGGGCCGACCGGCGGCACTCGAGCGCCTCCACCGGGAGATCGAGGCCGCGCTCGACGGCGCGAGCGTCAACCCGGACTCGCCGCAGGACCTGCTGCGGGCGCTCAGGGCCGCGGGCCTCCGCGTCGACTCGACGCGCGCGTGTGCGCTCAAGTCGATCGACCACCCCGTGATCCCGCCGCTCCTCGAATACCGCGCGCTCGCACGGCTCGCCGCGGCGCACGGCTGGG
>Ga0182737_1003074_pt1 | contig 12731 bp, 8 predicted proteins | sample eDN5th30CBELigOP_FD_128878 | JGI IMG/M metagenome (GOLD analysis project Ga0182737, IMG submission 128878) | Enriched Organic Plus compost microbial communities from Emeryville, California, USA - eDNA 5th pass 30_C BE-Lig OP (version 2) (version 2) ... | reverse complement strand
GAGAAAAACCGCTCCTTCGCCCGCGCCTTCTCCTCGTCGCGACGGCCTCCGCCAAGGCAGGCGTCGAACTGATGCTTCTCGATCGTGTCGAGCAGCGTGACGGTCTGCAACTTGTTGCGCGAGGCATTGATCCCCTTCTCCTCGACGACGCGGCCGGTATCGATCGACTCCTGCACCGATCCCACGACGAGTTCCGCGCCCAGCTTCTCCACGTAGGCATCGCGGTAGGTGATCGTCTCGGGGAAGTTGTGGCCGGTGTCCACATGGAGCAACGGGAACGGCAGCCTGGCCGGCCAGAACGCCTTGCGCGCGAGGTGCGCCATGACGATGGAATCCTTGCCGCCGGAAAAGAGCAGCGCCGGCTTGCGGAATTGCGCCGCCGTCTCGCGCAGCACAAAGATCGCCTCCGCTTCCAGTTGATCGAGGTGACTCAGGTTGTAATCAGGCATGGTGATTCGGTCGAAGGTCGAAAGTTGAGGTTGAAGGTCCTGACCATTTCCCGCCTTCGCGGGGCCGAATGCCTCGCGGCATTCAGGCTTCAGACCTTCAATTCATTTCAGCGCGATCTTTTCGCGCAAAAACGCGACCAATCGAGCCGCACATTCCTCCACAGGCGCGACGGCGGTGTCCAGCACAAGATGCGGAGACGCCGGTTCCTCGAACCCGCTGTCCCGCCCCGTGAAGTTCGCGACCCCACCGGCCGCGGCTTTTTTGTAAAGCCCCTTCGGATCCCGCTCCGCGCACAGCTCGAACGGCGCTTTCACGTAGATCTCGTGGTAGGCCGGGCCAATGATCTCCGCCGCCGACTTCCGAAATTCCTCCCGCGGCGTGATGAGTGATACGAGTGTGATCACCCCCTGGCTCATGAAGAGCTTCGCCACCTCGGCGACCCGGCGGACGTTCTCCCGGCGATCCTCATCGGAAAAGCCGAGATTCCGGTTCAGTCCGCTGCGAAGGTTGTCGCCATCCAGAATGACCGTGAAGCGCCCCTCCGCATGAAGCAACCGCTCCACCTCGTTCGCAATCGTTGACTTGCCGGAACCGGACAGGCCCACCAGCCATGCCACCACCCCGCGCTGCCCCAGCAGTCGTTCCTTTTCGGCAGCCCCCAAAAAGCGGTGAAACTCGGTATGGATGTTTTCAGGCACAACGGACATGGAGGCGCTATCTCACGCCAACCACCCGAAGGACGCAAAGGGAAAACGCCGGTTATGACTCGATAAAACCAGAGGCCCCGCGCCTGGCAGCGCGGGGCCTCTCCACCGACCTCACCCAGACACCTCAGACACGTCGACGCCTCAACAACACCACAGCCACCAGCAAGCCCCCCATCGCCACCGCATACTCATGCGGCTCAGGGACAGGAGTGATAGTGCCATATATCGAAACGTTATCTATTCGATACGTTCCCGAGCCGGTCCCCCCGGAAAAACTCATGGTGAAGGAAATCGGAGTGCTGCTGCTTGCGCTCCCGAAACGCTCCAATGAGGTAAGAGGTATCGAGACCCCAACCCAATCCACCAACTCGCCTTGAGTTCCAATTGTTGTTGCGGGGAGCGATGTCGAGCCTACAGTCAAAACAAAAGTGTGCCCGGCAGCACCTGTCAAACGCACATCGAACGCGAAGGTTGATAGCTTGGCCGTATACCCCGGGGCAACGCTAAATGTTAGCGATACAGATGAGGACGTGCCATTACCAAGCGCCCAGACATCGGTTCCGTTGGTTGTGGTTCCAGACGTTACCGCTGACCCCGACGAAAAGACTCCACCCGACAGATGAGGGTCTAATTCAATCGGATTATCGATTGTGTTCTTGAACAATTGAGCATTAACGTCGGCTATCCAGCACAATCCGCTGACGAGCCCCAGCAAGCAAGAGATCCTAATTCCCATATCTCTCCCTCTCGAGTGTTCGAAACTAGCGGATTACAACTTCACCCCGCTGCCGACGAAGCATCAAAACCGCCACCAACAGCCCAGCAATCGCAAGCGCAAACACCTGTGGCTCCGGGACCGGGGTAACGTCCGCATAGCTGGTGCCGATGCGAACCTCATCGAGAATACCGGATGGAGAACCATTAGCCCCCCGAAGCAGGAATTGGGAGATCGTGTCGAGGTCGGTGCCTCCGGTTGCGGTCAAAGTTGGCGTCGGCGGAAGCCCTCCGAAAGTCACCGGGCTGGGATTAATCCAGAGCGAGGAGACATTGTCCCCGGTCTCGGGATTGAAAGTATAAGCCCCCACCACGAAATACGTGGTATTCAGACTAAGCACGGTTGTGTCGTAGATTGGAGTCGTGTTGGAGCGATTGCTCAATCCAATGCTGAATCCCTCCTCCGCGGCCTGAAACCAAACCGCCGCGGCGTAAAACGTATTATTATTAGATAGGGAGAAGCTATAAGTTGCGCCGGTGGGTTTGGTCGTCAACTGGAACTCGAAAGAGTAGTAGACCGTTCCGGAAGTCAATGCCGAGAATCCCATCAGGGCCTCCTGGATATTTCCCGCGTCAAAGGACACTTCTTCTCCTGTTGGAGGTTCAAGCCCGGGAGTTGTCAGATTACCGCTGGCAATTACGGGAGGGGTGCCGGGATTTAACGAAATCCAGCTTCCGTTCCCGGCGACCGTTGAGCCCACCGTGTAATCGAAACCCTCATAAACAACCAGTTCCGCCAGGACGTTCGAAACCGACAGTGCCGCGACAATTGCTAATGCTATTTTCTTCATCGTTTGTTATCCGTTAACCCGCTCCTTGAACGACTCCTCCCGATACTTCCGATGAGGGGGCTGCGCGGGGGCAAACCCATTGGCAAGCTCCCTAGCACCGGTCGTGCCAACAGGAATTTCGATGCGACAAAATTGCCATCGCGGTGACACAGCGGCGGAATTCCGCCATCGCTAAGTCCACCATTTGGAGGAACTTAACCGACTGGGGACAATGTCAGAAAAATAATGGCCGAAAACACGGCGTCTGATTCCCCGACCAACCGGAGAGACAAACTTCGCCAGTTTGCGCCATGTCGCGCCGCTGACGCACGACTCGGTATCCGCATCGATCGATCAAGGATGGCCGCCCTCGAAATCACCTTGCTCAGCCGGGCAACGAGACCCGCGGCCATTTGCCGCCGCCCCGCCGGACAGGACTGAATCGACACTCGAAAAGCTTCGCGGCTCGATGACCCGGCGCCATCCCGCCAGGTTCAAAGGCTTGAATTCCCCCGATTTCCATGGGACTGGAGAAGTGTCGACGCTCGAAACGTTGAGACCATGGACCGCATCCGCTCCCTCAAGCTTCGCTGGCTGCACGGCCAGCTCACCGAGCTCTCGTGGGAGAACATCACCGGCATTTCGTCGCCCCACCCCGCCACGTGGCAACCGGCAATCAATGTCTTTCGCTGCGAGTCGGCGTATTGCATCTGCGTGGATCTCGCCGGCGTGGCCAAAGACGAAATCGAACTGCTCGTGGAGCCCGGGCGACTGCTGATCCGCGGCTCGCGCACTCCTCCCCACCCGACCGCCGAGCACGGGCGCGCCGTGCGGGTTCTCGCCATGGAGATCGATGCCGGAAGATTTCAACGCGAGCTGCACCTGCCACCCGAGGTCGATCTCGATCGAATCAGCGCCGAACAGGAGAACGGATTGCTATGGATTCGCCTGCCGATCCCATGACGCTGCGTGCCGACTCGGAGGAGCCGGCTGCCGAAACACCCCGGAGCACCGGCGAGCGTCCCTCGAGACTCGAGGAAGTCCCCAGGGAACTTCCGATTCTTCCCACGCGAGGCGTCGTGGTGTTTCCCGGCGTGATTCTGCCGATCGGGCTCCGCGATGCCGGCGCGCACAAACTGCTCGAGGAAACACTGCCGACCTCGAAGCTCCTCGGTGCGATCACCCTGCACGACCCGGCCAAGGAAACCATCGAGGCGCCGGACCTTTATGGCTTCGGAACGATCTGCCGCGTCTTGAAGTGGGTGCGGCAATCGGAAACGCATTCCGTGCTCTTCGTCGAGGGGCTGGAGCGATTCTCGCTGCGAAAGCTCATCCAGACCGATCCCTATTTCCGCGCGGAGATCGAGGTGCGGCAGTCGATTTATCCCGCCGAGAGCAGTCCCGAGTGGGAGGCGGCGGTGCGCAATCTGCGGGCCTCCGCCATCGAGCTTGCGCAATTGATGCCGGAGGTTCCCTCGGAAGCGCAGGCATTGCTCGAAAGGCTCGAAGACGCGGGCTTGCTCGCCGATTTCATCGCCGCGCACATCGAGGGCGAGGTCTACACCCGCCAGGCCGTGCTCGAGGAACTCGATGTTCGCAAGCGCATCGAGCTCGTGCAGCGCCAGCTCGCGAGCCGGCTCGAAATTGCACGCATCCAGCAGCGGCTTCGCGAAGATGTGAAGGCGCAGTTTTCCGATGCCGAGCGCCGGGCCTACCTCCGGGAGCAGATTCGCGCCATCCAGCGCGAACTCGGCGAGGGCGAGGAAGCCGGCACGGCCGAGCAGGTCGAGGAATTGCGCCGGCGGCTCGAGGAGGCGGCTCCACCCGAAGCGGTGATGCAGCAGATGGAGCGCGAGCTGAAGCGGCTCGATTTCATCCCCGCGGCCAGCCCGGAATATTCCCTCACCATCAGCTACGTCGAAACGGTCGCCGACCTGCCGTGGTCAAAGCTCAGCGAAGACCAGCTCGACCTCACGCGGGCGCGTGAAATTCTCGACCGCGATCATTTCGACCTCGAGAAGGTGAAGCGGCGATTGATCGAATTTCTCGCCGTTCGAAAGCTGAACCCGACCGGCCAGGGACCGATCCTGTGCCTGCTCGGGCCTCCGGGTGTTGGAAAGACAAGCCTCGGACAATCGATCGCCGACGCGCTGGGGCGAAAGTTTGCGCGCATCAGTCTCGGCGGGTTGCGCGACGAGGCGGAGATTCGCGGCCACCGCCGCACCTACGTGGGCGCGATGCCGGGCCGGTTGATTCAGGAACTCCGCCGCGTGGGCACGCGCAACCCCGTGCTCATGCTCGACGAAATCGACAAGCTCGGCGCGGACTTTCGCGGCGACCCGGCCAGCGCGCTGCTCGAGGTGCTCGACCCGCGGCAGAATCACAGCTTCTCCGATCGCTACCTCGACCTCCCGTTCGATCTCTCGCAGGTCCTGTTCATCGCGACGGCGAACTTCGTGGATGGCATTCCGGGTCCGCTGCGCGACCGCATGGAGATCATCGATCTGCCCGGCTACACGGAATCCGAGAAGCTCGGCATCGCGCAACGTTACATCGTCCCGCGCCAGCTCGCGGAAAACGGCCTGCCAGACGACGTGCGCTGGACCGAGCCGGCACTCGTTCAAATCATCGAAAGCTACACCCGCGAGGCCGGCGTGCGCGAACTCGAGCGGCAAATCGGCGCGGTCTGCCGGGCCATCGCCGCGCGCGTGGCGGAGGGAGCGTCCGCGGCGATCGAAGTGACGCCGGAGTTTGTCTCGGAGACATTGGGGCCGCCGCGATACGTGCGCGAGGAGCATCTGCGCACAAATGCCCCCGGCGTCGTGACCGGGCTCGCCTACACTCCCGTGGGCGGCGAGGTTCTCTACATCGAGGCGGTGCGTTTCCCGGGCAGGGGCCAGGTCACGCTCACCGGACAGATCGGCAATGTGATGAAGGAATCGGTGCAGGCCGCAATGAGCCTCGTTCGCGCACGTGCGGGCCAGCTGGGAATCGACTCCGAGGTCTTCGAAAAACACGACGTGCACGTCCACGTGCCCGCCGGCGCCGTGCCGAAGGACGGTCCCTCCGCAGGGGTCGCCATGTTCTGCGCGATCGCATCGCTCTTCCTCGGCCGCAACGTCCGCTCCGATGTCGCCATGACCGGCGAAATCACGCTGCGCGGTCGCGTGCTGCCAATCGGTGGACTCAAGGAAAAGTCGCTCGCGGCGCTCAGAGTCGGAATTCGCAAGGTGATCATTCCCGCCATGAACGAGAAGGACCTGCCCGACATTCCCCCGGAAGCCCGGAGCCGCATCGCATTTCTGCCCGTCTCCACCGTCGACGAGGCGCTCGAAGCCGTGCTTGAGCCGAGGGCGGCCTCCTGACAGAGCCGCAGCTCACGCGAGGATCGCGTCCAAAGTCCGGGCACGTTCCGCTCTCGATGGCTTCTTATCGGAACGCTCCGAAATCAACAGGAGGGTGTCGCCGAGTCGCGTAGAAACGACATTCGCTGGCGGAAGACGGCGTTCATTACGACAAGAAGCGGGCAACTGCTCCGCCGCGTCTCGTGCAATGTGCTCCACAAGACTGTCACGAGTGCTCGGGGGGTGCCTGCGATTTTCGAGTTTCCGACGGCGGCGGAGGCCCGGCACTCCGCGAACCGGTTGCTTTCCCGCTCGCATGATGACGAAGCTGCGGATCGACGGCGACGACCATGCGATCAACATCGAGCGCTCCGTCGAGAAATTCATTGATCCGGCCCGCCGCCGTCCGCGGGTCTTCCAGGACATCGGAGAATTCCAGCTCCAGTAGCAGGGCGTTGGGATTCCGCTGTGTGATTCTCCTCGCCGTTGCCATGTGCTTTTCGAACGTCGCCCGAATCGCCGCCTCCTGCTGCGCATCCGGAAGCCGTCGACCAAGCCGCTCGAGCATCTTTCGTTGCGAAGCCAGGACTTCATCGGGACTGCGCCGCAGAAGAATCACCCGTCGCGGCACCGCTGGCGGCAATGCGGGAAGAAGAGGGGCGACAATTTTCACCCCGTTGCCCCGGGCCTCGGGGACCCATGTTGCGTCCTGCCACAAGCGTTTTACCTTCTCGTGCTCGAAATAGCCGTGGACGTTGCTGTCATCGGGCTTTCGAACTCCGTCACAAAATATTGGCAGTCCGCCCGCTTCGAGCATCCGCATCAGCATCGAAGTGCCGGAACGCGGAAGCCCGGAGACAATGACCAGCGAGTCGGAAAGCGGCACTGGTCTTTTGGGCAAAGCAGGGTGCAAATCCGAGGCGGGTGCCACCACCGGGTTTTCCACACGTTCTGGTCCCGGCAATGTTGCCCGGCGAAAAAGGCGCTTGCGGCGGGCTTCAGCAGCCAACCGGCGATGCCGTATGGCGCTCGCCCAGTCTCCCTTTCGCGTCCGCAGGACGCGCGCGAGGGCAAGATGTGCGGCAATAAAATCCGGCGCGATCTCCACGGCGATGCGCAGAGCCTGTGCCGCAGCCTCCGGATCTCCGGAAGCTTCCAACGCCATCGCTCTCCAGAAGTGGGCTTCGTGAAAGCGATGCATCTGAATCGTCACGTTCGTGGCGTGTTTGAGAGCTTCCTCATAACGGCCCAACTTGAGAAGTGCGCGTGCGAGGAGAAGTTGCGCTCCCAGATCAGCCGGCTCGAGATCGAGGATCTCACGCAGGCGCTTTTCGGCATTTTCCACCTCACCAAGCCGCAGATGCAGCTTTGCGAGCTCCGTAAGCACGGATAGGCGCAACCGCGCTTCGACCTTTGTCAATGCTTCAAGACGCTCCAGTGCCTGGCGGCTTCGCCCGCCCGATGCGTCGAGAAGCGCCTCGAGATAAGCAAACGTCGCCCGGTTGATCGTGCCTGCTTTAACAAGCTTCCGATAGCGCATCTGGTCCTGCTCGCTCCATTCAGCGAATTTCTTGTCCCGACACGCTTCCGATTCCGCCAGCTCACGCATTTCACGGCGGGCTTCACGAGCCGTCTTCGCCTTTCGCGATTTCAACTGGTCGAGAATCTCGCGCGCGGCGGCGCGATCCCGCCTGGCCATCTGGCAAAAGAACCTCTGCAACCCAAAGCGCCCCTCGTTGGGCCATCGCTCCCAAAGTTCGGCGAGAATCCGGTCAGCCTGGACCGGCATCCCCGCATCCATGTAGGCCCGTGCCTCGTTATAGCGCAGTTCACGCGTGGCATGCTCGGCGGCCTGCACCTTGTCCTCGGGGATGTCTTCGATGTAACCAAGGTCGGCAAGTTGACGGAGCGCCGCCTCGTTCGCGGCCGGATCCGTCTGGCGGTCCGGGGGATGTCCGCCATCCTCACCGGGCACGAGGTCCCAGCTTTCGCACCACGACACTTCGGGCGTCTCGACGAACACGTCCCGCAACACACGGCCATCCATGTCGCGACCGACGGGCAGGCCAAAGAGCTGAAGCACGGTGGGGCAGACATCGAGCACCGTCGCGCCAAATACGAGTTCATCGCGTCGCACAGCGGGTCCGCGCATCGCAAAGATGCCGAATCCACGATGCTCCGCCGCTGGACCCGCCGGCTCGTTCGGCAGCGTTTCCGGGCGCAACGCATCGGGATGAAATCCATGATCGGACATCAGGATCACCGTGGTGTCATCCCCAACGTGCTTGAGCAGGACGCCCAGCATGAGATCGTGAAAGCGGTAGGCCGCCGTCACCACACCCCGATAAAGCTCGAAGTCCTCCTCGGAGACGTTGGGACGACGCGGTGGATGATACTCCATGAAGGCGTGGCAAAAATGGTCGATCGCGTCGAAATACACCGCCATGAAATCCCATGGCTCGAGCTGCATGACCGCAGTCGCCGCCGCCTGGATGGATGAGCATTCGGCCAGAATTTTCGCCAGCGTGCGAAGTCGCGGGTCCTTTTCCTGGTCAATCGAAGCCGCTTTTGGAACAAACGGCAGAATCTGCGAAGCCTCGAGTTCCGCAGGATGAACCCGCAGCTGCGCGAGCGGTCCATACAACCGGCGCGGATGCACCGAAGCCGGGTCCAGCGGCCAACGACCGTCTTTCGTCAAATCCGTGGCACGATGGTAATGATTCGAGACCATCACACCACGAATGGGTTCCACAGGATGCGACGGCCACCAGCCGATGACGTTCGAGCGGAATCCATTCTGTCCGAGAATATTCCAGATCGCCTTCGTCTTGCGTGAGAGCGAAGAGACCGGGCGCACGCCACCGCCGTGGGGATCCGGCTCGGTAAATCCCAGGATGCCGTGTTTGAAAGGTCTTTTGCCCGTCGCGATCGACGTCCACAGCATAGGCGAGAGTGGAGGGTTGAGCGTGGCCATGTTCCCCATCACTCCCTCCTCCAGAAATCTCCGGAGGTGCGGCATCTCGCCGCTGTCAACCAGCGGTTTGATAACCCGCCAGTCAGCTGCGTCCCAGCCAATGAGCAGGCATTTCATCGCTCCCGCGACCTATGCGGATTGGTTATCACCATTTCCTGCGGCGGCGATTGGCACGCCAGGCGGTTACTCCAACGGCGCCCGCCGCCAGCGCAAGAAGGCCCGTGGTCGCAGGTTCCGGGACCACGCCGCCAACAAAGATCGGCTTGCCAGCCTCCGTTTCATAGGCCCAACGCGTAATCGTAAACTCCGAATTGCGCCACTCGACTTCGTCGATGGTAATCACCATCTCTGCCCATCCGTAGTGCGTCGCCCCATCGTCATCAACAAAGCGAAAGCCAAAGTATCCAGGGATCCCGCTCTCGAATCCTTGCATATTCCATCTAATGAGAGCCCGGTCGGGATACGAGACACCATAGGACGAATAGGCTTTGGCAAAGCGTGCCACATATTTAGACCCTCCAGCAATCCATGTGGTCGTGTATTTCTCCCCGTTCCACGTATAGGTCCCCCTTCTCTCTGTCGTGCCCGCGAAGAAATACCGGGCAGGCAAATCGGGCCCTACTTTGAAACCTGGCACCAGATTCTTTACCGCCCCACCATTCTGGTAATAATACCCACCACTCCAGTCAGTCCATATCGATTTCGCTACAATCCCGCGACCGCCGAGGCTGTTTTCGCCCTTTCGATAGCTCTGCATCGCCAAAACTCTCCACGTAGACTGATACTGATGCCCGCCCCAACTCCACGTATAAGTGCTGGAACTGCGCCTAAGCCGCCAATCCCAGAGCCCGTTCCCATCCACGTCCCATCCAACCGTGGCAGGCGAAGAAAGAGAGAAACTCAACGTCCGCGGTTTGTTCGAAACGGTGACAACCTCTCCATGCGCAGAGCCTGCGCTCACACCATTTATCGCGAGCACAGCCGCCGGAGCGGTGAGCACTCCCATATGGTGCAGAACCTTCGACTTATTCTTCTTTCCATTGCGGAGACGCATTCTTTTCAAGTTGAATTATTAGATCTCCTGTTTCATAAGCGAGGTAATCTGCGGATTACCCTTCCATTACAATTATCGCCTTCGCCGCTTCGACGCCCATACAAGTGCCGCCAGCCCTATGCCGAGCAACAAAACAGTCCCCGGCTCAGGGACTGCCAGAATATCGCTTAGCGAGTCTTCCATAGCACTTTGTTGTAAAGCATTATTGATCATGCAAACGTCTTCTCCAGAACTGCGCTGAAATTCCAAAACAGAAACCTAGATTCGCGCTCAGGAGATGAAATGCGCAAGCTAGTGAAGGGGACGACAAAGCGCTCCAACCCAAACGCCCCAGGTCCAGCAGGAACTTTCTCTTTCATAATGCGTTTTGCGGTTCCGATCCTTTCAACGATTTCCCAGAATTCTCCGGCGGCGGAGGAGCATCACCATACCGAGCATTCCCACGAGAAGAGTGCCCCATTCTTCGGGCTCGGGGACAGCGTTGAGAGGGGTCATCGAAAAGCTCGCCGTCGGGTTGTCGAAGGCCAGTTGGAGCGGAAAGGCAAGCGGATCGTCCGGATCAACCAAGGGATCGATTCCGGTAATTGCGAACGACGCCACCGCGGAACCATAGAGGGCCTCAAAATCGACGACATCACCCGGCCCAAATTGCCCCAACACCACTCCACCTACTGAAACCGTAAACGCATCGGCAAATCCAGTCGGGAAGCCGAGGATTTGTGTAAACAACGAATCCGAGGTCATCGTATATTCGAATCCGTAGGCGGTTGGTGGATCGAACCAGGCACCGCTTGGCACTTCGACGAAAATGAACTCGCTCTCACCGCCCTCCCAACTCGGTAGATGGGCATCCGGAATGAAAGGATTGGATTCCGTTTGCCCAAGTGTTGGATTGCCGTCACCAAAGTCGTAGGTCAGCCAAAGGTGGCTGTTCTGCACGCGGGTGCTGATGCCGCTCTCGCCGGAACCTTCCAGTAGGAACTCACCGTCGTTGATCTCCGCAAGCCCGTCTCCGACGCCAACCACAGCCCGGTTACCGCCGAATCCCTCGAAGCCTCCGCTGGCATCGCCCGTTTCCCATTCGACCTCCTTGTAAAAGAAGCCAATATTCCCTTCGCCTTCAGGCACCTCATAGCCGGGTCCACGAATGACGAGCTGGAAGGAAGCCGTGCGCTCGAGATTGTCCGCTCCGTAGTATGACGAAACCTGATCCCAAGTGATGATCACCTGATCGGGAATGTCCGTTCGAACATAAACCGAACCCGGCCCCCAACGCGTATCCACATCCGCCCAATAAGGAGCGATCGTCGGAGCGAAGGTCATCGTGCGGATGTCCGAAGGCGTGTAATTAAAAAAACCCGCAGTTCCGAAGCTGATCGTGCCGTTGTTGTTGATGATGAAGGAACGATAAGTCGAACCAAAGTAGTCTATGTTGAAACCAAGCAGATACGGCCCAAACCAGCCGTCGTCATTTGGACCGTAGGCATTTGGGATTTCGCCTAAGCCTCCGCTGATAATATCCGTGTAATACTCCGCTCGCGCGACGCTTCCTGTAGCCATCACCACAGCAAGGCCTAGCGAAAGTCCCCAGTTTCGAAGTCCACGCAAACCCGTAGTTCGTGCACCCTTCCCATACGAATGACTGTCCTTGGTTTTCATAAATTGAATGGGCTGTGCTTAGCGACGGGCAGGCTGTGCCCGGCGGCGCAGCACCGCCATCACAGCCAACATCCCTGCGAGAATCGTCCCCCATTCTTGCGGCTCCGGCACCGCGGCAGCCGTAATATTCACCGTGATGCTGGAGAGTCCATATGTCCCGGAGAGGTTCGAGCTGGTAAGGTCAATCGTCAGCAAGTCGTGGTAGGCACCATTGCTTGTCGGCGTGAAACTCACACCGAATGTTCCGGCCACAGCTCCCGCTTGAACCCCGGCAAACGATTCGAATCCTGTCAGGGCGAAATGCGTCACTCCACTCGTATCGAAGCCGCCACCCAGCATGTCTTGGTAGAGCGAACTCAGCAGGACATTCGCGATGTCAAATTCGGCAAACTGTTCGCCGGACGTCACATTGATGGTGCCGAAGTCGAGCACATATTCGGTCGCGCTGATCGCGGTCAGTGAGGCAGCCCCGGAAACAAGCACTAGCTCCGGAGCGGCATAGTAGTTCACCTGCGCGGTCGTCGGCACCTCCGAGGAGGGCAGCGTGGTAATCCCCAACCCGCTTGTTCCACCACCGTTGGAAGCCAGGTCCAACGTAAGAACTCCTGAACGAATTCCCACAGTGGACGTGTCGAATCCAACGGTAATGCCGGAACTCGAAGCACCTGCGGCGAGGTTCTCAACCGAGCCAGAAGCATAAAAGCCTCCGGTGATTCCACTGACGGCAACATCGAGCCCCTCGCTAAAGCCATCTGCGATCGCAATGTTTGCAATGGCCGGTGTGCGGGAAACGACGTCACCTACATGGACGATTCCGAAATCGACCACTTCCGGAACGGACGGTTCAGCGTAGCGATACACATTGCCCGACACATTCACCACCTGGCTGCCCAGCGTCGTCAGCCCCAGTCCACTCGTGCCCTCCCCATCGGAAACGTAGCCAATGGTCGCTGTTCCAGCCTTCGCTCCCGCTGTCGTCGTGTTCAGGCCCACCGACAT
>Ga0182737_1003067_pt1 | contig 12761 bp, 12 predicted proteins | sample eDN5th30CBELigOP_FD_128878 | JGI IMG/M metagenome (GOLD analysis project Ga0182737, IMG submission 128878) | Enriched Organic Plus compost microbial communities from Emeryville, California, USA - eDNA 5th pass 30_C BE-Lig OP (version 2) (version 2) ... | reverse complement strand
GAGGCCCATGAAGGCGTCGCCCGGCTGCAGCACCGAGAGGAAGACGGCCTGGTTGGCCTGAGCTCCAGAGTGCGGCTGCACATTGGCGAACTGGGCGTTGAACAGACGGCAGGCGCGGTCGATGGCGACACGCTCGACCACGTCGACATACTGGCAGCCGCCGTAATAGCGCCGGCCGGGATAACCCTCGGCATATTTGTTGGTCAGCACACTGCCCTGCGCCTCGAGCACGGCGCGCGAGACGATGTTCTCGGAAGCGATCAGCTCGATCTCGTCCTGCTGGCGGCCGAGCTCCTGGCGGATGGCTTCGGCAATCTCGGAATCGGCCTCGCCGAGCCCGGTCGAGAAGAAACCGTCGGCGGTGCTGGAGGCCCCGGAAACGGACGCAGGCATTGGCAAGCTCCCAAATCGCGATCAAGTACAGCGGATGAAGTGACGGTGCCGATACCACATCCGGTGTTCGGCCGCCAATGAAACCAAGATGTCGTGCCGGAATCCGGTCAGATCTTTGCCCGGGCCAGGACCGTCTGCAGCTTGCGGAGCGCGAGCCTGCGCAGATCGGCCTTTGCGGCGCCGGACGGGCCGACCACAACGGCTTCGGCGCCCGATACGGGATCGAGCGCCGTGACTTTCACCGAGCCGCCGAGGGCGACGAACTCGAACAGGACGGAATTGGGCGCGGGAGCGCCCTTCCCGTCAGCGTGCGGCGAGCTGCCCAAGACCATCCTTGTTGTAGATGTCCTCGCGGAACTGCACCACGCCGTCGGCATCGGCCCAGCCGGTGATGTAGACCCACTTCACCGGAACAGGCTGGGCAAGCGGCGCATCGATGCGATCACCCGAGCTGAGGGCGGCATCGACATGGGCGCTGTCCCAGCCGGGGGTGTCCTTCAGAAGCCAGCGCACGAGCTGATGGACGTTCTGCACACGCACGCAGCCCGAGGAATGGAAGCGGTTGTTCTCGCCGAACAGGCCCTTGGAAGGCGTGTCGTGCATGTAGACGCCGTCCTTGTTGGCCATGTTGATCCGGACCGAGCCCATCGAGTTGAAATCGCCCGGATCCTGCGTGAAGCGGTAGTTCATCGCCTCGTCGGAATGCCAGTCGATCTGTTCGGGCTGGAGCTCCTGGCCGTGCTGATCGTAGATCCGGATGTGGTTCTTGGTCAGGTAATCCGGCTGGGCCTGCATCTTGGGGATGAGGTCCTTCTTGATGATCGAGGCCGGCACCGTCCAGTACGGGTTGAAGTTGACGGCAAGAATCTTCACCGACAGCTCGGGCGACTCGCGATCAGCCTTGCCCACCACGACATTGTGGTGAAGCTCGACCACGCCGTCCTCGACGGCCTCGGCCTGGGCGCCGGGAATGTTGACCATCACATAGCGATGCGGCTGCGCCGAGGCGGTCAGCTTTTCGAGCCGGGCGAGGTTGACCTGCAGTTGCTGCACGCGCACCGAAACCGGCACGTTCATGGCCTGCAGCGTGTCGGGGCCGACGATACCGGTAACGATCAGGCCGTGACGGGCCTGGAAGCGACGCACCGCGGCATCGACATAGGAATCGAACACATTGGAGTCGCCGACATTGGCGGCCAGGTCACCGGAGATCACCAGACGCTGACGCAGCAGGCCGACATTGGGGCTCTTGGAGCCGAGCTTCAGCGCCGGGCCGCTCGGGACACCCTGCCAGCCGCCGCGCGCTTCCAGCTCCTGATACTTGACCAGCGCCGCCTGCGTGGCCTGAACCGTCTCGGAGCTCAGCAGCGGCACGGACGTGCCCGGCATCTCCACGTTGGAAGGCGCGGAATCGAAGCGCTGCTGCCACTCGACGGCGGCCATCTGCTGCGCAGCCGCGGTTCCGATCAGGAAGGTCGAGACAAGCGCACCGAACGCGGCACTCGCGATAACCGACCTGGACACACCCAACGTAGATTTCATGTCACGATTTCCCAAACGAAGCGCTGGTATCGTCGCCCGTGGCTTTCCGTACCATGGCATGGTTAATCGGATCGCAACAGAAGCGCACTGGCGCAGGGGGCGACGAATGGCGCTCACCATCGCCACCGGTTTGAGGCGGAACCGTGTCCAATGCACGGATAGAATTGCTCCACCGCAGAAACACCGCATCGGCGTGACAATGCAGCAACAGCCGCGAAAAGCAACAGGCCCGAAAAGCAAAACGCCCCCGAAACGGGGGGCGTCTGCAGCAGGCCGGGGCCGTCTTTAGTTCAGAGGCGGTAGCGGATCTGGTCGGTCCAGAAGCGCTCGAGACGGACCAGGGCGCGGTTGAGGACTGCGAAGTCGTCACTGCCGATGCCACCCACCTGCTCGATCGAACGGACATGCTTGGAATAGAGCGCGTCCACGATCTCGTGCACTTCCTTGCCCTTAGGCGTCAGGCTGATGCGCACCGAGCGGCGGTCCATGCGGGAGCGCTGGTGGTGCAGGAAACCCATCTCGACGAGCTTCTTGAGGTTGTAGGAAACGTTGGAGCCCAGATAGTAGCCGCGGGTACGCAGCTCGCCGGCGGTCAGTTCGCTGTCGCCGATATTATAGAGAAGCAGCGCCTGGACACTGTTGATGTCCGAACGGCCACGGCGGTCGAACTCGTCCTTGATGACATCGAGCAGACGCCGGTGCAGGCGTTCGACGAGCGTCAGCGCTTCCAGATAAAGCGGACGAACATCTTCCTTCTTGGCCGTCTGACCATCGTGGGGGAGAACCTTCGCGACGGTATTCATATCCGAACCTCATCCAAATCTCTGCGGCGCTCAAGATCGCCAGCCTTTGATCTGAATGTGATCGACAGGCATAAAAATGCACTTAAACAGCAGGGATAAATTTGTCTTTATTTTTTGGACTCCGCCGCTTGTTTATGTCTTGCTTAATCGAATTATAATTCCGGGACAACATTCCATTAAGCTTGCCAAATCATGCATCCTCGTTGGTCTGAGCGACCTTCCACGTCAAGAAAACGTAAACCGAGATGCCGAGCACTTCGAAGATCACGAGCGGCCAGAGCGAGCCATAGATCTCCGGAAAGCCCACGCAGACGGCGATCTGACTCACCGCCGCGAGCAGCCAGAGCACCGCGCCCCAGGACGATGTCATCCACAGGCCAACCCCGGCGACGACGTCGATCACGGCGAAGTAGATGTTGACCGACTGCTCCTCCACGGCCGTGCTCGGGATCAGGCCGATGGTGTTGCTGCTGTCCATGACCAGCAGGTCCCAGTGCACCAGCCCCTTGGCGAGCTGGAACAGGGCCATGATCCGGAAGAACCAGATCAGGAGCTCGCTCCAGGCAACCAGGCTTGGCTCGGGAGTGGCGCGAGCCCTGGCGCGGCTTGGCCCGGAGCGCAGCGGGCGGATGCGCTGCTCGTCCTCGGACGCGGCGTTCGTTACCGGCGCCTCCTCTCGGCGCGCGCGGCCAAGCGCCGGCAGGCGCAGGGCCCGCAGGCGCTCCAGGTGCGGGCGGACGGCTTCAAGCCAGTGATCCAGTCGCTGCTGCATGAAGCGAGCACTAGAAGGCCGCCAACGGGGCGTCAACGGCGGGCATCGACACGGATGCGGCATTCCCCCTGTGGTTTGCACAGGGCTCCTTATGTTAAAGAGAGCGCAAATCCGGACGGTTCGAGGTCCGCACTCCATGCATGACACGATTGGCCGCCTTTCGCAGCGCAGCAGCGCCGACGAACGGCAGGCATCCTCCACCCTTCAGTTGACGCATCGCCTGCGCCGCAACCGCAAGGCCGACTGGTCGCGCCGTCTGGTGCGCGAGAACGTACTGACCGTCGACGACCTGATCTGGCCGATCTTCCTGATCGAGGGCGAGCGCGCCCGCGAGGCCATTCCCTCGATGCCGGGCGTCGAGCGGCTGACGGTGGACGAAGCGGTCGGCGAGGCGCAACGCGCGGCGGCGCTCGGCATTCCGGCCATCGCGCTGTTTCCCTATGTCCCCGCCGCCCTGCGCGACGCACGCGGCTCGGACGCGCACAACCCCGATAACCTGGTCTGCCGGGCGCTGCGCGCCATCAAGCAGGCCGTGCCCGAGATCGGGCTGATCTCCGACGTGGCGCTCGATCCCTATACCAACCACGGCCATGACGGCGTGCTGGTGAACGGCGATGTCCATAACGACGCCACGGTGGAAATCCTCACCCGTCAGGCGCTGGTGCAGGTGCAGGCGGGCTGCGACATCATCGCGCCGTCCGACATGATGGATGGGCGCATCGGCGCCATCCGCGCGGCGCTGGAACAGGACGGGCATCACAACACCCTGCTGATGGCCTATGCCGCCAAATATGCCAGCGCCTTTTACGGCCCCTTCCGCGACGCGGTGGGATCGGCGAAATGCCAAGACGTTCCAGGATTGAAGGCGGGCGACAAGCGCACCTATCAGATGGACCCGGCCAATGGCGATGAGGCGATGCGCGAGGTCGCGCTGGACCTGGCCGAAGGCGCCGACATGGTGATGGTCAAGCCGGGCATGCCCTATCTGGACCTGGTGCGGCGGGTGAAGGAGCGTTTCGGCGTGCCGACCTTCGCCTATCAGGTGTCGGGCGAGTATGCGATGCTTTCGGCGGCCTTCGAAAAAGGCTGGCTGGACCGCGACCGCGCCGTGATCGAGGCGCTGACCGCCTTCAAGCGCGCGGGAGCCAGCGGCATTCTCACCTATTTCGCTTTGGACGCTGCGAGGCTTTTGAAATAGCCCCCCCTCTGTCACAGCTCAGGTCTGCTCCGCAGACACTTCGCTGCGACATCTCCCCCCGCCTGGCGCTTCGCGCCGCAGGGGGAGAAAGCCGGTGCCTCGGTCAATCCCTTGAAGTCGCAAATAAGCTGCGAAGAATGATCTCCGCCCGCGCGGGCAGCACATGCAGGCCGCTGCGGCGCTGGCCCAGGTCGATCACGTTTTCCAGCACCAGCATGGCCAGTCCGTGCATGGAGCCCCAAACCGCCAGCCCCAGCGCATTGTCATGCAGCGCAGCCCCGATGGTTTCGCCGATGGCGTCGGCTTTCAGGCCCAGGGTGGGAAACTGGTCGCGGTTGGGAAGCTGGCCGCCGAACATCAGCCGCGCCAGCGCCGGACGCGCCGCCACGAAACGCATATAGGCCGCGCCCAGCGTGGCGATCTTGTCGGACTCGCTGCCCGGCGCCTTGGCGGCCTCCACCAGCGCTTCGCGCAACTCGTCGAACCCCTCGATGGAGAGTTCGACCAGCAGGGCCTCATGATTGGAGAAATGGCGATAGGGCGCGGCATGACTGACGCCCGCCCTGCGCGCCACGGCGCGCAGGGTCAGGGCGGCCAGCGACTCTTCCTCCAGGATGGCGCGCGCCGCCTCCAGCAGCCCGTTGCGAAGGTCTCCGTGGTGGTAGCCACGCTCTGCCTTGCCTGCCGTGACAGCCGCGGCCGCCGCGGTGCGCGTATCCTGATCGTTCATGCCAATGCCTCTGCTATGCTACTTCTTGTTTCCCGGATTCCTGTTACCCAGGCGCGCCGCTTCCTGGCGCACGAACAGGCTGGACGTGTCCCAACGCTTGCCGCCGAGATTTTCAACCTCGGCATAGAACTGGTCCACGATCGCGGTGATGGGCAGGCTGACGCCCTGCTTGCGCGCTTCTTCCAGCGCGATGCCCAGATCCTTGCGCATCCATTCCACCGCGAAGCCGTGATCATACTGCCCGGCATTCATGGTCTTGACGCGGTTCTCCATCTGCCAGCTTTGCGCCGCGCCCTGGGAGATCACGCCCGTCACCTGTTCGATGTCCAGGCCCGCGGCGCGCATCAGGCTGTAAGCCTCCGACATGCCCTGCACGATGCCCGCGATGCAGATCTGGTTGGCCATCTTGGTGAGCTGGCCGGCGCCCGCCGGGCCCAGCCGCTTGGCCAGCTTGGTATAGGGCGCCATCACCGCCTCGGCCTTGGCATAGGCTTCTTCCTTGCCGCCGCACATGATGCCCAGCTTGCCGTTCACCGCCCCCGCCTGGCCGCCCGACACCGGCGCATCCACGAAATCGAAACCGCGCTTTTCGGCTTCCGCCGCCAGTTCGCGCGCGATCGAGGCGCTGGCCGTGGTGTGATCCACGAACAGGCCGCCCTTGGCCATCGCCTGGAAAGCCCCCTGCCCGCCCAGCGTCACTTCGCGCAGGTCGCTGTCGCGGCCCACGCAGCAGAATACGATCTCCTGCCCCTTGGCGGCCTCGGCCGGAGTCGGCGCGGTCTCGCCGCCATACTCGGCCTTCCACTGCTTCGCCTTTTCGGGATTGCGGTTGTAGACGGTGACGTCGTGACCGGCCTTCTTCAGGTGCCCCGCCATCGGATATCCCATCACGCCCAGTCCGATGAATGCGACTTTCATTATTCCACCACTTCCATTTTAGGGGTTTCTCCACGGGCGAACACAGGCCGCTTCATCAGCCAGATGATGACGAACACCGGAAGACTCACCCAGAACATGAACAGGAAGTCGTTGGCGTAGGCCTGCACTTGCGCGCGGTATTCTAGGAGAGAATTCAGATTTGCCAACCCAAAAGGAATCTGGGGATTCATCAGCATGGATGGCGCGTTGACTCCCAGCGCGCGATTGAAGGGCGTGGCATGGGCGGTGAGCTGGGCATGAATCGCCTGGATGCTGTTGGCCAGTACCGTGGAGGTCAGCGAAACACCCACCGCGCTGCCGATATTCCGCATCAGGTTGGACAGGCCCGCGCCATCCGTCCGCAATTGTGGCGAAAGTGTCGCAAATGCCACCAGATTCATGGGCACGAAAACCAGGCCCATGCCGATGCCCTGCACGAAAGTCACCCAGGAAATCGTCATGGCATCTATGTCCGGCGTCCAGGCGGTCATATGCCACATGGACCAGAGCAGGCAGGCGGCGCCCGCCGTCATCACCAGGCGCGGATCCATCTTCATTGCCAGGCGGCCCGCGAACATCATGGCGACCATCACGCCGACACCGCGCGGCACCATCAGGAATCCGGTCTGGGTGACGCTGCGGCCCGACAGGTTCTGCAGATAGGGCGACAGCAGCGCCGAGGATGCCAGCAGCACGAATCCCATCACGAACATCAGCACCAGGCCGCCGACGAAATTGCGGTCGCGGAAAATCTCGCGCGGCAGGAACGGCTTTTTCGCCGTCAGCATATGAACCAGGAACAGGTAGAGCGCGATGACGGCGATCAGCGCCTCCACCACGATTTCGGTGGAGGAGAACCAGTCCTTGGTGGTGCCGCGGTCCAGCATCAGTTGCAGCGAGGCCAGCCCGATGGACAACACGCCGAATCCGAACCAGTCGAAGCGCAGGCTGCTGTCCCGGTCGGTATCCTTGAAGAATATCCACAAGGCGGCGCAGGCGGCGACGCCGAACGGCACGTTGATGTAGAATATCCAGCGCCAGTTATAGGCGTCGGTCAGGATGCCGCCCAGGGTCGGCCCCAGGATCGGCCCCAGCATCACGCCCATGCCCCAGATCGCCATCACATTGCCGCGCTTTTCGGCCGGATACATGTCCAGCATCACCGCCTGGGACAGCGGCCCCAGCGCGGCGCCGAACATGCCCTGCACGATGCGGAACAGCACCATCTGCTCCAGGCTCTGGGCCGCGCCGCAGAGCATGGAGGCCAGCGTGAAACCGGCGATGGCGGTGATGAGGAAATTCTTCTTGCCGAAACGCGCCGCCAGCCAGCCGACCGGCGCGGTCATGATGGCGGCGGCGATGATATAGCTGGTCAGGACCCAGGTGATCTGGTCGCGCGACGCCGACAGGCTGCCTTCCATATAGGGCAGCGCCACATTGGCGATGGTGGTATCCAGGGCCTGCATCAGCACGCCCGCCATCGAGCCGATCAGCACCGCCCATTCGGCCAGCTTGCTGTCATACCGGTGGGCGGCGTGTGGCTGGTCCATCGCCGCCTACAATGCGTGGGTCAGCCGCCACCAGCGGCGATGGCCCGTGTCGATGCTGACCACCGCGCTCATGCCCGCGCGCAGCGGCCGCGCACAGGCTTGATCCTGGGCCTTGCCGATGGCGATGCGGACGGGGATGCGCTGCACCACCTTCACCCAGTTGCCGCTGGCATTCTGCGCCGGCAGCGCGGAAAAGGCGGTGTCGCTGGCCGCGCTCACACTCTGGACATGGCCGTTCCAATGGCAGCCCGGATAGGTGTCCACGGTGATGTCCACCGGCTGGCCGGGACGGACATGGGTGAGATCGGTTTCCTTGAGGTCGGAGGCGATCCAGGTCTCGTTGCCGACAATGCCCACCGCGCTGGTGGTGGAAAAGGCCGACAGGGCCGAGATCACCAGCGTGCCCGGCTGCAGGCTGTCCACCTCGCCCACCGTGCCGGAGAAAGGCGCGCGCACCGTGGCATGATCGAGCTGGCGCCGCGCCTCGTCCACCTGCGCCTTGGCCTTGAGATAGGCGGGCGTCTGTTCCGCCGGAAGTTCGGGATTGCCGTTCAGCTTGGCGAGCTGGGTGGCCGCGTTCTGCCGCAGCGAGGCCAGCGAGGCCTGGGCGCTGAGCAATGCGGCGCGGGCGGTATCCACCTGCATCGCGGCGATGGCGTTCTGCTGTTGCAGCGCCCGGTAGCGGTCGAAAGTCTGCCGGTTGACATTGACCTGCGCCTGCTGGGCGGCGGCCTGGGCCATGTCGGCGCGGTAAAGGGCGCGGGTGGATTCGGCGTCCTGCGCGGCGCTGACCAACGCCGCCTGGGCGTTCTCCAGCGCGATCTCGAAGGGCTTGGGGTCCAACGTGAACAGCACATCGCCCGTCTTCACCTGCTGGCCTTCCCGGACATTCACCGTCTGCACCAGGCCCGAGACATCGGTGGAGACCATCAGCTTGTTGGCATGGACATAGGTATCGTCCGCCGTCACATAGCGCCCGCCGCTGAGATAGAAGACGGCGGCTATTGCCAGGAAGACGCCCACGCCGCCGATCATCAGGACACGGCGCAGCCTCGCCTTGTCCGACCAAAGGCTTTCACGCTCCGGCACATAGGCGTCGTTGACGGCGGACATGCTTATTCTCCTGCCGCGGCCTTTGCGGACGCGCGGGCCTGCGGCTCCGAGAGCCGCTGCTTGATGTGGAGCAGCGCATTGGTGACGGTTTCCAGCACCGCCGGGTCCAGCCCCTCGGTGATACCGGCGAAGAGACCGTCCTTGTAACGGTGGATTTCATCCAGGATCGGCCGCGAGGCGGGCAACAGGTGCAGGCGGCGGATACGGCGGTCGGCGGGATCCAGGCGCCGCTCGACCAGCCCGTTGGCTTCCAGCCGGTCCACAAGGCGTCCCACGGTGATGGGCTCGACCTCACACAGGCCCGCCATTTCGTTCTGGGTCATGCCGGGCTGGCGTTCCAGACGGGCCAGGATGATCCACTGGGCGCGGGTCATGCCGTATTCGCGGGCGCGCTGGTCGAACCGTGTCCGCATCATGCGGGCCACATCGTGCATCACCACCAGCATGTCGCGGTCCAGGTTCATGCCGGATTTAATAAGCTACGTTATTATAACGCACAAGATAATAAGCCATGTAACAAACACAACCCCGCCCTGCCCGCCGCGCAACGAAACGCGCAAAGAAAAAGGCCGATGGAGGGGGACCACCGGCCTTATCCGTGAATATCCGCTGGTAGGCGCGGAATTACATGCCCGAGCCCTGAATGTTCTTCCAGCTCGCCGTGATGGCGGAGACGGCATTCTGCGGCAGCGGTACATAGTCCAGGCCCAGGGCCAACTGTTCGCCCTTTTCAAAACCCCACCGGAAGAACTTCAGCGTGTCGGCGGTGGCGCGCTGATCCGGCGGGTTCTTGTAGAGGAGGATGTAGGTGGTGGCGGTGATCGGCCAGCTCTGCGCGCCCGGCTGGTCCACCAGGATCACATAGAAGCTGTTCTTGGCGGCTTCGGCCCAGTCCGCGTTGGAGGCGGCGGCGCGGAAGGCTTCCACGGTCGGCGCGACGGTCTGGCCCGCCTTGTTGACCATCTTCACATGGCTCAGGCGGTTCTGCTTGGCATAGGCATATTCGACATAGCCGATCGAGCCGCCGATCTGCGCCACATTGCCCGCGACGCCTTCATTGCCCTTGACGCCGATGCCGGTGGGCCAGTCAATGGCGGTGTCGGCGCCGACATCGTTCTTCCACTCGGCGCTGATGCGGCTGAGATAGGTGGCGAAGATGAAGGTCGTGCCCGAACCGTCCGAACGATGCACCACGGTGATGGCGCGTCCCGGCAGGTTGACGCCCGGATTCAGCTTCTTGATTTCCGGCGCGTCCCAGCGGGCGATCTTGCCCATGAAGATGCCGGCCAGGGTCTGGCCGTCCAGGGTGAGCTGGCCCGGCGCGATGCCCGGCACGTTGACGACCGGGACCACGCCGCCGATGACGGTGGGGAACTGGGTCAGGCCGGCCGCATTCAGCTCCTTGGGAGTCAGCGGCTTGTCGGTGGCGCCGAAGGCGACCGTCTTGGCCTTGATCTGGGCGATGCCGCCGCCCGAACCGATGGACTGGTAGTTCAGGCTGGTGCCCGACACGCCCTTATAGGCGGCCGCCCACTTGGCATAGATCGGGAACGGGAAGCTGGCGCCGGCGCCGGTGATTTCCGCCGCCATCGCGGTGGTGGCGATGGCGAGACCCGCCACCGCGCCCACCAGGGCCTTGAAGTTCATTTTCATGTCTTTGTCTCCGTTTGGGATCGGGTCAGTTGGCGAACTGGACGCGGACCATCGCCACGTTCAGGTTCTGGCTGTCACGGTTCAGGTTGGTCGCGATGCCCTTCTTCACGTTGATGATGTTGTCCTGGAACATCACGCGGACATTGCGGTTGAGGTACCAGTTGACGCCCAGCGCGATGATGTCCTCGCGGCCGCCATTGATGCCGGCAAGCTGCGTGGCGGTGGCGAGCTGGGTCGGATTCCAGTTCATGTCGGTCGAGGAGTAGCGGGCCACAAGTTCCCACGCGCCCCAGCTGTCACCGGCCAGCGAGAAGGGACGCGACGGCACGATGGACTGGAAGCCGCCGGTTTCGTTGTTGAGCGCCGAGGCGGTGTAGCTCTTGGCTTCGCCGGTCATGACCCACGAACCCTCGACATACCAGCCCTCGAAGGTCGGACGGTCGGCGATGTCGAAGTTGCCGGAGCAGACCGCGTTGCGCAGCGTGCCGCACTGCCGGTCCACCGAGAACTGCGCCCATTCGCCGCCCAGGAAGAAGTTCTCCCAGTTGCCGCCCATGTCGAAGGCGATCATGTCGGCGGTCTTGGCGGCCATGTTGCCGGTCGAGATCAGGCGGGTCGGATCGTTGCGGACCTGCGGACGGTCCTGCAGGTTGATACTGTTCACGCCGCCGCCGCTGTTCAGCACGCTGGCGATGCTCATGCCGATCGAGACGTTGGAGCGGCCATCGGTCCACAACCGGTCGCTGATGCGGCCCAGGACCTGGGTCTGCTCGTCACCGCCCGGCGCATGGCCGGCGGAACTGCCGGTCTTGCCGCCCGACAGAACGGCGGTGATGGCCAGATTGTCGCCCGACCACAGCGCGTCGGTCTTGGCCCAGCCGATTTCGATGCCGCGGCGCGCATCGCCCGCGCCGAACACGTCGGCGGCGATATTGTCGATTTCCGGACGTTCGAAGAACATCAGGTTGGCCGAGGAGGTGGTGCCTTCGAACATGAAGGCCGGCTCGATCACGCCGACATTGAAGTGCCAGCCGGGAATGCCGACATAGGAAATCACCGCCTTGTTCAGCTCGGCGCCTTCGACGCCGCTGCCGCCCATGTTGATGCGGAACTCGTACTGGAAGTCGCGATAGGCGCGGCCCTCGATGCCGAAATAGGCGCGGCGCATGGCGACGCCCGAACCCAGGTCGCGCGGACCGGCGAAGCCGGGGCGATAATTCTCTTCCTGCGAGTAACCGGCGAAGTCGGCCTGGAACCGGGTGCGGATGGACATGGAGAAGCGGCCGTCGCCCGACGCGATGGTGGGGCGGCCATTGTCGAAGGTCCAGGACGCGGCCTGATAGCTCTGCTCCAGGGTGGAGAGGCGGGTGCGGTCGCTCATGGCGCGCTCATCGCGGGCCGCCAGGGCGTCTTCCAGCGCCGACACGCGGGCCGCCAGGTCCGCGGCGCTGTTGTTGCTGGTGGTGAAATTCTGCGCGACCACCAGGTTCGGCGCGCCGGTCTGTTCGGCAGCCTGCGCCCCCGCGGCGGTCACGATGGCGGCGGCGGCCACGCCCGACATCAGTGCCAGTTTCCCAAATTTCATACCCTCAGTCCCTCTGAAAATTTCCGCGCACCTTTGCGCGCGGCTGCAATCGCAGCGGGCCTTAACAGCGATATGAAAGTTGCGTGACGGTTGCGTGACAGCCTTCGCGGATGCGGGAGAATCCGCGCGCCGGACAAAATGCCGCTTGTGGATAGCCTTCCGGCGTTGCCGGAAAGACGCGGTTTTTTATGACTGGTTTTGCGCCAGCGCGCCGTAGCGGCCCTGGAAATAGACCAGCGGCGCGCCCGCCCCGTCATGGCGGGTGAATCGCAGCACCCGCCCCACCAGGATGGCGTGGTCGCCGCAGTCCTGGACGCTTTCGCGGGCACATTCGAACACCGCCAGGGCATCGGCCAGAGCGGGCGGCCCCAGCTCGGTGGGGGCCAGTGCGATGCCGTCCAGGCTGTGTTCGCCCTGCCCCGCCAGACGCGCCGACACCGCGCGGTGCCCCGACGCCAGGAGGGACACCGTGAATCCCGCCGCCCCGGCAAAGGCCGGATAGCG
>Ga0182737_1003066_pt1 | contig 12766 bp, 10 predicted proteins | sample eDN5th30CBELigOP_FD_128878 | JGI IMG/M metagenome (GOLD analysis project Ga0182737, IMG submission 128878) | Enriched Organic Plus compost microbial communities from Emeryville, California, USA - eDNA 5th pass 30_C BE-Lig OP (version 2) (version 2) ... | reverse complement strand
TGGGGCTGGCTGGCCGCCTTCGTGTACGTGGCCGGTGCGGCGCTGCGGCTGGCGCGCTTCAACACCAACATCGGCGTGGTCGACAAGCGTTTCTTCCAGGGGCTGCCCAGCCCGGCAGCGGCCGCGCTGGTGGCGGGCTTCGTCTGGCTGGCGGTGGACAACAAGCTGCCCATCCACGACAGCTTCATGGCCTGGGCGGCGTTCGTCATCACCATGTACGCGGGCGTGTCCATGGTCAGCAACGCGCCGTTCTTCAGCGGGAAGAACTTCGCCCTGGGCCGCAGCGTGCCGTTCTGGGGCATCCTGCTGGTGGTGGCGGTGTTCGTGTTCGTCTCCAGCGACCCGCCGGTGGTGCTGTTCGGCCTGTTCGTGCTGTACGGCCTGTCGGGCTGGCTGCTGCTGGTATGGCGCTGGAACCGCGCCCGCCGGCTGCAGCAGGAGCGCCGCAGGCTCTAGCGAGCGCGCTGCTTCACCACATCGGGAACTTGTCGTCGTCGTACATGGGGTCCGGGCCGGGGTGAAAGCGCGTGACCTTGTCGCCGTCGCGCCCCATGTACACGAACATCAGCGAATTCCACACGCGGTCTTGCCGGTAGCGATAGGCCCAGACCTGCTCGCGCACGCTGGGCAGGCCCACGTCGCGGATGGTGGCGGGCGGCCCGAACTCGCAGCGCACGCGGTCTGCCGTCCAGACGCCTTCGCGCAGCCGGGCGAAGTGCTCGTCGGTCAGGATTTCCTCCAGGCGCACCACCCGGTCGTCGGCGGTTAGGTCGGTGCCCCAGGCGTACTGGCCCAGGGGTTGCTGCGTCCAGAGCACCCGGCGGCTGCCGTCGGGACGGGTGCAGCCGAAATTCGGCCGGCCGTAGCGGGCCTCAGCCGTGGCGAGCGGTGTGCCGGGCAGGATTTCCTGCACCATGCTGGTGCATGCCGATAGGGCGGCCAGCGCAGCGCCGGCCATGGCAAAGCGAATAAGGGGACGGGCTGCTGGCATCGGTGTCTCCTGTGGGCCGCCCTACGGGGCGGCGGACGATCCCATTCGAGGCATTCTAGCGAATCAGTTATAATGCCTTGTTGTCTCGTGCATTTGTGTGCACGGTTTTTTGCAACCCAGGGTGGCTTTAAGCCGAACCCGGGGTTTTAACCCACGTCCGGGCGCCTCGGCCCTGACGCCAGTCCGAAGAGGTCATCAATGTCCGTCGCTGACATCAATAAAGCTGAAATCGTTACGCAGTTCCAACGCGCGCAAGGCGATACCGGCTCCCCCGAAGTCCAGGTGGCTCTGCTCACCGCCCGCATCAACGAACTGACCGGTCACTTCAAGGCTCACATGAAGGACCACCACTCGCGCCGCGGCCTGCTGCGCATGGTCAGCCGTCGTCGCAAGCTGCTCGATTACCTGAAGGGCCGCAATCCCGATTCGTATCGCGCGCTGATCGAAAAACTCGGTCTGCGCAAGTGATCGACGGGGCTGGCTCCCCATGACGCAACCGTGGTCGGTGCGACGTTGTCGCAGCGGCCACGGTTTTTTATTTGCAAGGGATATCCGTCATGTTCAATAAAGTGACCAAGACCTTCCAGTACGGCCAGCACACGGTCACGCTGGAAACCGGCGAGATCGCTCGCCAGGCATCCGGGGCCGTGCTGGTCTCGGTGGAAGACACCGTCGTGCTGGCCACGGTGGTTGCGGCCAAGAAGGCCAAGCCCGGCCAGGATTTCTTCCCCCTCACCGTCGACTACATCGAAAAGACCTACGCTGCCGGCCGCATTCCCGGTGGCTTCTTCAAGCGCGAAGGCAAGCCGTCCGAGAAGGAAACGCTGACCTCGCGCCTGATCGACCGCCCGCTGCGTCCGCTGTTCCCCGAAGGGTTCTACAACGACGTGCAGGTCGTGCTGCACACGGTGTCGGTCAATCCCGAGATCGATCCCGACATTCCCGCCATGATCGGCGCCTCGGCCGCGCTGGCCATCTCGGGCATCCCGTTCAACGGCCCCATCGGCGCCGCCCGCGTGGGCTACATCGACGGCCAGTACGTCGTCAATCCCACCGCCTCGCAACTGAAGTCCTCCTCCCAGCTCGACCTGGTGGTCGCCGGCACCGAGACCGCCGTGCTGATGGTGGAATCCGAAGCCAAGGAGCTGCCCGAAGACGTGATGCTGGGCGGTGTGGTGTTTGGCCACGAGCAGATGCAGGTCGTCATCAACGCCATCCATGACCTGGTGCGCGAGGCCGGCAAGCCCGAGTGGGACTGGAAGCCCGCGCCCAAGAACGAGTCCCTGATCGCCGCTGTCACGGCCGCTGCCCAGGAAGGCCTGGTCGCCGCCTACCAGATCCGCGAGAAGCAGGCCCGCACCACCAAGCTGCGCGAAGTCTACGCCGACGTGCAGGCCAAGCTGGGCGAGCAGGCCGCGGCCGCCGGCCAGGACGCGCCCGACAGCGTGGCGGTCGACAACATCCTGTTCGACCTGGAAGCGCGCATCGTGCGCAGCCAGATCCTGAACGGCGAGCCCCGTATCGACGGCCGCGACACCCGCACGGTGCGCCCGATCAGCGTCCGCCTGGGCGTGCTGCCGCGCGCGCACGGCAGCGCGCTGTTCACCCGCGGCGAGACGCAGGCGCTGGTGGTGGCCACGCTGGGCACCAAGCAGGACGAGCAGATCATCGACGCGCTGATGGGCGAGTACCGCGATCGCTTCATGCTCCACTACAACATGCCGCCCTTCGCCACTGGCGAAACGGGCCGCATCGGCGTGCCCAAGCGCCGCGAGATCGGCCACGGCCGTCTGGCCAAGCGCGCCCTGTTGCCGCTGCTGCCGGCGCCGGAAGACTTCCAGTACACCATCCGCCTCGTGTCCGAGATCACCGAGTCCAACGGCTCGTCGTCGATGGCGTCGGTGTGCGGCGGCTCGCTGGCCATGATGGACGCCGGCGTGCCGGTGAAGAACCACGTGGCGGGCGTTGCCATGGGCCTGATCCTGGAAGAAGGCAAGTTCGCCGTCCTGACGGACATCCTGGGCGACGAGGACCATCTCGGCGACATGGACTTCAAGGTCGCGGGCACCGACAACGGCGTCACGGCCCTGCAGATGGACATCAAGATCCAGGGCATCACCAAGGAAATCATGCAGGTGGCGCTGGCCCAGGCCCGCGAAGGCCGCCTGCACATCCTGAACAAGATGCGCGAAGCCCTGGACGGCTCGCGTGGCGAACTGTCGGCCTTTGCGCCGCGCATGCTCACCATCAAGATCAACCCCGAGAAGATCCGCGACGTGATCGGCAAGGGCGGCGCCACGATCCGTGCCCTCACGGAAGAGACCGGCACGCAGATCGACATCTCCGACGACGGCACCATCGTCATCGCCAGCGTGGACGAGAGCAAGGCCAAGGAAGCCCAGCGCCGCATCGTCGAGCTGACCGCCGACGTGGAAGTGGGCCAGATCTACGAAGGCTCGGTGCTGCGCCTGCTGGACTTCGGCGCCATCGTGCAAGTGCTGCCGGGCCGCGACGGCCTGCTGCACATCTCCGAGATCGCCAACTACCGCATCGCCAACATCAACGACGTGCTGAAGGTTGGCCAGCAGGTCCGCGTCAAGGTCATCGAGGCCGACGACAAGGGCCGCCTGCGCCTGTCCATCAAGGCCATCGGCGGCATCGAGCAGCAGCAACAGCAGGCCCCGGCCGCCGACGCTGCCCCGGTCGCTCCCGAAGCCGAGTAACCCCCCTGAATCGACCGCCGCATCTGCGGATGCGGTGGCCGTATCTGGGTCAGGTTCCATCGAAGCCCTTCCGGTTTGTTCCGGAGGGGCTTTGTCTTTGTGCGGGGTATATCGGCGGATGCTCGCAACGTCTTCGCTTTCACGGTGTTCTTTCCTTCCCCCTCCTACCTTGGTCCGCCGTGCCTTGGCATAGCACGCTGGCGGTGCGGCTTTCCGACTTCATGAGTCCGCCGTGCTGCGGTCTGGCCCCGCCGGCCAGTTGGCCCGAGGGCAGTCGCCCGCAGGGCGACCGAGGGCGCCTGGTGGCGCGCCCGAGCCGAGGGACGTGGCCGGCGGGGCCAGACCGCAGCACGGCGGACGGCTCAAGAACGCAAACACAACCCGCCCCCGCATCGCCAGACCGATCAGCCGACCCAGCCCCGTTTTACGGTAAAGTCATGCCACCTTGACGGAGCCGGCTGCCCCGCAACCCGGCTCATCCCCCCGTAACCCGGTAGGAGCACGATGGCGAAACGGCTGGCCGCACGCGCATTCGGGCTGGCCTGCAGCCTGCTGCTGGCCGGGTGCGTCATGCCGCACGGCTCCGCGCCCAAGGGGCCGCAGCAGGAGGACATGTCCGCCGACCAGCTGATGCAGACCGACTTCAACCGCACGGTCACCATCGCAATGCGGGACAATCTGGCCAGCCTGTACAGCCTGCTCGACAAGCTCTACCGCCGCAATCCGCGCGAATGGCGCAAGGCCGGCCAGCCGGACCGGGACACCGCCCTTGCCCGCGTACGCAAGATGATCGAGCAGCGCCAGCCGCCCGCCGGCCTGTCCGGCCTGCGCGACATCCAGATTCTGGCCGTGTCGCTCGATCCGGACTACCAGGGCGACCGGGTGGCGGCCTTCATCTATGGCTTGGCGGACACCGTCATTGCCGCGCATGGCGGCAAGACACGCTTCTATGTTTCCGACGTGCTCGACGGGCAGCGGATATACAATGCCGCTCGCAACGTCGAGGCCGCCGCATGGCTGCTGGCCTCGCGCCGCACCACGCAGGGCGAGCCGCTGCTGATGGCCAACGAGATCACGGCCACGTCGTCCAACCTCAGTTTCGAGCGCGAGTTCGGCGCCATCATCGGCCGGCTCGACCTGGTGGCCAACCTGCTGGGCGAGAACATGCGGCGCATCGGCATCAACTATGCCCAGGGGCTGCTGCTGTTCAACTTCCTGCCCGTGCGCTGAACCGGAAACCGACACCGTGATCGACCTCGCCGCCATCCAAGCCGCCCGTGCCCAGCTGCGCGGGCAGGTGCACAAGACGCCTTTCACGCTGTCTCGCACGCTGTCGGACATCCTGGGCGCCGAGATCTGGCTGAAGTTCGAAAACCTGCAGTTCACCGCCTCGTTCAAGGAGCGCGGCGCGTTGAACCGGATGCTGGCCCTGTCCCCGGCCGAGCGGGCCAAGGGCGTAATCGCCGTGTCGGCCGGCAACCACGCGCAGGGCGTGGCCTACCATGCGCAGCGCATGGGCGTGCCGGCCGTCATCGTCATGCCGCGCTTCACCCCCACGGTCAAGGTGGCCAACACGCGCCGCTTCGGCGCGGAAGTCGTGCTGGCCGGCGATACCTTCGACGATGCCAAGGCGCACGGCTACGAGCTGGCGCAGCGCCGCGGGCTGGTGATGATCCATCCGTACGATGATGCGGCGGTCATCGCGGGGCAGGGCACCCTCGCGCTGGAGATGCTGGAGGACCAGCCGGACCTGGACGCCCTGGTCATCGCCATCGGCGGCGGGGGGCTGATCTCGGGCATCGCCACGGCGGCCAAGGCGATCAAGCCGGACATCGAAATCGTCGGGGTGCAGACCGAGCGCTTTCCGTCCATGTACGCCGCCATGCATGGCCGCGAAATGGCTGTGGGGCAATACACCATTGCCGAGGGTATCGCCGTGAAGTCGCCCGGCACCCTCACCGAGCAGATCGTGCGCCAGTACGTCGACCGCATCGAGCTGGTCAGCGAGGCCGACATCGAGCACGCCATCGTCGTCCTGCTGGAGATCGAGAAGACGGTGGTGGAGGGCGCCGGCGCGGCCGGGCTGGCCGCGCTGCTGCAGGCCCAGGCGGCCGGGCGGGAATCGTTCCGCGGCAAGCGGGTAGGTCTGGTGCTCACGGGCGGCAACATCGACCCGCTGATGCTGGGCGAACTGATCGAGCGGGGCATGGTGCGCGCGGGCCGGCTGGCGCGCATCCGCGTCGACCTGCGCGACCTGCCCGGTGCGCTGGCGCACGCCACCAAGCTGATCGCCGATGCGCACGCCAACATCACCGAGGTGCATCACCAGCGCGCCTTCACGGCGCTACCGGCGCGCAACGTCGAGGTCGACTTCGTGCTGCAGACGCGCGGTCCCGAACACATCCAGGAAGTGATCGACGTGCTGAACGCGGCGGGCTTCGCCGCCAGCAACCACGATCACTGACTGGCGGAAGACAGGCGCTTCAGGCGGTACAGCCGTTCGCGGTGCAGCGTGTCGGCCAGCGGCTCGGGCGTGCGGCCCAGCGCGACGTAGTCGGTCGCCACGGCCTGCACCGGCGCTTCCAGGCGGCTCGGCCCGGCCTGCCACCAGCCGGCCAGCAGGTGGTCGGGCGTGTAGGCGTCCAGCCCCTGGCGGCGCAGTTCCGAGCGGTTGAAATCCTTCAGGTTCCACGTCATGACGTGCACGGCCGGCACGCGCTGCAGGCCGCAGCGCGCGCGCCGCGCCAGGCCGGCGGCGATCACGTGGAAGTCCTTGGGGTCGCTGTAGCGCAGCACCGCCTCGTAGGCGCCGGTGTCGGCCTCCATGGCACCGGGAAAGCGCCGGTTCATGGCGTCCCATTGGGCGGCCAGCAGCTCCGGTGGGATCTCCCACAGCCGCGCCGCATTGCGGCGCCATTCCTCGCCGATGCGCTCGGTCCAGACCGGCAGGAACACGCCCGCATCGGCCACGCGCAGCACCAGCTGGCGCAGCACGGTGGACATCAGCACGCAGGCGTCGAGCACGACGAAGGGCGGGGCGGAATCGGTCATGGAGGAAGTGGGGCAGGGCGGTGTGGCGGGGATTTTAAGGCCACGCCGAAAGGTGCGCCGGGCGCGGGCGAGGCCGGCTGCCGGGCCGCCGGCTGGCAGCGCGATAGAATCCAAGGGGTACCCCGGCCGCCGCGGCCGGTCCCGCGTACTTGTACGGAGGTGGCTCCCCCGCATGCTGGAACGCCTGTCCCTCTATCATCCCTGGCTGCCGGCCGGCCTGGCGGCGGTGCTCGCCGTGTGCGTGGCACTCGTCATCCACGGGATCAGCGCACGCGTGCTGCTGCGCCTGGTCAAGGGCCGCCCCGTCCTCTCGGCCATGCTGAAGGCGGGCCATGAGGCGGCCCGCCTGGTCCTCGTCCTCATCGCCTTGCAGCTGACCCTCTCCGGGGCGGAAGACACGTTGCCCGGCATCGTGCTGCTGCGTACCGTCACGCGGCTGCTGCTGATCGGTGCCGTGACGTGGCTGGCCATGCGCGCCAGCACCGGCTTCGGCCGTGGCATCCTGGGTTCGCATCCGCTCGACGTGGCCGACAACCGCCAGGCGCGCCGCATCCATACCCAGACCAACGTGCTGGTGCGATGCGTGAACACGGGCATCGGCGTGGCAGGACTGGCCGCCATGCTGATGACGTTTCCCGAGGTGCGCCAGATCGGCGCAAGCCTGATGGCCTCGGCGGGGCTGATCGGCATCGTGGCCGGCTTTGCCGCCCGGCCGGTTTTCGGCAACCTGATCGCCGGCCTGCAGATCGCGCTGACCCAGCCCATCGCGCTGGACGACGTCCTGATCGTGCAGGGCGAATGGGGCCGGGTGGAGGAAATCACCGGGGCGTACGTGGTGGTGCGCATCTGGGACGAGCGGCGCCTGATCGTGCCGCTGCAGTGGTTCATCGAGAATCCCTTCCAGAACTGGACGCGCCACGCCTCGCAGCTGATCGGCTCGGTGTTCGTGTGGGTGGATTACCGCACGCCGCTGGCGCCGCTGCGCGCCGAGCTGCGTCGGCTGTGCGAGGCCGCCACCGAGTGGGACAGCCGCGTGTGCGTGCTGCAGGTGACCGACAGCAACGACCGCGCGATGCAGCTGCGTGCGCTGGTCAGCTCGGCGGATTCGGGGCGCAACTGGGACCTGCGCTGCAAGGTGCGCGAGGGGCTGGTGGCCTACATCCAGCGGCACCATCCCGACTGCCTGCCGCGGCTGCGTGCCGACCTGGGCGGCGATCCCGACCGAGCGGGCCGTTCCAACGGCGCGCCCAGCGACCTGAAGAGCCCGTCGGCCTGAGGTGTAGGCAGGAAGGGCCCGGCGCCAGGACGGGAGAGCCGGGCGGCGGCTAGGGCCGCCGGCGTTTGATCGCTGCCAGCAGGCGCGCGCCCCACCAGAACAGGAAGTCGTCGATCAGGAAGGCCAGGCCCAGCAGCACGGCGCCTATCAGCAAGCCATACAGCGACGCCTGCGTCCAGGACGCCGTGGCCGGGCGCAGGAAACCCGCCACCGCGGCCGAGACGACGAACACCAGCGCGAATACGCCGCGCCAATAGAGGGTCTTGATCCGGCTCAGGGTCGTCATGGGCAACAAGCATAGCCCAAGGCCGCGTGGCGGGGCGTTGCCGGGTTTGCGTCAGGGGGCGGTGTGGGTCGGGTGGTGCACCCACCCGGAATCGAACCGGGACGCCTTGCGGCGAGGGATTTTAAGTCCCTTGCGTCTACCAATTTCGCCATGGGTGCCACAAGCGGCGAGGGCCGTGAAGAGCCCTCCGCGAAGGCCCGAACTATACCACCCGCTGTTTCCCGTGCGCCTCGCGCCGCCGTCACGATCGCAAAGGTTTGCAAAGTTATGCGGCCCATTGGGAAAGTGGCGAGTTTTTACTGTGAAATTTGCCGGCATGCGGATAGACTCGGGCGGCGATCGTCCGACCGTCAGGAGCATGCGTGATGCGTTCGCCCCATCTTTCCCCGACCGGCGAGTTGACGTCCGACTTGCCGCGATCCCCGGTCCCCTTGTTCGTGCGCATGCGCCGCGCCCTGGCGCGCCGGCGCCTGGATACGCATCTGGCGCTGGTCTTCGGCGGCACTGTCGCGCTTGCGCTGGCCGCCATCGTGCTCTATGTCAACAGCCAGGCCGTGTCCATCCTGGACAAGGCCTCGCAGACGCTGTTCGAGCACATGGCCAACGAAAGCCGCGCGCACATCGACAAGAGCGTGTCGGGCGTCGATACGCTGGCCCGGCTGTTCGCAGCCGACCCGCAGGCCGCGCAGCTCGACACGGCCGCGCAGCCGGCCTTCGTCCAGCGGCTGCGCGGCGTGCTGGATGCCACGCCCTACATGTCCGCCATCTACATCGGCTACGACGATGGCGGCTTCCTGCTGCTGCGCCAACTGACCTCGCCCGTGGCGCGGCGCACGCTGGCGGCGCCCGATGCGGCGCGCTATCTGTTGGAAATCCTTCGGCCCGAGCCGGCGGGCCAGCAGGCCGTCAGCCTGCAGCTGCTCGATGCCGACATGCGCAGCATCCGCACGCTGGACCGGTCCGACATGGTTTACGACCCGCGCACGCGCGACTGGTATGCGCGCGCCGCGGGCCATGACGAGGCGGTGCTGACCGATCCCTATCGCTTCTTCATCACGGAGGAAAGCGGCGTCACGCTGGCGCGCCGGCTGCAGAATGGCGGTGGCGTCGTCGGGGTCGACCTGGCGTTGGCGGATCTCTCGCAGGAACTGCGGCGCATGAAGAGTACGCCCTCGACCGAGCTGCTGATCGTGAACGGCGGCGGCGCCGTCGTGGCGGCCAGCGATCCCGCGTTGGAGGCCACCATTCCGCAGCCCAGTGGCGTGGTGGACGCCGTCGCCCTGCCGGCCATCGTGCCGGGCATGCTGCGTGCCGCGCGCGTCGCCGAGGCCGACGCGCAGCCGGCCATGCTCTCCGTCGATGGCCGGGACTGGGTGATGCGCGTGGTGTCGCTGCCATCCGACGCCTGGACGTTCCGCATGGCCCTGGCCACGCCGCAGGACGAGATGCTGGCCAGCGTGCAGCGGCTGGTGTCGACCCTGGGCTGGATCAGTGTGGCGCTGATCGTGGCGGTGCTGATCGCCATCCAGGTCACGGCCCGTGCGGTCAGCCGCCCGCTGGCGGCCATCGCCCGCGAGGCCGAGTCGATCCAGTCTTTCCATTTCAAGAATTCGGCCGAGGGCGTGCGTTCGTCCGTCCGGGAAATCGACACGCTGTCGCACGCCATCCGCAATGCCCGCCTCACCATCCAGCGCTTCATCGAGATCGGCCAGGCGCTGGCCGCCGAAAACGACCCCGAGCGTCTGATGGAGCGCCTGCTGCAGGAGACCATCAGCATCGTGGGCGCTGAGGCGGGCCTGATCCTGTTGACCGAGGATGGCGGGCAGACCTGCCGCATCGTGCGCCCCGGCGGGCCGGCCGACTCGGCGCCGCGGGCACGCGCCGACCGCCTGGCGCCGGGCAGCGGCGAGATCGGCGACCGGGTGCTGGGTGCTCTGGAGCGCCGCGCCATTTCGCATTTCGACAGCGCCGATGCGCGCGCCGAGCCACTGTGGGTCGAGCTGGTCCACGGACTGGAGCTTCCCCCCGGCAAAGTGTTCCGCTTCACCGTGATCCCGCTGCGCAACCGGGCCGACGAAGTCATCGGCGGGTTGCTGTTGGTGATGCGCGCGCCGCCCGGCGACCCGATCTCGGACGAGCGCCTGGAGCTGGCGCGCGCGCTGTCGGGCAACGCCTCGATCGCCATCGAGACCACGCTGCTGCTGAAGTCGCGCAAGTCGCTGCTGGATGCGGTGATTCGCATGATCGCCCAGGCCACCGATGCCAAGTCGCCCTATACGGGCGGCCATTGCCAGCGCGTGCCGGTGCTGACGCAGGCGCTGGCGCGCGCGGCCTGTGCGGCCGACAGCGGGCCGTACGCCGCCTTCGATTTGACGGCCGAGGACTGGGACGCCCTGGACGTGGCCTCGTGGCTGCACGATTGCGGCAAGCTGACCACCGCCGAATATGTGATGGACAAGGCCACCAAGCTGGAGACCATCTACGACCGCATCCACGAGATCCGTATGCGCTTCGAGCTGCTGAAGTCCGAGGCGCACACAGCATATTGGCGCGGCATGGCCGAGGGCGGCGACGCCGCCACGCTGGCCGCCGCGCGCGACGCCGAGCTGGCGGCGCTGGACCGCGACTACGCGTTCGTGGCCGCCTGCAACGAGGGCGGCGAGCAGGTCTCCGACGAACGGCTTGCGCGCCTGCGGGCCATCGCGGGTCGCACCTGGACGCGCACGCTGGACGACCGCATCGGCATCTCGGCCGACGAGCGGCGCCGCAAGCGTCTCGTGCCGCCTGCCGAACTGCCGGTGCGAGAGCCGCTGCTGGCCGACCGGCCGGACCACATCATTGCCCATTTCGCCAACCGGCTCAGCGAGCTGGAGGAGCAGGCCGGCTTCCGGCTGGCGCGGCCCACGCACCGCATGAACCTCGGCGAGCTCTACAACCTGTCCATCGGCCGCGGCACCCTGACGGCCGAAGAGCGCTTCGAAATCAACCGCCACATCACCCGTACCATCGTCATGCTCGAAGACCTGCCGTTGACCGGCGCGCTGAAGCAGGTGCCGGAGTTTGCCGGCGGGCACCACGAGAAGATGGACGGCAGCGGTTATCCGCGCGGACTGCGGCGCCACGAAATGAGCGTGGTCGCGCGCATGATGGCGATCGCCGACGTATTCGAGGCCCTGACGGCCGCCGACCGGCCCTACAAGAAAGCCAAGCCGCTCAGCGAGGCGATCCGCATCATGGGTAACATGAAGCGCGACCATCACCTCGATCCGGACCTGCTCGATCTGTTCCTGACCTCGGGGGTGTGGCGCGAGTACGCCGGGCGCTATCTGGATCCCGCGCAGATCGACGAGCCCGACATCGACGCCGTGCTGGCCACGCGGCCGGCGTAGCCCGGGCGCCCCGCGGCGGGGGCGGATACGCGATCAGTCTGGATCGGGGCATCGCGCCGCCTTCATCACAAGCGGGGCCTCGCGGTATCCACCGCTCGTGCGCGTTGGGCAGGGGAGAGACTATTGCTTGGCCGGGCGGCATATCAAAGGATGGGACATGGCACAGAACATATACGACGATCCGGAATTCTTCGCGGGATATAGCCGGCTTCCGCGGCAGGCGCACGGGTTGGCGGGCGCTCCGGAGTGGAATACGGTAAGAGCCATGCTGCCTGTCCTGCACGGCAAGCGCGTCGCGGATCTCGGCTGCGGTTTTGGCTGGGCATCCCGCTGGATGCGACACAACGGGGCCGCTTGCGTCACAGGCTACGACCTTTCGCAGAACATGATCGGGCGGGCCCGCGCGCTTAGCCGTGACGGGTCGATCGATTATCGTATTGCCGACCTTGACACGCTTGAACTGCCCCCCAGCAGTCTTGATCTGATCTACAGCTCCCTAGCCTTTCATTATGTGAAGGACTTCGATCGTCTCACGAGCATGATGCACCGGGCCCTGACGAGCCGGGGCGTGCTGGTATTTTCCATCGAACATCCCATTTTCATGGCAGGTTCGAAGCCAGACTGGATCGAAGATGGCAAAGTCCGCATATGGCCAGTCAACCAGTATTCGATAGAGGGCGAGCGCCGGACCAACTGGTTTGTCGCTGGCGTGCTGAAATACCACCGCACAATCGGCACAACCCTGAACACGCTCATTCGGACCGGGTTTCAGATCGACCGGATTGAGGAATTTGCGCCGACCAAGGCGCAGATCGATGCGCACCCCGGGCTTGCTGAAGAGCTGGAGCGCCCCATGATGCTTCTGGTGGCTGCACACAAATCCTGCTGAACGGCGGCTGCCCGCTGGACGGGCCGCGTTGGCAGCCCCGCCGCAAGAGGCGGGCCAGGGCCTGTGCGTCGCTAGCGGGAAGCCGTTGGCGGTGTTCGGCGCCGCGGCCGGGGTTGGCGGATGGGGTGGGATTCGAACCCACGAACGGTTGCCCGTTGCTG
>Ga0182737_1003065_pt1 | contig 12768 bp, 7 predicted proteins | sample eDN5th30CBELigOP_FD_128878 | JGI IMG/M metagenome (GOLD analysis project Ga0182737, IMG submission 128878) | Enriched Organic Plus compost microbial communities from Emeryville, California, USA - eDNA 5th pass 30_C BE-Lig OP (version 2) (version 2) ... | reverse complement strand
GGCCGCAGCGTCATCATGGGCATGCGGCCCGAGCACATGCTGCTGAACACCCGCGGCCTGACGGCCGAAGTCGAGATGATCGAGACGCTGGGTTCCGAGCAGCTGGTGCACTGCCGCTGCGGCTCGTCCATGCTGGTGGTGCGCTGCACGACGCGCCAGCTGTCCGATTCGCTGACGCGCGTCGGCGAGCGCGTGCAGATCGGCCCCGACGGCCGGCATCCGCTGCACTGGTTCGAGCCCGACCACGGCGGGCGCCGCATCCAGGGACTGTAACGGCGCGCGGGCCGGCCCGGGGGGTTCCAAACGGTCTCCCGCGGCGCCCGGTGCCTGGATGCCCGGATGAGGCTACGCCGGGCCGTCCAACGCAGCGGGCTCCACACCGCCGCCCGCTGCCTTGTACACCCGCACCAGCGTGGCCCGCAGCCACGCGTCGCTATCGGCGAGATCGGCCTGCGCCTGGCGCCAGGCCTGTTCGGCCCGCAGGGCCGTCGCGTCGCTGACCAGCCCATTGGCGGCGCGGGCGTGCGCAAGCTCGAATTGTTCCCGGCTGGCGGACGCGCGGGCCCGCAGGCGGTCGTTGCGCATGCGCTCGGCCGCATGATCGTTCAAGGCATCGTCCAGCTCTTGCCACGCCTTCAGCACGCTCTGTCGCCAGGCGACCGCCGCGGCCTGCTGGTCGGTTCGCCGTAATTCGACGACGGCGCGGCGGCGCCCCTGGTCGAAGATCGGCAGACTCAGCACCGGGCCGATCTGCCAGCTGCGCGACCCCCATTCGGCCAGCGTATTCGTCGCCATCGACTGCACGGAGGCCGACGCGCCCAGCGCGATGCGCGGATACAGATCGGCCACGGCCACGCCGATCTCGGCCGTGGCCTGGTGCAGCCGGGCCTCGGCGGCTTGCACGTCCGGGCGGCGGCGCAGCAGGTCGGACGGCTGGCCCAGCGCCAGCGAGGGCAGCGTGGGCGACGTATCGGCGTCCAGCGCTTCTGCTTGCGGGCCCAGCAGCGGCTCCAGCGCGCCCGGCACGTCTCCCGTCAGCAGCGCAATCTGGTTGGCCGCGGCCCCCAGCTGCGCCCGCAGCGCGACCTGTCGCGCCTGCAACGCGGCCACGCCCTCGGCCTGCGCCAGCGCGGGCTCCTGGTCGCTCAGGCCGGTGGCGGCACGGGCTCGGACCAGCTCCAGCAACTCACCAGCGATCGCGACCTCGCGTGCCAACAGCGCCTGCTGGCGCTGCAACCGGCGCAGCTCGAAGTACGCGCGCGCCAGTTCGCTTGCCAGTACCCGCCGCGCATCGCGCAGCTGCGCGGCGGCGGCCTGCACGCCGGCGTCGGCCGATTCGACGGAACGCCGCACCCGGCCCCATAGATCCAGTTCCCACGAAACGTCGAAGCCGGCCTGGTATAGCGAGAACGGCTCGCTCAGCACTTCGATCAGCTGGGGGGCATTGGCGCCACCAATGGCATTGACCAGGCGCGTCTCGGCGCCGTGCTCGCTCTGTCTCAGGCGTGTGGCCTGGGCATTGAATTCGGCCTGCGGCGCCTGTTGCGAGGCCATCATGCGCCGCTGCAGCCGGCTCTGCGTAAACCGCAGCGCGGCCGCCTGCAAGTCGGGGCTGGCCTGGACGGCACGCGCCTGCAGCGCGTCCAGCGTGGCGTCGCCGAACGCATGCCACCAGGCATCGGGCAGCGTGTCGTTCGACAGCGGAAGCGACCCGGCCAGATCGCGCGCGCCGGCCGGGCGTGCGTGCCAGTCGGCCGGCGGGTTCGCCTGGGGAGGCTGGAAGTCCGGCCCCACGCTGGCGCAGCCGGCCAGCAGCAGGATCAGGCCAGCCGCCAGCCGCGGGCCGCGCCGGGTTTGGAAGAAGCGGATGGGAAGGCGCGCACAGGTGATCGGCATGGCTTAGACGAGGCGATGGCGAAACAGCCACGCAGCCAGCGGCAAGGTGATGGCGGCCACGCAGAGGAAAGGAATGAAATCGCGCCAGACCTCACTCAGCGTCGCGCCTTCCAGGTAGACGCGGCGGGCGATGTCGATGGCAAAGCGCAGGGGATTGGCGTAGGTGGCAATCTGGAAGGCCTCGGGCATGTTGCGCACCGGCGTGGCCAGACCCGACAGCAGCACCAGAGGCACCAGCAGCACGAACGTATACAGCATGGCCTGCTGCATGTTCGCCGACAGCGCCGAAATCGACAGCCCGATCCCGACCACCGCCATGGTGAAGAGCAGCAGGCCGGTCGCCAGCGTCGCCACGCTGCCTGCCATCGGGATGCCAAACCACGAGCGGGCGATCAGCAACACCACCGACGACTGCAGCAGGCCGATGGCGATGGCTGGCAGCGCTTTGCCGATCATGATCTGGCTGGGGGAGACCGGCGTGACCAGCAGCTGGTCGAAGGTGCCCTGCTCGCGCTCGCGCGCCACCGACAGGGCCGCCAGCATCATCACCTGGATCATGCTGAGCGAGGCGATCAGGCCGGGCACGATGTTCCAGCGCGTCTCCAGGTTGGGGTTGAACCACGCGCGCGACTCGAGCGAGATGGCGGCCGTCCCGGCACCGGGCAACGTAGCGTTGAAGGCGGCGACCACCGCGCGGACCTGACCGGCGGCGCTACCTGCCGTGGTGGAGTTGCGCCCGTCCAGCACCACCTGCAGCGGCGCGCCGCCCTGCCCGCCCAGGCGGCTGTCGAAGTCGGGCGCGAAATGCAGCACCAGCAGCGCATCGCCCGAGACGATGGCCTCGGCGATCTGCCCGGATGATTGCAGCGTGGCCACCCGGTGGAACACCCCGGTGCCGTCCAGCCGCGCCAGCAGGCGCTGCGACTGCTCGCCACGGCTCTGGTCCAGCACGGCGTACGGGACGTCGTTCAGGTCGAACGTCGCGCCATAGCCGAACAGCAGCGTCTGCAGGATCACGGGCACCAGCAGGATGACCCGGTTGGCCGGGTCCTTCAGCACGACCAGGAATTCGTTGCGGCACAGATTGAGCAGCCGGCGCAGGTAGTCGATCAAGGGTCCCTCCTTCAGTCAAGCCGCTTGCGCGTGGCCGCACGCGCAAGCGCCAGCAGCGCCACCGCGTACAGCGCCAGGATCGCTCCGTTGCGCAGCACCAGCGGCCAGTAGGTACCCGCCAGGAACAGCGTTTTCACCACCTCCATGAAGTACGTGGCCGGCAGCAGATGGCCGATGACCGACACCGCCGTCGGCACATTGCCCAGGTCGAAAATGAAGCCCGACAGCATCACGGCAGGCAGAAAGCTGGCCAGGATGGCGATCTGGCTGGCCAGGAACTGGTTTCTGGTCAGGGCCGAGATCAGCAGCCCGATGCCCAGCGACACGATCATGTAGAGCATGCTGATGGCCAGCAGCACCGCCAGGGAACCCTGCATGGGCACGCTGAACAGCAGCCGGGCCGCCAGCAGGCACATGCCCAGGCCCGCCAGGCCGACCAGGAAGTACGGGACGATCTTGGCGAGCAGTACTTCAGTGGGCCGCACCGGCGTGACGAACAAGGCCTCCAGCGTGCCGCGCTCCCACTCGCGCGCCATCACCAGCGCGGTCAGGAAAGTTCCGACCAGGGTCATCACCAGCACGATCAGCCCCGGCACCAGGTACCAGGTGCTGGTATTGGCGGCGTTGAACCACATGCGGTCCACCACGGCTACACCGCCGCCCGCGACGGCGTGGGAGGCGGCGCCCACACGGTCCTGGCGTTTCGCCGCCGCGATCGCCAGCGCGCCCTCGACGTAGCTGCCGATGCCGGCCGCGCGGGTCGGGTCGCCGCCCTGCAGCAACAGCTGAACCCGCGCGTCCCCGGCGGCCATGCGCCGCGCGAAATCGCCCGGCAGGTACACCAGCGCATCCGCCTCGTGCGCCTGCATCGTCCGGTAGGCCTCGGCGTACGACCGGACCACCGTCGTGCGCAGATAGGTCGAGCCGTCCAGGGCCGCGACCACATCGTGCGCCTGGGGCGAGGCGTCTTCCAATGCCACGACCAGGCGCACATCACGCACGTCCAGCGACAGGCCGAAACCGAAGATCAGGATCAGGGCGATGGGCAGGACGATGCCGATCAGCAAGTTGCTGCGGTCGCGCAGCAGCTGACGGAACTCCTTGCGAACCAGCGCGATCGTGCGGGATACGCCGCTCATGCCGTCTCCCCACTGCGCCGCGCCCGGCCGTGCTCGACGATGCCGATGAAGGCCTGCTCCATGTCGAGCCTGCGCATATCCGTCTCGCCGGCCTGCCTGCGCACCTCCTCGGGCGTGCCCAGCGCCAGCAGCCGGCCGGCGTCCTGGATGACGATGCGGTCGCAATACTCGGCCTCCTCCATGAAATGGGTGGTGACCACGATGGTGGTGCCGGCGCCGGCCAGCGCGGTAATGCGGCGCCAGAACGCCCGCCGGGCCAAGGGATCGGCGCCGCTGGTGGGCTCGTCCAGGAACAGGATCTCCGGCTCGTGCAACAGGCCCACTGCCATCGCCAGGCGCTGCTTGATGCCGCCGGGCAATTGCCCGGCCGGCTGGCTCTCGTGGCCGGCCAGGTCGAGCTGGCCGATGACCGCCTGCATGCGCTCGCGCAGGCGCGCGCCCCGCAAGCCGTAGGCCCCGCCGAAGAAACGCAGGTTCTCATCGACCGTCAGGTTGGCGTACAGCGCGAATTTCTGCGACACATAGCCGATTCGGCTGCGCGCCTGGGCGCGCGCCGTGCGCAGGTCCATCCCCGCGACGCGCGCCCTGCCGCCGCTGGCCGGCAGCAGGCCGCACAACATGCGGAAGGTAGTGGTCTTGCCCGCGCCGTTGGGACCCAGCAGGCCGAAGATCTCGCCACGCCGAACGCTGAAGCTGACATGGTCCACCGCCACGAAATCTCCGAAGCGGCGCACCAGGTCGTGCACCTCGATCACGGGTCCGTCTGCGTCCTTGCCGGCATTAGGATCGCCCTGCGGCATGGCCTGGGCCGCCTCGGCCGGACGTTCGCCGCCGCGTGCGCGCAGCAGCACCATGAAGCCATCCTCCAGCCGTTCGGCCACTGGATGCACGTGCCCGGGAGCCAGGCCCAGTGCCAGCACATCGGCGCCGGCGCGGCCGATGACGTGCACGCGCCCGCCGTGCGGCACGGCATCGATGACGGCGGCGGCGTCCAGCAGGCGGGCCTGCAGGTGGCGCGGAGGCTGCCCGGGCGGGGGGTCGGCCAGGTAGCACAGGCCCCGCGCGTGGGCGGCGATCGCATCAGGGGTACCGCTGGCCAGCAGCCGGCCTTCGTGCAGCACATGGACGTGGGCGCAGCGCTCGGCCTCGTCCATGTACGACGTGGCAAGCAGCACCGACAATTTCTCGTGCGCCACCAGCTGCTGCACGATTTCCCAGAGTTCGCGCCGCGACAGCGGGTCGACGCCCACCGTGGGCTCGTCCAGCAGCAGCAGTTGCGGCGAACGGACCAGCGTGCAGGCCAGGCCCAGCTTCTGCTTCATGCCGCCGGACAGCTTGCCGGCCGGCCGCGCGGTGAAGCGCGCGAGGTCCGTCATCTCGAGCAGGCGGCCGAAACGTTCGGCGCGCACGTGCCGTGGCACGCCGTGCAGGGCCGCATACAGATCCAGGTTCTCCTGCACGCTCAGGTCTTCGTACAGGCCGAAGCGCTGCGGCATGTAGCTGATGCGGTCCTGCACCGCCTGGGGATGGAGCGCCACGTCCATGCCGAGCACCGTCAACCGGCCCGCATCCGCACGCATCAAGCCGGCCACCAGCCGCAGGAACGTGGTCTTGCCCGCGCCATCCGGACCCACCAGCGCGCACAGCGCGCCACGCGGAATCTCCAGGCTAACCTGCGCCAGCGCATCCACGCGCCGCTGCGCGGCGGCATCGGCAAACTGCTTGCCGATGCCCTGCGCCAGCACCGCCGCGGCGTGCTGCGCGCTCATCTTGCGTGCGCCTGTGTCTGCGCCTGAGCGGCGGCATCCATCCGCACCGTGGCGGGCATGCCCAGGCGCAATCTGTCGTCGGGGTCTTCCACCAGGATGCGTACCTCGTAGACCAGGCTGGTGCGCAGGTCTTCTGTCTGCACGCTCTTGGGCGTGAACTCGGCGACGGACGAGATGTAGCCCACGCGCCCGGCAATGGACGCTTGCGGCGCACTGTCGATGTAGACGCGCGCCGCCATGCCGGGCCGGATGCGGCCCAGATCCACCTCGTTGACGTAGGCGCGCACCCATTTGGGGTCGGTCAATGCGAGCGTGTAGGCCGGCCGCTGCGGCGACGCCATGTCGCCCGGCTCGAGCAGCCGTGCGCGCACCACGGCCGCCTGGGGCGCACGCAGCTCTGCCTGGTCCAGGCGATGCTGCAGCAACGCGTACTCGGCCTGCGCGGCCCGCAGTTGCGCCTCGGCCCGCCCGATGTCTTCCTCGCGCGGCCCCGCCTGCGCCAGGCGCTGTGCCTGGCGTTGCGCATCCAGTTGCGCCTGCGCCACGCGCAATTGCGTACGGGCATTGTCCAGGTCCTGCCGGCCCACCGCGCGCCCGTTCGTCTGCGCGGCGGTGTCCTGCAGGCGCCGTAGCTGCAGGCGGCTGCGCTCCACCTCCGCCTGGGCCGCAACTACCTGCGCATCCGCCCGTGCGATCTCTTCGGGACGGCTGCCGTTGCGCAGCGCCCGCAGCGTCTCCTGCAGCACAGCCACCTGCGCCGCGGCCTGGTCGAGCTGCAGCCGCAGCGTACGCGTGTCCAGCCTCGCCACCACCTGCCCGGGCTGCACCCGGTCGCCCTCCTCCACCCGCATGTCGGCCACCCGGTCGCTGCCCTCGAACGCCAGCGAAACCTGGCGGATGTCCACGTTGCCGTAGAGCGTCAGCGCATCGTCGCGGGCGCCATGCCGCAAGTACCACCAATAGGCCCCGCCGGGGACGAGAACAGCCGCCAGCACGACACCCGCCATCACTCGCTTTGCCGTCATGAGAGAGATCCTGGATCGCATGCAGTCAGGCTTGATTCTAGAATGACCCCGCCTCGGCCCGCGCAGCGGCCCGCCTGCGTGCCGAAGACCGTCAAGCGCGCCCATGACAAACGCCCGGACGGCGCGATGGCCATCCGGGCGTCTCGTTGCGCGGCGACTGCCGCGCGGGCGATGCGGCTTACTGGAACGACGTCTTGCTGCCGTCCTTGTGCCAGGTGAACACTTCGAAATCGAAGCTGTTCAGGTCGCCCTGCTTGTTCCACGAGGTCTTGCCGATCGGAGTCTCGAAGCTGTTGGCGTGCAGGTAGGCCGCCACCTTGGTCGGATCGGTGCTGCCCGCGCCCTTGATGGCATCGGCGATGACCTGCGTGGCCGAGTAGGCCGTCAGCTGGAACGCGCCGCTGGGATTGCGCTTCTTGTCCTTGAACGCCTTGACGATGTCGGCGTTGGCCGGGTTGCGGGTGAAGTCGGCCGGCAGGGTCACCAGCATGCCCTCCACGGCGGGGCCGGCGATGGCGTTGATGTCGGGATTGCCCACGCCCTCGGGACCCATGAAACGCACCTTCAGGCCCTGCTCGGACGCCTGGCGCAGCAGCAAGCCCATCTCGGGGTGGTAGCCGCCGTAGTAGACGAAGTCCACGCCCGCGCTCTTCAGCTTGGTGATCACTGCCGAGTAGTCGCTGTCGCCGGCATTGATGCCCTCGAACAGCGCCACGTCGACGCCGCCCTTGGTCAGCGTGTCGCGCACGGCGGTGGCGATGCCCTGGCCGTACGACTGCTTGTCGTGCAGCACGCCGACCTTCTTGGGCTTGATCTTCTGCAGGATGAAGTTGGCGGCGGCCGGCCCTTGCTGGTCGTCGCGGCCGATGGTGCGGAAGATGAACTCGTAGTTCTTTCCGTCGGTCACGGCGGGCGAGGTCGCCGACGGGGTCACCATCACCACGCCCTCGTTGTTGTAGATCTCCGTGGCCGCGATCGTGGCCCCCGAGCACACGTGGCCCACGACGAAGCCGATGCGGTCGTTGACCACGCGATTGGCGGCCACCGGGCCCTGCTTGGGTTCGCAGCCGTCGTCGATCGAGACCGCCTCCAGCTTCTTGCCGTCGATACCGCCCGCGGCGTTGATGCGTTCGATGGCGGTGTCCACGCCTTCGCGGACCATGTCACCATACTGGGTGAGCGCGCCGGTGGTCGGACCCACCACCGCGATCTTGATCGTCTGCGCCTGGGCGCCGGCCGAAAAGGCCATGCCCGCAGCCAGGCCCAGCGTGGCCAGGATCGGCGTAAGCCGCAGGCCGATTTGCTTCTTGTTCATAGCGAACCTCCGATGCTTTGTATGACCGGTCACCAGGCGTCTTGCGCCCGGGCCTCCTCCGGTGTCCGTCCTTGTGCGGACACGGCGGAAGCATACACCGAAGCCGGCGTCCGCCTGGTGAACTCCTTATATCGCAGACTACATATGCAATTGAGGATTTATTCGTTTGCGTTGTTAGGCGCAGCCGGCATGATCCTCTCCCATGAGACTTCAGCCCATCATCGTTCCCGGCTGGAAAGACTCCGGCCCCGGGCACTGGCAATCGCTGTGGGAGCGCCAGCTGCCGCATGCCGCGCGAGTGCGCCAACCCGACTGGATCTCGCCCCAGCCGGCGGTCTGGAATGCCACGGTGGCCGCCGCCGTCGACGCCGCCGCCTGCCCGGCGCTGTTGATCGCCCACAGCTTGGGCTGCCTGGCCGTGGCCAGCCTGCCGGTGCCGCTGCGCGCCAAGGTGGCCGGCGCCTTGCTGGTGGCTCCCGCCGATATCGAAAGACCCGACGCGCCCACGTGCCTGGGCGCCTTTGCGCCGATCCCGCGCCACCCCCTGCCCTTTCAGAGCGTGGTAGTGGCCAGCGACGACGATCCCTACTGCTCGTTGGACCGCGCGCGCCAGTTCGCCCGGGAATGGGGCAGCCGGCTGGTAGTCGTACGGGCCGGCGGGCATCTCAATGCGGACAGCGGACTGGGAAATTGGCCCGAGGGGCTGAAAGTTCTGACGGCGTTGCGCCGGCGTGCCGCCTGGCGGATCTCGCCGCCCTTGCCGCGCGTGCCGGCGGTGCGCGGGCCGGCCGTGGCGCCCTGAGCGCCCTTTCTGCGCGCGCTTGTAATTTATCTTTTCAACCCCGCCGCGGCACCGGAGTATTTCGCCAGATTTTCATTTTTCTCGGTGTATTTCATTTCCGGGCTTTTGCACAAAACCCGTGGAATGGGTTCAAAACACCAGCCGGCCAACTGTGTAGTATTTACATGGGCGCACCCAAAATGCGCCCGTTTTATTTCTCCTGCCTTGCATTTGTTACCAGCGCGCGTCGACCGCAAACACGGGCCAACGTACATCAGGTAGCAAATCGCTGCGTCTTCACGGCAACTCCGTGGCGCGAAGCGGAATAATCCCTTCAAACAGCTGTCATTTCAGCGTGGATTTTCCGCACCGCAAACGAACCGGTTATCCGTGAAGGCTCCATCGTATTTTTCCGCATCCCTCCTTTCCGTCTTTGAAATGGATCGGTGCCGGTAAGCGCCGCCTCGATTTCGGGCCCACCCGCCCGGCTGCTCTCTTCGTTTCGAACCATCAGTCTCGCGGGCACAGGGCCGCTCGAAGGAAGAATAACTGTATGCGAAAGCGCGTCGCCGTCGTCGGCTTGTCGTTCCGATTCCCTTGCACCGATTTTCATAACTACTGGGACGACCTCCTGGAAGGCAAAGACCTCGTCACGCAGGTCGAGCCCGACCGGTGGGCGCAGGATGCCTACCTGCATCCCGCCAAGGACCACCCCGGTACCGCCTATACCTTCGCAGCCGGCTCCATCGGCGACGTCTCGGGTTTCGATGCCGATTTCTTCGGCATCTCGCCGCGCGAAGCGGCACTGATGGACCCGCAGCAGCGCCTGCTGCTGGAGCTGTGCTGGGAAACCATCGAGCACGCCGGCATCAAGCCATCCAGCATGCGCGGCAGCGATTGCGGCGTGTACATCGGCATCGCCAGCGCGGACTATTCATACCGGCTGTCCGACGACCTGAATGCGGTGGACGCGTCCATCGCCACCGGGAACACGGCCAGCATCGCGGCCAACCGCCTGTCGTATCTTTTCGATCTGCATGGCCCCAGCATGGCGGTGGACACCGCCTGCTCGTCGTCGCTGGTCGCCTTTCACCAGGCGTGCCGCGCCATCGCCACCGGCGAAGTCAGCCAGGCCATCGCCGGTGGCGTCAGCCTACACCTGCATCCCTACGGCTTCGTCACCTTCTCCAAGGCGTCGATGCTGTCGCCGCACGGACGCTGCCGCGTATTCGATGCCTCCGGCGACGGCTACGTGCGCTCGGAAGGGGGCGGCCTGTTCCTGCTGAAGGACTACGACCAGGCCGTGGCCGACGGCAACCGCATCCTGGCGGTGGTGGCAGGCAGCCTGGTGAACACCGACGGCCGCAAGTCCGGGCTGACCGTCCCCAACGCCGATGCGCAGGTTGCGCTGATGCGGGCAGTCTACGACCGCGCCGGGATCTCGCCCGAGGAAATCGATTACCTGGAGGCGCACGGGACCGGCACCTCGGTCGGCGATCCGATCGAGGCCCGCGCCATCGGGCTGGCACTGGGCCAACGGCGGGCCGCGCAGGCCCCATTGCCCATCGGTTCGGTCAAGAGCAACCTCGGCCACCTGGAAGCCGCTTCCGGCGTGGCCGGACTGGTCAAGGCCATCTACAGCCTGCGCCACCGCGCCGTGCCGGCCACCATCGGTATCCGCACGCCCAATCCGAACATCGCGTTCGACGACTGGAACATCGAAGTCGTCACCTCCACGCATACGCTGCCGGCGACCGGCACGTTGACCATCGGTGTCAACTCGTTCGGCTTCGGCGGGTCCAATGCGCACGTCATCCTGCAGACGCCGCCCGAGACCGTCGACGCCACCAGCGACAAGCTGGCCAATACGACGGCCGTGCCGATGGTGGTGACGGGCCGTACGCCGCAGGCGGTCCGTGCCGCCGCCCGCAGCCTGGCGCAGATGCTGCGCGCGCGGCCCGCGCGTGCGCTGTACGACGTGGCCTACCATGCCGCCATGCGACGCGAATGGCACGAGGAGCGGGCCGTGGTCTACGGCAGCGACGGCAAGAGCATCGCGGCGCTGCTGGAGCAATTCGCCGACGGCGAGCCTCCCAGGCATCTGGTATGCACCGGCACGCGCGTGCCGGCGGCCCGGGGCCCGGTGTTCGTGTATTCGGGCAACGGCTCGCAGTGGGCCGGCATGGGGCGCAAACTGATGGCCGACCCGGTGTTCGCCGAGGCCGTGCGCGAGGTCGACGTGCTGTTCGCTGCCCATGCCGACTGGTGCCTGGCCGAGGAGTTGAACCGGACCGACGGCCCGAATCCCTACGATCTGACCGAGATCGCGCAGCCCGCGCTCTTCGCCATCCAGGTCGGCATCACGCGTATGCTGGCGCAGCGTGGCGTGCAACCGGTCGCCGTGATCGGCCACAGCGTCGGCGAGGTCGCCGCGGCCTGGGCGTGCGGCGCGTTGACGCTGCCCGACGCCGTTGCGGTCATCTACCACCGCAGCCGGCTGCAAGGCGTCACCAAAGGACGTGGCCGCATGGCCGCGGTGGGCATGGACGCCTCGGCTGCGGCGGCCTTGCTGGCGGAACTCGGGCTGGAACAAGCCGTGTGCGTGGCGGGCAGCAACAGTCCGCGCGGTGCCACACTTGCAGGTACCCCCGAGGCGCTGGAGCAGCTCGGCACCGTCCTGGCCGAACGCCGGATTTTCTACCGCCAGCTCGACCTGGACTACGCCTTCCACAGCGCCGCCATGGACGAGCTGGAAACACCATTGCTAGACGCGCTGGCCGGCCTGCAGCCGCAGGCTGCGCGCATTCCGTTCCACTCCACCGTTACCGGCCAGCCGCTGGCCGGGCCGGAACTCGATGCCTCGTACTGGTGGCGCAACATCCGGCTGCCGGTACAGTTCGAACAGGCCCTGGCGGGCCTGATGGCGCAGGGCCTGAACGTCTACACCGAGGTCGGCCCGCACCCGGTACTGCGCCCGTACGTCAACGACTGCCTCAAGCAGGCCGAACTGGCGGGCCGCGTGAGCACCACCGCGACGCGCGGCGACGACGAGCCCGCCAAAGTCCGCGACGCCGCGGGCCAGGTGCTGCTGAGCGGCGCGCAGGTGGACTGGGCCTTCCTGTTTCCGTGGGCCGGACGCCACATCACGCTGCCGCCCTATCCGTGGCAACGCGAGCGCCACTGGCATCCCGTCACCCCGGAGGCTGGCGGCAACCTGGAACGCCGCCGCGTGCACCCTTTGCTGGGCTATCCGCTGCGCCAGCACGAAAACATCTGGGAAAACCAGCTCGACACGCAGCTCGTGCCCTGGCTGGCCGATCACGTGGTGGGAGACGCGACGGTATTTCCCGGCGCGGGGTACGCCGAAATGGCGCTGGCTGCCGCGCTGCAATGGCAGCCGGGCGAATGCGCCGAGATCGAAGACCTGGAGTTCCATGCGCCCCTGCTGCTCGATGCCTCTCCCGCCAAACTGGTGCGGGTGGCGCTCGATGGCGCCGACGGGCGCCTGCAGGTCCGCGCCAGGGAGCTCGGCAGCACCACCCCCTGGACGCTGCATGCCAGTGGCCGGGTGTTGACGGAGGCGCGCGGCACGATACTGGACGAACGGGCGCCGCCCTTGCCCGGTCGCCCGCACGACTTCACGGCGGCGGACCACACGGCGCTCACCCGCGCCGCAAGCCTGGCTTACGGGCCGGCTTTCCAGGCCGTATCCGGCGGCTGGCTGGAATCG
>Ga0182737_1003063_pt1 | contig 12772 bp, 8 predicted proteins | sample eDN5th30CBELigOP_FD_128878 | JGI IMG/M metagenome (GOLD analysis project Ga0182737, IMG submission 128878) | Enriched Organic Plus compost microbial communities from Emeryville, California, USA - eDNA 5th pass 30_C BE-Lig OP (version 2) (version 2) ... | reverse complement strand
CGAGCCTCATGGAAAACCAAGAGAAAGTGACTAGACAAAATTGGCATTCAAGAAATAGGCAAAGCCAACGTGGTCATTTGTCCCTAAATATGGTATTTTGTCCCTAGGCCCAGCCACTTGTATAACTGAACCCGGTCAATTGTCCTCAAAATTCTGTCGTTCATCCCATAGCATGACTGTTCGTCCCTGAATTCGGGCTTTTGTCCCAGGCGCCAACCGATTGTATATATAAACATGGCCATTCGTCCTCATATATAGTCATTCGTCCCACAACGTGGTCGTTTGTCCCCGAATTTAACCGTTCGTCCCTGAATTCGGTAATTCATCCCGGAATCAACGAAAACAAGCAGAAGAAATAGTGGCGAAAAACTGAATTGGGAAAGAGCTTAGTAAAAAGAAACCCGTTACCTGAAAGATAGCGGGAATCCGCCCCAATGGGATTAGGGGCTATCAACCTAAACCTGGGACGAAGGTAGGGATTATCGCACGATATCCCAAATTCGTTCAGCTATTCCAACCGAAATGGCTCAATTGAACTGCTTCCTATTTTTACGGTAAACCGTAATGTGACTTCACTTAAAACTGCAACTTTTGGATTTAGAACATTATTTTAAAACTGGCCCAAATTAGCCAGGTGATAGTACATAATAAAACAACTATTTAGCGCTTTAAAGCGTCATGGATACACATAAATTTAATTTGGATTTGAGAAAATGCTTGGGGTCAGCCTTTTCCTTTACTTAAGTTTGGATTTCAACAAATTAGTTTTTACTTTTAGCAAAACCAATTGTGTAGCCTGGGCCTGAAGTAAGCGGAATTTTGGTCAAATAGCAAGACAAATAAATCAAATAGGTTTAAGCATGTACATCCAATGTATTATCAACTACTTATTGATTTCTAAGGGGGAATAAATCATCGCAATGTAATTCCGAGAGATAAACTAGCAAAAGTAAACAAGTAATCAATTTTCCAAACCTATATAAAAAAGGATGTTTGACGGAAAGAACGCAAAAAAAATAGAGTATTTAGAAGACGAGCGAAAAAAAATTTGGGAAAGAATAACTGCCCTTGAAAAGCAAATGGCAGAAAAGCCGTCAGATATAGAAAAAGAGGCAAGACAAGCATCAAAGAAAGCCGCTGAATATCGAAACCGGGCCGAAGACCGTCTAAATGAGGCGAATGAAATTATTAGCAGTTTATCACAAATACAACAAGACATTTCGCAAAAACATGAAGACGTTGTTACTAAACATGCGGCAACCAATGAGACAAGTGAACATTTGACCAACCAAGGTGAAGAGCTATCGAGCGTCCTAAAAATCCTCAATGACTACTTAGAAAATCATCCTGATTTGGACGACGAACTTACCAGTTTAGAGAATTTCGTTGCTAGCGTTGAAGAAAATGCAAGCAAGGCAAATACAACGTACAAAGGGATATTAACTAAGAAAGCAGAAATTGATGAACTACACCGAGAGATCATTGGTTATGAAGATGAGAATACTGACGGAGAAATAACTGAAGTTGAGGGCTTAAAAGCTGAACTTGAATCCGCCTATGTCACATTAATAGAAAAAGGAGAATTTTTAGAAAATAGCATAAGCAAATTAGATGAGTTGAGTAAAAATCAATACAATACTTTTATAAATAGCCATAAGGAAGAGTTAAGTACGCTAAAAGTTGAGGCTAAAAAGGAATATGATTCGATTAATCAAAAAATAGAGTCATTGCTACCCAATGCTCTTACAGCCGGACTGAGCTCTGCCTTTATAACTAAAAAGGGAGAAGAAGAAGAACTACACAGAGAGTACAAAAGAAGCTTTAATCGAGGTATTCTTTATTTGTCGATAGCTGCCTTCCTGCCGATAGGGATCAGTATATATTTCCTTTCCACAGGAACTCCACTAACAGAAGTTATCGAACGTTCACCAAAGGTTATCTTTGCCTTCCTACCCTTATACGTCCCTTTGGTTTGGATAACCATCTCAGCCAATAAAAAGGTAAATTTATCCAAGCGCTTGATCGAAGAATATTCCCACAAACAGGTGTTAAGTATGACAATCGAGGGACTCTCAAAACAAATTGAGAATATTGATAATAATGACCTGTCGGAAGAACTTAGAATTAAGCTCATTAGAAACTTCCTTGAAGTAACCAATGAAAACCCAGGAAAACTTATTTCAAATTACCAAAAATCTGACAACCCAATTCTTAACATTTTAGATAGAGACAAAAGGGAAAAATCTGCTACAACAGTTGTTAAAACAATTCAGGAAAAAACAGAAAGTATTACTGAAAAAGCTGAGTTTGACCAAGAAAAAGACGAAGCTGAGAAATGAATACCATAAAACTAACTACCAAAACTATAAATAATGAAAGCAGCCAATGACACTCTTACTGACGAAGAAAAACTGGAAAAAGAAAGAGAGGAAAAACGACTCGAAAATATATCTCGAATCCATGAAAATGTGAGTATTGGCAATTTTGCTCGTTTGATTGACAAAGTTGCGTTTATCCTCAATTATTATCCTAATTCAAGAAATTCCGATGTTGAATTAGCATACAGCTTTTGGAATTACTTTGAAAACGACGTTTATAATGATGGAAATATAGATAAGTTTAAAATGTTTAACCTAACCAAGCTAACTTCCTTAACTAGGGCTCGAGCAAAAATACAAAATGAGTACAAAATCTTCCTCGCTGATCCAGAGATTAGAAAATATCGAAGAAAATTGAGGGATGCGTTTTCGGATGAGAGTATACAAGATAAGCCCCACGAATTTTCCTATCAAGTTTACGCAGATGAGTCGGGAAAAACCGAGCAATATTTAATAGTCGGTTCAATCTGGTTGTTTTCATTTGGCCCAACATTACTAAAAAAGCAACAAGATCTATTTCAATGGAAAAAAGAGAACAACATAAATTATGAATTCCACTTTAAAGATCTTAGAAGTAATACACTAAATAATTACAAAAGATTCGTTGAAAAATTTATCTCTTTGAATCCTGATATCGGCTTTAAAGCAATTGCTGTAGAGCGAAAAGGGATATCAGATATATATAATGCTATTGCAGATCTGACAACACATTTGATGTTTCAAGGTGTGCATCAAGAACATAACTCAGGAAGGGCCCCTTTACCAAGAAATATAATGTTAACTGTAGATAAAGATGAGGAAGGAAAAGACCTAATCAAAATGGAAAACATAAAAGAAAGGTTAAGAGTCCAAAATATTGAGGGACTCAAATTATTGAATTTCACACCGGAAGATTCCTTCAAAAATGAGTTTTTACAAATGACCGACTTATTGACGGCTTCTTTGAACAGACTTATCAATTTTCCCGGCAAACAGACTGTCAAAGATGAATTTGCAACCCATTTATTAAGGTTGTTAAACGTAGACCTGAGCGTTTTCCAAGCTGACAATTATAACAAATCTTTGACTCGACCTGACGTTTCGACAATTATAGACTTGAAATGAATATATTTAATCAGAGCAACTAAAAACGTTAATCGCTCTTATTTCTTGTAAATATCGTGATAGAGATAAAAATAAACACGGAAAATCTGATCGACTCACCTTATTCTGAGTCAAAAAAATCAGCATTTATTTTTGAGGACAACGAGCTCTTAGAGCAAATTGTACAAGAGCTCAAAAATGCCCATCCCTCCGTCTTTTTGATTTCTGGCTACAGGGGGGTTGGCAAGACGTCTTTTGTTACTAGAGTAGCTGAAGAGTTTAAAGCGGATCACCTGTTTGCATCCATAAATGTTGCTAAGTACGAAGGCTATCCCCACCTTGTTAAACGCCTAATTAGACAGCTATACCTTTCTTTCGACACCCATCCAACGAAGCAAAATATTGACACAACACTAAAAATTGAGTTTGAGTTGCTATACGACCGAACATTCAATGATATTGTCAATAGCCAGTTAATTAGGGAACAAAAAGAAAACGGGTCTGAATATGCCAAAAAAATAGATCTAAAAAAGCTATTTATCCCGATTGTATTCACCATAGTAATGGCAATCAACCTTGGATTTGATTTCGTCGCTTCAAAACTAATTAACATTATACTTACTATCGCCGGACTGATTTGGAGTACACTCACAACCTGGAGTTTAGGGATCACAAAGACAGCAACGAATACAAATGCCACAGAATTAACTAGAAAAAGTCTATATGACAACGAGATAGCCGAACATTATCTGTTAGAAATCTTAAAAAAATTAGAGGAAAACAACATAAAAGTTCTCATTGCCTTTGATGAACTGGACAAACATGATAGCATTACAGACGTTATGCGAATCATAGATGACCTTAAGCCACTACTACTATCTGGCAAAGCGAACTTTTTTATCATCGCCGGACAACAGCTCAGCTATCATTGTGAGGAAGCGGCAATGAAAGAAAATGAAGTCATTTCTAGTATTTTTTCTAAAACCATCCATATTCCCTTTCTCAGCCATGCAACGCTAAAAAGTTATTGCTTAAATTTATTGATGGAAGGAAAGGACAAGGAAAATACCCTTGTGCTGGACTTTTTAGATTCGATGATATTACAGTCTAGAAGAATTCCACGCATATTGGTTAACTTGATCAGATCAAAATTACAATGGCAAAATAACGAAGCATATTTAGCATTCGATGAAATCAAAAGTAGCGAACATAGTAGGAACGCAAAATTACTGAATAGCTTAAGCAACGTTACCGACCAAGCCCTTCCTAAAATTGCTAAAACCGCAACTCAGCTTGATTTCTTTATCGCACAAGTTCACATTTGGGTTCATAGGATGATGGAATATAGGTCGGCACGTTTTCTTTTAAGTGAAGTTAAGAACGTCAATTCTTATAAGGAAAAAGTTCCGTCGCACTACTTTGCGCAACTAGACAGCCTTGGAGAATTACTAACTGATGAACTATTACAAAATGAATTATTAAATATCGAACATAGCGAAGAACCTGAAATTGAAAGTCATTATTCCTGGCGCTGGGTTAATGAGAATCCCATTGAATACAGGATGTCTATTGAAGATACTAATACGTTAGACCAAACAATTCAACAAGAAATTGGCAGCGGAGATTTCATAACAGAATTTGCCGAATTTGAGCAGTTGACTAGAAATATAAGTAGGGAAATCGGCATAAACCAAAAACAGCCGCTGACGCCGTTAGATACGATTCTTAACGCTCTCAAATCAAAAGGTATAATAGAGCAAAAGCACATCGATTTGGCGAAAGAAATAATAAAAGCACGAAACCAAATTGTACATGGGGAAAGAATCGGTAATGACGCCGTCAAACTTGCGGACAAATTCATTTTTAATCTTAGACGGCTGAAGGCTGAAATTTTGGATGACTATGTGTTTTATATTGGCAAGAACACACTACTAGACTACACTTTACAAAGGGATAACCGCGGTAATTTCGATTTTATTGCAGAAATCAGCAATAAAACAATCGCAGTTGATATAAAATACAGAAAGAAAGCTTTGCCAAATACCTCAGACATAATAAATACATTTCGAAAATTCGAAAATTTCAAAAAAGCTACTTCCCATAATGCCAGATATGTGTTATTCTTTTTTGTCGCCGGCGAAAGCTCCTATACCAAATTACAGGGAACTGTTCGCAGGATTTTGGAGAAAGATTTTCCAACAATAAAAGGTATTGCAGAAATTGTCTATATTTCTGAAGATTTCGGCACCCCAGTTAAAACAATCATCAGCGAAAAACTACAGGGGCTTGCTGCACAGCCAGAAATTCAGGACAATTCAATTTCTTCCGAATTTAATCAAAATGCGGCCATAGAAAATCTAACCAACGAGTTTCTAAAATATATCCAAGATTACTTTCTGTTTGAAGCACTTTATAGTCATAACATAGAGAATAATATAAATATCGAGCGCGATTTACAGTCAATTAAGCAAAATGACATTTCACCTGACTTTAATTATATATACACATTATGGCAATCATCCTATAAAATCCTTCGAAACATAGAAACCTTAAGAAAGGGGATGGATTCAAACGAACAATACAATCTTGATTTGATGACATCATATGTATATTATGTGATGACAGGGTTATGGGGTGATGTACCATTGCTATCAGAACTTAATGGCCTTGATGGAAATTATGCCCCACCTCGGGTCGCTGTTGGGCAGATCAGAGATACAAACATCACTCGACTAAAAAACTTGTTAGATAGTGCAAAGAAAGATACACCACATTATATTCAAACGACTTCCATGATAGCGAAATACTATCTGGAAAAGAAAGACTATAATGCGGTAAGTAAGTACACAAAATTAATCATAAACGCCCCTAACTTTTCTCTAGCTGTATTGGATGAAATTTTTGACACTGAAGTAGAATCCATAATGGGTTACAATCTTCAAGAGCACAAAATCATACAGAATGAAAGTTTTATGAAATTATGTAGTAAGGGAAAATACACTCATATTTTAAGGAATACTGAAATCCTCTTGATGGCCGCTGAAGCGAGCTTTCACCAGGGGGATTCTGAAGACGCAATTGAATATATTAATGGGATTAAAAGAAGATACAATAAGGCACCAATCAATAAAATAAATAAAGAATTCACTTCGGTTTTGATCAATGAATGGCGAGAAAACTTGGGGGGCGAAGGTTCCTATTTCTTTGCGCTGAAGCGAAATGGGCTTGCAGCAAATAAGCTAAATATCGAGAATCACAAGCTTCTCTTGCCCATACCTCGACAGGAACTCTTAGCGAACCCTAACATTGTGCAAAACCCCGGTTACTAAATTAACAAAGTGCCCTGACCTTCGTGTGTTAGCTAACCCCGTTCAGCTTCTCCCACACCTTCTTATAGTCAGCAGCTGAAAGTTTCGACCCTTCCGGACGAGCTGCATTCCAAACATCAATATGCTGCCCGCTAATCCAAGAGGACACAGTATTGGAAGACTGGTTGAAAATGTCACCTCCTACAGAAGCACTATACAGCTGACCAAGCCTATTCGCGATACTCCGTGGCACATTATTCTTCCGCATCAATACACCTTCATCCGTATTGACGCCATAATGCAGATAGGCTGGTAAATTTGCCATCCGTTTTTTCTCGACATCAGACAAACTATCCCAATCTACGCCGCTGGTGGGCATTTTCTGAAGTGCAGCAAGGCCCCACGTAGCTGCATTGGCTACTACTTTATATAATGCTTTTGTCGCTTTCTGAATAGCATCAGTCAACGGCTCATTCGGAAAAACACGCGAAGCTATTGCCGCGATGTCACGACCATTCACCCAGTCGATCATCAAACGGGCAATGCTAGCGCCGTCCAATCGTTGCGCGCCCGCGTTGATCTCATCGATGGAGTTTTTAATTTCATAAGTATTAAGCATAATACCCACAAGCTTTTGCATGCTTCGGTTTTGTTCGGAGAACAGTTGATTTTTGTTCCAGTCGTTCGGCGTTAAACCCGAACCGGCTAGCCTACCGATCATCTGCCGCACACTTACCGTGGAAAACCCGGTAGCATCAGCCATCTTTGCGTCGGCTATGGTAAATGTACCGGCATAAGCCCGTATACGGTCTCGCAAAAATTCCTTCTTATCCTGTGGAAGCTGTCTATAACCTAATGTGCCTTGTAGCTTTTGTTCCAATTGAGCGAGAAATACGCCCTGTTGTTCAGTCTGTAAACGGAGATGTGAAATATATTGCAGAATGGCAGACCAGCGTTCGTCTACAAAAAGCCAACGGCCAAAATCTTGATCGGCATGACGCAACGCATTGTCAATGGCATCGACTAACTGCGAGTGTAAGTCTTCTGAAGCTTTATTGACATATTGGGCAACTTGCAATAAATCTTGATTGCTCCTTACAGCTATACCAACCCAACCCATGCTATCCTGACCGGCGCGTCCTACACGACCTGCCAAATTCCAAAAGTCGCGCACCGGCATGGTACCAAATGGATAGCTGTACGAACCCATGATTACAGCAGAGACCGGGAAGTTAATGCCCTGGGCAATGGTCGTAGTAGCAACAAGTGCTTGCAGCTTACCATTGGCCATTAAGTCTTCCACCAGCAACCGGATCTCATCCGGTAGCGCTCCGCTATGCACGGCGATGCGGCGATCCAAAAATTTAGCCAACAGGAAGTCATCGCCCAGTTCACTTTGAACCAACAGCTTCAATAAACGGACATCGTCATCTGCGGCTAAGTCATTTCCAACCTGCTGGTATACTGCTCCGCAATGATATACGTTTCTGCCGGATGGCGAGCCAAGACGATAAGTGGACTGTCCAAACTTAAAAACTCAGATGCCACGCAGGAAGCGATCTTCCATTTGGCTGCGGTTATTTCCCGCTTAGCTACAGCAGAATTACTAAAGGAGGCCAACGGAATGGATTCACCGATTTCATAAGTGGCCTTGTCTGTATGAAGTGTTTTCAGGGCGAGGTCGTAATTTCTCCCCGTTCCGCTCACCTCTATTGCACCGACAACCCGTTCATTGGGCTGCCACCAGTCCAAATCCAAATTGATTACATTGCCCCTATCCCCTGCCAGCCAATCAACCACCTCAGCAGAATTGGAAATATCCGGTGTCATAAGCAGGAAATTGGCTTCCTCGCAATCGTTACGGATGGTAGACAAGAGCAATTCAAGCGTAAGACCTCGCTGCTTCTCCTCGATATTATGAGCTTCGTCGACAACGGCAAGTACTAACGGCCGTTCGGCAGTCGTACCCAATCCCTGCCGCACCAATAGGTTCATCTTTTCGTAGGTGGTAATGAGCACATCGAAATCCGTCTGGTTTCCGCTATCTTCCACCAAATACTGCTCAAAGCCATCCAACTCAATGGCGCCACTGGCTTTTTCCACCCGGATGCCGATGAAACCAAGATCTTTATTGAGCTGGATATAAAGCTGGTTGGCGAGAGCCTTGGTTGGCACCACGTAAGCCACCCATCCGCCTTGCTCCTTGAATTGATTCAATGCTTGCAGGATGCGGTATTCGGCAATCATGGTCTTACCGCTGGAAGTGGGCAAGTTTAATACGATAGCCCGGTGAGCTGGGTTCAGTAATTGACCGTCTAAAATGGATTCCTTTTGCGGATACATCAGTTCGAACACCCCTTTTTCGTCACGGTGCGCGATGAATTGGTTAAACTTGGTAATCCAATTGTTGACGCCCCGCGTGGTATACCAAATGGTGTTCCTCACCATCTTGACTGCAAACGCTTCGAAAAATTGGTATAATAACCCGAGGGTGATATTGGCTGCTTTTTGGGCAAACTCTCGGGATATGCCCACATGGTAATGTAATTGCGACTCGATGTCATTGGGCCTACCCTCCATTAAATATTGCCCCAAAAGTTCGATACTCTTCGCAAAATGATACAGGGAGACGAGTTCCGACGCGCCGAAGCCCCGGTTGCCTTCGTTGACCTGATCCAAGAAGTCCTTTTCGAATGCCTGTTGTTCCTCGCGGAGCTGATTAATCAGCGATACGGCATTATCGATATCGGCCCAGGAACGCTTTTGCACGAGGTAGACCACTGCCTTGAAACAAAGCGTTAGCATTCGTGTATTCCAGTCGCCGTTAGCAACGAGTGCTTCTATTTTGGCAGAATGCGCTTTTAGGTATTGCCTTACGAAATGCCAGTGCTCCCCTAAATACCCAAGCGCAATGAGCTTGATCTGTTCGTAGATATATAGGTCATTCCCTTCGCCATGAGGTAATAGGCTTGTGATATCAAAATACGTGGCACAAAGTGCTTTAAATATTTCGCTATCTTGATTGTCCCAAAGTTGGAGAATAGCGACTTCACAGAGTTCTTTGGCGGTTTCGAGTTGCTGAAGTTCATCCTGGGTGAGCTGAACAGCCTCAAAGCGGGTGGCAAGCTTTGCCTTTTGAATGAGCGCAGCAATACCTTGCAGCATATCGGGATATGCCTGCTCCAAATGACCGTATTTAGACTGGACGCTCATCGCTCAATTCCATTAATAATAGGAAGCCATTCTTCCTTTCGAATGGGAAGGTACAAAGCTAACAGCTTTATTCCTTTTGGCTCCAATATTTGTTCTTTTAACCGATGATAACTTACGGATATGTCCCGCTCATCTGGCGGAACATCCCGAACCAGCACGCCAACCAAATGATAATGTTGTCCTTGCGTATAATATGAGCGCAAGCCGGCATCAAAATCCTGTCGGAACGGATGTTCGGCCGGAAAGAGCCTCGCTTTGTTGCTAAGATACTGAATTAGTATGGCACGTTTTTGCTTATTATTATAAAGGTCCCGTAGTTGCTTCTCGATACCGTCTGCGCTGGTCATTACCTGTGGGGGTCTGTTGGCCGTCTCAGAAGACGTCTTTACTTCGCCGAAAAGGAACAGCACTTGGTTATCTACTTCAATAAACCCCACCAAGTCCGCACCTGTTTTGTTTCCTTTGGGGTTTCGCGCGTCCCTGTTTTCGTTCCAATGAAATCGGCACATGAACTCTGCTTCTAACATCACCTCTGCGTACGCCTCGCCGACCCTGAATTGCTGTGTGCTTACTTCCTCATTTTCCATGGCTTGGATATCGGCCATGAGTTCATCGTTAGCGACGAACCCTGTCTCTGCTTGCAAGGCACGCAGCTTATCGAGCGTATGTTGTGTTTCCGGAACCCGATAATGTTATATGAATGGCAACGGATATTGTCAATCAAAGCTAAAAAAACAGCTGCCGGTATTGCTCCCCATCTAAGTCTGGAAGGTCTTAAGTTACTGCTCCGGCAGCCTGGCAGGATGACCAGAAAGGGCCTCCGTGACACAGCGATACTTTGCCTGATGTATGATTCAGCAGCTAGGGTTTCCGAAGTTATCGCGTTGACCCCTTCAATGATACGTCTGGAAAAACCATACACCGTAAAATTGGTGGGAAAGGGGAACAGGTCTAGGATAGTACCCCTGATGGAAGATGATGTAACTATTCTGAGAATGTATATGGATAGTAACAGACTGTCTGGTTTAAATGAAAACCAAAAGCCTCTGTTCTTTAATGCTCGAAGGGAAAGGCTGACACGTGCAGGACTTCATTATATCGTACAGTGTTATGCAGAAATGGCAAGAAAGAAATCGCCCCATCTTATTCCTGAAAAAATAAGTTGCCATACGTTGAGACATAGCAAGGCGTTTCATCTCCTGCAGGCGGGTGTGAACCTGGTTTATATAAGAGATATTCTTGGACATTCATCTGTACAGACAACCGAAATATATGCGAGGGTTGACTCCAAGCAAAAAAGGGAAGCTCTGGAGATGGCTTATGAAGGGGTTGTTCCGCGGGAAGCACCAATATGGTCAGAGAACGATAATGTCCTGGACTGGTTGAAAAGCTTTGGCTAAACTCAAAAAATAATGTAAAGTAGAAACTACATATTCCAACTTTCACCACCGAATCAATGGGAATTACGATATCTACTTTACATTACCTGTAGCTTGACATTACGCATATCGCAATGGCCACCGTACAGATAATAACGGTGCGAGGAACCCAGGCTGAACATCAGCCAAGGCCAATCAGTCTGGACAATAACCCCAGATCGGCCGAAGGTACTTCCAGCCGCACACCGTTGGGGTAAACAACCGAAATCACGGGCATCTCCCCCGGACGGGTTGGGTCCATCGCAATGAAACCGCGCTCACCACCCGATTGATCTTCTTTCCAGCGGGCAATCCAATAACCGAACTTAGCCAGGCCGATACCGTGCTGTGTGCAGAACTCCTTCCGGGTCAAACCACTCTCGCCCCACTGCCGGACAAGGGTAAACATATAGTCTCTACGCGCTTTCATAATCATATTATTTTGGGCGTAAAGCTACAGACGATCAATTAATCAGAAAATATGTAGTTGGTGGGGCGGATACTTTTTGAAAGGATAGTTGATGGGGTGCGCTGCCGGATGGAACGATATGCAGATAGGGATAGTGTTCCTTTCTTATTGTGCTAAGTACCATTCGATTGCTCGTTTTTCTTCCACCTTTAGAAAAGCATCTTTACCCTCATTGTAATCGTTTCCATCCTGCCATTCGTGCTTTATCAACCCTTCTTTCAGAGCCTGGTATTCATCTTTCACTTTAGGATGCGTTCTTAAATAATCCCGAAAAGCAATGTGTCGCACCCAATTTTCTGAATTTTTTGGAATTATATGGATATGTGCAATTCGCAAAGCATGATCATTCAACCGGTCTGGAATTTCGTCAAAAGTTCCAATGTGCGCAGGTAATCCGAGTTCATTGGGTTTTTCTCTAAGTAGTACAAAGAAACGTCTGTAAGGCATGTCGGTATTATATTTCTCGTAGTATACGTATTGCCTGTTAGCCAACAAGGCTGGCACTTTATCAAGATCGTTTTCATCTTCCAATCCAACCAGAATGTCAATGATTGGTTTCGCAGACAGTCCTTCTACAGATGTGCTTCCTATGTGGTCAACGGATGCCTTTATGGGAAGTAACAGTTTATCCAATTCCTGTTTGATTGTATTAAACTGATCTTTCCAAACGGGATTATAGGATTCAAAGGGTAGTATCATTGCTTTTTTTATTATTAGTTCGATTGCTGTACATTTTTAGTCTGTAAAAAATGGGGAGAATCGGGGCTTGCTAACTAACTAATTACCCGTTGTGCGGTTTGAGAGCGTTATAGTTTATGGTAGTTAAATTAACAAATAAGTTGTGCATTATACTGAAATTCAGTATATTAGAAAAGTTTCTCACATTTTTCTATATGCACAACT
>Ga0182737_1003062_pt1 | contig 12773 bp, 12 predicted proteins | sample eDN5th30CBELigOP_FD_128878 | JGI IMG/M metagenome (GOLD analysis project Ga0182737, IMG submission 128878) | Enriched Organic Plus compost microbial communities from Emeryville, California, USA - eDNA 5th pass 30_C BE-Lig OP (version 2) (version 2) ... | reverse complement strand
GGGCGGTGTCCTCCAGGGTGGCGCCGGCATGGGCGGCGGTCACCGCCGAGCGGCCGCGGTAGTAGGGGCCGTCCGGGCGGATCAGCGAGATCCGGGTCTCCAGCACCGGCAGGCCGCGGTCCAGGCTCTGCGCAGCGCCGCGGGCCGGGCCGCGCCCCAGGCGCTTGCGCTGGGCCAGCCGCTCGACGTCCTGACGCCGGTAGACCCGGCTGCGGTGGTCGTGTCCCGGGCGCGATTCCAGCAGGCCGCGGCTCACGTAGGCGTAGAGCGTGGCCGGGCTGATGCCGAGGATCCGGCAGGCTTCGGGGGCCGGGATCAGGTCGCTGTCCATACCGGAATCATTGATTGGAACGATCAAGATTGATCAACCGGTGACAGGGTGCCACATTGCCGGCGTCGCGTGCACTCCCCGCGCGCGCTGGAAACCTTCCGATGGCCATCTCTTCCCCGGGCGCGAAGTTCCGCGCCGCCCTTGCCGCCGAATCCCCGCTGCAGGTGATCGGCGCGATCAACGCCAACCACGCCCTGCTGGCCAGGCGCGCCGGCTACAAGGCGATCTACCTGTCCGGTGGCGGCGTCGCCGCCGGTTCGCTAGGCCTGCCGGACCTGGGCATCAACACGCTCGAGGACGTGCTGGTCGACACGCGCCGCATCACCGACGTGTGCGACCTGCCGCTGATGGTCGACATCGACACCGGCTTCGGCCCGAGCGCTTTCAACATCGAACGCACGATCAAGTCGCTGATCAAGGCCGGCGCCGCGGCGTGCCACATCGAGGACCAGGTCGGCGCCAAGCGCTGCGGCCACCGCCCCGGCAAGGAGATCGTGACCCAGGGCGAGATGGTCGACCGGGTCAAGGCCGCGGCCGATGCCAAGACCGATCCGGACTTCTTCCTGATCGCGCGCACCGATGCGATCCAGGTCGACGGCGTGGACGCGGCGATCGAACGCGCCATCGCCTGCGTGGAAGCCGGCGCCGACGGCATCTTCGCCGAGGCCGCCTACGACCTGGACACCTACCGCCGCTTCGTCGACGCGGTGAAGGTGCCGGTGCTGGCCAACATCACCGAGTTCGGCAAGACCCCGCTGTTCTCGCGCGAGGAGCTGGCCTCGGCCGGCGTCGCCATCCAGCTGTTCCCGCTGTCGGCGTTCCGCGCCGCCAACAAGGCCGCCGAGAACGTCTACCAGTCGATCCGCCGCGACGGCCACCAGAAGAACGTGGTCGAGACGATGCAGACCCGCGAGGAGCTGTACGACCGCATCGGCTACCACGCCTTCGAGCAGAAGCTCGACGCGCTGTTCGCCGCGAAGAAGTGACGCATCCAGCCCGCCGCCGAGGTGGCCGGGCCCCCGAACCAGGAGCATGAAGATGAGCGAGACCACCGCCACCGCCACGCCGTTCAAGCCGAAGAAGTCCGTCGCCCTGTCCGGCACCGCCGCCGGCAACACCGCCCTGTGCACCGTCGGCCGCAGCGGCAACGACCTGCACTACCGCGGCTACGACATCCTCGACCTGGCCCGCGCCTGCGAATTCGAGGAAGTCGCCTACCTGCTGGTCCACGGCAAGCTGCCCAACCGCGCCGAACTGGCCGGCTACAAGGCCAGGCTGAAGGCCCTGCGCGGCGTCCCGGCCGGCGTGCGCGCCGCGCTGGAACAGCTGCCGCCGTCGGCGCACCCGATGGACGTGATGCGCACCGGCGTGTCGGTGCTCGGCTGCCTGGCGCCGGAGAAGGACGACCACAACCATCCGGGCGCGCGCGACATCGCCGACAAGCTGATGGCCTCGCTCGGCCCGATGCTGCTGTACTGGTACCACTACAGCCACAACGGCGTGCGCATCGACCTGGACAGCGACGAGGATTCGATCGGCGGCCACTTCCTGCACCTGCTGCACGGCGAGAAGCCGCGCGAGTCGTGGGTCAAGGCGATGCACACCTCGCTGGTCCTCTACGCCGAGCACGAGTTCAACGCCTCGACCTTCACCGCGCGCGTGATCGCCGGCACCGGCTCGGACATGTACAGCTGCATCGCCGGCGCCATCGGCGCGCTGCGCGGCCCCAAGCACGGCGGCGCCAACGAGGTCGCGTTCGAGGTGCAGAAGCGCTACGAGACCCCGGACGAGGCGGAAGCCGACATACGCGCCCGTGTGGAACGCAAGGAGGTGGTGATCGGTTTCGGCCACCCGGTGTACACCGTTTCCGACCCGCGCAACGAGGTCATCAAGCAGGTCGCCCAGGAGCTGTCCGCCGAGCAGTCGAACATGAAGATGTACGACATTGCCGAGCGGTTGGAGGCAGTTATGTGGGAGATCAAGAAAATGTTCCCCAACCTCGACTGGTTCAGCGCGGTCAGCTACCACATGATGGGCGTACCCACGAGCATGTTTACCCCTCTTTTCGTGATCGCCCGTACCGCCGGCTGGAGCGCCCATGTAATCGAGCAGCGGATCGATGGCAAGATCATCCGGCCCAGCGCCAACTACACGGGGCCTGAGGACCAGGAGTTCGTTCCGATGGATCGGCGGGGATGAAGAGGATCACGGCAATGCGCAGACGCCTTAGGGGGGACCATGCGCGAGGTGATGTATCGAAAGACAGAGGCCGGTAGGGAAGAAATCAGCCAGAGAACGCGCAAGCTGCCGACGCAGCTGCGCACGATCCTGTTGATGGTCGATGGCCAGCGCACGCCAGCCCAGCTGCGTGCGCTGATCAACGACATGAAGGCTCCACCGGACACGCTGGAGCAGCTGGCACTCGAGGGGCTGATCGAACTGGTGCCGGCCGGCTTCAACGCCGCCGGCGTGGTCGACGTGGTGACGCCGCGCGGGGGCGCGGCGCCGGCAACGGATACCCCGGAAGCGGCGGTCGCCGCCCTCGAGGCGCAGGCGGTGGCGGAAGCGCAGGAAGCCGACGACGCCTCGGCGGCGCAGTCGGGCAAGTACATCCTGCTGTACGAGAAGATGAGCGACGCCGTGCGCGCCCACCTGGGCCTGCGCGGCTACTTCATGCAGCTGAAGATCGAACGCTGCACGACCGCCGACGAACTGGAAGCGTTGCTGCCGGAATTCCGCGAAGCCCTGGCCAAGGCGAAGGGCGAATCCTTCGCGTCGGACTGGCTGCGGGCGTTGTCGCCGGTCGCCTCATAAACGGCCGCGGCCGGCGCGTGCCGGCCGCGTGTCTTCGCCGGGGCTGGCCCGATCAGGCCAGGCCTTCGGCCTTCAGCGCCTGCTGTACGCCGGCGTCGGCGTCCATGCGCGCGCGGAACGCGGCCAGGTGCTCCAGGCCGGACAGGTCGACGCCAACGCGGTCGGCCCAGCGCGCGGTGATGTACAGGTACGGATCGGCGTAGCTGCGGAAGCCGGCCAGCCACTCGCGGCCGGCCAGCTGGCGGTCGGCGACCTCGAACAGGCTGCGCACGCGCTTGCGCGCGGCGGCCTTGAGCGCGTCGTGCTGGGCCGGGTCCTCGATGTAGTTGCCGGGGCCGAAGATCGGCTTGAACGCCGGGTGCAGGTCGGAATTGACGAAGGCCAGCCAGCGGGCCGCCTCGGCGCGCTGGCGCGCGCTGCCGTCGCCGGCCAGGCCCGCCTGCGGGAAGCTGTCGGCGACGTAGCCGACGATGGCGGCGTTCTGGGTCAGGACGAAGTCGCCGTCGACCAGCACCGGCACCGCGCCGGACGGGTTGAGCGCGCGGAATTCCGCCGACTTCATGTAGTCGGCGTCGACCACCTGGAACTCGAACGGCTGGCCGGTCCAGCACAGGTCGATGTGGACGGCGGTCGAGCAGGCGCCGGGCTTGCTGTAGAGCTTCATGTTTCCCCTGCACTTGGGATGGAAAGACCCGCGATTATCGCGGGTCGGCCATCCGGCGTGTATCGGGGCGGGCAGGGGCCCCGTGTCCGCGGGCCTGCCTGCGCAGGCTCAGGTGCGCGGCTTGAGGCGCTGCACCCGGTAGAAGGTGTGGTCGCCGATCGTCGCCACCTGGTAGGCATTGCTCCACGCCGGGCTGGCGATGGCGTGCGCGGCGAAGTGGCTGGCGCCGGGCACGATCTCGCGGCGCTGGCCAACCGGCAGCGCCCAGTTGCGCTCGGCGCGCAGGGCCACGTCCACGGAGCGGTCCCAGGCCTTGAGGTTGGCCAGGCGGGTGTTGGGCGAGACGATGGTCGGCGCGAACTGCTTGCGCGCGGTGACCACGTCGCACATCGAATTGCCCCACAGGCCGCTGTCGCGGCGGCGCAGGGCGACCTCGGCGACCGCTTCCTGGCCGCGGACGCTCTGGTCGCGCGCTTCCAGGTAGACGGTGGTGCTGAGGCACAGCGAGTCGGCGGCCGGCTGCGGCAGGAGCTGCGACAGCCAGAGGATCCACGCCAGTTTCATGTTGTCTCCTTGCTCCGTCTGCGCGGCGCCTGGCGATGGACACGGGGTCCTTGCCGGGGGCGACGCGGGGCGTCATGGGGAGGCGGCCATTGGTTCCGGGGCCGCCCGGGTTGCCGGCGAATGTGGTGGGCCGGCGGTGGCCTGCCAGGGGAGGGGGGCAGGCCCGAATTGGCGCGCACGATAGGTGCCGGTTTCCCAACCGAAACTGAATGAGCCAGCTTGACATGCGCTGCCGGCATAGGGTCTGGAACTGAGACGGGACGAAAAATCCCTCGCGTATTCAGTAAGTTGCGTGGAACGGATTTTGGCCCCTCGGCCGGCCATCACACCTGAACGACCATGCCTTCACCCCTCTCCCACCGGGAGAGGGGCAGGGGAGAGGGCCGGCAGGCGACGCTCCCGGGGCCTCCAGCGGGCGTCCGAAGCCCTTCAAAGCCTCGCCGCCAACCTGCAGCCCTGGTCGATCGCCCGCTTGGCGTCGAGCTCCGCCGCCACGTCCGCGCCGCCGATCAGGTGCACCGGGGCGGTGGTGCCGGCCGCTTGCAATGCGGCCTGCAGCTCGCGGCGCGGCTCCTGGCCGGCGCAGACGACCACCGTGTCGACCGGCAGCCACTGCTCGGCGCCGTCCACCCGCAGGTGCAGTCCCTGGTCGTCCACGCCCAGGTACTCGACCCCGCCCAGCATCTTCACGCCCTTGGCCTTGAGCGTGGCGCGATGGATCCAGCCGGTGGTCTTGCCCAGCTTGCGGCCGGGCCGGCCGGGGCTGCGCTGCAGCAGCCAGACCTCGCGCGCCGGTGGTTCCGGGCGCGGCGGTACCAGGCCGCCGCGGCTGCCGCCTTCGAAATCCACGCCCCATTCGGCGCGCCAGCGCCCGCCGTCCAGGCTGGGCGACTCGCCCTCGTGGACCAGGAACTCGGCCACGTCGAAGCCGATGCCGCCGGCGCCGATGATCGCCACCCGGCGACCGGGCACGGCGCGGCCGGAGAGCACGTCGATGTAGCCGGTGACCTTGGGGTGGTCGGCGCCGGGGAAGTCGACCCGGCGCGGCAGGATGCCGGTGGCCAGGACGATCTCGTCGAAGCCGGCCAGTCCGGCCGGGGTGGCGACCGTACCCAGGCGCAGCTCCACCCCGGTCTCGGCGATCCGCTCGCCGAAGTAGCGCAGGGTCTCGTTGAGCTCTTCCTTGCCCGGGATGCGCCGGGCCAGGTTGAACTGGCCACCGATCGCGTCGGCCGCGTCGAACAGGGTCACCGCATGGCCGCGTTGCGCGGCGACGGTGGCGCAGGCCAGGCCGGCCGGGCCTGCGCCGACCACGGCGATGCGCTTCTTATATGTAGTGGGCAGGTAGTTGAGTTCGGTCTCGGCGCCGGCGCGCGGATTGACCAGGCAGCTGGCGACCTTGCCGACGAAGATGTGGTCCAGGCAGGCCTGGTTGCAGGCGATGCAGGTGTTGATCGCGCGGGCACGGCCGGCGCGGGCCTTGTTCGGCCATTCCGGGTCGGCCAGCAGCGGGCGCGCCAGCGAGACCATGTCGGCCTGGCCGCCGGCCAGAATGCTCTCGGCCACGTCGGGCATGTTGATGCGGTTGACCGCGACCAGCGGCAGCGAGACGTGCGGCTTGAGCCTGGCGGTGATCCCGGCGAACGCCGCGCGCGGCACCGAAGTGGCGATGGTCGGGACCCGCGCCTCGTGCCAGCCGATGCCGGAATTGATGATGGTCGCGCCGGCGGCCTCGACCGCCCTGGCCTGCGCCACCACCTCGTCCCAGGCGTTGCCGTCCTCGACCAGGTCCAGCAGCGACAGGCGGTAGATCAGGATGAAATCCGGGCCGCAGGCCTCGCGCACCCGGCGCACGGTCTCCACCGCGAAGCGCATGCGCTTCTCCGCGCTGCCGCCCCAGGCGTCATCGCGGCGGTTGGTGCGCGGCGCGGTGAACTGGTTGATGAGGTAGCCCTCCGAGCCCATCACCTCGACGCCGTCGTAGCCGGCCTCGCGGGCGCGGGCGGCGGCGCTGGCGAAGGCGCGGATCTGCCGCTCGATGCCGCGGGCGGTAAGGGCGCGCGGGGTGAACGGGCTGATCGGCGCCTTCAGCTTCGACGGCGCCACCACCAGCGGGTGGAAGCCGTAGCGGCCGGAGTGCAGCAGCTGCAGGCAGATCTTCGCGCCGTGCGCGTGCACCGCACCGGTGACCTGGCGATGCCGGGCGGTTTCCCACGGCCACGACAGCTTGCCACCGAACGGCGCCAGCCAGCCTTCGATGTTCGGGGCGAAGCCGCCGGTGACGATCAGCCCGGCGCCGCCGGCGGCGCGCTCGGCGAAGTAGGCGGCCAGCTTCGGGAAGTCGTGGGCGCGGTCTTCCAGGCCGGTATGCATCGAGCCCATCAGCACGCGGTTGCGCAGCGTGGTGAACCCCAGGTCCAGCGGCTGGAACAGGTGCGGGTACGGCGTGGCGGAAGCGGCGGTTGCAGCTGGCGTCATGGCGGATACGCAGGCGTACGGATCGCGCATCCTCCCGCCAAACGGTCCCGGCGGCAAGCGGGGCGGTGGGGCGGGCCCTGCCACCGGCGACGCGCCGCATGCTGTAGAGCGGGGCCTGCCCCGCTGCCCTCGCGCGCCGGGACACCAGACGAGGCAGTCGGGCGGCCATCCTTGTAGAGCGGGGCTCGCCCCGCTGCCCTTCGCGCGCCGGCACACCAGGCGCTGGAGTCGGGCCGCCATCCTTGTAGAGCGGGGCTCGCCCCGCTGCCCTTCGCGCGCCGGGACATCAGGCGCTGGAGTCGGGCGGCCATCTCGTAGAGCGGGGCCTGCCCCGCTGCCCTTCGCGCGCCGGCACACCAGGCGCTAGAGTCGGGCGGCCATCTTGTAGAGCGGGGCTCGCCCCGCTGCCCTTCGCGCGCCGGGACATCGAGCGCGGGAGTCGGGCGGCCATCTTGTAGAGCGGGGCTTGCCCCGCTGCCCTTCGCGCGCCGGGACACCAGGCGTGGGAGTCGGGCAGGCCCGACTCTACAGAGGGGCGACGCGCTTCTGCGGGGGTCAGTCCCAGCCGGCCAGGGCCAGCTTGCCGATCGCGGTCCCTGCTTCCATCCGCCGGTGCGCTTCGCGCAGGTTGGCCGCGTTGATCGGCCCCAGCACTTCGGTGAGCGTGGTGCGCAGTTCGCCGGCCTCGACGAGGCTGCCGGCGCGGGACAGGATGCGGTGGTGGCAGATCATGTCGGCGGTGCGGAACTTCGGCCGGGCGAACATGAATTCCCAGTGGATGCCGATGCATTTGGCCTTGTACGGATCGCCGATGCGCAGCGCGCCGGCGGGTTCCACGACCAGGCCGACATGGCCCTGTGGCGCCAGCAGTTCGCCGAGCGGTTCCCAGTAGCGGTCGGTGTCGGCGAGGTTGATCGCCGCGTCGACGCTGTCGAAACCCAGCGCCTGCAGCTGCGGCGCCAGCGGCTGGCGGTGGTCGACCACGTGGTGGGCACCCATCCGTTCGCACCACTGGCGCGTCTCCGGGCGCGAAGCGGTGGCGATCACCTTGAAACCGGCGTGCCGCGCCAGCTGGATCGCGATCGAACCGACGCCGCCGGCACCGGCGATGACCAGCAGGCTGCGCCCGTTTTCCTCGGCGTCGAAGTCGAACGGCATGCGTTCGAACAGCAGTTCCCAGGCGGTGATGGTGGTCAGCGGCAGCGCCGCGGCTTCGGCGAAATCCAGGGTGGTGGGCTTCGGCCCGGCCAGGCGCTCGTCGACCAGCTGGTACTGCGCATTGCAGCCGGGGCGGGTGACGTCGCCGGCGTAGTAGACCTCGTCGCCGGGCTGGAACAGCTCCACTTCCTCGCCCACCGCCTCGACCACGCCGGCGGCGTCGAAGCCGAGGATCCGCGGCGGATCCAGGGTCGCCGGCGCGCCGGGTTTCGGCGCCCGCAGCTTGGCGTCGACCGGATTGACCGAGACCGCCTCGACGCGGACGAGGAGGTCGCGCGGGCCGGGCTGGGGTCGCGGCAGGCGCAGGTCCTGCAGCGCGTCCGGATCGTCGATCGGCAGGTGGCGGGTAAGGGCGACGGCTTTCATTTCCTCGGCCATGGCGATGTCCGGTCTGGGGGAGAAAACGAGCAAGTATGCGCCGGCCGGGCATAAAGGTGGCCGCTGGAATCCGCGAAGTGCGTTCCGCGCTTCCAGCCCCCCGGGGAAACCCCGGGAACGCTTGCGGATTCGGGGCGCAATAATCAGAGTGGGAACGGATCGACGGTTTTCACATGTTATGTTACTGTTAACACCGTCTTCACCTGGTCCCGAATAGGCTTCCGCGGGACGACGTGCAGCACGGCCGTCTGGATGTCTGCCGCAAAGATTCGTTTCGTATTGACGCGTTAATCGGCAATCCGGTTTTTCAAACCCCCGAATCAGCAAGGAGCTACACGATGAACAAGAAACTTCTGACCGCTGCGCTGCTCGGCGGCCTCGCCGTTGCGCAGGCTGCTTCCGCGCAGGAGTTCGACGACCGCTGGTACCTGACCGGTTCGGCGGGTTTCAACTTCCAGGACAGCGACCGTGGTACCGAGGACGTCCCGTACCTGGCCCTGGGCATGGGCAAGTTCATCAGCCCGAACTGGTCGCTCGATGCCGAGCTGAACCACCAGAACCCGGGTCTGAACAGCAACCGCCACCTCAACTGGAGCCAGTACGGCGTCTCGCTGGACTTCCGCCGCCACCTGATCCAGGAAGGCCGCGCGTATAACCCGTACTTCCTGTTCGGCGTCGGCTACCAGCGCGCCGAGGAAGAGTGGGATGCGTTCCCGAGCCCGGATTCGCCGCAGCAGCGCGAGGAAGGCAACCTGGCCGCCAAGGTCGGCGTCGGCCTGCAGACCACCTTCGACAGCCGCGTCGCCGTGCGCGCTGAAGTCGCCTACCGCGCCGACTTCGACGACCGCAGCGTCAACGCCCCGAACGAAGACTGGTTCGGCGACGTCCTGGCCTCGATCGGCCTGGTGATCCCGCTGGGCCCGGCCCCGGTCGCCGCCCCGCCGCCGGCCCCGACCCCGGTCGCCCCGAGCTGCGCCGACCTGGATGACGACGGCGACGGCGTCAACAACTGCGACGACCGCTGCCCGGGCACCCCGGCTGGCACCATCGTCGGTCCGGACGGCTGCCCGGTCCCGGTGTCGATCGACCTGAAGGGCGTGAACTTCGACTTCGACAAGGCGACCCTGCGTCCGGACGCCCTGGCGATCCTGGGCGAGGCGACCGAGATCCTGCGTCGCTATCCGGAGCTGCGCGTCGAAGTGGCCGGCCACACCGACCTGTGCGGTCCGGACGACTACAACCAGAAGCTGTCGGAGCGTCGCGCCAAGACCGTGTACGACTACCTGACCAGCAACGGCATCGACGCCTCGCGTCTGGCCGGCCCGATCGGCTACGGCGAGAGCCGTCCGCTGGAGCCGACCCCGCAGACCCTGCCGGGCTGCAAGAGCGAGACCAACCGCCGTACCGAGCTGAACGTCCAGAACTGATCGGACGCCAAGCTGCAAGACCACAAGGCCCGGCATTGCCGGGCCTTGTTTTTTCCGGTCGGCGGCGCGGTGCCGCGCGCGAAAACGTGCGCGCGCTGGCAACTGCACGATCCGGCCTGCATTCGTCCTTGAATCGACCCGGGGCGCTGCCTACACTCGGTCGCATTCCTGTCCTGGAGCACTCCATGCGCGCTCTCGCCGCCGCCTTCTTCGGCCTCGCCCTCGTTCCGGCCGCCGCGATCGCCGCGCCGGACTGCTCCGGTTCCTCCTTGCAGCAACCGCTGCCGCTGGCGTCGACCGCGGTCGCCCCGGTGGCCGTGGAGCTGGGTTCGCGCACCTCGCAGCTGGGCATGCCCAGCGGCGTGCTGACCCCGGAATTCGACAGCGCCCAGTCGCTGGACCGCGTGCTGCTGCGCCTGCGCATCGAGAACTGCCGCAACATCGCCAACGCGCTGCCGGCGGCCGCGGCGGTCAATGCGAACGATCCGGCGGCCTACAAGCCGAAGACCGAGTTCGACAACACGCCGTGGCGTTTCAACATGACCCAGAACGGCAAGCGCATGACCGCCGACGAGTTCGACGCCTGGATGAAGGCGCGCGGCGCGCGCGTGGCCACGGGCAAGCCGACCACCGCGACCCCGGCGGCAGCGCCTGCGGCACCGGCCGCGGCGCCGGCGAACTGAGCCTTCCCGGCCTGCCATGAAGGGCGGGACGCGCTCCCGTCCGCCGGGGCCGAAACCTTCGGGCAAACCCGCCGATGCACCGCGCCGGCATGGCCTGGCGCGGGTGCTGTCGAAGGCGGGCGTGTGTTCGCGCAGCGAGGCCGAGCGCTGGGTCCGCGCCGGCCGCGTGCGCGTGGACGGACGCGTGGTCCTCGACCCCGAGCATCCGCTCCATGACGGCATGCGCCGGGTCCAGGTCGAAGGCCTCGAAGCCGCGGCACCACGCCGCCACTACCTGGTACTCAACAAGCCGCGTGGCCTGGTCACGACCGCACGCGACGAGCGCGGCCGCGACACGGTCTACCGCTGCCTCGACGGCAGCGGCCTGCCGTGGCTGGCGCCGGTCGGACGCCTGGACAAGGCCAGCGAAGGCCTGTTGCTTTTCAGCAACGATCCGGAGTGGGCCGCACGGGTGCTGGATCCGCAGCACGGCCCGGACAAGACCTACCACGTGCAGGTCGACCGCGTGCCCGATGCGGCGCTGCTGGCGGCGCTGTGCGAGGGCGTGGTGGAAGAGGGCGAGCGGCTGCGCGCGAAGTCGGTGGCCCTGCTGCGCAGCGGCACGCGCAATGCATGGCTGGAGATCGTGCTCGACGAAGGACGGAACCGGCAGATCCGCCGCCTGCTGGCGGCCTTCGACGTCGGCGTGCTGCGGCTGGTGCGGGTGGCCATCGGCGAGCTGCAGCTGGGCACGCTCGGCAAGGGCCAGTGGCGCGAGCTCGACGCGGACGAACGCGACGCGCTGGCACCAGCCTCCACTGGTTGACCCGCAGCAACGCGAAGCCGCCATCCCCCCTCCCCCCCCGGGAGAGGGGCCGGGGGTGAGGGCCGGCCGCCCGCCACGCACGCATCTGCTCCCCTCTCCCTCCGGGAGAGGGGCCGGGGGGAGAGGGCCGGCCGCCCCACCACGCCCGCATGCCGAACTTCTCCCAACCGCCATCGCCGCCGACGCTGCCATCGCGCGCACGTCCCCTAGACTGCGGTATCGCGCCCTCCCGGACCGCCATGCCCTCGAATACCGCTCCCATACGCATCCCCGCCGCGCTGGCCCTGGCTTCGCTGCTGGCCGGCTGCGCCGGCGAACGCGCACGCGAAACCGTGACTGCCGAGGTCGTGGAGGAAGATCCGGAAGCCGTCATCCTGCTCGATCCGGACGACCCGTACGCCTACCGTTTCGACATGGAGCAGGAGGGCGTGCGGATGACCGCCGACGACTTCGATGCCTGGATGAAGCGCCACGGCATGAAGATCAGCAAGGGCGCCCCCGCCCCGGCGCTGCCCGATCCGCCGCCGGCCCTGCCGGAACCGCCCGCGGACTGAGCGCGGGCGCACGCTTCGTGCGGGACGCCGGTGGCAGGCTGCGAATCCGCCCGGGCGTCGGGGCGCGCAGGCATGTTTTTCCGCTGCCGGACGGGGCTAGACTCGCCTCGCATCTCCGGGGGAAGTACGCATGTCCAGCACCGAACGCGTTGTCCGCGCCTGCCTGATCCTGTCCGCCACCGTCGTGCTCGCCGCCTGCGCCAGCACCCGCGAACAGCCCACCGCCCAGGCCACCCACGCCGCGCCCGCGCCGGCGGCCAAGGTGGCCGATGCGAAGGACCCTTACGCCTACCGCTTCAACATGACCCAGAACGGCAAGGCGATGAGCGCCGACGACTTCGAGGCCTGGATGAAGGCCCGCGGCCTGCGCGTGTCCAAGGGCCCGGAGCCGGCGCAGAAGGACCCGAAGCTGGTCGCGCAGGGCGCAGCCAAGGCCAGGCCGAAGAGCCAGGACAAGGGCTCGGACTGAGTCGTCCGGCCTGAAAGCGGGGCGCGCCGTCGGCCGGCGCGCGCGCGTCGTCAGTCCTTGATGACGCCCAGCTCGCGGCCGATGCGGGTGAAGGCGTCGATCGCCCGGTCCAGGTGCTCGCGCGTGTGCGCGGCGCTCATCTGCGTGCGGATGCGCGCCTGGCCCTGCGGCACCACCGGGAAGAAGAAGCCGATCGCGTAGATGCCTTCCTCGAGCAGGCGCTCGGCGAAGCGCTGCGCCAGCGGCGCGTCATAAAGCATCACCGGGCAGATCGGGTGCACGCCCGGCTTGATGTCGAAGCCGGCGGCGGTCATGCGCTCGCGGAAGTAGGCGGTGTTCTCCTGCAGGCGGGTGCGCAGCTCGCCGGCCGAGGACAGCATGTCGAAGG
>Ga0182737_1003059_pt1 | contig 12783 bp, 11 predicted proteins | sample eDN5th30CBELigOP_FD_128878 | JGI IMG/M metagenome (GOLD analysis project Ga0182737, IMG submission 128878) | Enriched Organic Plus compost microbial communities from Emeryville, California, USA - eDNA 5th pass 30_C BE-Lig OP (version 2) (version 2) ... | reverse complement strand
GGGCAGGCCTGCGTGTTCTACGCCGCGGAGGGCGATGCGAGCCGGCTGCTGGGCGGCGGGTTCATCGCCGAGGCCGCGCCGCGGGCGATGGTGGCTTAGGGTGAATCGCGATTCACCGTTCCAGCTGTCGTGACTGCGGCTGGACTGGATTCCGGCAATAAATGCCGGAATGACATCGGAGTTTTGCTTCGATCCTGCACAACCCACCGAACGTCACCCCGGCATTATGGGGACAGTTGGTCGGCTTGCCCCGTACTCCGTGAGGACAGCATGAGGTGTGATGGTCGACGGGGCGTGCCTCACACTCCATCGCTACCCCGGCGAAAGCCGGGGTCCAGCCATGACGGCTTCCATGTGCGCGGTGGGTCTTTCCGGGCTCCCGGGTCAAACCCACGAATGACGAGGGAAAGGGATTGCGCCGTCTACTCCGCCGGCAGCGTCTGGGGCGTTTCGTCGGGAAGGGCCTGGGGCGCCGCGTCGGTCGCGGGGGTTTCCGCAGGGGGCATGGCCCATTCGGTCATGGTGGCGTAGACGGTCATTCCGATGGTCGCGACGGCCAGCACGATGAAGCCGATAAGGATGAAGCGGTTGCTCCGCTGAGGGTCGGCCATTGCCGGTCTCCTGCCGTTGGTTCCCCCGGCTTGTAACGGCGGAAAGAAAATTTTCCAAGGATTGCGGGGCGGCCTGCGTCATAGTGGCAGGCGTGGGAGAACCATGAGCACGGCGGCGCTGGCAGGCGTGGAGAGCAGAGAGGACGATGCCGAACTGGTGGCGCGGGCGCAAAGGGGCGACCGCGCGGCCTTCGCCGTGCTGCTCGAAGCCCATTACGAGCGCATCTATAGGCTCGCCTATCGCTGGTGCGGGCACCGCGAGGATGCCGAGGACGTGGCCCAGGAGGTGGCGATCAAGCTCGCCGGGGCGCTGAAGGGGTTCGACGGGCGCTCGGCCTTCACGAGCTGGCTCTACCGGATCGTGCTCAACGCGGTGCGCGACCGGCAGCGCCAGGGGCAGCGGCGGATGGCGCAGGCCAGGGCCCTGGCGCTCGTGGCCGAGGACGAGGCGCCGCCCGAGCAGGAGGCGGGGCTGGAGGATGCCGCGCTCTGGGCCGCGGTGCGCACATTGCCGGACAAGCAGCGCGAGGCGGTGATCCTCGTCTATGCCGAGGACATGAGCCACGCGGAAGCCGGGACGGTGATGGGCATCAAGGAGGGCACGGTATCCTGGTATCTCGCCGAGGCGCGCAAGACGCTTCGGACGGTGTTGTAGGAAGCAGGCGATGAGCGAAGACGACAGACTGACATCGCTGAAGACCTCGCCCGTTCCGCCCGCGTCGGCGGAGGCGCGGGCGCGGGCGCTCGACGCGGGGCTGGCGGCGTTCGATGCGCTCGAAGAGAAAAATGCAGATAGTGTCCAAGGAAGCGGCGCGCAGGGGCGTCTCAGGTCCATCCTCACCCGATTGAGAAGGAACTGGACCATGGACATGCGTATCCCCCTCGGGGCCGGCCTCGCCGCCCTCGTCATCCTGCCGATGAGCGTCGCGCTGCTGAACCAGACGGCGCTGACCCCCCTCCGCTTCGAGAGCGCGAGCCAGAACGCGGTCGAGGCGCCGGTGACCGAGCCCCCCGTGGCCGAAACGGCGGACCAGGCCGCGCCACCGCCGGTGGCGGACGCCGAAACGGCCCAGCGCGGCAACGAGGCACTGCTGAACGCGGAGCCGCCCATGCAGCCGCCGATGCCGACAGCGGCGGCGCCGCAGATGGAGATGCTGACGCGCAGCGCCGCCCCCAGCATAATGCCGAGCCCGCTCTCAGACATGGCAGGCGGGGCCGGCGACCAGTTCACCAGCTTCGAGGATGGCGGGGTGCTGCGGGTGCTCGATGCGCCGGTCTCGACCTTTTCGGTGGACGTGGACACGGCCTCCTATGCCTATGTGCGGCGCATGCTGGAGATGGGGCAATTGCCGCAGCCCGACGCGGTGCGGGTCGAGGAGCTGATCAACTATTTCTCCTACGACTACGCGCAGCCGGAAGGGGAGACGCCGTTCGCCACCAGCGTCGATATCGCGCCTTCGCCCTGGAACCCGGACCACCAGCTCGTGCGCATCGGGATCGCGGGGGAGGCGGTGGACCTCTCGGCGCTGCCGCCGGTCAACCTCGTGTTCCTGATCGATACCTCGGGCTCGATGGATTCGCCCGACAAGCTGCCGTTGTTGAAGCGCGCCTTCGCCATGCTGGTCGATGAGCTGGGGCCCGAGGACACGGTCTCGATCGTGACCTATGCGGGGAGCGCCGGGGTGGCGCTGGAGCCGACCGCCGCCTCGGACCGGGCGGCGATCCTCGATGCGCTGGAGCGGCTCGTGCCGGGCGGCTCGACCGCGGGCGCGGAGGGGATCAACGCGGCCTATCGCCTGGCCGAGCAGGCCATGGTGGAGGGCGGGGTCAATCGGGTGCTGCTGGCGACGGACGGGGATTTCAATGTCGGCATCTCCGATCCCGATGCCCTGGAGCGGCTCATCGCCCGCAAGCGCGACGAGGGCATCTCGCTTTCGGTGCTGGGCTTCGGCACGGGCAATTACAACGATTCCGTCATGCAGGCGCTGGCCCAGGCGGGGAACGGGAACGCGGCCTATATCGACGGGTTGACCGAGGCGCGGCGCGTGCTGGTGGAGGAAATGGGCGGCACGCTCGTGACCATTGCCCAGGACGTGAAGGTGCAGGTGGAGTTCAACCCGGCGGCGGTCTCGGAATACCGGCTGATCGGGTATGAGACCCGGGCGCTCAACCGCGAGGATTTCAACAATGACGCGGTGGATGCGGGCGATATCGGGGCCGGGCATACGGTGACCGCGCTTTACGAGATCACGCCGGTGGGCGCGCCGGGATCGTCCGATCCGCTGCGCTACCAGAATGAGGACGTGGTGCCGTCCGGGCCGGCGGACGAATTGGCCTATCTCAAGCTGCGCTACAAGGCGCCGGGCGAGGCCGAGAGCACGCTGATCGAGGTGCCGATCCTGGCCGAGGACGCGCAGGCGAGCCTTGCGGCGGCGGGCGCGGACATGCAGTTCGCCACCGCGGTGGCGGCCTTTGGGCAGAAGCTGCGCGAGTCCGATGCGGTGGCCGGGATGGACTGGGACGACATCCGCGCGCTGGCGGTGGCCGGGCGCGGGACCGACGAGACCGGGCGGCGGGCGGAGTTCATCCGGCTCGTGGATCTGGCGGCGGCTTTGAGCGAGTAGGGATTGCCGCCGCATTTGTGGGCGGGGCGGTGTCGGTTTGTCCGCGGCGTTGAGCGGATGGGGTTTGCCGCCGCATGTGTGGTCGGTGACATCTGAGGATGGGTCCCGGCCTTCGCCGGGACAGCGAGATTGGGGGGTGGGGCGGTGTCCTGGCCTCCAACCACAATCGCTACCCCGGCGAAGGCCGGGGTCCATCCTGCCGAGCGTTCCCCGCGCGGAGGGCTCTTCTGGACCCCCGGGTCAAGCCCGGGGGTGACGAGGGGGAGAGGGTGGGGACGCGACTTCTCGTTGGGTGGGGGCAGCATTGCGGGTCCTTGGGTCAGGCCCGAGGACGACGAGGGGAGGGGCGGTGTCCTCGCGGCGTTTGTCCGCGGCATGAGCGGATGGGGTTTGTCGCAACATCTATGGGCGCGGCGATATCTCAGGATGGGTCCCGGCTTTCGCCGGGACAGCGAGATTGGGGGTGAGGCGGTGTCCTGGCCTGCGACCACGATCGCTACCCCGGCGAAGGCCGGGGTCCATCCTGCCGAGCGTTCAATGCCGCGGATGGCTCTTCTGGACCCCCGGGTCGAGCCCGGGGTGACGAGGGGAGAGGGTGGGGACGCGACTTCTCGTTGGGTGGGGGCAGCATTGCGGGTCCTTGGGTCAGGCCCGAGGACGACGAAGGGAGGGGATTGGCGGTTTGTCGTCTCTTCGGGGCGCGATTTGGGTTGCACCCGAGGGGCGCACCGTTCTCTCAGTTCGTCATGGCCGGGCTTGACCCGGCCATTTGCTATCCGTCCAGGTGCTCGTGCTGGGCGGCGCGGGCTTTGAAGCTGGTGGCGATTTCGGAGAGTTTTACGGCGCCCAATCGGGCGAGCAGCGCGTCTTCGGCCTGGCGCAGGCTGTCGCGCAGGGTGGCGTTGACGGCCTGCTCGACGAGGCAGGCGGGGGTGTCGTTGGCGAGGCCGAGGGCGAAGAGCTGGGGGGCGCCGAGGGCGCGGTAGACGTCGAGCAGCGAGATGTCCGAGAGCGGGCGGGCGAGTGTCCAGCCGCCGCCATGGCCGCGGGCCGAGGCGACGTAGCCTTCGCGGCGCAGATCGCCCAGGGTGCGGCGCACCACAACGGGGTTCATGTTGAACATGCGCGCGATGGCCTCGGAGGTGAGGGGTTCCTTCGCCTCCTCCATGTGCAGCAGCACGTGCAGCATGCGCGAGAGCCGGCTGTCCTGTCTCATGGCGTCTCCTTTCCCCTTGAGAGGTAGCGTGCCCGTGCTCGCGTAACAAGTGTTGTTACAATCCGCTTGACGTTGCCCGAGATCGTTACTTATGAAGTTACGATTAAGGCCATGGAGGATCGCATGGATTACGACGTCATCATCGTGGGCGGCAGCTTTGCCGGGTTGTCGGCGGCGCTCTATCTGGGGCGGGCGCTGCGCAGCGTGTGCGTGCTCGATACGGGCAAGCCGCGCAACCGTTTCGCCAAGCACTCGCACGGCCTGTTTTCGCGCGATGGCGCAAATCCGATGGACCTGCTGGCAACGGCGCGGGCACAGGTGGCGGCCTATCCCAGCGTCACGTTTCGCGACCAGGCGGCTTTGGACGTGGCGGGCGAGAACGGCCGCTTCGCGGTCACGCTCGCGGATGGCGCGGTGATCGCGGGGCGCAGGCTGGTGCTGGCCTATGGGCTGACCGACACGCTGCCCGAGATCCCCGGCCTGCGGGAGCGCTGGGGGCAGAGCGTGATCCACTGCCCCTATTGCCACGGCTATGAATTCGCGGGCCAGAGGCTGGGCGTGCTGCGGACCTCGCCGCTTTCGGTGCATCACGCCATGCTGATCCCCGAATGGGGGCCTACGACCTATTACCTCAATGGCGCCGAAGCGCCGGACGCGGAGGCCCTGGCCGAACTCGCGCGGCGCAACGTGACCATCGTGCCCGAGCCGGTGCTGGCGCTTGACGGCGAGGGTGAGGCGCTGGCGGAGATCGTGCTGGAAGATGGGCGGAGGCTCGGGATCGACGCGCTCTATGTGGGGCCGGACACGCGGCCCTCGAGCGATCTCGCGGCGCGGCTGGGCTGCGAGACCGAGGAGACGCCCATGGGCGCGGTGATCCGCACCGACGCGATGAAGGCGACGAGCGTGCCGGGGGTATGGGCCGCGGGCGACATCACCCGCGGCGCGCACAGCGTCACCTGGGCGGCAGGCGACGGGGTGACGGCCGGCACGGCCGCCCATCGGTCGCTGGTGTTCTAGGGAAACGCCCTAGTCGATGGGCTTGAGGCCGGCCTCGATCTCGGCACGGCGGGGTTCGAGGAAGGGCGGCAGGGCGAGGTTCTCGCCCAGGGTCTCCATGGGCTCGTCCACGTCGAAGCCGGGGCCGTCGGTCGCGATCTCGAACAGCACGCCATTGGGCTCGCGGAAATAGAGCGAGCGGAAATAATAGCGCTCGACCTCGCCCGAAGTGCGCAGGCCGACCTTCTCGGTCAGCTCGGCCCATTGGGCGAGCTGGGCGCGATCGGGCGTGCGGAAGGCGACGTGGTGCACCGCGCCGGCGCCCTGCTGGGCAAAGGGCAGGCCGGGCTCGACGGCCACGTGCAGCTCGGCCGAGGCGCCGCCATCGCCCATGGCGAAGACGTGGACCTCGCCCTGCTCGGGCGAGGCTTGGTGCACGCGCGCCTCGCGCATGTTCATGACGCGGGTGAGGACCAGGGCGCTGCGCTCGAGCTGGGGCACGCTCATGGTGATGGGGCCGAGGCCCTTGATCTGGCGCTCGGCCGGGATCGGGCTCTTGTGCCAGGGCCTCGCGCCGCCGGCGCGGGTATCGTTGACGAGCCGCAGGCGCTGGCCTTCGGGATCCTCGAAATCCAGCGCCATGTGGCCGGCGCGCTCGGCGAGCGCGCTGGTGGCTATGCCCTGGCTTTCCAGGTGCTGCTTCCACCAGTGAAGGCTGGCTTCGCCCTCGACGCGGAAGGCGGTGCGCACGACCGAATGGGTGCCGCGCCGCTCGGGCGGGGCGGGCCAATCGAAAAAGGTGATGTCCGAGCCGGGACTGGCTTCGCCGTCGCCATAAAAGAGGTGATAGGCGGAGACATCGTCCTGGTTGACGGTCTTCTTGACCAGCCGCAGGCCAAGAACCTGGGTGTAGAACCGCACGTTCTCGCGCGCATTGGCCGTGATGGCGGTGAGATGGTGCATGCCGGTGAGTTCGAGGGCCATGGCGGTCGTCTCCTGTTGCGGGGGCCGGGAAGCGCTCCCGGTTCCCCATGTGGGTGGATAACGCATGGGCGCCAGAGCGGAGCGAGCAAACGCATCATTCGCGGGAAGGAAACGCCTGGCCGCGATGGACGGGCGAGTCCGCGCTTGCCGCTTGACACGATTCCGCGCGCTCCCTAGAAAGCGCGGACGCCGCCCGCAAGGGTCGCGCGGCACCTGTTTTCGGTTGCAGGGCGCGGAAGGGAACACCATCTCTCCGCAACAGACCGAGCCCAGGGGCGGAGTAGCTCAGCAGGTTAGAGCAGCGGAATCATAATCCGCGTGTCGGGGGTTCAAGTCCCTCCTCCGCTACCATCATTAAAGCCGACTGGTCGAAACCCATTAGGCTGGCCAAATATCCTTTGATGTTCACTTCATATTCTTCACCTGCAGCGCGGGGTTGAACCACAACGCTTTCGACTAGCGAGCGGAAAGTTTCGCTTAGATCTAGATCGGGCAGCGCATCCTTTTGCGCCACGATTGCGGCCAGTTCCTCGAGGTTGTCTCGGAACCGCTGCACGGCTTGCGGATGAAGCTCTATAACGTTGGTGACGGGCTCGGCTTTGGCCAGCTCGCCCTCCAGCCGGTCGCGTTCCTTGCGAGCAGGTACAAGAATGTCCGCCGCTTCGTCCTCGCCTATGAGCCCCTTTGTAACCAGTTCGACAGTGCGCTTGATTTGCGCTTTAGTGGCCTCCAGGTCGCGTTCCAGCGTTGATTGTTCCCGCAAAGCCTTTCTGCGGATTACCTCGCGCTCTTTGCGATACGTCGCGACGTACTCCGAGATCAGCTCAGGATCGGCCAACTGGACGCGCAAGGCGTCTACCACCAGCCGTTCGACCTTTTCGATGTAGTACCGAGCGCCATTTGTGCAGCTTCGCGATTCCTTGTGCGTGCTGCACATGATGCGCGGGCCAGAGCGATCGGCTCCAATGATTGTCATGCCGCCACCACCGCAGCCACATTTGAGCAAGCCCGATAGCAACCGCTTGGAGCGCGTCGTCTTGCGGGAGTGATCACCACCGACCAATGCTTTCCGGAACTGCACGCGATCATAAAGCGCCCGCTCGACTATAGCGAGGTGCGGAACTTCGATCGTCTGCCATTCGCTTTCCGGATTTGGGCGGCTTACGCGCTTGCCAGTCGAGGGGTCTTTCACTATGCGAACGCGGTTCCACACTTGCTGACCAGCATATAGTGGGTTGCGCAAGATGCCGTACCCCCGCTTGCCGTTGCCATTGATGGTGCTGGCGTTCCAGCGGGTGCCGCGCGGTGGGGTGATGCCATCAGCGTTGAGTTGCGCCGCGATCATGCGAGGGGATGCGCCGGCAGCGTAGGCCCCGAAGATGCTGCGTACTACCTCCGCTTCGTCGGGGACGATTTCTAGGGCGCCAGGCTGGCCCAGTACTGGCCTATAGCCATATGCCCGTCCGCCAGCGCTCCGTCCGTCACGGATCACGCCGGCCATGCCACGGCGCACCTTCTTGGCGCCTTCCTCCCGCTGCATCTGGCCCATGACGCCATACATTCCGATTGCCATGGTGTCCATGCGGCCGCCGTTGACGCAGTCGATCTCGATGTTGCGGAATTCCAGCATTTTGTGGATAAAGGCCAAGTCCGCCATGTCGCGCGAGATACGATCCGGGGCCTCAGCGATGAGCACATCAAAGGTGCCGCTGTCGGCTGCCTGCATGACAGCCCCAAGGCCGGGGCGCCCGAAGGTGGATGCGCCTGACTTCGCCCGGTCATGGTGCGAGCCGATTACAAGCGCACCGATACGCTCGGCATAGGCGGCGCACAAGGCGATCTGATCCTCCACCGATGCATCGTTTTGAAGGTCGGTGGAATATCGCGCATAGATCAGCGCGCGTCTCAATGGACTGTCGCCGGGATGTTGTCGTTGGCGTGGTCGAGAAGCAAGCCGGCGTCAATGCGGGCTTGGCGCCTGGCGAGCGCACGAACGAACTCTATAAGGGCGGATTTAGTCGCGACGTTGATAACGTTCTGCGTGGCTTTGCTGCCTACCGAGGTTGCGGCAGTATGTTCTGGCGGCATCGGCTCCTCCCAGTTGTTGGTCGGCGATTATAGCGGTCTCTGGTGTGGTTAGAGAGGATAACGGCGCTGCCCAAGCAAGCCAGGGTGCCCCGTGGCTCCACCCGACCTCGGCGGATCGGCGTGTGTGGCGGTCAGGCAGCGTTGTGGGGCTGCTAGGCTGCCCGTTCCTGATGGAAGAACTCGCGCAACTCCCGCGCCTCGCGCAGGGCGTTGTCTATGGCGTAGCCGACCAGCTCGGCCCAAGCCTCGTCGCCGCGCTCGCGATACATGGCAAGTTGGGCTGCGATCTCGATGGCACGGTCGACGTTTCGAATTCTAGTTTCCATATCAAACATATTGATCGGTTAAATGCCGCAGCCGCGGCATCCGTGATTTCTTTTGCGAGGTAAGGCGCGAAATGCATTACCTGAGCACCCTGCGAGTTGGGCGGGAATGATCTAAAGCTGCCATCGGCGCGGAGCTTCAAGCTCATGTTCCGGACTGTGATTTCTGGCGATATTTGAATGTCGAACCGCGCAACTACACGCGAGCGACACCGGTCCCGCTCCAAGGCGGGGCGAATGGAGAGCACCTCCATTGATACTCCTTGGTTTAGTGCGCAGCCGTGAGCATGGCGCCGGCGTGCGCGGGGTTATCGTTCGTGATTTTCGGATTGGTAGGACTGCAGCGCGGCGACGAAACTCTCGCGCCAACTGCCCAAATCTATGGTGTTTTGGTGTCGGCTATCGTGACCAGAACGGTCCTCCGCTACCAATTTTCTCGATAAATCAGTATCATAGCGAATGATGTCGCCGCGCCGAACGGGGTGCGCCTTCTTGCCGTGTTCACGGCAGGGGGACCGGGCGGAACGGGGAGCGGTGGTTGTGCAGGCGGCGTTCAACGAAGCCGAGCAGTTGCTCGATCGGCTCGGTCCAGGGGCGTCCCATGGGGCGGGTCGCGTAGATTCGGACGGGGGTGATGTCGGCGTCCTCGAGTTCGAGCCCGACCAATACGCCGGCGTCGAAGGCCGGCTCGAGAACGATGGCGGGGAGATGGACGATCCCCATGCCGGCGACGCCCGCGTGCATGATCGCCAGTTCGTTGTTGAGCACGAGCTTGCCGTCGAAGCTGATGGTCTTCTCGCCGCGGGCGCCGAAACTCCAGAAGGATTTTCCAAATTGGGTCGACTGATACATGGCAATGCAGTCATGACGGCTCAGGCAGCCGATGCTGCGGGGAATGCCGCGGCTTTCGAGGTATGAAGGCGCGGCGGCCAGCACGCGCTCGGTCTGGTACAGTTCGATGACCTCGACGTTGTCCATCCGGATGTCGATGGTGAACGCGATGTCGAAATGCTCCTGCAAGGGATTGATGATCCTGTCGGAGGCATCCACGCTGGCAGCAATATTGGGGTATTGGCGTTTCAGGGCGTAGACGGCCGGCAGGAGATATTCGGCCGCGAGAAAAATCGGGGCGTGAAGCTTGACCGACCCGAGCATCTCGCCGGGCGTGTCCGCCTTGACGGCCCTTTCAGCCTCCTCGACGGCCTCGATGATCTTGCTGCACGAGGCGAGGAAGTTGGTCCCGGCGGGGGTCAGGCGTACCGTCCGCGTCGTCCTGTCCACGAGTTTCGCCCCGACGCGATCCTCGAGATACGAAATGTATTTCGAGACCATGGACTGGGACATGTTCAATTCGTTCGCCGCGGCCGAAAAACTGGACAGTCGGCCCACCCGGCAGAATACGTGCAGGCTCTTAAGCTGGTCCGGCATCGCACCCCCTCCTCCTTCTCCTCTTGCACACTCTTGCCGACATGAAATTCGGGCGCAAGCGGATTGGTGCGTGCTTTATTCCATCCAGTAATAATATGTATTTATCGTAGTAATATATATGTCTATTTTATATTACGTCGTTGACATATCTCTAAAGCTACTCTCCTTCTTAGACATGGCGAGGGGGACGTCTTCTGCGTGGAGGGCGCTGCACCTTATTTTGTTGCAGCGTTTGCATGAACGACCGGAACTCCCTGGCTTGAGGCTCGCAGGTCGCGAGTGAGGAGGAGGTTCATGGCGCGTTTCAAACACTGGCTCGGCAGCGCCGGGCTCGCTGCTCTTCTTGGCGCAATGCCGATGGTCGCGCTTGCCCAGGATAATCCCGAAGGGCGCGAAAGCATCGGGCGAGGGTGGCCGGTTTCCCCCGATCCGAACGATTTCGAGTATGTCGGGGCGCAGGGGGGCGTGGGGATATTCTTCCAGAGCAGCCGTTACGCGCCCGATCCGCAGATCGAGATCGCGGCGGCCACCAATGGCGCGGTTCCCGAGGGCATCGCGCCCCTGGAGCGCGACATCTTCAACAGCGACGATTTCTATCTGGATCGCGAGCTCTGGTCGGACCCACGGTATTTTCGGTGCAATGCCGGGTTGCCGCTCGAAAACATGTGGGGTGGCCTTGCCGACCAGTACGTTCTTATCGGGGACACACCCCCCGAGACCGGGGCGTGGGGCCATTGCGACAGGGATTATCCCCGCGAGAGCATCGTCTCTCCTTACGGCTTCTCGACGGCCCAGGAGCACTTCGAGGCGCTGCGCGACGAGGCGGCGGCGCGTGGCACGCTGGGCACGCCATCGGCCGAAGACCTGGAAGAATGGCACGCCTACTATGTCCGCCGGCCGCTCGAGACGTGGTTTTACATGCGGATCAACCAGATCTCCACGATCCTGTCTCTGCTGACGCCGCAATACCAGCAGCGTGCGGTGCAGGAGTTCTATCACTATGTCCACAACAGTGCCTGGAACTGGCCCGGCACCTATTGCTGGCCGGAAGGATTCATGCGCCGCAACGCGCTGTTCGGCGGAGAAAGCAACATCCAGATCATCACGACGCCGAACCTGGTGCAATTCGCATCCGCGGGCGTCGACAACACCGTCTATCAGGTTCACCTCGATCGCGAGTTCAACCTCGAGGGCGCGACGCCCCGCCTGGGAGAGGACGTCCCCCGCTGGCTGGGCGAGAGCGTGGGGTTCTGGGACGGCGACGCCCTGATCTTCTGGACGTCCAACGTCCAGGGGTGGACCGCGCATGGCGTGATCGAGTTCTCAAACGCGATCCAGAGCATCGAAATCGTCAGCCCGGAGCGCAATGACGACGGGCAGATGACCGGGCTCAGGCACGAACTCATCTTCTATGACGCCCAGGCGTTCGTCGAACCGCTGCGTCTCTACCGCGAATATACGCGCCAGCGCGAGGTCACCGAGGGCAATCCCTTCGTCATCTCGCAATGCCTGCAGTCCCAGTTCCCCGTGGACGGACGTCCGTCCCTGATAACGGCGGGGGAAAGCATCGAGATCGTCGTTCCCGACTATTTCAACCGCCCATGGGCGCAGATCTGGGAGCGTTTCTTCGAGGACGGGATGGAGCGGCCGAGGGAGAACTCCGATCTTTTCGGATTTTAGTGCAGGCAGAGCAAAACACGACCTGAAGCTTATTATTGCACGTGTGGAGGAGCATATGAGAAGTCTTGTTGGGAGCTTGAAAATCGGCGTCTCGGCGCTGGCAACGGCGGTGATGATGGCGGGCGGCGCTGCATTCGCCCAGAGCGCTGCCGACGCGGAGGCGCTGATCGACCAGGTGGCCGAGGCGATGGGGGGCAGGGACGCGATCCTCGCGATCCACACCCTGGAAGCCGACGGCTATGGGATGGAGGCCTATTTCTGGGGCGGCGGCAATATCAGCGGCGACCCGGACGCCGTTCAGAAATGGGCGGAGAACCCGACGTTCTCGGCGGTCTGGGACTTCGACGACGACCGCTACAGAACCGCGTACCGGCACAATTTCCTGTTCCCGTTCGGGGGCATGTTCGGCCACAGCTTCGGCCTTTCGGCCTGGGGGATCGACGGCGATGTCGGCTATACCACCGATGCGGGCGGGCGATCCCAACGCCTCGCGGAATGGTCGACCAGCGGCGCGTGGTTCAAGCCGGACGGCATGATGTTCCGGCGATACGAGTCGCTGACCCATCCCGTGCCGGCGGTGCGCGCCGTGCTCGACGGCACGGCGACGGTCGACAATTTCAGGACCGGTGAGGACGGCTACGACCGCGTCGACCTGATCGTGGAGGGCGGCCAGGTCACCATGGCGGTCGATCCCGAGACCATGCTGCCGAGATCGGTGAGCTGGTCATTGCCGCACCAGAACCTGGGGCAGCTCGAGATGACCACCACCTTCGTGGGATACCAGGACTGGGACGGGGTGCAAATGCCGTTCACATGGTCCTCCCGCATCGACT